>Ga0307372_10012526_pt1 | contig 11095 bp, 13 predicted proteins | sample OX1MG_FD_202533 | JGI IMG/M metagenome (GOLD analysis project Ga0307372, IMG submission 202533) | Soil microbial communities from Risofladan, Vaasa, Finland - OX-1 | ecosystem: Environmental > Terrestrial > Soil > Coastal area > Acid sulfate soil | place: Finland: Risofladan, Vaasa | collected...
TTCTGGGACTACCTCGGCGACAGGCTCGCCGTGCCGGGACATGCCGACGTCCTCGGCCTTTCCGACCTCGTCCGATGCCGCGGAAGGCCCGCTTGACCAGAACCGCCCGGGGTTTTGCCCCGGTTACAAGCGGGGGTAACAGGGGCAAAACCCTGGGCGTGCGCCGGTATCAGGCGGGCTGCCCGCGGCAGCGGATGAGTTGCGGCAACGGCGGAATGGTTGATTGAGGGTGAACGCCGAGGCGACTGCCCAGATAATCCCAGAAGGCGATGCCCTGCTTGGTGCAGGTCTTGGCCAGACCGAGGAAGGCATCGCGGCAATCACGCCCGAGGTCGCTGCGAGTTCCGGCGCTGACTTTGCGGCGGATCACCTGGCAGCGGATGTCGTTCTCGGAGCCATTGGTGTGCAGCGGTATTTCTGGCCGCTGCAACACCCTCAGCAATTCGGCCTTGTTGGCATGCAACCGCTTCAGCAATCGATCCAGCGTGGCGAAGCCGGTGCGGCGACGGAAGATGCGATCGAACCGCGCGCGCAGCACCTGGCGACGGTGTTTGCCGGGCCTGGCGCGGTAAGCCTTGAGATCGGCATAGTAGTTCCAGATCAGCGCGCGGATGCGTTGCTGAGCGATCCGCTGTGGTTCGGTGAAGGTATCCAGCTTGTGCACCAGGCGTTCTGCGTGAACCCAGCACAGCGCGTGCTGGCCAACGTCGAACTGCCCGGCATCGTCGCTCAGCACCACGGCGTCGTGCAGAAAGCCGTGGGCGTGGATGCTGCCCCACTGAGCCCCTTCGGTGGCGATCTGCACGGGGTCCTGAATGACCGCCAAACCGGGCCTTGCCGGCGGCGAGGCGATGCCAAGCCGCTGCAAATGCGCCTGCCACGCCGCCGGATGCCGCGCGACAGCAAAGTTGGCCGGTCAGCGACACGTAGGATGGCCGGTTTGGTCGGCCGAAGGGCGGGCGTAGCCCGACCGTAGGGCGACCAAACCGGCGGCACGGGTTTTTCACCCGCCGCTCTGGTCGCGGCGTGCGTGCGAGCACGGTTGGAGCCTCGACTTCCCGAAGAGGTCCGATGTGCCCGGGCGCCCCGCCACCGATCAGCAGATGAGACTGTACATGGACCTCTGCCGTTACCATCCGCAGCGCGTTGCCGCCGCCAAGACCGGCGTCAGCGAGCGCACCGGCCGCCGGATCGAGAGCGATCCGCGGCTGCCGTCCCAGAAAGCCGCCGAGCGACCGCTACGGCGACAGGTCGTCGATCCGTTGGGCGGCCTGTGGGAGAGCGACATCCTGCCGCTGCTGGCCAGCCGTCCCGACATGCGGCCGGTGACGGTGCTGGAAGAGATGCAGCGCTGCCATCCCGACCGCGACTGGGACCGCCTGCGCCGCACCCTGGAGCGTCGCGTGCGCGCGTGGTGCGCCGAACACGGCGCGGAGCGCGAGGTGATCTTCCGCCAGGACCACCCGCCGGGCCAGCAGGGCCTGTCGGACTTCACCGATATGGCCGATCTCGGCGTCAGTGTCGCCGGGCAGCCGCTCGCGCATCGTCTCTATCATTTCGTCCTGGCCTACTCCGCCTGGGAACACGCCGAGGTCGTGCTGGGCGGCGAAAGCTACACCGCACTGGCCTGCGGCCTGCAGAACGCACTGTGGTCGCTCGGCGGGGCACCGCGCGAGCATCGCTCCGACAGCCTCTCGGCGGCGTTCCGCAACCTCGACCAGGACGCCGCCTCGGACCAGACCCGCCGCTACGAAGCGCTGTGCGCCCATTACGGCATGCAGCCGACCCGCAACAACCGCGGCGTCGCGCACGAGAACGGCGCGATCGAGAGCCAGCATGGCCACCTCAAGCGCATCGCCGCCCAGGCCCTGCTGCTGCGGGGAGGCGCCGACTTCGACAGTCTTGACGGCTACCGCGACTGGATCGCCGACCTCATCGGTCGCCGCAACGCCAGGCGCGACAAGCTGGTCAGCCTTGAGCGCGCCGTACTGGGCACGCTGCCGCCGCGGCGCACGACTGATCATGATGAGGCCAGCGTGCGGGTGACCTCGAGCAGCGGCTTCATCCTGCGCCATGTGTTCTACACCGTGCCGTCCCGCCTGATCGGCTACCGGCTGAACCTGCGCATCTACGATGAGCGCATTGACTGCTGCGTCGGCCAAAGCCTGGCGCTGACGCTGCCACGGCGCCGCGCGCCGAGCGATGGCCGCCGCGCCCAGGTGGTGGATTACCGCCACATCATCCATAGCCTGCGCCGCAAGCCCATGGCGTTGCTGCATCTTGTCTACCGCGACGCGTTGTTCCGGCGCCCGGCCTACCGCGCCGCCTGGGAGTGCCTGATCGCGGCGCGCGGCGCCCGCGTCGCCTGCCGGACCATGGTGGAGCTGCTGGCGCTCGCCCATGAGCGCGGCTGTGAGGCCGACCTTGCCGTAGCCCTGGCCGAGCAACTGGACGACGGTGGCGTGCCCGACTTGGCGCCATTGCGCGCCCGCTTCGCCCCGACCGCCACCCCGCTGCCCGTCGTCACGGTCAATCTGCCGTCGATGGCCAGCTATGACACGCTGCTGCCCGAGATGGTCGCGACAACATCCGCGACAGCAGGAGTCGCGCCATGAGCGACAGCATCACCGTCGACACCGCGCGCCTGCCACTGCTGCTGGGCGAGCTGCGCCTGCCCAGCTTCGCCAAGCTGTGGCAGGCCTTCACCGAGCGCGCCGATCGCGAGGGCTGGCCGTCCGCACGCCTGCTGGCAACGCTGGCCGAACTCGAACTCGCCGAGCGCGCTCAGCGACGCATCCAGCGACACCTGATGGAAGCGCGCCTGCGACCAGGCAAGACCCTCGGCAGCTTCGACTTCGCCAGCGTGCCCATGGTCAGCCATGCCCATGTCACGGCACTCGCCAGCGGCGATGCCTGGTTGAACAAGGGCGCCAACATCCTGCTGTTCGGGCCAAGCGGATCCGGCAAATCGCATCTCACGGCAGCGCTTGGGCACGCCCTCGTCGAGAACGGCTACCGTGTGCTGTTCATCCGTACCACCGAGTTGGTGCAACGCCTGCAAACTGCCAGGCAGGCGCTGTCGCTCGACAGCGCCATTGACAAGCTCGACAAGTACCATCTCATCGTTCTTGACGATCTTTGCTACGTCCATCGCGATCAGGCTGAAACCAGCGTGCTGTTCGAGTTGATCGCCGCAAGATATGAACGCCGCAGCCTGTTGGTCACCTCCAACCGGCCCTTCGGCGAGTGGACAAGCGTCTTTCCAGATGCCGCCATGACCCTCGCCGCGGTCGACCGCCTCGTTCATCACGCGGTCATTCTAGAGATGAACGTCGAGAGCTACCGCCAACGCTCTGCCGCCAACCGTCAGAAGCAGCGCACCACCAGCGACAGCAAGCGCGACACCAAGGAAAAGCTCGTCACCGCACCGCCCACCTGACGCGCCGCGAGACACAACCCTTGCCACGCAGCGTCAACCACGGCACCTTCGCCACACGCAGCGACCGGACATCCTTGCTGTCGCTGACCGGACATCCGAGCTGTCGCGCTATAAGCCGGTTCGCGTTCTTGTCCAGCCCGCGCTAGCGGACCTTCGCGAAGCCGAACCCCCGCTTGACCACGCCGAAGCAGTGCTCGACCTTGGCCCGCACCTTCGACTTGGTGCGGTTGCGCGCTTTCTCCGCCTCGTTCACCACCCCGCGATGCCGATAGCGTCGGTTGATGAAATCTCGTGCGTTTGGTGCATGTTCGCGGATCACCGCGCGCTGCCCGCGATATGCCTGATCGCCCCACACCCCCATCTCATCACCATGCAGCAGATCGGGCAGCACCGCCTTGATCGGCTTCGCCGCTCAAGCCGCCACGTTGGCCGCGGTCGCCACCACCGAGTGGATCAGCTTGGTGCGACTGTCCACGCCGATATGCGCCTTCATCCCGAAATACCATTGGTTGCCCTTCCCAGTCTGGTGCATCTCCGGGTCGCGCGCCTTCGCCACGTTCTTCGTCGAGCTCGGCGCGTGGATGATGGTCGCATCGACGATCGTGCCGGCAGACAGCCTCAGGCCGCGTTGTTCGAGATGCTCGTGCACGCGTTGGAACAGCGCCGAGCCCAGATCGTGCCGCTCCAGCAGGTGACGGAACTTGCAGAGCGTGGTCTCGTCCGGCACCGGCTCGCGGCCCAGATCGATGTCCACGAACCGGCGCATCGTGAGGCTGTCATACAGCGCCTCCTCGGCCCCGGGGTCCGACAAGCTGAACCTTGCTGCAGGAAGTAGATCCGCAGCATCCGCTCCAGACCAACCGGGACACGGCCCTTGCCGGGCTTCGGATACACCGGCTCAATCAGCGCGCACAACTCGCGCCACGGTACGACGCGGGCCATCTCCGCCAGAAACGCAGCCCGCCGGGTCGGCTTGCTGTAGCGCTCGAACCCAGCCGTCGCCAAGTTCGCTTGCCGCATCGTTGCCGGCCCCTGCTGCTCCTGGCGACGATTCCATATGATGTTCCATGGTCGGAGCGAGAGGAACTTGATCAGAGTATCCCTAATTACCGTGTCTCATTCCCGGGGGACAGACGAGCCCAGTCTCGGGGGCGGACGCGCACCACCGGGGCGAATTGCGGCGGCGCGACGTTCCACGATGGGGGCATTCGGGATCGGGTTGACGGTCCGGAAGAGCCGAGCGATCGCCGCGGTGGGGAGGTCAGTGGCATACCGGCCGCACGTGGCGGGCAGGCTACGGGATCGGAGCGACGACGGACAAGGCCGGGGCGCGAGCGAGGTATCGAGGACTCGCCTGTCGCGGCTTACAGGTGCAACATACCGTCATCACGGAAACGAGAGGTTGACATGGCACACAGCTTCAAGCCGGGCGACGTGGTGCGGCTCAAGTCCGGAGGGCCGGCGATGACTATCACAGGGAAGGCACCGCGCACGGGCGGCTGGGTCGTGGTTTGGTTCTCCGGGGACAAGACACAGACCGACGCGTTTCCGAATGATCTTCTGGAGCCTGCAAGCGGCTCCGGTGCGTCCGGTTTTGTCCGCTTCGCGCCAATCGTCCGAACCTGACCGCGATCGGTTCTGTAATGGAAAAAGGGCCGCCTGGCCTCCCGAGCGGCCCATCGTCACCACACCGGCAGGATTAGGCGTGCACCGCCACCTCTTAACCAATCTGTAAGGACTGGCCTGTGACATACGACCATGCCACGGAATCCAGACCCGCCGCCCGATCGCCCCCCACCGCAGCCCCGGGCGGCACCGATTGACCGTCGCCGGCCTGGGCGGCGTGTCTATGTCAGCCCCGGGTTGGTGCATGTGCTTCGCTCGCCGCACCGCGCGGACCCAGAGGCGGAAGAACCGCCGAAACGGCCCGAGGAACAGGACCGCTAAGCTGCGGGTGGGCCGGACGTCCACCACGCGGGTCGAATCTCGTTGAGGGCGGCCATGAGTTCCGCCACCGCTGCCGTGATGGAGGCAAAGGGCGTTTGCCTCTCGCAATCGGGGCATCCAGGGGCAAGACCCCGCGCCGCGATGTAGACCAGTCCGTCCCTCCGGGCGAAACCAAACGCAGGCGCCGGCACAGCTCTGGGAAAGCAAAGCCAGAGGCGAGAGCAATCACCGTCGTAGGATGAGGTTACCACAACGCCCGGCATGACCCTGGCGCAGTGGTGCAATTCAGCAATGTCGGCTTGCCTCAAGCCGTGCGGCGTCCATGCTGACGGGAACTCGATTATGTCGGCTGGCACGGATCGATCCTCCTAGGCGCGCGACCTTCCTCCGCTCGCCACCCAACAGCGAACAGGATACCGAGCCCGGCCAATATTGACAGTGCGCCGAGGTAAATGCCGGGTGCCCATCGCCAGTACCACCCGCATGCCTGCACAAGCCAACCAATCGCGGCTGCGTAGAGCGGCAGTACCATCAACGAAGCTCCGATCAGGGACGCCAACCCCCGCGCCGGAAAGATCGGTTTGCAAACTGGCGCGCTCACGGGCTGATCGGCGGACATGGCCCGATGCTACGGGGCAATCCGTTAGGGAATCGTTAACATTCTCGCATGGACGCAAAAAGGGCCGCCCGCCTACGAAGCGGCCCCTTGCCGGTCGGCGGCGGGACCAGGCTTCGACCAGCTCCCGCGCCCTCGACGTCCCGGTCGGCGGCATCGGCTTCCTGCCCCGCCTGCGCCGGCCGCTGGCGTCATCGTCCTGGTCCCCCCGGCAGATCGGCCCGACTGGCCGCACCCATTTCCCGGCTGCCTTGGTCTGGCAGGCAAGGCATACGTCGCAGGCGCTCGCGGTCGAGTACCGGCGCCACAGATGCTGCGCCATGTCAGCCCTCCCCCGTCCGCAACGTGCGGAGCTGCCCCGGCGAGGGCTCGTCCTGCTCCGTCTCCACCTCCGCAGGCCATAGCGCCCCCCGCAGGCCGGGGCAAGCCAACAAGTCCTCCGCCCCTGGGCGATTCGGTTCCTCCCTGATCGGCTTATTTTCCACTGGTATGAGTGGCTGATCGGGATTCCACTCCTCTCTGGTGCGAACCGGCGGTGGAGGAAGCGAAGGTGTCGGTCGCGGTGGCTGGGGATGCGCTGGCCTCGGTGCCGGATCATCGCCGTTCGGCGGGGCGGCTGTAGATGCGCTTGCCAGTCTGCTGCTCATCGCGGTGGCGGCGATGCTGTCGGGCCGGCGCGAAGGTGACGTTGAGCACCCAGTGCAGGCGGCTCTCGATGCCCCAGTGGCCACGGACCGCCCGGCCCACCATCCTCAGCGGTGAGGCTTGCGGAGGAGATGTAATAGCGGGTCTCGGTATGCGCCTTCTCGCCGCGGCGGATGCAGGCATCGACGCGGACGCTGCTGGCGGCGTCGGGCAGTCGCAGTTCGCCCGGGAAGCGGCGTTCGCCAAACAGCCAATCGACCTCGCGCACGACGCTGGCGGTGCGCTGCTCGGTGCGGCCGTGGTCCTTGTCGTGCTCGGTGTGGGTTTCGGCGGTGCCGGGCGAGGCGGCGATGAAGCAGGCCTCGACCTCGGCACGGAGCCCTGGCTGATTGGCCTTGACCGCCAGCAGGTAGTCGGCGCCGGCGTTCCTGATGGCGGTGACGATGTTGCCGTCGGTGGCGATGGCGTCGATGGACCCCGCCGCACCCCCACATGCGCTCACAGGCCGGGGCTCCTCCCGCCGTAAGCGGCCCGAGGGCCACGCCGTAACGCGCGGCTACTGGGACGACGCCAAGCGTGTGGCGCCCACTAAGGACGCCACACGCTTCGACAGTCGGCAGGACTTATGCGGACTAGCCTTCGGCACGCCGCCGATAGGCGAAAGCCAGCGTTAACACGCCGAACCCGAGCAGGGCTGCCGACATCGGCTCCGGCACGGCGTTCGCCTTGAGCGTTGCCGAGCCGCTGATCGGGAAGTCGGACCCGGCAGGTGCGTTCGAGAAGTCCGTAGTGAAGCTCAGATCCGATGCGCCTGCAGGGTCGAACGGATTGGCGAACGTCCCGGTCTGGTAGCTCGCCCCGGCGGGCCCGCCCGTCACGTCCAGGTAGCCGTTGCCACTGGCCTGGTTGACAATGTTGGCGGCCGTATCGCCGGGCGGCAGAATGCCCACGAGGCTCACCCCGTTAGCTCCTTCCACGGCGGCGGAGGTGGACATCCACAAGTTGCCGCTCTGGACCAGGGCCTCATCCGCGGCAACGCTTCCCAGGGATAGATTGGTCCCGGCCGCCAACGTGTAGAAGTTCACGGTTCCCCCAGTGAAATCGACCGAGCCGCTGGCCGCGCCGTTCGGGAGAGTAATGCTCGATGCCGTATAGCCGTTGAATACGAAGGCGAGCATCACGCCGTTCTGGCCGTTCGACCAGGTCTGTTCGCTGATATTGCTGCCGACGGAGATGGCGTTCACGTAGCCGACGCCGGACAGTGTATCGCCGACGTTAGAGATGCTGGTCTCATTAATGAAGCCGCTCTGGATCTGGTCACCGCCAGGGACCAGTCCGACCGGGAACACCACGCCATTGACGTCCATCGTCGCCAACGTTGCCCAGGCCCCCGAGGACAACCCGGCCACCAATCCCAGGCTGATTGCCGTTTGACCCACCAACCGTCCTATTGTAGCCAACCGTCGCGTCATCGTGCATCTCCTAGATGAAAAACGGTCGCGCTCTCCGCATCGCCCGTAAAGGATTCTGTAACTCTTTTTCACCAGTTGCGCCACCATTAAATCTAATTGAATAAAAAAAGGGATGGGAATGTAATCTCATTCCTACCGACAACCCTGCCATGACTTCGCTGAATGGCTCCGCAGCTTCGCGCTTCGCGTCGCCCGCAAGCGATACCGGACCTTGTTACCGCGCAGGACCAGCCGACCAGAACCTCTTTGCAGAGGCACCTGGAGCTTATTTTGCTTATAGAACACCAATGAAGCCCATGCAATGCAGCGCGAACCATCCCAAGGCCAGCCACAGGGGGGCTGCCAGCAGAAGACTGATGGCGATGCTGCGGGCCGATCCGAGCTGATCTTCGTCGTCCTCGAAGCGGGACGGACTCACCGTAAGCGCAGCTTCGCGGCCCTTGTGTTGGGCGCTTGACGTTCAGGCGTCGGTGTCTACGACGTAGTTCCAGGGCATCAGCGCGTCGATCTGCGCCTGGGGCCATCCGTTGACGAGGCGGGGCAGACCGGGATGCAGCTGCACACGCAAGACGGAACGCGGAAATACCTGACCGCCGGCGAGCGCGACACCTTCCTGCGGGCGGCCGAGCACGCCGATCGCCAGGTCCGCTCCCTCTGCATGACCCTCGCCTACGCCGGCTGCCGGCGGTCCGAGGCGCTGGCGCTGACCGCCGACCGAGTGGACCTCACCGCCGGCGTGCTGGTGATCGAGAGCCTGAAGAAGCGCCGCCCCGGGATCTTCCGCGCCGTCCCCGTGCCCCCGACCCTGCTGGAGGCGCTCGACCTGGTGCACGGTATCCGCGAGCGGCAGAGCCGCCGCGGCAAGGGGCGCGGCGGACACCTCTGGCCGTGGAGCCGCATGACCGGCTGGCGGGCCGCGCACGCAGTGATGGCAGCGGCCGAGCTCGACGGCCCGCAGGCCTCGCCCAAGGGGCTGCGGCACGGCTTCGGGGTGGCGGCCGTCTCCGCCGGCATCCCGCTCAACCTGGTGCAGAAATGGCTCGGCCACGCCCAGCTCACCACCACCGCCATCTATGCCAACGCCGTCGGGGCGGAGGAAAAGGACATCGCCTGGCGCATGTGGGGGGAGGCGCTTGAACAATGCCAATCCACAGGCAGCCTTTATAGTTGGCAGGAATGACCTGGAGATTTAGCGCATGTCGAGCTTACAATCACCCGATCTCGTCATTTTCGATTGTGATGGTGTCCTGATAGATAGCCAGATCATCCAGTGCCAAGTCGATGCCGCTGAACTCACTCGGGTCGGATATCCCATAACCGCCGACGAGCTGGCGCAACGGTTCATCGGCACCGCCACAAAAGAAATTCAGGTACATGTCGAAGCTGTGTTGGGGCGAACCCTGCCGACTGACTTCGAGACAAGAAGGGATCGCCTGGTGGATGAGGCTTACCGACGAGAGTTGAAGCCGATCGCTGGTGTAGAAAACGCAATGGTCGCGATGGGCCTACCGGCGTGCGTGGCGTCCAATGCACGGATGGTCCGCCTGCGCGATGTGCTAAACTTGACGGGTTTACTAGCCCTCTTCGATCCACATATCTTCGGTGCTGACCTTGTGCCGCGCCCGAAGCCAGCTCCCGACTTGTTCCTGTTTGCGGCCGAACAGATGGGGGCACTGCCGACCCGCTCCTTGGTGATTTAGGACAGTCCAACCGGTATCCGGGCCGCCAAGGCGGCAGGGATGCAGGCCTTTGGTTTTCATGGCGGAGGTCACTGCTTTCCGGGTTATGAGCAGCGTCTGTTGGAAGCTGGCGCTGCTGCTGTTTTCTGCGAAATGTCGAGTCTGCCCCGGTTGGTTCAATCATTTGTCTAGCCCATCTCATTCACCGCGCCTGTGCGTGCTCGTCGTGCTGGACGCCGGGCGCGGCCACCCGACGCGCGGGTTCAGCACGATTTCAGAACATACTTGGCAGGCGTTCGGGGTTGTTGGGATCGGGCGGGTTCTGGGGCTGGTGCCCCACCCGTCACGGCCCGGCCGGCTGGACGCAGCGGGCGAGGTTGGCGAACAGTTCTGCCTCGGGGCAGGACGCGGCGAAGGCGATGCGCACGCGGGTCGCCGTCTCGATGACGCGCGCAGCGATCTTGAGCAGCCGCGCCCGCAGGGTGGTGAACTCGGCGCGGGCCAACGGCTGCGGTCTGGGGATGGCATCACGGAGCTTCAGCGTAAGCGCAGCTTCGCTGCCCTTGTGTTGGGCGCTTGACGTTCAGGCGTCGGTGTCTGCGGCGTAGTTCCAGGGCATCAGCGCGTCGATTTGCGCCTGGGGCCATCCATTGACGAGGCGGGTCAACAGCCCGGTCAGACAACGCTGCGGGTCAACGCCGTTGAGCTTGCAGGTCTCGATCAGCGAGGCGACGGCGGCCCAGTTCTCTCCCCCCTCGTCGCTGCCGGTGAACAACGCGTTCTTCCGGCTATGCAGAGCTCTGCATAGCCGGAACTATGCACAGCCACGGATTATGCGCAGTCCTACTTGGCAGGTCTATGCGGGGCGAGCCGCGGTAAGCCCACGGGCAAGGTATCGCGCCGGGAGCTGCGCATAATCCTACCGTCGTCGCCTGCGGGCATTCCGCTCGTGGGAGACGAACATGGACGACGAGACCGCGGCGCCGCTCGCCCGAGCCGCGCTGCTGAACAGTGTGCTCGGGCCATATGTGGCGCATTACTGCTGCTACCTGCGTGACAGGCGCTACGCGGCGCAGACCCGGCACATCTACCTGGGCTGCGTCGCGCACTTCGCCCGTTGGCTCGCTGCCGAGGGGCTCAGCTTGGAGGACGCCAACGAGCAAGCGGGGCGGCGTTTTGTCAGCGCTCACCTGCCGCTCTGCGACTGCCTGCCGCCCGTCAGGCGCAAACCGCATGAGGTCAGGGCCGCCCTGTCACACCTGCACCGGGTACTCAGGAGCTGTGGGGCATGCGCGGC
>Ga0307372_10012527_pt1 | contig 11093 bp, 7 predicted proteins | sample OX1MG_FD_202533 | JGI IMG/M metagenome (GOLD analysis project Ga0307372, IMG submission 202533) | Soil microbial communities from Risofladan, Vaasa, Finland - OX-1 | ecosystem: Environmental > Terrestrial > Soil > Coastal area > Acid sulfate soil | place: Finland: Risofladan, Vaasa | collected...
CCCAGCGGCATCTCGCTGTCCTACCGGCGGGGCACGGTGAGCAGGGGTATGGCGCTCGAGTTCTCGCCCACCCCGTCGGCCGTGGCCGAGGACATGGTGAGCTTCGAGGTCATCGTTCCCGCCCACGGCGAGTGGAAGGCCTGCACCGAGGTTCATCCCGTCATCGAGGGAAAGACCATCGATCCCCGTTACCTCTGCGGACAACCGGTCGACCGAGCGGCGCCGGCCGAGCGCCTGGCCCGTTGGCGTCGGCAGGTACCCCAGGTCGAGACGGACCACGAAGGACTCGGAGACGTCCTCACCCGCAGCGCCGAAGACCTCGGGGCTCTGCGTATCTTCGATCCCGATTTCCCCGAACGGGTCGTGGTGGCCGCCGGTGCGCCCTGGTTCATGACCGTTTTCGGACGGGACTCACTGATCACCTCATGGATGGCCCTGCTCGTCGATCCGGACCTGGCTCTGGGTGTTCTGCAGACCCTGGCCCGATTCCAGGGCCAGGACATCGACCCGCGCAGCGACGAGCAACCGGGGAGAATCCTCCACGAGATGCGCTTCGGAGAGGCTCCGTCTCTGTCCCTCGGAGGGGGCAGCATCTACTACGGCACGGCCGACGCCACGCCGCTGTTCGTCATGTTGCTGGGTGAACTGCGGCGCTGGGGCCTGGCCCGCGAAGCCGTCGAGGAACTGCTCCCCAATGCCGAGCGCGCCCTCGAATGGATCGAGAGATTCGGTGACGTGGACGGCGACGGCTACGTCGAGTACCACCGGGCGACGGACAGGGGATTGGTCAACCAGGGCTGGAAAGACTCCTGGGATGGCATTCGCTACGCCGACGGAACGGTCGCCAATGCCCCCATAGCCCTGTGCGAGGTGCAGGCCTATGTCTACAGCGCCTATCTGGCCCGGGCGCATTTCGCCCAGGAAGCAGGGGACCACGCCACCTTCGACCGGTACCGGGCCAAAGCCACCCAACTGAAGACGGACTTCAACCGGGACTTCTGGCTCGAAGAGAAGGGCTGGTTCGCCATAGGTCTCGATCACGACAAGCGGCCTATCGACTCTCTCACCTCCAACATCGGCCACTGCCTGTGGACCGGCATCATCGATAACGACAAAGCCAAGATCGTGGCCGACAAGCTGCTCTCTCCCGAGATGTTCAGCGGTTGGGGTGTCCGCACCCTGGCCAACTCCATGGGCGGCTACAACCCGATCAGTTACCACTGCGGATCGGTCTGGCCCCACGACACGGCCATCGTTGCCGCCGGCTTGTCCCGCTACGGATACCGCGAACATGCCGAAAGGCTGATCAACGCCCTCCTCGACGCGGCCGTGAAGCTCGGTGGCCGGCTTCCCGAGCTCTTCAGCGGGTTGGACCGCCACGAACTCTCTGCTCCTGTGGGCTACCCCACCTCGTGCTCGCCCCAGGCCTGGTCGGCGGCATCGCCGCTGTTGTGCCTGCGCACCATCTTGCGCCTGGATCCGTGGATTCCCTATGGCCAGACGTGGTTGGCGCCCCGCCTTCCGGCCGGCATGAACTACCTGAAGGTGCAAGGCATCCCCTTGGCCGGGTCGCGCGTCACCGTCGAGGTCGAAGGTGACGACGTCGAGGTGACCGGCTTGCCGCCCGAGATCGAACTCGTGCGGGATCCGAGGCACCCCTCGACCTCGGTATGAATCGCCCCGGCACTGTGCCGGACGACGAGCCGGATGTGCGCCCGGCACGCGATTCCGATTCCGACGGGCTGATCGCCCTGGTGGGCTCGTGCTTCTCCGAATTCGACGGCTGCGTTCTCGACACCGAGACCGAGATGGTCCACCTGCTGCGCGTGGCCAGTCATTTCGCCGCCGTCGAGGGCAGTGCCTGGGTGGTCGAGGCGAATCGGTCGGTGGTGGGATCGGTCGCCTTCCGGCCGGCCACCGAGGCCCGAGGGCTCGAGCTCCAGATGCTGTACGTCCTTTCGCCCTGGCGACATCGGGGCCTCGGTACCCGTCTGGTGGCTCTGGTGGAGAGCGAGGCGTGGCGACGAGGGTGCCTGTATGTGGATCTGTGGTCCGATACCCGGTTCACCGACGCTCACCGCCTCTACCGGTCCCTCGGCTACTCCCAGCTTCCCGGCGTCCGCGAATTGGATGACCTGTCGGCGACCAGGGAATACCACTTCACCAAGACGCTGCCGACCTGATCATCAGCGACGAGCGGGTCCTGGGCGGAGCGAGCGCCGGATACGGGTCAGGACGTCGGCAATGTCTGGAGCGCCCGGATGGGCCCGATGACGGCGTGGCCGACCAACGTCTGACCGGGCCCCAGGGGGACGACCTGATCGATCAATTGACTCTGCACCTGAGTGCTGCCGCATCTCGGATCGAAGGGGACCGCGACCACCACCTGGTCGGCAATGCCCGTGCCCGTGGTCGGTATCTGGGTCCAGCCGTAGTACCGACCGCACGCCGGGATCTGGATCCGTACGGCGGTGCTCGAGGGACCGACCGGCTGCCAGGCGACCGACAGCAGCTCGTTCGGCTCGGTCACCCGCGGTGACCGGGTGCCACCACCGCAGGGATTCCGGCCCCCACTGCGATAGACGAGCACCTGGTGGCCGGTGCGGGCGTCGATGAGAACGGCGATATAGGTGGTGTCGGGGGCCGATGCGGGATGGGTCGTCGTCGATCCCGTGCAGGTCTCGGCCGCTCCCCAGACGATGCCCACCCACGCCAGTCGGTGGCGATAACTCGGGAGAACCGGTTCCGCGGTGGTCGGTGCGGGTGCCGGTGCCGGTGCCGGTGCCGTGGTCGAGGTCGAGGTCGAGGTCGAGGTCGAGGTCGAGGTCGAGGTCGCCGCGATGGTGGGCGTTGTCGTGGGGGGCGGCGTCGTCGTGGTGGGAGGAGGTGGTGGTGCGGTCGTCGGGGGGACGGTCGACGGTGGTGGGGGAGAGGTGGTCGTGGTCGACGGAGGCGGAGTCCGTTCGGCGCGAGCGGCCACCGTGACGAGACCGAGGCCGAGGATGGAGAAGGTGTGTCGGCCCTGGACGGCGTCGGTGGCTTCGAACATGGCGTCGGCCTGAGCCGCGGACACCGTCGGCCGTGAGCCGGCGGGGGGAGCGGTGACGAGGAGACCCCCGTTGTCGAGGTCGACGGAAGTCGCGTAGCGGGCCTGCGCCACGGCGCCGGCGGAAGGTGCTTCGGGTGAGGTCTGCGGATTCAGCCCGGCGCCCTTGCACGCCGCCAGCCCTGCGGCACACAGAAGCAGAATGGTGGTGGCGCGAATCATGGCCGGCGCGCTGGGCACGGCCACAGTCTGGCCTGTGGCGCGACGGTAGGCTGCCACCCCATGCCGGCCCACTCGGACAGCAGCGGCGAGACCGGTGGTCCAACAGCTGGCGAGACCTTCGTTCTGGCTGTCGACCTGGGCACCGGAGGTCCCAAGGTGGCCCTCGTTTCAGCCACCGGGCACATCGCGGCGAGTGCTTTCGAACCCGTGGCGCTCCACCTGCTTCCCGGGGGCGGCGCCGAACAGGATCCTTCAGCCTGGTGGAGTGCCGTCGTCTCGGCCACACGTCGGGTGATCATGGGCGGTGGGGTTCCCGTCGATAGCATCGTCGGCGTGGGGGCCACGGCGCAGTGGTCGGGCACGGTGGCCGCCGCCGAAGACGGTACCCCTTTGCGCCCGGCGATGATCTGGATGGACTCGCGCGGAAGCACGCCGATCAAGAAGCAGACGAGCGGGGCCGTGAACGTCCTCGGCTACGACGTCCGCAAGCTTCGACGCTGGATTCGACTGACCGGTGGGGCGCCGGGCCACTCGGGCAAGGATCCCCTGGCTCACATCCTCTGGATTCGTGAGGCCGAACCGGACGTCTACGCCGACACGTACAAGTTCCTCGAACCGGTGGACTGGCTCAACCAAAGGCTCACCGGACGGTTTGTGGCGTCGCACGATTCGATCGTCGTGCACTGGGTGACCGACAACCGGCGTATCGAGGCGATCGACTACGACCCCACCCTGCTGCGGATGGCCGGTCTCGACCGTTCCAAGCTGCCCGATCTCGTACCCTCGGCCACGATCATGGGTCACCTCAGGGCCGAGGCGGCCGACGAGTTGGGGCTTCCCGCCGGGCTCCCGGTGGCCACCGGGACAGGCGACGTCCACTCGGCCGCCATCGGATCAGGAGCGGTGGCCGACTTCGATGCGCACCTGTACATCGGCACCTCGTCGTGGATCTCGTGTCACGTGCCCTACAAGAAGACCGACGCTCTGCGAAACGTCGCCTCCATACCGGCGGCCCTGCCGGGCAAGTATCTGCTGGCCGACGAGCACGAAACGGCCGGTGCCTGTCTCACCTACCTGGCCCAGAACGTCCTCTTCGGTGACGACGCCCTAGGATCCCCGGTGCCCGACGGCAACGTCTACACGCTCCTCGACGAGGTGGCGGCCACGGTTCCCGCCGGGGCCAACGGCGTCCTCTTCACACCGTGGTTGAACGGAGAGCGCTCCCCGGTGGACGACCACACCATCAGAGGGGGATTCCACAATCTGTCGCTCTCCTCGACCCGGCCGGACCTGGTGCGTGCCGTCTACGAGGGAGTGGCATTCAACACGCGGTGGTTGCTCGACGCCGTCGAGCGCTTCGTCGGCCGACGTCTTGATCCGCTGGCCTTCATCGGCGGAGGCGCCAATTCCGATATCTGGGCCCAGATCCACGCCGATGTCACGGGCCGTCGGATCCGTCAGATCGCCGATCCCGTCCTGGCCAACGTCCGAGGGGCGGGCCTCCTCACCCTTCTCGCCCTGGACCGGGTGAAGGTGCAGGACATCGCCCCCATGGTCGAGGTCAAGGCCACATTCTCCCCCGACCCCTCGCAGGCGAAGATCTACGACACCCTGTTTCCCGAGTTCGTGAATCTCTACAAGAGCACCAAGCAGATCCACAAGCGCCTGAACCGCCACTGAGGTTTCCCTTGTCTTCCCGACCGCGACATCCCGCCGGGGGGGCGACCGAGCAAGGAGCGCACGATGGAGTCATCGGATCTCGATTTCGTGGTCGAAGTTCTCGAGGCTGAATTGCGGCCGTACCGCGAGACCCACCACACCTATCGTCAACTTCCTCCGACGGGCCGGCCCCGTACCGAGATCCTCGAAGAGATGCGGGAGATGGCCGCTCTCGAAAAGCCTAAGTGGAGCGACGGTTTCGCTTCGGGTGCCGTCTACCACGGCGGACCGGAGCACATCAGTTTCCTGAACGAGGTCTATGCCATCAACTCGCAGGCCAACCCCCTGCATCCCGAACTGTGGCCCAGCGCCGTCAAGTACGAAGCGGAGATCGTGGCCATGACCGGGGCCATGCTCGGAGGCGGAGAGAACGGCGTGCCCGGTGTCTGCGGCACCGTGTCGTCGGGCGGAACGGAAAGCATTCTGCTGGCCATGCGCACCTATCGGGATCGGGCCCGCGCCGAGCGCCAGATCTCGGATCCGGAGATGCTCGTTCCTGTGAGCGCACACGCCGCCTTCGACAAGGCGGCGCAGTACTTCGGCATCCGAACCGTTCCTGTCCCCCTCGGACCCGACTGGCGGGCCGATGTCGAGGCCGCCCGTTCCCTCGTCACCGACAACACCATCGCCGTCGTGGGATCGGCACCTGGATTCCCTCACGGGGTCATCGATCCCATCGAAGAGCTGTCGGAATTGGCCCGCGCCCACGGAATCGGCTTCCACACCGACTGCTGTCTCGGCGGTTTCGTCCTGCCCTGGGCCGAGAAGCTCGGATATCCGGTTCCCGCCTTCGATTTCCGTTTGCCGGGGGTGACCTCGATCTCGGCCGACACCCACAAATTCGGCTTCGCGGCGAAGGGTACATCGGTGGTGCTCTACCGCGACCGGGACCTCCGTCAGTACCAGTACTACCGCTCGGCCACCTGGATGGGCGGCCTCTACTACTCGCCCACCTTCGCCGGCAGCCGACCGGGTGCCATTTCGGCCGAGTGCTGGGCGGCCATGCTCGCCTTCGGCGAGGAGGGATACCTCGTCGCCGCCAAGGCCATCCTCGAGTCCGCCGCCATCATCCGGCGCGGCATCGAAGGTATTCCCGAGCTGTCGGTTCTCGGCGATCCTCTCTGGGTCATCGCCTTCGCCTCCGACGAGCTCGACGTCTATGCCGTCATGGACCAGATGTCCCAACGGGGATGGAGCCTGAACGGTCTGCAGCAACCGCCCGCCGCCCATATCTGCGTCACCCTGCGCCACTCTCAACCCGGCATCGCCGATCGCTTCGTCACGGACCTGGAAGCATCGGTCGCCGTCGTCCGGCACCTGCCCGGTGCCCAGGGTTCGATGGCCCCCATCTACGGCATGACCGGCGCCGTGAAGACGCGGGGGACCGTCGAGGAGTTGTTGGCCCGTTACGGCGACCTCCAGTTCAAGGCCTGAGACAGCCAGATCGAGGTGCGACTCAGATCCGCTCGAAGTTGCGGGCCAGCTCCCAGTCGGTGACCACCTGGTTGGAGCGGGCCCACTCCTGACGGGCGGTGTTCACCAGGTGGTAGTGGACGTCATCTCCGAAGGCGGCGGCAGCGATGGTGCTCGTCTCCAGTTCGCCGATCGCCTCGACCAAGGTGGCCGGTATCCGGGTCACGTCTTGGGCTTCGTAGGCGTTGCCCGCGAAGGCCGGCGCGAGCTCGAGTGCGTGTTCGACCCCCCAGAGGCCGGCAGCGATGACGGCGGCCAGCGCCAGGTAGGGATTGGCGTCGGCACCCGGCACCCGGCACTCGACCCGGCGGCCCTCGCCGTGCCCCACGATCCGGAAGCCGCACGTCCGATTGTCCACGCCCCACACCACCGCCGTCGGAGCCCACGATCCAGGCATATACCGCCGATAAGAGTTGATGTAGGGCGCCCACATCCACGTCAGCTGACGGGCGCCGGCCAGCAGCCCGGCCACGAATTGCCGACCGACCGCCGACAACTCGTCAGGGTTGCCGGCGTCGGCCATCAGAGGGACGCCGCTGGCCAGGTCCCAGAGACTGGCATGAATGTGGCACGACGAGCCCACTTCGGCCATCGACCATTTGGCCATGAAGGTGGCGGCCCGTCCGCACTGGTCGGCGATCTCCTTCACCCCGTTCTTGAACACGAGATGCCGGTCGGCGACCTCGAGGGCGCCACCGTAGGTCACGTTGATCTCGTGCTGGCCCCGCCCCGCCTCACCCTTCGAGAACTCCACCGGCACACCAGCGGCCACCATCTCATTGCGGATCCGCCGGATGACGTATTCCTCACGCGATGTCTGGAGCAGCTGGTAGTCCTCGATGGTGGACGTGTGGGGATGCATGTCCCGCCAGCCCTTGGCCGCCGCCTCCTCGAAGGATTCCTGGAAGAGGAAGAACTCGAGCTCGGTGGCGCATTTGATGTCGAATCCGGCGGCCGCGGCGCGCTCGATCTGTCGCGTGAGCACCTGCCGGGGCGATACCTCGACCGGGGACCCGTCAGTTCCCGTCAGGTCGCAGACGACCATGGCCGACCCCTCGAGCCAGGGCAGGAGTCGCAATGTCGACATGTCGGGCAGAGCCACCATGTCGCCGTACCCGCCGTCCCAATTGGCGAAGCGGTAGCCCGGGAGAGGCTCCATGTCGACGTCGAGAGCGAGGAGGTAGTCGCAGGCTTCGATTCCATGGTCCAGGACGTGATCGAGGAAGAACGAGCCCGTCACCCGCTTGCCCACCGGTCGACCCTGCATGTCGGGAAAGCAGACGACGACCGTGTCGATGGATCCGTCGGTGATTCGTTGCCGGAGCGCGGCTTCGGTGATCATCCACGCACGATTGCACGGGCCCGGGGTGCCGTCCAGCATGCCCCGACTCACCGGGCGCCGGACCGGCGACGCCTTCTGAGCAGTCGCCGCTATTCAGGGGTGACGTAGGCGGCGGTGATCCCCCCGTCCACCACCAGCGCGGAACCCGTCATGAACGAGGAATCGTCCGACGCCAGGAACAACGCAGCGCGGGCGATCTCCTCAGGGCGCCCCAGGCGACCCATCGGGATGTGCACCAGCCGTCGCTGTCGGCGGACGGGGTCGGCCAGCAATTCGGCCAACAGGGGCGTATCGATGGGTCCCGGGCAGATCGAGTTGGCCCGGATGCCCGAGCGGGCGTACTCGACGGCCAGCTCTCGGGTGAAGGCGAGGACACCGCCCTTCGATGCCGTGTACGCCACCTGGGCCGTCGCCGCGCCCATCAGGGCGACGAAGGAGGCCACGTTCACGATCGACCCGCCTCCCGAATCGATCATGGCGGGAACGGCGGCCCGGCAACCGAGCCACACCCCTTTCAGGTTGACCTGCATAACCCGGTCCCAGGTCGACGGGGGCGTGTCCAGAACACCGCCGTCGTCGCCGGGAAAGATCCCGGCATTGTTGAACAGGACGTGCAGACCGCCGAAGCTGTCCACGGCCGTGCTCACCATCTGGGCCACCTGACCCTCGTCGGCCACGTCGACGGCCACGGCGGCCGCACGTCCGCCGGACGATGTGATGCTGTCCACCGTGTCCCGAGCCGCATCGGCCGCCACATCGGCCACCACGATGGACGCACCCTCCGAGGCGAACAATTGGGCCGCCACCCGGCCGATGCCGCGGCCCGCTCCTGTGATCAGTGCCACCTTGCCCGCCAGCCGCTGCGTCATCTGGGCGACACTATCCGCCGTCGTGAACCCCGTCGGCTGACGCCGCCGCCCAGTGGGATACTGGCCCCTATGGTGCCGGGAAGGACGCCGCTGATCGGTGTCACGACCTACAGGCAGCAGGCCGTCTGGGGACCCTGGCAACGGTCGGCTGCTCTGCTTCCGACGTCGTACGTCGATTGTGTGGCCGCCGCCGGGGGCCGCCCGCTTCTCCTGCCGCCCTCCGAGGGTCCGGGTGGGGACGACCTGTCGGCCACCGATGTCGTGGCCGTCCTCGACGGCCTCGTCCTGGTGGGCGGGGGAGACGTGGACCCCGCGTGTTACGGAGCCGTTCCCGACCCGGCCACGGCGGGCGTCAATCGCGCCCGCGACGACAGTGAACTGGCTCTTCTGTCCGCCGCACTCCAGGTCGATCTCCCGGTACTGGCCATCTGTCGTGGAATGCAGCTGTTGAACGTCCGTCTCGGCGGCACCCTCGTCCAGCACGTCCCCGATCTCGTCGGCCATGGCGGCCATCAACCGGCGGCCGGCTGTTTCGGTCCGACCCGCGTCCGCTTCGAACCGGGTTCGGTTGTCTCGAAGACCATGGGAGAGGTGGCCACCGTCGCCTGCTCGCACCATCAGGCCATCGACACGCTGGCCGACGGTCTGGTCGTGACCGCACGCGCTCCCGACGGCCTCATCGAAGCGGTCGAACTCCCGGCGGCGCGCTTCGCCGTCGCCGTCCAATGGCACCCCGAGCAGGACGCCGATCTCCGGCTCTTCGACGCCCTCGTCGGCGGTCTCGCATGACAACCGGCATTCGGGGCCGTGGTTGACTGCGGGGATGACCATGTCCGATTCCACCCTCACCGTGGTGAACCCGGCCACCGAGCGCCCGGTGGCCGCCGTGTTGCGCCAGGGCACCGAGGAAGCTCATGCCATCGTCCGCCGCGCCGTGGCGGCCTTTCCCGCCTGGCGCGACGTCGCCCCGGCGGACCGGGCCCGGCTTCTACGCCGGTTCGCCGTCCAGGTCGAGGCGCACGCCGAGGAGTTGGCTCTGCTCGAGACCCGCAACGTGGGCAAGCCCATCGCCGACAGCCGGGCCGAGGTCGCCATGGTGACCGACGTTCTGCACTTCTACGCCGGTGCCGTCGACACGCATCGCGGCTCCACCATCCCCGTCTCGGGCGGGCTGGACCTCACGATCCACGAGCCTCTCGGTGTCGTCCTCGCCATCGTCCCCTGGAACTTCCCCTTGGCCATCACCTCCTGGAAGGTGGGTCCGGCTCTGGCCTGCGGCAACGTCGTCGTCGTCAAGCCGGCACAACTCACGCCGCTCACCGCCATCCGTTTCGCCGAGCTGGCCCTCGATGCCGGGATCCCCGAAGGGGTTCTCCAGGTGGTGGTGGGCCCCGGATCATCGGTCGGCTCGTTTCTCGTCGAGCATCCCGACGTGGCCAAGGTGGCCTTCACCGGCTCCACCGAGGCCGGCCGTGACGTCATGGCCCGGGCCGCCGGGACCATCAAACGGGTCACCCTCGAGCTCGGCGGGAAGTCGGCCAATCTCGTCTTCGCCGATGCCGATCTCGACCGGGCGGCGGCCAGCGCCCCGTCGGCCGTCTTCGGCAACGCCGGCCAAGACTGCTGCGCCCGGAGCCGGATCCTCGTCGAGCGCCCCGCCTTCGACCGCTTCGTCGAGCTCTTCGTGGCGGCCACCGATTCCCTGGTCATCGGTGACCCCGAAGATCCGGCGACCGACATGGGTCCTCTCGTCTCCTCCGCCCATCGCTGCGATGTGGCCTCGTTCCTGGCCCCGCCCGACGAGGAGCTTCCCGTGGTCTACCGGGGCCCGGAGCACCCCGGACCGGGATGGTGGTTCGCCCCGACGGTGGTGGCTCCGGCGGTCCCGGGATCGCGGCTCTGGCGCGACGAGGTCTTCGGTCCCGTGGTGGCGATCACCCCGTTCGACGACGAGGACCATGCCGTCGCCCTGGCCAACGACACCCCCTACGGCTTGTCCGGCTCCGTCTGGACCCGTGACGGCGCCCGCGCCCTGCGGATGGCCCGGTCGGTGGATGCCGGAGTCCTGTCGGTGAATTCCAATACCTCTGTCCGTGTGAACACCCCCTTCGGGGGTATGAAGCAGTCCGGCTTCGGCCGCGAACTCGGTCTCGAAGCCCTCGACGCCTATTCGGACATCAAGAACATCTTCCTCTCGACCGAAGCTTGACGGCCGTGAACGACGTTCTCATCCGCCCGTACCAAGTAACGGATCGAGCCCGGGTACGTCACATCTGCTTCGTCACGGGCTACATAGGAGACCCCGTCGAGTGGCAATGGCGCGACGCCGAGAGCTTCTCCAACATCTTCACCGGCTACTACACCGACGCCGAGCCCGAGTCTGCCCTCGTCGCCGAGATTGACGGCGAGGTCAGGGGCTATC
>Ga0307372_10012533_pt1 | contig 11089 bp, 11 predicted proteins | sample OX1MG_FD_202533 | JGI IMG/M metagenome (GOLD analysis project Ga0307372, IMG submission 202533) | Soil microbial communities from Risofladan, Vaasa, Finland - OX-1 | ecosystem: Environmental > Terrestrial > Soil > Coastal area > Acid sulfate soil | place: Finland: Risofladan, Vaasa | collected...
CGGAGTTGAGAACCCGCTTCTTTTTTCTGTGCCATGCTGGTTCCTCCGGCTGACCACCAGCAGGCAGACGAGCAGGCAGACGACGAAAGGTGGTGGGGCGTGAGATGAGCACGACGGATTCCGACATCTACTACGACCCGTACGACTTCGAGATCGACTCGGACCCGTACCCGGTCTGGAGACGTCTGCGCGACGAGCGGCCGCTCTACTACAACGAGCGCTACGAGTTCTTCGCGCTGAGCCGGTTCGAGGACGTCGACCAGTGCTCGAGGGACTGGGAGACCTACATCTCCGGAAAGGGGACGATCCTCGAGCTCATCAAGAGCGATATCGAGCTGCCACCGGGATCGATCATCTTCGAGGACCCTCCCACCCACCACATCCACCGTCGCCTGCTGTCCCGCGTGTTCACGCCCCGCAACATCAACGACCTCGAGCCCAAGATCCGAGGATTCTGCGCCCGTAGCCTCGATCCGCTGGTCGAGAAGGGACGGTTCGACTTCATCGCCGACCTCGGCGCCCAGATGCCCATGCGTACCATCGGGATGCTGCTGGGCATCCCCGAAGCCGATCAGGAGGCCCTCCGCGACCGCATCGACGACGGCCTTCGCCTGGCCGAAGGCGCCATGCCCGACGTGGACGCGGCCTTCGGCGAGGGCATCAACGCCGCCGACGCCTTCGCGGAGTACATCGAGTGGCGGTCCACCCACCCGTCGGACGACCTGATGACCGATCTGCTCAACGCCGAGTTCGAGGACGAGACCGGGACGGTACGGCGGCTCACCCGCCAGGAGGTGCTGAGCTACGTCAACCTCATCGCGGCGGCCGGGAACGAGACCACGACGCGTCTGATCGGCTGGACGGGCAAGGTGCTCGCCGAGCACCCCGATCAGCTGCGGCAGCTGGCCGAGGACCGCGGCCTGGTGCCCAATGCCATCGAGGAGCTGTTGCGCTACGAATCGCCGTCTCCCGTCCAGGCCCGCTACGTCACGCGGGACGTCGAGCACCACGGCCGCTCGGTTCCGGCCGGGAGCGCCATCCTGCTGCTGACCGCCTCGGCCAATCGGGACGAGCGCAGGTTCCCGGACGCCGACCGGTTCGACATCCGCCGCAGGATCGACCACCACCTGGCGTTCGGCTACGGCATCCACTTCTGCCTGGGATCGGCGCTGGCCAGGCTCGAGGGCCGCATCGCACTCGACGAGGTCCTGCAGCGGTTCCCGTCCTGGGAGGTGGATTGGGACGGCGCGGTCCAAGCCCGAACCTCGACGGTCCGGGGTTGGGAGCGGCTGCCCGTTGTCGTCGGCTGAACAGGCCGTGCCGGCGCGGCAAGAGAGGACCCCGTCCCCATGAGAACAGTCGTCGTCGGAGCCTCCAGCGGTCTGGGCCGGTCCATCGCCACCGGGCTCGGGCAACGAGGTGCCACCGTCGCCCTGCTGGCCAGGCGCCTGGAGCGGCTGGTCGACGCGGCCCAGGAGGCCGGCCCGGGGGCGCTGGCCGTCGCCTGTGACGTCACCGACGCCGCGTCGTGCTCCGCGGCGATCGCGGAGGCGGCGGAAGGGCTGGGCGGGATCGACGCCCTCGTCTACGCCACCGGGATCGGCCCCCTGGGCCGTCTCGTCGACATCAGTGCCGAAACCTGGCGACAGACCTTCGAGACCAACGTGATCGGGGCGGCCCTGGTGACCGCGGCCGCCATCCCCCACCTCACCGAGTCCCGGGGGGTGGCTGCCTACCTTTCGTCGATCAGCGCCTCCTTCACGCCACCCTGGCCCGGCCTCGGTGCGTACGCCGCGTCCAAGGCGGCCCTCGAGACGCTGGTGGAGGCATGGCGCAACGAGCATCCGGCCGTCGGCTTCACCCGTGTGATCGTGGGTGACTGCGCAGGCGGGGAGGGGGCGTCAGCCACCGAGTTCGCCAGCGGGTGGGACTGGGACCTGGCCGCCGAGCTCCATCCCATCTGGCAGGCGCGCAACTACCTGACCGGCAGCCTCATGGAGGTCGACGAGCTCGTGCGGGTCGTGGACACCGTCCTGCGCTGCGGGGCCAGCGCCTACGTCCCGTCCGTGGCCGTCACCCCTCGCCCGCCAGTCTGACGGGCTGACCGCCGGGCTCGCCCGACCCGCACCCGACGGGGCAGGCGGGCCGGATCCCCTACCGGTTGAGGAGCAGGTTGGCGATGGCGGTGGCCCCCGGGTACGAGCCGGTGATGCCAGAGCTCATGTAGCCGGCATCGGTGACCATGGTGATCCCGGTGATGGCGGCGGCGGCATCGCTGCACAGGAAGACCAGCGGGTAGGCCTGCTCCAGGGGGGTGGACGCCTGGATGCCGAGCTCGCCGCGGTAGTCCGAGCCGAACCCCAGCCACATGTCCTTGTTGGCCTGGGCCAGCGGCGTGTCGGTGGGCCCGGGGCAGATGGCGTTGATGCGGATGCCCTGCTTCAGGAGGGGGAAGGCCCGGCTGGCGACGTAGGCGCACATGGCCTGCTTCGACGACATGTAGTCCGCCTTGCCGCGCTCCTCCACCCAGGCGACGGCGGTGTCGAAGTCCGGCGTGGCCAGGAGCTCCTGGATCTCGGGAAGGTTGGCCTCCCATCCGAGGCCGGCCGCCGACGAGATGAACCCGATAGCCGATCCCCGGCCCAGCATGCCGCCGCCCACCAACTGGTCGATCATGTGCCGGTGGCCGATGAAGTTGATCCGTTCGATCCCCGGCGTGCCATCGGCCACCCCGGCGCACGACAGCAGGACGTCCACCGGTCCACCGCACTCACCGATGGCGCTGTCGATCGACGACCGGTCGGCCAGGTCGAGGTGGATCGGCGTGACTCCGGCCAGCGCGACCTCGGCGAAGTCCATCACCACGACTTCGGCGCCGGCGTCGAGCACCAGCTCGGCGGCGGCGGCACCCATGCCGGTGGCGCCGCCGACCACGAGGACCCTCTTCCCGTCGTAGCGGAATGCGTCAAAGAGCGTCATGACATGTTCTCCTGTGTCTCGATGGTGGTCAGGCGACGACGCCGCGGATCTTGAGGTCGATGATGGCATCCTCGTCGAACCCCATGTCGGCCAGAATGCGGTCACCGTGCTCGTTGAACTCCGGGGCGCGTCCCGGTACCGCGGGTGCCTCGTCGAACTGGACCGGCGCCGCCACCAGGCGGAAGGGCGTCCCGGCAGCCGTCTGGCACTCCTGGACGTAGCCGTTGGCCACCGTCTGGGGGTCGTCGGCGGCCTCGAGCGTGTCCTGCACCACGGCCCACTGCCCGATGAAGTCGTCGAGCCGCTGGCGCCACTCGGCCAGCGTGGCCGACGCGAACACGTCGGTCAGGATCCCGACGGCGACGCCGCTGTTGGCCATGAGGGACTCGTAGTCGGCGAACCGGGGGTCGGTGGCGAGCTCCGGACGGCTGACGGCCTGGCACAGTGGCGGCCAGTACTTGGCCGGCTGGAGGCAGGTGAAGGCCAGGACCCGTCCGTCCTTCGTCTCGTAGTTGCGCGAGAGCGGATTGGAACCCACACGGTCGGCCGGTGGTGGCGTCCAGGGCATCCCCAGCACCAACGAGAGGGCCACGGCCTGGCCCATGGCCCACATCCCCACCCCGAGCAGCGACACGTCGACGATGGTGGCCTCACCGCTCCGCTCACGGTGGAAGAGGGCACCCATGATCCCGCCGGCGATGGTCATGGCGCCGATGGAGTCCCCGAAGCCTGGTGCGGGCGGGACCGGTACCAGGTCGTACTCCGGCCGCCTGGCGCCGACGGCGATACCGGATCGGGCCCAGAAGGCCAGCGAGTCGTACGAGCCCCTGTCGGCGTCCGGACCACGCTCACCCTGACCGGTGCCGCGCACGTAGACGATGTCGGGGTTGTGGGCACGAATCTCGTCGACGCCGATCTTCAGCTTCTTCCGGACGCTCGGGAGCTTGTTGGTGAGGAACACGTCGCACGTCGACGCCAGCTTGTAGAGGATCTCGAGTCCGTCGGGCGACGTCAGGTCGAGACCCAGGCTCTGCTTCCCCCGATTCGAGTGCTCCAGCAGCGCGTGGACATCGCTGGGCACGATGGCCAGACCCGACGAGGCCAGTCCCCGCATGGCATCACCGCGCTCCACGTGCTCGATCTTGATGACCTCGGCGCCCCAGTCGGACAGCAGAGCCGATGCCGCGGGAACGAAGGTGTGCTCGGCCACCTCGAGGATCCGGACGCCCTGCAGAACAGCGGTCACTCTGTACCTCCGACGATCTCGCTACCTCCGACGATCTCGCTACCTCCGACGATCTCCCTACCTCCGACGATCTCCCTACCTCCGACGATCTCCCTACCTCCGACGATCTCCCGCACGGTGGGCACAGCGGCCCGGCGCTCCCCCGAACCGGTTCCGAATCGTAGGGCCCGACAGACAGAGCCCTGCACCCCTGAAGCGGCAACGGCGACTCTAGCTTGAAGAGACCGTGGTTCTCAAGATGTGGGCCCTCGCGGGATCGACCGCCCGGCGGCGGCTGGGCCGCCCTACGAGGGCGACTCGGGCGGCACCCAGCTCGGCAGCCGCTTCTCCATGAACGCCCGCATGCCTTCTCGCGGCTCGTCGGAGTGCTCGAGGGCCCAGAACATCGTCTGGTAGTCGATGTCGCCGTAGCGCTCGTTGAGCATGCGCTTGACGTGGGCCCGGGCCGAGGGCGCGGTCTGGAGCACCTGGCGGGCCGCCTCCAACGCCGCCGTGCGCAGCCCGTCGTGCGGAACCACCCGGGAGATCACCCCGAGGCGCAGGGCCTCGGCGGCATCGAATCGGCGGGCCGACAGCAGGAGGTCCCGCGCCGCCGCCATGCCCACATGGGCCGGCAACGCCGCCGCGTACGTGGCGTCGGGGATGCCTCGGAGGAGCTCGGGCACGCGGAACGTGGCCCGGTCGCTGGCCACGGCGATATCGGCCATCATGGCGATCAGGAGGCCCCCGGCCTGACAGATCCCGTTGACCGCGGCGATCACCGGCGCGCGGCTGTCCCGGATGGCGAGGAACGGGAGGACATCCTGTCCGACGTGGTCCGGCAGGGACTCCCCCGGCTCGGATCGTCCTCCGAGGTCGCCACCGGGTGCGAACACGTCGCCGACCCCGGTGATGATGAGGGCGGCGAGGCCGGGGTCACTGTTCACGAGGTGCACGGCGCGCTTCAGGCCGTAGTACATGGCGGGCGTGAGCGCGTTCCTCGCCTCGGGCCGGTCGATGACGCACCACGCGATCGATCCCGCTCGTTCGAGCCGCAACATGGTCGTGCCCAGTTCGTCGTCCATCCGACCTCCCACACCAGGGCGACGCGACTCGTCGCCTTGCTACGATATTCTGGCTCTCGCAATTCAGCAATCCTGTATTGGTTTTCTGACAACCTGACTTCCGTTCGTCGAAGGAGCACCAGATGGCCCGTCCCCGCAGCCCGGAACACCTCCATCTGCGCAGCGCCCGCATGCTCGACGTCGTCCGGGGCGAGCTGGTCTCCCCGGGCAGCCTCCTGATCGGGGGCGAACGCATCCTCGAGGCGGCACCGGCGGCGGTGCCCGACGACACGGTGACGGTCGAGCTGGGGGACCTGACCCTCATCCCAGGGCTCATGGACATGGAGGTCAACCTCCTCCTCGGCGGCCCCGACCATCGCAGCCCACTCAACTCCGTCCAGGACGACCCGGCCCTGCGCACCCTCCGGGCGGTGGCCAACGCCCGGCGCACCCTGCGGGCCGGGTTCACCACGGTGCGCAACCTCGGCCTGTTCATCCAGACCGGTGGGCTGCTCCTCGACGTGGCCCTCATGAAGGCCATCGACTTCGGCTGGTTCGAAGGCCCGCGCGTCGTCCCCGCCGGCCACGCCATCACCCCGACCGGCGGTCACCTCGACCCGACCATGTTCCAGGCCTTTGCGCCGCACATCATGCCCCTCACCGTCGAGGAGGGCATCGCCAACGGGGTGAGCGAGGTCCGCAAGGCGGTCCGCTACCAGATCAAGCACGGCGCCAGGGTGATCAAGGTGTGTGCTTCGGGCGGGGTGATGTCCCACACCGGTCCCGCCGGTGCCCAGCAGTACTCCGACGAGGAGCTGGCGGCCATCGTCGACGAGGCGCACCGGGCCGGGCTGCGAGTGGCCGCCCACGCCCACGGCGACGTTGGCATCCGCGCCGCCCTCGAGGCCGGAATCGACTGCATCGAGCACGGGTCCCTGATGACCGACGAGACCCTCGACCGCTTCGTCGAGCTGGAGCGGTTCCTCGTCCCCACCACCTATCTGGCCGACGGAATGGACGTGTCGCATGCGCCACCCGAGCTGCAGGCCAAGGCGGCCGAGGTCTTCCCCCGGGCCAAGGAGACCATCCGCAAGGCCATCGCCCGCGGGGCCCGGATCGCCTGCGGAACCGACGCCCCGGCGATCCCCCACGGGAAGAACGCCAAGGAGCTGGTGGCCCTGGTCGACCGGGGGATGACACCCCTCCAGGCCATCCGGGCCGCCACCACGGTCGCCGCCGAGCTCATCGAGGTCGACGACCGGGGCCGTCTCGAGGCCGGACTGCTGGCCGACGTCATCGCAGTGCCCGGCGATCCGCTGGCCGACATCGGCGTCACCGAAGACGTCCGCTTCGTGATGAAGGGCGGTCAGGTGTACCGCCACGACGGCGTGGCCCCGTAACCCGGCTCCCACCGGCCCGGCGCAGCGCTCAGGACGCCCTCAGGACGCGGAGACCGTTCCGATCCCGTTGAGGATCAGGTTCCACAGGTCCTCGGCCGAATCGCCCTCCTCGGTCCGGAGGGAGAGGCCGCCGATGGTGGAGGAGAAGGTGTTGAACATGATCGCCTCCAGCACGATGCCGACGATGGGTCCGTGGCGGAGGCCGGAGCGGACGGCACCGGCCGCGGCAGCCTCCTGGAGGACCTCCTCGAACAGGGAGACGAGGGGCGAGAACACCCGGGCGGCCTCGTTCGGGTGCTCGGTGAGCAGCTGCTGGGCGAACTCGGCCATCCCCAGGGGTGCCCGTCTGGTGGCGCCGGCGCCGGCGTCGCCGTCGTCCGTCGGCCGGCACATCCGGTAGTACTCCACCACGAATGCGTGCAGGCGTTCGAGCGGAGCGGCCTCCCTGGCCGTCACCTGGCCGAGGTGATCGGTCGTCGAGCGGACCTGCTCCTCGAACAGGGCCAGGAGCAGCTCGTGCTTTCCTCCGAAGTATTGGTAGAAGCTGTGGAGGGACTGACCCGAGCGCTCGACCACCTCCTGCACGGTGAAGTCCCGCCCCGGCCTCGAGTTGAAGAGCTCCATGGCCGCGTCGAGGAAGCGTTGGACCCGACTTTCGGCCCGCAGGCGGGCGGAATCCAGCGATCGCGCCACCGCCTGGTCGCGTCGGCTGAGTCCCTCGGGCTCGAACGCGTCGGCTGCCAGCTCGTCCTTCGTCACTCGGGAGAGCGTACCCGAGGGAGCGCTGCTCCCCGACGACCGTCGGCCCGCCTCGGGCCGGGCGGCGGCTGGACGCCGAGGGTCCCCCGGCCCCCGCCCGATCTCGGCCCGGGCGGCCTAGACGGCCGGCTCGATCAGCATGTCCAGGCTGGCCGCACCGCTGTCGGGGACCCGCGGCTGACGCCACACCTCCACCGGAAAGGACACGTTCACCAGGGAGTAGCACAGCCAGAGCAGCCGGGTGGCGTCCTCGGGGAGTGCGTTCACCTCGAACTGGTCGAGATAGTCGATCGCCGCGTCGAGGCGGGGGAACGCGGCGTCGTAGAACGCCTGGAGCTCGTCCATGGTGCTGGACAGGCGCATGGCATAGCGTTCGGCCTCCGTCCCGAGCGACCAACCGGCGAAGGGCTCGAGGTCGGAGAAGTCGGTGGGCAGCGTCGTCATTCGATCGTCGTTCCTTGTCTCGGAGGAGTCGGAGGTACCGGCGGAGTCGGAGTCCTAGGAGGCGTTGGAGATCCGCACCGGAGTGGCGAACTTCTGCTGGTACTCGTCGACGCGGTCTCGCGCCGACTTGTGGAGCTGGCGGAGCAGGATCTCCTGGTCGTTGAGCGGGAACTCCGTCACCGACCGCGACTCGAGCATGGTCTGGGTGGCTTCCAGCGTGTTGCCGTCCTGGAGGGCGTACTCCTTGAAGGTGACTGCGGCAAGCTCCTGTTCGAGGCGTGCGCGGACCGACTTCGGTGGGGCGAAGCACAGCGTCCCCTCGAAGATGTGGGTGTTGTAGGAGGTCGGCCAGTAGTGGTACGTGAGGTACCAGCCCGGCTCCCAGATGAGCAGCATGAAGTTGGGGAAGAACACGAAGGTGTCGACTCCCCAGGCCTGGTGGTGGGAGGGATTCACCGAAGGCGGCAACGCGTCCAGGCCCTCGATGTCGGGCTTGGCCCACGGACCGAACAGCCCGCTCCGCAGGACCCGCTCGATGGGCTTGACCATGTCGAGGTCCTTCGGCGGCGACATGCCGCCCCACGACGACACCATGCCGTGGGGCCCGTCGAGCTTGTAGGCCAGGGCCTCGAAGCCGTAGCCGGAGAGCTTGCGCGACTCGTCGGCGGTGGCCTGCTTGGCGTGGAGAACAGGGGCATGGTAGAACTCGGCGAAGGCGTCGATGAACAACTTCCAGTTGGCACCGACGTCGGCCCGATACTTGTAGACCTGGGTCATCTTGTCGAAGGGATAGCCGGCGAGGCCGTCCCCGAACTCCCCGAGGTACTCGCGCAGCGACGTGGTGTTGTCGAGATCGAGGTTGACGAAGATGAAGCCCTCCCAGGTCTCGACCTGGACGCCGGCCAACCCGTAGTCGTCCCGGTTGAGGTCGAAGAACTCCGACTCCTGCTGCACGAAGGTCAGCTGGCCCTCGGTGGCGTAGCGCCAACCGTGGTACTTGCAGGTGAACTGGCGGCAGGTGCCGCTGGTCTCCTCACCCGGGTAGTCGTTCCAGACGAGCTTGTTCCCGCGGTGCCTGCAGATGTTGTGGAAGACGTGGACCTCACCGTCGGTGCCCCGAACGACCACCAGCGAGGTCCCGGCCGCGTCGAGCTCCTTGGTGAAGTAGCTCCCCTTGCGCGGGAGCTGCTCCACCCGGCCGACGTTCAGCCAGCTGCGGGCGAAGATGGCCTTGCGCTCGAGCTCGAAGTGGTCGGGCGAGATCGAGTCCTCATAGGAAACCGGTCCCGTGCCGAGCTGGGGGTAGTGCTCGGTCCAGCTTCCCTCGGCGGGCTTCGGGAAATGCGCCATGTCGTTCCTCCAGGTCCGGTCTGGACGCCGCGATGATAGCAGTCATCTTCAAAATACAGAATATCATTTCCGATCGAGGTCGTCATCGAGCTCGACGCCGAAGGAGCGGAAGGCCATGGCCAGGACCTCGTAGGCCCCGACGGTGAAGACCAGGTCCATGAGCTGCTGTTCGTCGAGCTCGGCGGCCAGCGTCTCCCACGTGGCGGTGCCCACCATGCCGTCCCCGATCAGCTCGTCCACTGCCCGCAACATGGCCCGGTCCTGTGGTGACCACCCCTCGGCGTCGGGGCCCAGGGCGATGCGGGCGACCTCGTCCTGTCGGAGGCCCACGTCCCCGGCCAGGACCGAGTGCTGTTCCCACTCGTAGTCCGATCCCCTCAGAGTGGCGACTCGGAGCACCAGGAGCTCACGCTGACGGGGCGAGAGGGTCGAGGCGAAGAGGATGTAACCGTTGAACGTGTGGAACGCCCTGGCCAGCTCGGGATGACGGGCCAGGGTGCCGAGGGCGTTGAGCGCCTTCGGCCGGCCCTCCCGGCGGGGGGGGAAGGGGTGTCGGGGATTGGCCGGACGCAGCGCGGCCAGGGCCTCTCTCATCTCCGGTGGCCACTCCCCCGGTGGCAGCGGGTGGATCCGGGGCATCAGGTGTTCCGCCCTCCGTTGACCCCGATGATCTGCCCGGTGATGTAGCCGGCCTCCTCGGCCACGAGGAAGGCGCAGGCGTACGCGATGTCCTCGGGCGTCCCCACCCGGCGCACCGGCGTGGTCGAGGCATGGTGGTCGACACCCTTCCCGAGCAACCCCCTTGCCTCGGACTTCCGCAGCATGGGGGTGTCGATGAAGCCGGGCGGGATGGTGTTGACGGTGATGCCCTGCGGGCCCAGCTCGAGGGCCAGGGCCTTGGTGAAGCCGATGACCCCGGCCTTGGCCGCCACGTAGTGCGTCATGAGGGGCTGGCCGCTGTGGGCGCTGGAGGACGAGATGTTGACGATGCGGCCCCAACCCTCCTCGATCATGTCGGGGACGACGGCCTGGCAGCAGTCGAACGTCCCGGTGAGGTTGACGGCGAGGATGCGGCTCCACTTCTCGGCGGTGATCTTGAGGAACGGGTCGAAGCCGTCCAGGCCGGCACTGTTGACCAGGATGGTGGGCCGTCCGACCTTCCGGCGGACCTCGGCCACCCCTCCGTCGATCCGGGCACGGTCGGTCACGTCGACGGCCAGGCCGACGGCAGTGCCGCCGGCTGCCACGATCCCGTCTGCGGCGGCTTCGGCCGAGGCGCCGTCCCGGTCGAAGATGGCCACGGCGTTGCCGTCGGCGGCCAGGCGGTGGCAGATGGCCAGTCCGATGCCCGACCCGCCCCCGGTGACGATGGCGACACGGGCGGGGGTCACTGGATCGCCTCGTCACCGTGGAGCGTCGTGCGGTGCATGTCCCGCGGGGACGTGGGGTCGTACCGGCAGGCCCGGTGCAGCACGCCGCGGTTGTCCCAGATGACCAGGTCCCCGAGCGACCACTCGTGGCGATAGATGCGCTCCGGGGCGGTCGAACGGGCCAGCAGGTCGTCCAGGAGCGCCCGGCTCTCGTCGCCGTCCATCCCGACCACGTAGGACGCCGTCGCTCCCAGCACCAGCGACCGCCGTCCCGACTGGTGGGTCCACACCAGCGGATGCTCCTTCGACGGCCGCGACCGCCACATGGCCAGTTCATCAGGTGACGGATCGTTGTTCACCAGGCGCTGGGAGGCCTCGAAGGTGTGGACGACCCGAAGGGCGAGACAACGCACCTTCTCATCGTCTGTCAGGTCGTCATAGGCCGCATAGGTGCTGGCGAACTCGGTCTCACCTCCCGACTCGGCAACCGCGTGGGCG
>Ga0307372_10012536_pt1 | contig 11087 bp, 10 predicted proteins | sample OX1MG_FD_202533 | JGI IMG/M metagenome (GOLD analysis project Ga0307372, IMG submission 202533) | Soil microbial communities from Risofladan, Vaasa, Finland - OX-1 | ecosystem: Environmental > Terrestrial > Soil > Coastal area > Acid sulfate soil | place: Finland: Risofladan, Vaasa | collected...
CGCGTGGCTTTTCGGCACGGCTAAAGCCGTGCCCTTACGATTCGTCACTGTTGTTTGCATCGTTCTCTTCTGCAGGGCCGTTCGTGCCTCAGGGTGAACTGAAGTCGTGCCCTGACGAAACGGTCCTCCGCTTTGAGCACATGCTGAGCGGCGACAGAACCAGAAAGCGAATGCTCGGCGCTTTGCGCCGTTCGGCAAGACACTCACGACAAGCCGACGGGCGGGGTTTACCCCGCCCCTACGAAGACAGAGGCACACAGGCTGAAGCCTGTGCCACGCGCGATGCCTCAGGTCAGTCCCGATGAGACGTAGGGGCTGAAGCACCGGCTGCCGTCCGGCCCTGTAGCTCACGTCCCGTTGCGGCCGTTCTTGCCGCAACTGACGTGAGGCCCTTGCGTGTCCAACATCGCATCCCACGACGCGCGAAAAAGAGAATACCTCAGGTCAGTTCGCGCAAACACGGCGCGAACCCTTCCTGTGCCAGGGCAGGCGGGACCTGAGCTACAAGAGACACGCGCCGTCATTGCTTTTGGGCCACGAGGAAGGCAGCGGTGTGGAGCAATTCCATGTCTGGACGCGCGTCGGCTGCGGCGGCGATTTCTTTCGGTGAAGGCGGCGCCAGGATTTTGGGACGAAAGCCGGCCGTGTCGCCGGGACTAAAGGCTTCGAGAAGGCGGCGAACGTCCTCGTACACAGCATCGCCACGCTTCCAACCGGCGGTGCGCATCCACACGTCGAGCGAGCGCGGATGATCTTCGGTGCCGCACGCGAGAATACGAAAGCCGCAGGAGATGAGCAGGCGCTCGAATTCGCTGAGCGACAAAGCGCGCGTGTGCGACGGATCGCGAACCCACTCAATATGGTTGCAGGCAGCGGCGCGAGACGCGTCTTCGGAAACCACCATGTCGAGAAGTCCGAATTTGCCGCCGGGCTTCAGAATGCGAGCAATCTCACGAATGGCGGCGACGGCATCGGGAAGGTGGTGAATGCTGTAGCTGGTGACGACGATGTCGAAGGTCGCGTCAGGAAACGGCATGTTGAGAGCGTTGCCGCGCAGCGGGCGAAAATTATCGAGATGATTTGCGATGGCGTCTTTTTGCGCGCGTTCGAGCATGGCGGGGGTGAGATCGAGGCCACCGATCCAGGCGACGTGCTTTGCGAAGGTGCGCGCAAGCGTTCCGGGGCCGCAGGCGACGTCGAGGGCGCGTTCGTTGCCGGATGGCGCGATGAGTTTCAGCAGATGTTCGGCTTCAGCGGCGCGATCGGCGAGAGCGAAATCGGCGAAGACGCTTGCGGTGCGCGTGAAGCGGTCGCGCACCAGGTCCATTTGCTTTTGCTCGTCTTGTTTTTGCTGCTCCATATTTTGGTCGCCTGTCGTCATGGCACGAGGATACAACGAGCGCGATGTTCCGGCGAGGCGAGTCGCAATTCGGGAACGGCAGCGTCGCATTCGGCGCGATGATACGGGCAGCGCGGAGCGAAAGCGCAGCCCGGCGGAAGTTCATCAAGACGCGGCACAGCGCCGGGAATCGGGACGAGTTTGCCGCGCTTGAGACGCGGAGCGGCGCGAAGCAAGCCTTCGGTATAAGGATGGCGCGGATTGGTGAGCACTTCGTGTGTCGGCCCCGTTTCGACGATGCGTCCCGCGTACATCACGGCGATGCGATTCGCGATTTGGCCGACGACTCCCAAATCGTGGGTGATGAAAAGCAGCGTGAGATGCAATTCGTCGCGAAGGCGCATGAGGAGTTCGAGAATTTGCTTTTGCACCGTGACGTCGAGCGCGGTGGTGGGCTCGTCGGCGATCAGAAGGCGGGGGCGCATGGCGAGGGCCATCGCAATCATGGCGCGCTGGCGGAGGCCTCCGGAAAGCTGGTGCGGGAACTGGCGGGCGCGCTGCGCTGGCTCGGGGACGGAAACGCGTTCGAGCGATTCGATGGAGCGGCGGTGAATTTCGGATCGCGTGAGCGACGGCTCGTGCGCGCGAATGGCTTCTTCGATTTGCGCGCCGATGCGCATGACGGGATCGAGCGCCGTCATCGGCTCCTGAAAAATCATGGCGATTTCGCGGCCGCGCAGTTTGCGCATCTCTTCCGGTATGAGTCCGGCAAGATTCATGCGCCCGCTGATTCCATTTTGCGAGACTTCCAGCCACGCGCGTCCGGCGCGGCGCGCGCCATGCGGTGCGAGCGCCATCAGGCCGAGCGAGAGCATTGTCTTGCCGCAACCGGATTCGCCGACCAGGCCGAGCGCTTCGCCTTCGTCGATGCGCAACGAGACTTCGTTTACCGGACGCACCCACCCGCCCGGCGTCGGCAGCTCCACCGTGAACTTTTCGAGGTTCAGCAATGCAGCCATCGAAACATCTTAATCTTACGGGAGAAACGCAAAGCGGAAAATCGCACTAGGTTTCCAATTTCTCCTCGACGATTAAAGTCAAGCGATGCTGCGGACGAACACCGATATAAAGCGGTCAGCGTTCGACGAAGGACTTTAGACTGGACAGAGTCTGATCCCACTGTTCCGAGACGAGGTCGAGGTATTTCTTGAGTTCGCCAATCGGCTCGGGATGGAATTCGAACAGGCTCTCGCGGCCGGAGCGGACGCTGCGCACGACTCCCGCGCCCTCAAGTACTCGGAGGTGCTTGGTGATGGCCTGCCGAGTGAGCCTGGAGCCCCGGGTCAGCTGAGAGATCGAACGCGGCCGCCCTCCGCAGAGCTGGGCGACGAGCGAGAGCCGCGTCTTGTCACCCAGCGCGGCAAAGACGGGCGCGTGGGCGCGACGTTTGAGGGCCATGCGGCTACGGGTTCTGCGCGACATAGCTCTCAATGTTTTTCATTTGCTGGTCCCACCCGCCATCGTTTCTGCGGAACGCTTCGAGACGGCGGTCGTCGGGAAGCTTGTCGAAGCCGGACTCGGTGAGCACCAGCAGCGTGCCGGTGGCGGTCTTCTCCAGCCTGAATTCGACGAGCGTGGTGGGTTCGCCTGAGTAGTCCTGCGGATAGTCCGCTTTGTCGAAGGACTTGGGATGCGGCCAGGTGAAGGAAAAGAGCCGCTCGTGCTCCATTTTCTGCACGACGGCCTCCCATTTGACGTGCTCGTAGCCAGGGTAGGTCATGTGTCCGCGCGAGACTTGACCCTGCACAAACGGGCCATCGAGTTTCACGCGAAACCATTCGCCGAATTCACGATAGTCCGTGAGTACGCGCCAGACGCGAGAGGCGGGCGCTTTCAGTTCCATGCGCTTTTCAATTCGATGATGCATTGTTAGGCAACCTCCAACGTTAGGCAACCTCCGGCGTTAAGCAACCGTCAGCCTTAAGCAACCTTCAGGTTGCATATTATGGCGTACGAACGAGAAAGGCAACCTTTTTGTTGCGTTCCGTCGTGCATCATCATGACCGTCAAACGGATGACGCGCTGCCGAACAATCGGTAATGGGTCAGTTTGAATTTTGACTCTTTGCGTCACGAACAAGAAAATTCAAACTGACGCACCAGCGAAAAATCCAATATAGAATTCCTTATGGCGCAAATTACGTGTCCGAAGTGCGGGGCCGCGGCGGATGTGGCCGTGGGGACGCCGTATTGCGCGAAGTGCGGGTGGAATCGGGAAGCGGCGGTGCGGAAGCTGACGCGCATCACCTGGCTTTTGCCCGCGCTGATCGTTGTTTTCGACCTGATTGGAATCATCGGACTCGGTTTCGTGAAACAGGATTGGTCCGGGGCAATATTGTTCGCGACGCTGCCGACTCTGTTGCTGGGATTTGTGTACGCGGGCGCGAAGCAAGGGTTGACGAAACTGCGCGCGCCGCACGAGGCGTCGAACCCCGCAGGCGACGCGGGGGATTTTGCAAAAACCGCGAGCGCGAGCGTTCATCAGGAGAAATCGCAGCAATATAATTTCATGGTTTCGTTGCCGCCGCCGCGGCCGGTGCGGCTGGGACCCCGCGGAAAAGTCATGCTGACGGTGGTGCTGCTGGTTGTGTTCTTCCTGGATGCATTCTTGATCTGGAGTTTGTATGGATTGTGGTACGGCACGCGTTCGTTCGCGGATTTTCACGGGCCGCAGATTTTTCTGGCGTGTCTGACGGTGCTGATTGCGTGCGTTCCGTTTTTTGTGCGGGTCAGAATGGTTCGCGACCAGAATCTGATGGAAAATGGAGCGGTGGCGATGGCGCGCGTGACGGGTCAGCAAACATTAAAGAACAATTCGGTCATTACCTACGAATTCGAGGACGCAAACGGGAAGACCATTTCGGAGTCGGGGCCCGATCTGACGCGCTCGCTCTTCGAGGGAATGACCGTGCCGGTTTTTTACGATGCGCAGAATCCGAAGCGGCAGGTGGCAGCCTGCGCGTCATTTTTTGAAATTGTGAATCCGGGCAGCGAGTGAAGGATGCGAAACTGCAGATTCCTCGTCGCATGGCTCCTCGGAATGACACCCGCAAGCATCTAAATGCTGCCGGTCCAGACGGCAAATTAGAATTCGTTGGCGGAGCCTTCGAGAAAGGCGCGGAGTTTGCGCGAACGCGAAGGATGGCGCAGCTTGCGCAAGGCCTTGGCTTCGATCTGGCGAATGCGCTCGCGAGTGACGGCGAAGGACTGGCCGACTTCTTCGAGCGTGTGCTCGCTGCCATCGTCGAGGCCGAAACGCATTTTGATTACTTTTTCCTCGCGCGGCGTAAGCGTTTTCAGAACGGAAGAAGTCTGCTCTTTCAAGCTGAGATTGATCACGGCGTCGGAAGGCGAGACGACGGCCTTGTCCTCGATGAAGTCGCCGAGATGCGAATCTTCTTCCTCGCCGATGGGCGTTTCGAGGGAAATGGGTTCCTGCGCGATTTTCAAAATTTTGCGCACTTTCGAGACAGGAATGTCCATGCGCTTGGCGATTTCTTCCGACGTGGGTTCGCGGCCGAGTTCCTGAACAAGCTGACGGCTGGTGCGTACGAGCTTGTTGATGGTCTCGATCATGTGCACCGGGATGCGGATGGTACGCGCCTGGTCGGCGATGGCGCGGGTGATGGCCTGGCGAATCCACCACGTGGCGTAGGTGGAGAATTTGTAGCCGCGGCGCCATTCGAATTTATCGACGGCCTTCATCAAACCGATGTTGCCTTCCTGAATCAAATCGAGGAACTGCAGGCCGCGGTTGGTGTATTTCTTGGCGATGGAGACAACCAGGCGGAGGTTGGCCTCGATCAATTCCTTTTTGGCCTGCTCGGCTTCGATTTCGCCGCGAACGATGATTTGCAGCGTGCGCTTGAGCTCAGCGGGACTGACTTCGGCGGAAATTTCGATTTCGCGCAGTTCGGTGCGGCGGTCTCTTAGGTCGCGGCGCGCCTCGGCGAGAACGTCGCCTTTGGAGGCGTCAACGCGGCGCTCGAGCTTGACGATTTCGCGTTCGAGAGTGTGAACGCGCTCGACGGTCTGGCGAAGCTTGTCGATCAGGCGCTTGCGTTCGAACAGATTGAATTCGATTTCGCGAACGCGGTTGGACATCTCGATACGCGTGCGCGCCACGGCGTACTTGGCATGAAGGTAGGCGCGCTTTTTGGATTTCGCGGTGCGCTCGAGCTTCAGCGCCTGTTTGAGGGCTTGCAGGTAGAGTTTCGCGATACGGTCAAGCTGCTTGAGCGTTTGCTTGGTTTTGTTTTCGATTTTCTCTTCGGTGAGCTCTTCGTCGTCGAATTGGACGATTTCCTTGATGGAGCGGGCGCCCTGGCGAAGGTCGTCGCCAATGGCCATGATTTCCTTGAGCACGACGGGCGAGCGCGTGATGGTTTTCAGAACGAGGAGCTGGCCGCGCTCGATGCGCTTGGCGATGGCGACTTCGCCTTCGCGAGTGAGCAGCGGAACCGTGCCCATCTCGCGCAAGTACATGCGGACGGGATCGTTAGTTTTTTCGAGCGCGCCGGGAGTGAGGTCGAGCTCGACTTCGTTATCGGAGGCGGATGAAGACGCCTCTTCCTTCACAGGCTCGGCGGCGTCACCTGCTTCACCGGCGGCGATGGCGGCCTTGGCGCTCGAAAGGTCTTCGTAGACGTCAATGCCATAGCGCTCAAAAGTGGAGAGCAAGTCATCGATTTCTTCGGAGGAATGGACTTCCGCCGGAAGGATGTCGTTTACCTCGTCATAAAGGAGGTAGCCGCGTTCCTTGCCCATGTTGATGAGCTGACGTACCTGGTCGTATTTCTCTTCAATTGCCAACGTCAAGAGTTCCTCCCCCAAGCGGGGCGCGCGTTCGACCGCGAGCAGAGCGCGCAGCAAAAAGTTCGCTCAGCCGGAGATGACACCCCGGCGAACAGAGTCTTTAACAATAACGATATGACGGATAAAACAGATGGCTTCGCACCACGAAGAAAACCCTAAACTTTCCGCCCGCGCCCGATCTTCCACCGGCTGTGCCGCGCAACTTGCGCTCATACTATCAGATGCACCAAACCGGCCGTTCGTTTCGCCCGAAACCCTACTAGCATAACGTTGAAGGGTATCCGGCGTCAATTCTTGTTATTACTGGGTAGGGGGGTCAATTTCCGAATGGGGACGAACCAAAACTGTCGTTAGACACTGCGTGGGCAAAGGGATCGTTGCCGCGCTTCAGGCAGTTCACGGAACCAGTCTGCTCTAGGTAGGATCGAGATATTGCCACCGTTGCTTGCTGCACCAACTCGTGGGGGATCCTGGAACGTAGAGCAATCCGTGGCCGCGGGCGCAGATGAGTTCAGTGCCGTACCATCCGAGAATCGTCTGGGTAGGACTGCCAATTCGCGTGGGATTGCTGAGCAGGTGCAAGCAGACCGGGCATCGCTGCCGCTGGTCCGCCAAGCCCCAACGAAATCCGAATATCCACCCGAACAACAGTATCGACGGAGCGGCCGGAAATATCGGCAGAAGGGCGATGCTCGCGAAAAGGAAAATTGATGTGAGCAGTATAATTTTGACATTGAGAAAAATCCACCGGCGCAGCCTGACGATGAGTGACGGCGCGTACTGATTTGCCGGATACTCGCCAAGCTCTAGCGGGTTAAGGGTCACTAAGACCAGTAGAGACTCAGCATACAAACCTACGCAGCCAAGCGCAAACTGCTCGATCCCCGTCGGTGAACATGCTTCCAGGAGGGATTTTAGCGAAGGAAACCCGAATGCGCAAAGAGAAGTCAACACTGCTGCGGCGGTTAGGAGCATTACGCATCGTAGCGGCGAATCCAAACTGAACAAGCGCCGCACGCTAAAGCTCTTGCGCCTCAACCACAGCGCGTCGCGAAATGAGCCCAAGCAAAAAGTCGTGGCATCGTGATTCACGTAGTACAGCTCAGCTTTCCACTCCGCCAGCCACTCGCCCCGCTCCGGCGGCGGCACGAGCAACGCAGCGTTGCGCAGGATGGCAACGTGCAGTCTGCGAAGCATCATGCCTTCTCCGCGGTGGACACCGGAAATAATCTGACCAGAAGTGGATATCGTCTCTGCGAGGCTTCCAATGTGGCTTTGCCGGCGCGCGTAATTCTGTAGTACTTCCTGGGCGGCCGCTGGTCGGCGTCGGCAATGGTCTGGGATTCCCACTGCGAGCGGATCAGCCCCTCGTGTTCCAGGCGTCGAAGCGCAGGATAGACCGTCCCGCTCGGCAGGCCGGTCGTTTCCATCACGCTGAAGCCATAGACGTGTCCCGCCTCGATGGCCTGCAGGATGATCGCAGCGGTGTGGGAGAGCTTCGCTTCGGACGCCATAGGGGCGGAATTGTACCTATGTAGCATGCTACTTGACAAGCGCATTGTAGATTGCTACATAGGTTGTTCGAAGGAGCGCGCCGTGCTGGAACTGCACCACGTTTGCAAGCGATTCAAGCGGAGTCCCGCCGTGGACGACGTCAGCTTCTCCGCCAGCCCCGGCGAGATCACCGGGTATCTCGGGCCGAACGGCTCCGGCAAATCCACCACCATGAAAATGATCACCGGCCTGATGGAGACCACCTCAGGCCAAATCCTATTCCAAGGCGAATCAATCGACCGCGACTTGATTGCCTACAAACAGCGCATCGGCTACGTCCCCGAGGAGCCGCATCTTTACTTGCATCTGAGCGGTCTCGAATATCTGGCCATGGTCGGTCAATTGCGCAATCTGCCTGCGAAACCGACCGCCGATTGCATCAACGGACTGCTGCGCCTTTTCTCGCTGCATGGCGACAGGCACACCGCGATCGCGGCCTATTCGAAAGGGATGCGTCAGAAAGTTTTGCTTTCGGCGGCGCTGTTGCACAATCCCGATCTTCTGTTGCTGGACGAACCTTTTTCCGGCCTCGACGTGGGTACGGGGCTGGTGCTGCGCAGTTTGATTCAGGAACTGGCTTCGCGCGGAAAGGCTGTACTGTTCAGCTCCCATGAACTGGAAACGGTCGAGCGGGTCTGCTCCCATGTGGTGATCCTGAATCGCGGCAAGGTTGTTGCCGACGACTCCATCGAGCGCCTGCGCACGCTGATGGCGGTTCCTACTCTGGAAGGCATCTTTTCGCAGCTAGCCGTGGAACAGGATACAGCAGCCATTTCAACCGAGATTGCAGACCTGATTCACGCGTGAGCGAAACAACCAACATGAAACCGCAGTTCCAAGTGCTCTATCGCCAGTTTCTTTTCCGCGTGGTCGACCTCGAAGTTCTGTCCGCTCACGCGCTGGGCGACGCGAATAAACTGCTCGGACAATTCGCGGCGCTGCTCGTGCTATTCAGCGTAGTGAGCGGGCTGGGCCCTCTCTTCATGGATAAGAACATAAGTCCTCAGGCGCTTCTGGAGCTCACGCTGCGCACCGAGCACATGCTGATTACCGTGACGATGGTGGTGGTAGGCATATTCGCCGTCCTCAGTTGGGATTCCGTTTTTCCAGACCGTCGTGACGTGTTTGTGCTGGCGCCTCTGCCGGTGCGTGCGCGCACGATGTTTCTCGCGAAGGTGGCGGCGACGGCCACGGCGCTCGGCCTTGTCGTGGTCTTGCTGCATTGCGGCGCGGGTCTGACTTGGCCATTTGTGTTTTCTGTGCGGGGCGCTGGGTTTGTTGGCATCATGCGGTCGTTTGCGGCCTATTGGTTCACGATGCTGGCTGCTGGCGCGTTCATCTACTGCGGCGTGCTCGCTATTCAAGGGTTGGCCGCACAAATCCTGCCGCGGAAGTTGTTTCTCCGCGTCTCGGGATTTCTGCAAATGGCCGCGTTCTGTTTGTTCGTGTCCGTGTACTTTCTGGAGCCTGCCGTTGATTGGTTCCAAGCTCTCCTCGGTCAGCTGAATGGATCAATGCCGCCGACTCTGGCTCCGCTCGCTCGGAAGGCTTGGCTAGCACTCGCCATCACTGTGCTTGCAGCGGCCGCGGCATACGCGTTCTCCTATATGCGAACCATCCGCCAGATCGTCGAGCAGGCGGATATCGCATCGGCCCGGCGCAGTTTCCGATGGCTGCCTCGTTTTGGGAATGGCGTGCAAACAGCCATCGGGCAGTTTAGCGTGCGGACGCTGGCTCGCAGCCGGCAACATCGTTTGGTTCTGGCGTTCTATTTGGGAATCGGTTTAGCATTCACCATTCCTCTGATATCAGGTCTTGCGACGCCGCAAGGTGCCGACGCGCCGGTCATCGTTTGGTACCGGCCAAATGCGGCGATGTTGGCGGCAAGCGTCATGATAATGGCGCTAGTGGTGCTCGGATTGCGCGTAGTATTCGCCTTTCCGCTGGAACTCCGAGCCAATTGGATTTTCCGCGCTGTCGGACTGCATGACGCGGAAAAAATCCTGATCGCAAGCCGGCGCGCGCTGCTCTTGCTCTCTGTGGCGCCCGTCTGGCTCATTTCGGCGGCCGTATGTTTTTGGCTCTGGCCATGGCGCCAGGCTGCCGCTCACCTCTTGGTTCTTGGCCTGCTAGGAATGATTCTCGCCGACGTCTACCTATGGGGCTTTCGCAAGATTCCTTTTACTTGCTCGTATCTGCCGGGCAAGTCGCAAGTGCATATGATCGTCGTGGCCGCCGTTGTCCTGATCTCGCTCGTGGCGCAGAGCGCCATCTGGGAGCAGGAAGCCCTTCAGAAGCCGGGAATGATGGCCGCAATGCTAGCGCTGCTTGGCGTTGCGGCGGTCGCTATCCGGTGGCGCATTGGAGTATTGGCAAGATCGGACGAAGAAGGATTGCAGTTTGAGGAGGAAGGGGCTCCCGCCGTACTGGAATTGGGATTGTACCGAGATGGAGTGGCGCTCGGAACCCGTCCGCCCGATCCGCCGTCGATCTCCTGAAGTGTGTGCGGCCGTAATTGTTTCCGGATGGTGCACGCGTGACGGGCAACTCGCAAACTGACACTACCTATTACTGCAATTCTCCGAGCAACTTGCGGACTTCTTGCGCGCGAGTGAATATCTCGCGGCGCTCGGTGGGGCTTGGCTGAGCGGCAAGGCGCGTCTGGAGCTGGGAGATTTCCTGTTCGAGTTGACGTTTCTTGAGTGCGCTGAGGCAGCTTTCCGCTTCTTCCCAAGTGCCTTCGGGAGCGGATTCGAAAAGGATCTCGAAGAGGAGCCGGCGGTCGTTTTCGGAGAGCGATTCGGCGAGAGCGGCGGGCTCGGGACGCGCGCCGGAACGCACGGCTTCGATGAGCGCGTCAAAAATCTTCTCCGTCTCTAGCCCTTTGTGATACGAGCCTTCGGCGATGCGCAGCGCGAGATTTTCGCGAAAGCCCTCGGCTTCGACGAGCATCTGCATCAGGCGGCGCTCGGCGGGACGCACGGCCGGCGTCATCAATTCGGCTCTCGGCTTCACTTCGCTGCGGCGTTCGGCGATGGCGCGGCGAAGGGCTTCGCGTAAAACAGGTTCCTCGACGCGCAACTCGGAAGCGATTTTCGAGGCGAGTTCGGAGCGCAGGAGGCGATTCGGAACACGCTGCGCGTAGGGCATCAGGAAATTCACGGCAGCGAGTTTGCCTTCGGCGGTCGAGCGGTCCATTTGGCGCGCGCGGCCGATCAGATAATCGAGATAGGGCGGCGCTTCGCGCAGGCGCTTGGCATAACTTTCCGCGCCTTCTTGTTTAATAAACTTGTCAGGATCAGCGCCGGCGGGCAGCGCGA
>Ga0307372_10012540_pt1 | contig 11085 bp, 6 predicted proteins | sample OX1MG_FD_202533 | JGI IMG/M metagenome (GOLD analysis project Ga0307372, IMG submission 202533) | Soil microbial communities from Risofladan, Vaasa, Finland - OX-1 | ecosystem: Environmental > Terrestrial > Soil > Coastal area > Acid sulfate soil | place: Finland: Risofladan, Vaasa | collected...
ACTGTGGCAGGCGGTGCCGACGCCGGTCGACGGCGATTTGCCGATGCCGGCGGCACCGGGCCTCGGTCTGGAATTCGACCAGCGTGCGATCGACAAATACCGGGCCTAGACCCGCCCCGAGCGCGCAGCTCTTCGAACGCCTCTCCAGCAAACGAATCGCCGTGATCCGCATCTCGCATTGCCGATTGCGTTGGGCCACAAGATGTCGACCCGGCACGCTGGTCCACGGCAGGCCAGCCGCCGTTTCACTGGAATTCGCGCCACGATCCCGCCGCGTCTCGGAAGCGAGCGTAAGCCGGAGCCAATCGCGCGGGGGTAGTGCATCGTCGTTACAATTTTTAGCTGATCTTTACGGAAAACGATGGCTGGATTCGGACAACAAATTTTATCCAACTCTCCATTAGGACGTGACGCACCGTCTACCTCCACTGCATTTCGTATTCACGGAAGCTAGCCGTAGATCTTGCGCACTGGTTACACACGGCCCTCACTGAACCCCGCCCCAAATTAACTCTTGACTGAAATAATCTGTTACGTCATGTAACTCAATCATCACGTCAATTTTCGGACCCTCATTACGTTGTTTTAGAGAGTTTTTTACGCCGAGTTACCATCAAAAACTGCCGAATATTGTTCACAGTATCGATTCATATTACTGGAGATTACGAAGCAAAGTCGCAACGTTTTAACTAGTGCATATTTAAAAAGCCGTTATCGTTGAGATCGTCTGAAAAACGCAGCGACGCCTCTTTCCCAGTGCCAAGAACCATGAGTACCAAGGCCATGAGCGCAAAGAGCAGGTTGAATACCACAGCGACCGCCCTGACAGTCTCGGAAAACAGCGGTCCAACCCGGATCGGCATCCTCGCCCCCACCGATTCGCGATATTCGAGCAGCCAGCTTACCATCACGATCGGCACCTTGCCGAGTGACGGCACTGTACTCCTCTCTGACGGTGTGACGACGGTCTATGCCGGCGAAACGCTGACGGTGGCCCAGTTGACCGGCCTCGAATTCAAGCCGACTGCCTGGACATTCGGACAGACATCGACCCTCACCTACAGCGTGTCGGATCCCTCTGGCAGCACCGCGTCGGGGTCGGCGACGCTGGCGATCGGGCCGGACACGCTGGCGCCAGTGACGACGCCCGCGTCGCTGAGCGTAGCCGACAATGCCGGGCCAACTGCGATCGGCATCGCTGCACCGACCGATCCGAACTACGCCGCCTCCCAGCTCACTGTGACAATCAGCACGCTGCCGACCGACGGCACGGTACTGCTGTCGAACGGCACGACCGCGGTCTACGCCGGCGAAAAGCTGACGGTGGCGCAGCTGACGGGGCTCGAGTTCAGTCCACTGGCGAGTGCCGCGGGAAAGAGCTCGACACTGACCTACACAGTGAGCGACCCGTCCCTGCTGAGCACGACCGGGACGGCGACGCTGGCCGTCAAGGGGGCGGTGCTGACGGTCGGTGCGGGCAAAGAATATGCGACGCTCGCCGCCGCCATAGCGGCCTCTCATAACGGCGACACCATTCAGGTTCAGGCCGGCACCTACATCAACGATTTCGCGACGATCACCACGAACATCACGATCGAAGGCGTCGGCGGCATGGCCAACCTGGTCGCCACCGAGCAGATCCCGAACGGCAAAGCGATTCTGGTGATCGACGGCAATGTCACGATCGACAATCTGTCATTCTCCGGCGCGCAGGTCGACCCGGCCGATGCGAACGGCGCCGGTATTCGCTACGAAACCGGCAACCTGACCCTCAACCGCGATTATTTTTTCGATAACCAGGACGGCCTGCTCGCCGGTGCCAATCCGAGCGGCAGCATCACCATCAATAACAGCGAGTTCAGCGATAACGGCGTCAGCGATCCGAATTCAGCCGGCTATGGCTACACCCACAATCTCTATGTCGGCAACATCGCCACGCTGACAATCTCGGGCAGCTATTTCAACGATGCGCAGGTCGGCCACGAGATCAAGAGCCGCGCCAACACCACGATCATCAAGAACTCGCGCATTGACGATCTCGCCGGCACCGCAAGCTACGGCATCGACCTGCCGAATGGCGGCAACGCGACCATCAGCAACGATGTGATCCAACAGGGGGCGAGTGCGCAGAACCCGATCATCATCGACTTTGGCGAGGAAGGCTCGCTGCTGGCCGGCACGCAACTCGCCGTATCCGGCGCCACGATCCTCAACAATCTCAGCTCGACGTCGGCGCTGGCCGTCGACAATCACACCGCGGCCGTGGCACAGCTCAGCAGCGACCAGTTCTACGGCCTCACCGCGAGCCAAATCGCGGCCGGGCCCGACAGCCAGTCGGGCGACACGCTGCTCGCCACCGAGCCGGCCCTCAACACCACTCACCCGTGGACCAGCGCGGCATTGCCGGTAGCGAGCGCGGCCACCCTGACAGTGGCCGGCGACAGCGCAGCCACGCCGATCGGTGTGAAGGCGCCGACCGATGCCGCTTATGCGGCCTCGCAGCTGACTGTCGTGGCGGTCGCTCTGCCGACCGACGGCACGGTGCTGCTGGCGGACGGCGTCACCGCGGTCACCGCCGGCGAGAAGCTCTCGGTCGGCCAACTGACCGGGCTGGAATTCAAGCCGACTTCCGGGGTTTACAACCAGAGTTCCAGCTTCACCTACGAGGTGGCGGATCCGGTGGGCCTTGCGGCGGTGGGGATTGCGATTCTGGCGGTCGGCGGCGCTCCAGCACTCTCGCCGGATGGCGCGACCTTGCTCGCGGGCAGCGGCGGCGACCTGCTGACGAGCGCTGGGACGTGGACCTTCAGTTCGAGCACGAATTCTTACGGCAACCTCATTCTGCTCAACGGCGCCGCGGCCGCCGACGGGTCGGCGACCGAACTGGAAGTCGCCAACCAGGGCAACGTCTACGCCGACAATGCGCAGGGGCAGTGGTATGAATGGAGCGGCGGCGGCTGGGCCGCGACGACAAATCCGACCGGCACGACAACCCCGATCGCCGTCTCGGCAGACGGCTCGACCCTGCTGCCGGGCAGCGGCGGCAGCCTGGTGACGAGCGCCGGGACGTGGACCTTCAGTTCGAGCACGAATTCTTACGGCAACCTCATTCTGCTCAACGGCGCCGCGGCCACCGACGGGTCGGCGACCGAACTGGAAGTCGCCAACCAGGGCAACCTCTACGCCGACAATGCGCAGGGGCAGTGGTACGAATGGACCGGCAGCAGCTGGACGTCGACAAGCGCGCCGGGAAGCTCGCCGACAAGCTCGCCGACAAGCCCAGCCACATCGCCCGGCGGGACGACGACCGATGCGGCGCCGACGCTGTTGCAGCCATCGCAGACCGGCGACATCGTCGGGGTGCGGCTGCAGAACGCCGGGACGACCACCGAGAACAGCGGATACGTCACGTTTGGCGAGGTGTTCAAGACCGGCGCCGTCGCACCGACCGACACCCTGGTGGCCCGCATCAACGGCGTCAACTACGCCGTCCAGATGGATGTGAAATCGACCAATTCCGATGGTTCGGTCCGGCAGGCGGTGCTGACCCTCGACGCGCCGTCGATCGCTGTCGGAGGGTATGTGGACCTGATGCTGGCGAAGGGAACGGCAGCGGCACCCTCGCCCGCCGCCCCGACCGCAGCCTCCCTGATCGCCGCCGGCTACAACCTCGCCGTCAGCTTCACCTTCCATAATTCCAACGGCACGACCACGACAGCCAGCGCGTCGGCGGCCGCCGCGTTGCAGGCGGCGCTCACCGCCGGGACCGTGCAGACCTGGCTGAGCGGCCCCGGGGTGAACGAGTACGCGGTCACCACCACGGTCGATGGCGGCAAGCTCAAGGTTGAGTTCGATATCCAGGCCTATGCCAACGGCACCACCAGCACCGATGTCATCTTCGACAATAGCTGGATGTTCTCCTCCGGCAAGACCGACCTCAATTATGACGTCACGATAAGCCAGGGCGGTCAGCAGGCCTACAGCGCCACCGGTGTCGCGCAATACCTTTATTCGACTTGGGATCACCAGGTCTCGAGCGCGGGTACGGTCAATCCAAATGTGCAATACGACATACCGTATCTGGAAGCGACGGGCGCGATCCCGGCCTACGACACCTCGCTCGGGGTCAGCGACGCGGTCATCCAGGCCAATCTGAACGGCCTCACGGCGGCGAATACCGGACCGCTCGGGACCGCCGGGGTTACCACGTTCATGCCGGAGACCGGTGGGCGGGATGATATCGGCGCGCAGCCCGCCTGGGTCGCCGAGGCGCTGCTGAGCCAGAATGCCGCCGCGCAGCAGGTGATGATGGCCGATGCCGCAGCCGCCGGCGGCATACCGTGGCACTACATCGACGAGAGTACCGGCCAACCGATCAATACGCTGACCTACCCGACGTTCTGGGCCGACTCCAGAGGCGTATTGGTCCCGGCGAGCGGCTGGCCCGACGCCAACCCGGCCGATACCTGGACGCCCGATGCGGCGCACATGCCGGACCTCAACTACGTCCCGTACCTGACCACCGGCAGCCCCTACCAGCTCACTCAGCTGCAGGCGGAAGCAAACTACGCACTGTCCTCGACGCCGCCGACCTGGGGCAGCCAATGGTTGATCGACGGCAAGTATCCGGCCGGGTTTGTCCTCGACGGATTTAACCAGATCCGCGCCGAGGCCTGGGACCTGCGCGAGGTCGCGGAAGCGGCCTACCTGACCCCGAACAATGATCCGCTGAAAACCTATTTCGTCTCGCAGCTCCAGAGCAACATGCAGGCGCTGGTGCAGCAGTACATTGTTGATGGCATCGACAGCAAATACGGGCAGATCCAGGGTTTCGTCGGGTACAATGCCGGCCTCCTCGAGGTCGCCCCGTTCGAAGAGGATTATCTCGTGACCTCGCTCGCCGAGGTCGCCGGAATGGGCATCCCGCAGGCCTCCGCGCAGGCCGTGCAGATGCTCAAATGGATGGATAATTTCGTCGCCGGCCTCTTCACCAACGGGCCCAACGGCTACAACCCACTCAACGGCACGCCGTACTGGCTGGCGATCACCGATCCCACGACCGGGACGCCTTACGCCACATGGGCGCAATTCCAGAGCGCGAATGTGACGCTCGGCAATCTGTCGGCCAATCCGACCGGGCTCGCCGATTATCCGCTCGACACCCAGGGCGGCTACCCTGCGATTGCGGCGGCGGCCCTGGCCGACGAGATCACCTACACCCAGATGCCGAGGGCCATACAGGCCTACGGCTATGTCGTGAGCCAGATCGCCTATGCCTTTGCGCAGGCCGGACAGAGCGAAACCGCCGCCTACCAGCTCAATCCGGAATGGAGCCAGATGCCGAAATTGCCGGACGGCGTCTACCTGACGCGCAGCCAGATGCAGATCGACACCTCGACCAACAACAACGTTACGCTGACGGCAAACGGCGGCGACTCGCTGCTCTCGGTGGTCGGCAGCGGCACCGATACCCTCAACGGCGGGACCGGCGCCGTCGACCTGTTTTATGGCGGCACCGGCAACGACACGTTCAACCCGGGCACCGGAAACGACTACCTGTTTGGCGGGTCAGGCAAAAACACCTTCAACGACAACACCGGCAACGACTACTATCGCAGCGGCGGCACCGCCAATGTCTACTGGTTCGGCGAAGATCACTCGGGCCATGACAGCATCAACGCCTTCCATGCCAACACCGATAAGCTGGACGTGGCCGCCAACCTCAACGGCAACGGCATCACCACGGCGAGCCAGCTGATCGCCGCAGCGACGGTCAGCAACGGCAACACGGTGCTGCATCTGAGCGCTCAGGACGACATCACCCTCTTGGGCATCAGCAGCCCGTCGAGCATCTCAGCCGCGCTGGCGGTGGGCCCGCTGTGATGAAGACGCAGACACTGCCAGCTTCGTTGACATTATGGGGCCGCGATCAATAATGCGACGGCGGCGAAAACGTCGTCGCGGCAGCGGTAGCGCGCGCAGAATGTGGCCGGCGTCATGGCAACGGAGAGGCAAGATGAGCCCGCGCGTACGCCCCGATTTCGCGTCGATTGCCAGAGCCGGCGGCGAAGATCGCACGATTGCCCAGATTATTGAGCATTACTGTCTGGAAACTGAGCTGGCGCGCCGATTGAAAATGTCCGACCGACCCGCGCGACGCAAACTCTACCGCGAAGTGTATGAGGAACTGTTCGCCAAAATTTCGCATCATCCGCAACATACACGGCCGCACACCGGATCGGAGCACGTCGAGGCGCAGGCCGGTTTGCTACGCACGCTCGTGCCACAGGGGGGTGTCTTCGTCGAGATCGGCGCCGGCGACGGGCGCTTGTCGATCGCCATGGCGGGCCATTGTGCGCAGGTCGTCGCGGTGGACGTCACCGCGACGATCGCCGATACAACGGCGCCGCCGGCGAATTTTCGCTTTCTCCTGACCGACGGCACCGCCTTTGATTTAGAAGATGACAGCGTTGACTTTGCCTACAGCAATCAACTGATGGAGCACCTCCATCCCGACGATGCGCGTGAGCAGCTGCGGGAGATTTACCGCATCTTAAGGCACGGCGGTCGGTATTTCTGCATCACGCCAAACGCAAACTCGGGACCGCACGATATTTCAATGTTTTTCGACCGCCGGGCAAGCGGCCTTCACCTCAAGGAATATTCGTACGGCTCGCTGGCGCAGGAGATGCGCATAGCAGGCTTTGCGTCCGCGCGGCCTATGCTGGTTCGCAAACGAAAAAGCTACCGGATGCCACTCGGCGCCGCGCGCGCCATTGAGATCGTAACCCGGATGGCCGAACGCCTGCCGGGTCCATCGCTCAGATTGAACCCGAAGGTGCGCGCATTGCTCGGCGTGAACATGCTGGCGGTGAAGTAGGCGGCCGCGTTTCCTTCGGGCTGATCAGAGTTTTATCGGCTACCGTCGCAAAACCGGCCGGCCTCCACTCCGAGCAGGCCGGGATCCGGGTGCATTGCGCGCTGCGGCGCGGCGACGGCCGCGCGGGCCCGCGCTTCGCGGAGAATATACCCCGGCGTAGCGGCTCGGCCACCGTGCTTACTGAAAAAGAACTCGAGAAAGCCCTCGATCCACGACAGGAATTTTGCCAAATCGGCGGCCGTCGAGACGTAGCTCGTCTCCCCGATCTTGAGGGACGGGCTGTGGTAACTGAGCACGAAGACGCGCCGTTGATCGCGCACCATGAGGTCGGTCAGGCGCATCGCCTCGGCCAGCGAGGTGCCCTCCGGCGTGAGGCGAATCCGATCGAGCAAGCGCAACCGCGCCAGCAGCGCGGGCAGATGCAGCCGCTCGGCGCCGCGGCCGAAGGCACGCCGGTAGAACCCGTGATCGCCGTTGGCGAGCCGACCGATCACGCCCGTCGTCACCGGAATCTCCAACAGCCGGCGATCCGGCCCGACCCAGCTGGGGGTGGTGCCGCAGCGCGTGTAGTCCGGCCCGCCCTTGCCGCTCAAATCGACAAGCGGCAACATGCTGCAGTCGATCTGATAGCCGAGTTCGACAAGCGTCTCGAATGTATGCGGCCCGAGCCCGTATCGTCCGGCGCGATACAGCACCGGCTTGCATCCTAGATTTGCCTCGATGGTTTGCGTCAGGTGGGTCAGCTTGGCGCGCTCGAGCTGGCGCGGCAGATTGCCGGGAAAGGAATTGCGCGCGCTCAGCTCTTCCTCGACCGGCGGGTTGACCCAGGGATGCAGGTGCGCCCCGATTTCGCAACACCCATCCTGCAGCAGCTCAAGCAGCGGCCGATAGCCGTCGGGGTGCGATGCCACCGGATAATCGATCGCGTAAGTCGGCACCACACCGTATCGCTCGAAGATCTTCTGCGCCTGTACCTGATGGCGCAGGTTGCCGATGCGGGCCGGCGACGGAGGCGGCGCGTTCCAGTCGAACTCCTCCTCGGTATCGATGATCACGAGCAGGTAGGGCGGCTCTTCCGGTCGGAGGAGTGGGACGTCGTTGCGCGAGGTCACGCCGACAAATCTCTCGTGACGCCAGGATTGTCGCGGGGTTCACCGGGCAGAATGCGGGGGCCGGACGTTTCATTCTCACCGCCAGCCGCGGCTGGCGGCAAATCCCGACCGGCAGGGTGTTTCTCTCCGTTGCGGCCTAGCATGTCGCGCCGCAGATCGAGTACCCAGCACGGCAGGTACGAGATGCCGAGGTTGAAGGCGCGCCTGAGATCGGGCTCGGCGGCAAACGCCTCACCCAATATCGCCCGGGCCGCGCCGATCTGGCGCTCATGGAGAAACGTCCGTCCAAACTGATCCATTATTCGCAGCTTTCGCGATCGCACCATCTCCGGCGGTAGATTCAGTTGTCGGCCGAGCTTCTCGATGTTGTAGAGCGACGCCTCCAGGAATTTCACGGTGTTTGACGACAACCCAACCCCCCGGCGGTAATAAGTTAACGGCTCGCGGCACAAAACGATCCTCGCCCCGTTGGACGCGAGCCTTAACCAAAGGTGGTAGTCTTCCACCGATTTGAGCCGCGGGTCTTCATCGAAGCCGCCCAGCGCAATGACCGCCTCGCGACGCACGAGGACCGAGGAATTCGCAATCAGATTGTCGTGCCACAGATCATCGAAGGTGAGCACTTCCGGCAGCTGCCGTCCCTCCTCGCCAACTTCCAGCGTGTGCACCAGGGCAACCTCGGGGGCGGCGATGGCCAGCTGCCGTTCGAGCTTGTCGGGCGTCCAGCGATCGTCGGCATCGAGCAGACCTATCCATGTCCCGGACGCTGCGGCGATCCCGCGATTGCGCGCCGAGGCCGGGCCGCCATTGGGCTTGCGCAATACCCGCACCGGCGGCCCAAATCGGCTCGCGATACGCCATGTGTCGTCTGTCGAACCATCGTCGACGACAAGCACCTCCTGCGGCGGGTACGTCTGGTCGAGGGCGCTTTGGATCGCCTCGGAAATCCATTGGGCCGCGTTGTGGGCAGGGATGACGGCGCTTACCGTGGCGGGGCACGCGGCACGCCGGGGGGGCTGGCCGCTCATCGAAGTTGGGCGCTGCGCCGGGCACCAAACCCCCGGCGCAACCCTGCCCGACCGAGAACACGCAGCAGCTCGGCGATCACGGCCGGGTGCCGCCGCACATAGGAGCCGAGAACCGCGAGGTCCGGGCGGCGGCCTTCGTGCAGCATCGCCATGACGATCAAGGCAACATTCTTCCTGTTTTCGCGCCGCATCCGCTTCACTAACGCGGCCTGAGCATCATTCAATCCGAACCGCGTCAAGATGTTTGCGACATAGGCTCCGTAGGCGACATTGGTGCGCAGCGAATGCGCGGATTTCCAGCTGTCCGAGTTTGTGATGTTGCCGCGGCCGTAGCGAACTTGGACGGTGCTGTCGAAGGCGACGCGGCGGGTCGCTCGGGCGGCCTCGAGCCAGAACAACAGATCCTCCCCCGGGGTGTCCGGGGTCGGCGGAAACCGCAGCGACCCCAGGACGCTATTGCGGAAGATCACGGTCGATGTGCCCACCGGCGAATAGGTCAGGTTGGCAGCGAAGAAATCGCCGCAATAGGCGAACAGCGAGGGATCGACCGATAGCGGCTGGTGCGCCGAGGGGTCAAAATGGGTAAGACCGAAATGGGTGTCCGGGTCGCCTTCCCGCATCAGGTTGGCAAAACAGAAATCGTAGCCGAGGGACAGCGCGGTCAGGCCGCGTGCCAGATGGCGCTCTTCCCAGACGTCGTCGGAATCGAGAAACGCGACCCATTCAACCTCTCGCGAGATGGCGTCGAGCCCGGCATTGCGCGCGGGACCGGGCCCGCGGTTGGGCTGACACAGCACCCGGACGTGTTGGCGCTCGGCGGGGTCGAGCGTCGCGATTTCCGCGGCGGCCGCGAGCGGCGAGCCATCGTCGACCACGATGACCGTCGGCGTCTCGACCTCGCGCTGGCGCAAGGCGGACCGGATCGCACGCGGAAGATGCCCGGCCTCACGCTGAAAATAGGGCACGACGACGCTAATCGGGGCCATCTTCCCTCCCGTTGCCGCTGGACGCACACGTTGGTGAACAACCGATCGGCCGCACCATCACACAGTCGAATTCGCTGACCCTGAGCGCGGCTTCGCGGGCCACCGCCCACCATCCGGAAAGCTCGAAGCCATAATTTTTCACGGTCTCGATCGACGACTGCCAATCCGTCATGCCGTGATAGAGCGGCACGACCGAGACCTCGGTTTGCAAAGCCCGAACCCGTTCCATCGCCTTGCCGGCACCCTTGATCGCCGCCAGATCGAAACCCTGCGTATCGAGCTTTAAGCCTACATCCGCCTCTGCGAGCGCGGGTGCGTCATTCACGCCGTCACCCGCCATGGCGACAATCTTGCCATCGGCGCGCAGCTTGCGAACGATGCGGTTCTTATCCTCGGGCAGGGCATCCGCCTCGACATCGTCGATGCCGAACCGCTGCGCGATAGCTTCGGCTATGGTGCGATTGTCGCCAGTGAGCATAACGACATGAATCCACTTCACTCCGTTGGCTTCGTTTGCACTAGGTTAGATTATTTTTCGTACTTCCAGGTAGAGGGGCAGAAGCGGAGGAAGGTACCGGTGCAGAAAGCGGCGAATGATATTGTGCGGATAGCGATCTTGAAAAGGCTCAAGCGGCCACGGTGTGCGGCGCCGGTATTCGAGATACTCCCCCTTGAATGGGTGATAATTCATATAGTGCCATGGCTTCGAACCCGTCGTGAAATGCACTACGCGGACCATGTCTCGGATGCGTCTGGGCACCTGCCTAAAGCGTATTATGCCATGATCCACGACACCAACCGCCATGCTCTGAAAATTCCATTTTGATTCGAGCGGCATCCAGTCATCGTGGAGCATCAAGTTGAGTGCACACTGATCCCAATACTGCAGACGCTCCGGATGCTCGCGGACAAAATCAAGACTCCGCCGACCAATTTCCATCTTACGCCAACGGCGCAGATCAACCAACATCACGCCACTATTAAAGTAAGGAGCGCCTGGTGGTAGTCCAAGTCTGGATCGCCAGTAATATTCATCAGTTTCGCGTACTGCGCCTATGGTCTTATCGCTGAGATTCGTA
>Ga0307372_10012541_pt1 | contig 11085 bp, 11 predicted proteins | sample OX1MG_FD_202533 | JGI IMG/M metagenome (GOLD analysis project Ga0307372, IMG submission 202533) | Soil microbial communities from Risofladan, Vaasa, Finland - OX-1 | ecosystem: Environmental > Terrestrial > Soil > Coastal area > Acid sulfate soil | place: Finland: Risofladan, Vaasa | collected...
GCGCGAAGGAGCGCGTTGACGAGATCAGGAAACCTATCATGATCCACAATTCCCGGCAATTGCGTTTCCGATGAAGAAAAGCGTAGCAGGCGAGAATGCGTGCTGCCCGCCGTGTATCCTCGGGTGAGATCGCATGGCGAGGCGGAGCGCTATTGTGAACAATGGGGCATATGGTGAAATTTTCTGACTTCGATCAGCGCGGCTATCGGACGACCGACGCCCGCACCGGCTACGGTGAGTGGGCGGCTACTTACGAGCGCACCGTGCAGAACGCGATGGATATCGCGCTCCTCGACGCCCTCAGCGTGCCAGCCTGGGCGACGCGTCAATGCGCCGTCGACCTCGGTTGCGGCACCGGCCGGACCGGCGCCTGGCTACAGCGACATGGGGTCGTGGCGATCGACGGCGTCGACCTTACGCCCGAGATGCTGGCGCTCGCCGAGCCCAAGTTCGTCTACCGTCGCCTCGTTGAAGCCAAGGTCACGGACACCGGTCTGGCCGCGTTGTCCTACGACCTCGTAACCGTCTGTCTCGTCGATGAGCACCTACCTGATCTGGTCCCACTCTACCGCGAGGCGTTTCGTCTCGCGGTGCCGGGCGCATACCTCGTGCTGGTGGCCTTCCATCCGCATTTCATCATCGCCTCGGGCATGCCGACCCACTACACCAGTGCGACCGGCGAGCCGGTTGCCATCGAGACGCATGTCCACCTCTTGAGCGACCACGTCACCGCTGCCCTAACCGCGGGCTGGACTCTGTGTGAGATGAAGGAACGCGTCATCGATAACGAGTGGCTCGATCTGAAGCCCAAATGGGAGCGGCTCCGCCACCACCCCATCTCGGTCGCGTTTGTCTGGCGCAAAACGGGCTGACGATCACGCATTCACGCCACGCGCGGCGCGGTGGCGTGAATGGCGAACGAGCGACGGTTCGGTTCTCGGCGGTCGCCCGGAGACAGGTGCATCGTCTGCCACCAACCAATCTCTCACCACCGTGCCGTGTCACGTCCACTCCCGATCAAAGCTTCCGTTCCAATCTTTCAATATTGACTGAAACTTATGAACGCCGTATGCTGGACCAAGTCGCGTGCGTCGGAGTGGCGCGACCTGATCAAACGGAAGGTAAGCACCTTGATCAATGAAAATGCACTTTCGCCCGGGGTGCAGCGCTTTATTGAGACGACCGGCAGTTATTTCACCCAGTTCGGCCTGTCACGTGTCGCGGGACGCCTGCTGGGGTTGGCGATGGTCGTCGATCGGCCGTTGACGCTGGACGACATGGCGGCGGCGTTGGGCGTGTCCCGCGCCTCGGTCTCGACCAACATTAGGATGATCAAGGCGGTCGGCTTTGTCGATCAGGTGACGATGCCGCGGGATCGGCGCGACTACTACCAGTTCAGCGCCGATCCGTGGGAAGCACGTCTGCGCTCCAATCTCGTCAGCGCTGACATGTTTGGCGCCCTCGCCCGGCGTGGGCTGGCCGCGATCGACGAGGAGCAGGACGGCTTCGCGCGGGCGCATTTGGAAGATATGCTCGATTTCTGCGAATTCATGATCGAAGAGGAGCGTGGCAGGCTACAGCGTTGGCGCGAGCGGCGGGCGAAGCGGCACGCAGGGGCACTCGACCCGGGAGATGGCAACTATGTCGAACATCATTGAGACGACGTCGTTGACGAAACTGTACGGAACGAGCCGTGGCATCATCGACGCCACCTTCGCAGTTGCGGAAGGTGAGGTCTTCGGCTTCCTCGGGCCGAACGGGGCGGGCAAGAGCACGACGATTCGCCTACTGATGGGCCTATTGCGGCCAAGCAGCGGTTCGGCGCGGATTGCCGGGCTCGACTGCTGGGCGCAATCGACCGAGGTGAAGCGCCTGATCGGCTACTTACCGGGCGAGTTCAACGTCGATCCGGCAATGACCGGGGCTCAGGTTATCGAATATCTCGGCAATCTGAGTGGCGGCATCGATCAGCCATATGTCAAGCAGTTGGTCGAGCGCCTGGAGTTCGACCCCGGCAAGCGCTTTCGCGATTATTCGCGTGGTAACAAGCAGAAAGTCGGTCTCATCCAGGCATTCATGCACCGGCCGCGCCTGCTGATCCTCGACGAGCCGACCAGCGGCCTCGATCCGCTCAACCAGCAAGAATTCTATACGCTGGTAACCGAAGCGAAAGCGGCTGGCAGCTCGATCTTTCTCTCGTCGCACATTTTGCCCGAAGTCGAGCATACCTGCGATCGGGTTGGGATCATCCGGGAAGGCGAGCTGGTCAAGATCGATCATGTCTCGTCGCTCAAGGAGATCCGGCATCACGTCGTCGAGGTCGGGTTCGCCGCGCCCGCCGATCCTGCGTGGTTTGCCGCGCTGCCGCACGTCAGTGACGTCAAGGTGATCAACGACGGCGACACCGTGCAGATGACGGTTCAGGACGATCTCTCCGGCGTGATCCAGGTCGCGGCGCAGCATCTGGCGATCTCGATGGTGACGCGCCAGCCGAGCCTGGAAGAGGTCTTCCTGCGCTACTACCAGCCGGTGGCGGTCGGGAAGGGATGAAGTGATGTTCCGCTCGATCTTCATGAAAACGTTGCGCGAGCAGCGTTGGGCGGTGCTCGTCTGGAGCCTGCTGCTTCTCATCGTCATGGTCGTCGGCTACGAGGCGTATAACCAGGTCAATCCGGCCGAAATCGCGAGCCTGGTGCAAAACCCTGCGTTTAAGTTCCTCAACGACCCAGTCGAGGTCGGGACGCCATCGGGGCTGGTCACCTTTCGCTACGGCTTCTTCTTCTCGCTGATATTGAGCATCTTCGCGGTCATGATCGGCGGACGGCTGCTGCGCGGTGAAGAGACGCGTGGCTCGCTCGATCTGATCCTCGCAGGGCCGCGTTCGCGCCGCGACGTGCTGTTGGAAAAGGTCGGGGCAAGCGCCCTCTCGTTGTTGATCCTCGGCCTGGCCTACGGAGTTGGCGCGATGCTGGGCGAGGCGTACCTCGGCGTGCCGGTGACCGTCGCCGGTGGATTGCTGGCAGGTCTCAATTTGAGTCTGCTGCTCTTCTTCTATGCCATGCTGGCGCTCTTCGCCTCGCAATACACCCGCTCTGCCTCGGCTGCCGCCGGTATCGCCGGTGGAATGTACGGCATGTTCTTCGTCCTCGATGGCACGGGCCGCATCTATCCGAGTGTTGCTTGGGTGCGGCGACTCTCGCCGAATTATTACTACGATTTGAGTAAGCCGCTCATCACCAACTACGGCACCAATGTTGGAGCGCTGCTCTTGCTGCTGCTCCTTGGTCTGATACTGTTCGGTGGCAGCCTGGCACTCTTCACCCGACGGGATGTCGGCTCCGTCGCGACGCTGCCGTTCGTCGGCGCACGCGGCGTCCGCCATACCGACGCGCTTACGCCGGAAGGCGAGATCGACCGCACCGCACGCGATCCGTGGCTCCGCTCGGTGCTGGCCCACTCGCTGCGCTTCGCCGGACCGGCGCTCGGCTGGTGGTCGCTCGGTGTATTCATTTACGCGCTCTACGGTGCCGCAATCACCAACTCGTCGTCAACACAATTGCGCGACGTCTTTCAAGGGTCGAGCGTGTTCAACCAGTTGGTCGGTCCGACGCTGATGGCCAGCAACAATGGCTTCGTCGCGTTTATTGTCTTCTTGTTTATCGCAATTGTGCTGCTGATCTACGCGCTGGTTCGCGCCAACGAGTGGGTGAGCGATCAGGACAATGGGCGACTCGATATTGTGTTGAGTACGCCGCAGCCGCGGTGGAAGGTTGCCGTGCAGTCGTATTGTGCGACGCTGATCAACTGTGTGATCTTGGCGTTGGCGCTCGCCGGGGGGGTCGCGCTCGGCGCGGTCGCCACAAATCTCAAGCTCGATATGGGCAACGTTTTCGTCGCTTCGTTCGCTCTGCTCCCGCCGATGGCGCTGGTCGCCGGGGCGGTCTACGCGCTCGGTGCGCGCCTGCGTTCCACTGTCGTCATGAGCATCGTCGGCGGTTATCTCGGCGTGGCGTTCTTTATCGATCTGCTCTGGTCCTACCTTGGTTTGCCGCGCTGGGTTCATCACCTGTCGCTCTTCAGCGACTATGGCACGCCAATGATCGACGGCGTCAACTGGGCCAGCAGTCTGACGATGCTGGTGCTCGCTCTGCTCGCGGCTGGAATCGGGATTTATCTCTTCCATACCGGTGACCTGCGCCAGGGCGGTTAGCGCGCACCCCGTTGTATTCGGCACGGTGAACGGCGATAGTAGCCGCAGGCCAACGTGCAAGAGACTGGGCAACGACGCGCTTGCCCAGCGCAAGTGAGATAAGGAAGAACGATGCGTGAACTAAGCCAGACCCTGCGTGGCAAATACGTCAACCTCGACACCATTCGTCGCACCGTCGACAACGGCCCGTACGACGCGGTGATTGTCGTGTCGCCGGAGAACGTGCCGTACTACAGCGGTTTCTACAATATGGACCTGCGCACGTTGCCCGAGCGCTTCCATTTCGTCATCTGGCCGCGCGGCGGTGAACCGGCCCTGGTCGTCGTTGAGCGCCGCGCGCAGACGGTACGACCCGAAGAGACCTTCATCACCGACGTGCGCGGCTATCAGGGCGAAGGGCTCGATTCGATGCGCGTCGTCGCCGAGGTGCTGCAAGATCACGGCGTCAACCAGGGACGCGTCGGAATCGAGGGGCGCAACTTCCCCGGCGGACACTTGCAGGAACTCCAGCGCACGCTCCCGAATGTTGCTTTCGAAGACGCCTACTATTTCCTGGAGAGCGTACGTCTGATCAAGACGCAGGCGGAGATCGATACGCTGGTCAAGGTCAACTTAATGACCACCGCGGCGATCGACTCGGCCTGGAAGGCTGCTAAACCGGGCGACACCGAGCGCGACATCATGGCGCAGATGCAGTTTGAACTGATGAAGCGCGGCGCCGACATGGTCACCGCGCCGCTGCTGGCGGCCGGAATGCGCAGCGGTATGTGGCACGCCACGGCGGCCGATATCCCGGTCGAGAACGGTATGGTGCTCAAGACCGACTTCGGCGGCACGCTCGACGGCTACTACTCCGACATCGCCCGCACCGCCGTGATGGGTAAGGCGAGCGACGCCCAGAAGGATATGCACGCCAAACTGACCGAGATCAAGGATCGCGTCGTGCATGGAATTCAGCCTGGTATGGCGGCCTCGGCTATCGCGCGGCTCGGCATGGAGGCGTATGCGTCCGTTGGGCTCGACTTCAAGTGGAGCATCATTGGCCATAGCATCGGCATGGGCCTGCACGAGTCGCCGCAGATCTACAGCTGGGTCCAAGAGCCGGTGCTGCCCGGCATGACCATGATGATCGAGATCGGCTACAACAACTACCCCAACGATAGTTTTCATATCGAGGACTTGATCCTGGTCACCGACAAAGGGGCTGACTACCTAACGGACCCGACCGCTCATGCGCGGATCTGGGAGTTGGGGGTGTAGGCGAGATTACGGTCCGGTCACTCGGTTAATGAGGGCCGCGGAAAGCGCAGCCTGGGCATCAAGGAGCTTGAGTTCGCCTTCGGCCTGGGCGACGCGGCCCTGTTGCAGGATTGCCCGGTTGTTCTGCTCGTCGCCCTGTACTTCGAGTTGCTCAGATTTGAGCAGCTTTTGGTAACCAGCCAGCAAATCCTGGTGGTATTGGTTGAACCCATCGGGCGGGGTGATCCGCGCGAGTGTATCGATGTCCTGTGACACGGTCGGCAGGATCTGCTTGAGCTGCGCCGCATATGCGGGCTTATCGCTGACGGCGGTCGGGAGGAACGGGCAGAGCGAGCGATACTGGTGCGCCATATCGTTGACCGGCGTCAAAATCGCGTCGTTGTAGTCACGAATTGCCGATGGCATGAGAGCGCTTGCATTCGGCGTTCCGACCGGCAGCCCGATATTTTGCAGCATCTCCTGTGCAGAGCCGGACGAGCAATACGACTGCACCTGCTGGCCGTTCAACATCGTCTCCGTTGCCTGGTCGATGAGTGCTTGATCTCTCGTTTGCACTCCCTGGATCATCTGCTGCTGGGCGTCGAGCGCCTGTTGGTCGGCGGTAATCTCGTTTGCTTGCAGCGTCTTGAGTTCGTCCGGAGGGTTGAGTTTCTTCATGTCGTCGAGCAATTGCTGCCGCTCGGGTAGCTCGGTCTGATATTGCGTGGCGATGGCGGCGTCATCGCCTCCGGATGCGATAAGGGTAAGATCGGCGCGTACAAGCTGTAATCGTCTATCGGCTATCCCCGAGATCGCCTGCACATACGCCGCGATCGAGAGCGGCGGGGGTGTTCCTTCCGGCGCGGCCGGGGTCGCGGAGACCGGCGAAGCGAGCGCGGTCGTGCTGGCTTCCTCGATCACGATCTCGGGTGGGGTTGCGGAGCCCGTCAAGGTTACGCCGGAGCCAAACCCGATTCCATCGTTGGGAGTCGAGTCCGCCGTGCCACAGGCGGTCAGCAGGAGCATTACGATCAGCAACGCGCCGAACCAGGGCCACCCAGATTGAGTGCGTGATCGCCGGAATGGCGCGGAAATCAGCGTCGCGCGGCTCGCGACGCCGAGCATTCGTGATCGCGTCTCCTGATCCACCTGTCGCCCCTCCGCCGGTCGCGCCTGGCTGGGAATGCCGCATATCGTTTGTCGTTCAAATGTAAGGGAAGGTTGCCGCGCTGGAACTATTGATAGTACGTTGAGGCGCAAACCCACAATACGCCTTTTAGCGTATCGGGACCATAACTTCAGGGTTGTCGCCTGGTAAATGTGCAGCGGATCGGCGAATGGCGTGTTGAGTCATAGGGGGAACGAAGCGGCTCGAATATGAGGGCGGGCAGGGCAGCGGTTCGTCGAGCCGTTGCCCGATTTCGTCTTCGTGGCTAATCGACGGCTTCGAGTTTGCCGGTGTGGACATCGTAGATCAAGCCTGAAACCGGAATGTCGTTGGGGATGAACGACGAGTTGCGAATCGTGGCGACGTCGTCGCGCACACTCTGGACGAGGTCGGAGAACGGCAGGAAGTCGATCGAATCGGGCTGCTCGCCAAAGCGCTCGGCGAGCAGCCCGTGCATCTCGTCGTTGGTGAAGGACAACATGCCGCAGCCGGTGTGGTGGATCACGACCACTTCCTTGGTCCCCAGCAGTTGCTGCGAGATGATCAGCGAGCGCATAGCATCGTCGTCGGTGCGTCCTCCGGCGTTGCGGATCACATGCGCGTCGCCCTCTTCCAATCCGAGAAACTTCGCCGGATTGAGCCGGGCATCCATGCAGGTGAGAATCGCAACCTGCCGTCGGGGAGGCACCGGCAGGTCGCCTTTGTTGAAGGCCGAGGCATAATGCTCGTTGGCGGAGAGAAGTTCTGGGAGAACCGACATGGAGATCACCGCTTTCATGCTTGAAGATACGAGTGCGCTTCCCTTATCCGCGCCAGCCGGGGCATGGGAGCGCTTCATATCCGTTTCATTTCCATTGTGACATTGGGAAGAATCGGCGCCTAAGGGATAATTGGAGAAACCCTCAGGCGCCGGTACAGGCGCAGATGCGCGGCCAGATGGCGAGTAGCCGCATGATCGACCGGCTCGACACCGGCAGTTCGCGGGAACTCGGATCAACGTCGCGATCGCTGGTGTACTGCCTGACTGTCAATCTGCCCACTGCCCACATACGAAGCGAAATAATCGCATGATGTAACCGAGTGGTCTGCAAGCATATTCCCAAGCCTCAACGAGGTTATTCTCTGGTGGGCGACGACGATCGCTATCTGGTGCCGGGTGTTTTGCGGTCGGCTCAACGGCGATCATGGAGTCGGCCGGCGATATATTCCTCGCCGCTAAGCATCGTGATCACGGCGATCGCCTGTTGGATCGAACGGCCCATGGCGAGTTCGACGCAGCCGGCCGTAGCGATCGCCTCGTCGCCCAGGGCGAGTTGCAGCAAGAGTCGTGCATCGATCGAATCGACGCCGTAATAGGCGACGAGATGCTGCACTGCGGCCTCCTCACGCTCGGCCACCTCGTGCAGCTTACGTGGAAGGTCATCGCGATCGAGCCCTTCAGCCTGCATTTCCTGATAGATCTTGCGGGCTTTGAGACGCGCCAGGCGGCTCCACGTTTTTCGATCGTACATGCGCTCTTCTCCTGAATGTTTTCTGCTATGGTCGCGTTCTGAGGCAGGACTGACTCCGGCGATATTCCACATTAAGTGTATCAAGCGTCGACAGCGCGCATTCTGAGCACCAGCCTCGGCACGGCATATTCACCCGCGGATCAGGCTGGTATGCTCACCCGATGAAGCGACGTGAACATAGAGAGGCAGACATATGCGCGTTCTGGTGATCGGCGGAACTCAGTTCATTGGGCCGTTCGTGGTCCGTCAACTCGACAAGATGGGTCACGAGGTAACCATCTTCCATCGTGGTCAAACTGAGGCCGATCTGCCGCAGAGGGTACGGCATATCCACGGTGCACGCGCCCAGATGGCTGAGTTTGTCCCCGAATTTCGGCGTCTGGCTCCGGAGGTCGTGCTTGATATGCGGGCGATGACGAATTACGACGCGCAAGCAACGGTCGACGCGGTTCGCGGGATCGCGCAGCGCGTGGTGGCGATCAGTAGCATGGACGTCTATCATGCCTACGGCGTGCTGACCGGCTTTGAAGAGGGTGCGATCGAGCCGATGCCGCTGACCGAGGTGTCTCCTGTGCGTACGAAACTCTTCCTCTACCGTGGAGGTGGCGGCAGCCCGCGACTGCCGGACAATGCGAACTACGACAAGCTTGAGGTCGAGCGCGTGGTGCTGGGCAATTCTGGTCTCCCCGGGACGGCGCTCCGCCTGCCGGTGGTCTATGGTCCCGGCGATGGTCAGCATCGACTCTGGCCATACCTTAAGCGCATCGACGACGGTCGTCCGGCGATCATCCTCGATGCCGTCTCGGCGCAGCGCCGCTTCGCCCGTTCGTACGTCGACAATGTCGCGGCCGCCGTCGCGCTGGCGGTAACTGACGATCGCGCCGCCGGCCGCATCTACAACGTCTCGGAGCCCGAGTCGCTCACCGAGATCGAGTGGGTTCGGCTGATCGCGCATGAGACCGGCTGGAACGGACAGATCGTCACGCTTGACGCTGATCAACTTCCGGCGCACCTCAGAGAGACCGGCAACCCGGCTCAAGATTTGGCGGCCGACTCGACACGTATCCGTCAGGAGTTGGGCTTTCTTGAGGAGATTTCGCGCGAAGACGCGATACGCCAAACGATTGCCTGGGAACGTGAGAGCCCTCCGACTGGAATCGACCCGGCGCGCTTCGACTACGCCGCCGAGGATGCGGCGCTGGCCGGCAACTAGGTTTTCTCTTTTGCGACAACGCCCGGAATATTGCAACGCCTCTGTCATGCGGGGACCGTTATGATTGGGTTTGCGGACGCGGAATAGTTCGCCTCATGGGAGTGACCCCTGTCCGCCTCGATATGTTGCGATGCCCGGCAAATGCAATTCACCGTGAAGGGGGATTGAGATGAGTTCTGATCGTGTCGATTTCATGGTTGTCTCGGCCCATCCAGATGATGCCGAAGTGCAGATGGGCGGCACGATCGTGAAGCTCATCCGGAAGGGATTGAAGGGCATACTGATCGACCTCTGCGATGGCGAGCCGTCGGATTTCGATCCACCCGGAGAGCGTGTCAAACAGGCTAACATCGCGGCCGGCATACTTGGCGTCACGCGGACTATGCTCGAGTTTCAGGATCGGATGATCCAGGATACGATCGAGATTCGATTGGCGATCGCCCGCGAAATTCGCCGTCTGCGGCCGCGTTGGGTCTTCTCGACTTCTGCCGCCTGCGTACACCCGGATCATGAGGCGATGGAGCCGATCGCCCGGGCAGCAGTCTTCTATGCTCGTTTGAAGCACTGGGATCGCGTGCCAGGGGGTGAGGCGCTGAACGGTACCGAGCCGTGGGAGGTCGATCGTCTCTTCTTTCCACACTGCAAGCTGGAGCCGACCTGGGGTGATTTCGCCTTCGCCGTGGACGTCTCGGATACCTACGACGTCAAGCAAAGGGCGCTGGCCGAGTATCGTTCGATCTTTCGCGTTGAAGACGGTGACCAGTTGCTTCAACTCTACGAAGCAGAGGACGCTCACATGGGGCGCCTATTCGGCGTGAGCTATGCCGAGATCTTCCGTTCGCACAGCCCGCTCATCGTCGACGACCCGACCGTCTTCCTGCGCGGCATCCACGCCTGAGATATCGCTGCCTACCAATGGATCGTGACCGTCGTTGTTGCCCTGCGTTAACTCCAGCGCAGGGCAACGACGACTACTCAATTCGATCCGTCAAGAGAGCGCCGCTCTCGATCGTGCAATGTCCAGAATGTTTCAGCAGTCTCATAAAAGGCGACCGCAGTGCGGCCAACCGAACTTGTTAGTTTGGCTGGACAAATTCGACAAGCTCAGCCGGGATCTCGCGCAGCCCGCGCCGCAACGCCTTGGCGAGCGCATAGCGCATCGAGGCGGCGTAACGCTCGCGCACGGCAACCGTCAGTGGCACGCCGAGGCGCTCCATCTGCGCGAAGGCGAATTGCCAGGCAAGTTGCTCTTCGCGCCAGCGCGGTCGGACGCTGCCGAGCACGTGGTGCCCCACCTCGTGAGCGAGCACGGCGAAGCTCAGCGACGAACGCGGGTGCGGCGTCTCGATCGGTCGCAGCGGATGGCCGATCCAGGCAATACCGCTCATGTTGCTCCTCCAGTGGCAAACCCGCACATTCTGCTCTCCCAACAGCCTGCTCGCCTGCTGCGCAAAGCGCCCCTCGATCTGCTCGCTGACATCCAACTCACGTCGCTGTCGCCGATTCTGCCGGGTCGTCGCCATTTGCTTTCCATCCCACGTCACGTCTGCGTCTGTACGTTCACATGATACGACCTGGGGAAGGGAAGCCGCCGGGAAAATTGATTTTCGAGACGGGAGTTTATGAATTCACTCGTGCGCTAACTCATGAACGTCGTAAACGACGGAGATCGAACTATGGGCACCGGTCAGACAGTTCGGCGTCAGTCCCCGACAGCGCGCTCTACGGGAAACCTTGAGGGTGC
>Ga0307372_10012544_pt1 | contig 11083 bp, 9 predicted proteins | sample OX1MG_FD_202533 | JGI IMG/M metagenome (GOLD analysis project Ga0307372, IMG submission 202533) | Soil microbial communities from Risofladan, Vaasa, Finland - OX-1 | ecosystem: Environmental > Terrestrial > Soil > Coastal area > Acid sulfate soil | place: Finland: Risofladan, Vaasa | collected...
GGTACTCCCAGGGGAGTAGCCAGACTGCCAACCTGAGGACGACGACCATAGCCCCCGCAGTGTCTACTGTGTGGGCTATGGACGATGCCCTGGCGATGTGGCGGCGATGGCGGGAGTCCGTCGCGAGCGACATCGCCGTCGCCGTGACGCTGACCGCCGTGATGCTGGCGGGCGCCTACGGCGAGGCCCACCCCACCAACGCGGCCGACAAGGTCAACAGCGGCCATCCGGTCCCGCATACCCCCACGGCGGCGTTCCTGCTGGTGGTGATCGCCGGCCTGGTCCTGGCCGGACGGCGGCGGTACCCGCTGGCCGTCCTGGCCGTCTCGACCTCGGCGGTGGCGGTGTTCAGCCTGCTGGGCTACGTCAACGGCGCCGCCCTCCTGCTCCCGACCGCCGCGCTCTACGCCGCCGCGAAGACCGCGGAAGTCCGGCAAGTGGTCGCCGCCGCCTGCCTCACCCTCCTCGTGCTGATGGCCGCCACCGGCATCGGCAACCCATTCGGCGTCACCGGCGGGGGTTTCGACCTCATCCCGGGGCTGATCGCCGCCGCCCTATTCGCCGGCCTGGCCGCCAGCAACCGCCGCGCCTACATCGCGTCGATCCGGGCCCGCGCCGAGGACGACGCGCGCCGGCGCGTCGACGAGGAGCGGCTGCGGATCGCGCGAGAGCTGCACGACGTGGTCGCGCACACCATGGCTACCATCAACGTGCAGGCCGGGGTCGCCGCGCACGTTCTCGCCGACCGGCCCGAAGCGGCCGCCGAGGCCCTGCGGGTCATCAAGGGCGCCAGCAAGGAGGGCCTGCGCGAGCTGCGGGCGATTCTCAACGTCCTGCGCCAGGCCGACGAGGATGACCCGACCCAGCCGGCGCCCGGGCTCGCCCAGCTCGACACCCTGATCGCCGGAGCCGCCCGGGCCGGCCTGGAGACCACCGTCAGGCTGACCGGAGAAGCCGTGCCGCTGCCGACCGCGGTTGACCTGGCCGCCTACCGGATCGTTCAGGAGTCGCTGACCAACGCCATCCGACATGCCGGGCCGGCCACCGCCACCGTGTCGCTCCGCTACGGCGGCGCCGAGCTGGGGATCGACGTCGTCGACACCGGCCGCGGCGGCGCCGGGACCAGCGACGGCTCCGGGCACGGGCTCATCGGCATGCGGGAGCGGGCCACTTCCGTCGGGGGCACGGTGGAGACCGGCCCCGAGCGTGGCGGCGGCTACCGGGTCGCCGCCCGGCTCCCCCTCGACGCCCAGCCCCTCGACGCCCAGCCCCCTGACGGCCAGCCCCTCGACGCGGCGCCGCTCGGGCAAGGCGCGCAGCGGTGATCCGCATCCTGCTCGCCGACGACCAGGCGCTGATCCGGGCCGGCTTTCGGATGCTGCTGGACTCGGCCGACGACATGGAGGTGGTCGGCGAGGCGAGCGACGGCGCGCAGGCGGTGGCCCTGGCTCGCCGCCGGCTGGCCGATGTCATCCTGATGGACATCAGGATGCCGGGCGTCGACGGCCTGGAGGCCACCCGGCGCATCGCCGCCGATGACGACCTCGCGGGCGTCAAGGTGATCATCCTGACCACCTTCGAATCCGACGAGTACGTCTACCAGGCCATCCGGGCCGGGGCGAGTGGATTCCTCGTCAAGGACGCCGAGCCAGCCGAGCTTGTCCAGGCCGTGCGGGTCGTCGCGCGCGGCGAGGCGCTGCTCTCGCCGAGCGTGACCCGGCGGCTGATCACCGACCTCGCCCGCCGGCCAGAACGCCAGCCGCTGAGCGGCCAGGCCCTGGACTGCCTGACGGCGCGGGAGCGCGAGGTCCTGGCGCTGGTAGCGACCGGATTGTCGAACGAGGAGATCGCGGGCCGCCTCTACCTGAGCCCGCTGACCGCCAAGACCCACGTCAGCCGCATCATGACGAAGGTCAGCGCCCGCGACCGCGCTCAGCTTGTCGTCATGGCCTACGAGACTGGCCTGGTAATCCCCGGCCACCACTGATAACGAGACTGCGCCAGCGTGAACGTCTGATCCATAACGGCAGCTTTCCTCCGCGATCCCGCTGGCCGTCAGGACGAGGCTGAGCTCGTCACCCCGGAGCTCGTCACCCCGGAGCTCGCCGCGCGGGCCGCGAACTCCGGCACCAGCAGCTCGGCGATCTGGGCGGCGTTCAGGGCGGCTCCCTTGCGCAGGTTGTCGCCGCAGACGAATAGCTCGAGCGCACGCGGGTCGTCCTGACTCTGCCGGACCCGGCCGACCCAGGTCGGGTCCGTCCCGACCACATCGGCGGGCGTCGGGTACTCCCCCCGGACGGGATCGTCGCTGAGCACGACGCCCGGTGCGTCCCGCAGCACCCGCTGCGCGTCGGCGCGGCTGACCTCATGGTCAAAGACGGCGTGCAGCGCGAGCGAGTGCCCGGTGATGACCGGGACCCGCACGCACGTCGCCGAGACCCGCAGCTCCGGCAGCCCGAGAATCTTCCGGGTCTCGTTGCGGATCTTGAGCTCCTCCGAGGACCAGCCCTCATCGCGCAGCGAGCCGGCCCACGGCACCACGTTCAGGGCGAGCGGGGCGGGGAACGGGCCCAGGTCGCCGATGGCACTGCGGATATCACCAGCGCGCTGGCCGAGGGCCCGGTTGCCGCCGACCTGGCTGAGCTGGTCGTAAAGGGCGTCGGTGCCCGCCTTCCCGGCCCCGGAGGCGGCCTGGTAGGACGCGGCGACCAGCTCGCGCAGGCCGAACTCCCGGTGCAGCGCGGCAATCACGACGATCAGCGACAGCGTGGTGCAGTTCGGCACGGAGATAATCCCCTTGGGCCGCCGGGCCGCGGCGTCGGGGTTGACCTCGGGGACCACCAGCGGCACCGCGGGGTCCATCCTGAACGCGCCGGACTTGTCGATCACGACGACGCCCCGCGCCGCCGCGACGGGCGCCCAGGCCGCCGAGACCTCGTCGGGGACATCGAACATGGCCAGGTCCACGCCGTCGAATGCCTCCGCGGTCAGTTCCTGGACGACGACCTCCTCGCCGCGCACCGGGAGCTTGCGGCCCGCGGACCGGGCCGAGGCCAGCAGCCGGACCTCGCCCCACAGGTCATCCCGGGTCGACACGATGTCGCGCATCACGGTCCCGACCGCTCCGGTGGCGCCGGCAATGGCCAGCACGGGCCGGTAAGACGGTCCCGTGCTCGATGGTCCCGCGCTCACAGGCCGCTCCCCCCGTACACGACAGCCTGCCCCTCGCCGCTGCCAAGCTCGAATGCCGTGTGGGTGGCATCGACCGCGACGTTGACGTCGTCCTCGCCCACCACTACGGAGATCCGGATCTCCGACGTGGAGATCATCTCGATGTTGACGCCCGCCTCGGCCAGCGCGCCGAAGAAGGCGGCGCTGACTCCGGGGTGAGATCGCATCCCGGCGCCGATCAGGGAAACCTTGCCGATCCGGTCGTCGTACAGGAGCGAGTCGAAGCCGACCTCGTCCTGCAGTTCCCGGAGCGTCGTCATGGCCGCCTGGCCGTCCTCCCGCGGCAGCGTGAAGGAGATGTCCGTGCGGCCGGTCGCGGCGGCGGAGACGTTCTGCACGATCATGTCGAGGTTGATCGAGGCTCCGGCCACGGCGCGGAAGATCCTGGCGGCCTCGCCGACCTTGTCCGGCACGCCGACGACCGTGATCTTCGCCTCGCTCCGGTCATGTGCCACCCCGGAGATGATCGCCTGCTCCACCCGTTCCTCCAACTCCTGGCCCGAGCCGCTGACCCAGGTGCCTTCCCGGTTGCTAAACGACGACCGGACGTGAATGGGAATGCCGTAGCGCCGCGCGTACTCGACGCACCGCAGCATCAGCACCTTCGCGCCGCACGCGGCCATCTCCAGCATCTCCTCGTAGGAGATCCGGGGAATGCGCCGGGCCTGGGGCACGATCCGCGGGTCCGCGGTGAAGACGCCGTCGACGTCGGTGTAGATCTCGCAGACATCGGCCCCGAGCGCGGCGGCGAGCGCCACCGCCGTGGTGTCGGAGCCGCCCCGGCCCAGCGTCGTGATGTCCTTGCTGCTCTGCGAGACGCCCTGGAAGCCCGCCACGATCGGGATGGCGCCCGCGTCCAGCGCCGCCTGGATCCGGCCGGGCGTCACGTCGATGATGCGGGCCTTGCCGTGCGTGGAGTCCGTGATGACACCCGCCTGCGAGCCGGTGAAGGAGCGGCCCTCCAGGCCCAGGTTGGCGATCGCCATCGCCAGCAGCGCCATGGAGATGCGCTCGCCCGCGGTCAGCAGCATGTCGAGCTCTCGCCCCCGCGGCAGCGGGCTCACCTGGTTGGCGAGGTCGAGGAGGTCGTCGGTCGTGTCCCCCATCGCCGAGACCACGACGACTACGGAGTTACCTGCTTTCCGCGTGGCCACGATTCGCTGGGCAACGCGCTTGATCCCGTCCGCATCCGCGACCGAGGATCCACCGTACTTCTGGACGACGAGGGCCACGGGCGGGCCTCCACCTCCCCGGTGCGGGTCTGCTGCTGACGGCGGGCAGCCCCGAGTCTACCCGGGACGGCGACCGCTAGCTCGCCGCGTGCTCCTCCTCTGTCACGTCCAGCCGGGCATGCGCCACTACCGAGTGCAGCGCCCGCAGCGCGGCGCCGCCGTGCGTGCCCCAGTGGTTGACGTAGGAGTACTGCCACCACCACAGCGCTTCGGCGGCGCGGCCGGCCTCATAGTGCTTCAGCCCGTGGATCAGGTCGGCCGCCACCGCGGCCAGGTCGTCCGACAGCCGGAACGCGGTGGGGCGGGTGTCGGCCGAGTACGGGTCGAAGATTTCCGCGTAGTCGTCAGAGGGCAGCCGGGCGGCCAGTCCGGTCCGCAGCGTGTCCAGGTCCGGGTCGGCGCTGACGTCCGGCTCGCGGTTGCCCACCGCGATCACGTCCTCGCTGGCTCCTAGCTGCGCGCCCGCCAGCATGACCTGCGCGACCTCCAGCAGCAGCAGGGGCACCGTCTCGTTTCCGCTCTCGCCGCGGGCTACCGCCGCGACTCCGTCCAGGAAGTCCCGGGCATGCTGCGCGATCCGGTCGGCCAGCGGCCGCCACTCCTCACCGGGCTGCCCTGGCCGCTGCTCGGCGGCCTGCGCCGAGATCACCGGAACCGCCGCGCGGCCGCCACGTCACCCAGTGCACCCAAGACCAGTGCGCTAGACATCCAGCAGCCTCCGTCCTTCGAATGCCCGCCCGAGGGTCACCTCGTCGGCGTACTCAAGTTCGCCGCCCACCGGCAGTCCGCTGGCGGGCCTCGTCACCCGCAGGCCCAGGGGCTTGAGGAGCCGCGCCAGGTAGGCCGCCGTCGCCTCGCCCTCAAGATTGGGGTCCGTCGCGAGAATCAGCTCGGTGACGGCACCATCGACGAGCCTGGTCATCAGCTCCTTGATGCGCAGGTCATCTGGGCCAACCCCGTCGATCGGGCTGATCGCGCCACCCAGCACATGGTAGCGACCATGGAACTCGCGGATCTTCTCAATGGCCGCGACATCCTTGGGCTCCTCGACGACACAGATGAGTGACGGGTCACGGCGCTGATCGCGGCAGATCCGGCAGTCGTCCTGCTCGGCCACGTTGCCGCACGTGCGGCAGAACTTCACCCGCTCGATCACCTCGAGCAGCACCGATGAGAGGCGGCGTACGTCGGCCGGGTCGGAGGCCAGCAGGTGAAACGCGATGCGCTGGGCACCCTTGGGCCCGACGCCTGGCAGCGTGCCCAGCTCGTCGATGAGGTCCTGAACGACGCCCTCGTACACCGGCGAGCCGCTCTACTGCTCACCGGGCATGCTGCCCGGCAGCTCGCCCGGTCCGGGCATGCCGGGCAGTCCGGGCATGCCGGGCAGTCCGGGCATGCCGGGCAGTCCGGGGATGCCGACCCCGCCGAGCCCGGAAGCGAGGGGACCCATCGCCTCCTGCTGCAGCTCGCCGGCCGCCCGCGAGGCGTCCCGGATCGCGGCTAGCACCAGGTCGGCCAGGGTCTGGGCGGTCTCGGCCAGATCGGCCGGGTCGATGGCCTCCGGGGCGATGATCAGGTCCAGGAGCTCACCCTGCCCGCTGACGACCGCCTTGACCAGCCCGCCGCCCGCCGTTCCCTCGACCGCCGCGTCGGCCAGCTCCTGCTGGGCGTTCATGAGCTGGCTCTGCATCTCCGCCGCTGCCGCGAGCAGTTGCTGCATGTCCAGCTGACCGCCAGGCTCCACGATGCCCCCAAACCGTCTGGCACCCTCAGTTGCGGGGTGACCGCTGTCATTACCAATCGCGCCCGCTGGCCCTGGGCGACTGCGATTCCCTGTCGTTCCGAGCCTACGGCCTGTGTGCCCCCGTGGCACCCGCGCGGCCCGAAGGGCTCAGCTAGAGGTCGCCGGCATCCTCGATGACCCGGCCGCCTAGCTCGCGCTCGATGAGGTCCATGGCCGTCAGCGCCCGGCCCGCGGGCGCCTGGCCTAGGGTCGGCCGCGAGCCGGTCGCCGAGCCCGGCCCCGAGCCCGGCCGGGAACTCCGCGGCGGGACCGGCGGCGGAGGCGGCCCGACAGCGTCGTCGTCGGGGTCATCGTCTCGCGCGTCATCCCAGCCCGCCGCGGGATCGTCCCACGCCGGCGGCGGCTCATTCCAGCCTGCCCGCGCGTCGTTCCCGCCCGCCGGGGCATCCGGCCCGGCTGCCCCGCCGGGCGCGGTGCCAGCCCCGGACCCGGCGGGTCCGCCCTGGCCGCCTCGGCCGCCCGAGCCGCCCGCGCCACCCGAGCCGACGCCACCTGAGCCGCTCGCGCCGCCGGGACCGCCCTGGCGGCCCGGTCCGGCCGGCACCCGTGCGCCCGGTGCGGCGCCCGGCGTCCGCGCCGTGGTCTTCAGCTGCGGGGAGATCCCGAACATCGACTGCAGGACTCCGCCGAGGACCTCGCCGTAGCCGCTGCTCACGAACCCCTTCGCGTCGCCCTCCCGGGCAAACTCGACGGTCAGGACGCCGTCGGTGAGCGACTCGACGGTCGCGTTCGTCAGCAGCATCCAGGCCACCTTGCGCTCGCCCCGCACGACATCCAGGACATCGGGCCAGCGATCCCGCAGCAGGCTGGCGTCCACGGCGTCCACCGGCCCGGCGGATCGACTCGCCCCGGACGCTGCCGGCTCCTGCGGCCCCTGCGGCCCGTTCGCGTTCGCGTTCGCGTTCGCGTTCGCCGGGGCTGTATTCTGCGGCCTGCCCGCGCTTCCCCCCGTGGTTTCCGGATGTGCCGTGGTTTCCGGATGTGCCGTGGTTTCCGGATGTGCCGTGGTTTCCGGATGTGCCGTGATTTCCGGATGTGCCGTGATTTCCGGGCGCACGGGCGAACCTGCCTGCCCCGGACCGGGATCTCGGCTGGCGCCGGCGGCCGGCTGGCTGGCGGCCCGGCCGGGCGGCGGCGCCGACTCCAGCCTGCGCTCCAGGCGCTCCAGACGGCTGCGCAGGTCAGAGTCGCCGGCGCCGGGAGCCGGCAGCAGCACCTGCGCGCACATCAGTTCCAGCAGCAGTCGCGGCGAGGTAGCCCCGCGCATCTCGATCAGGCCGGCACTGATGATCTCCGCCGCCCGGGCGAGCTCGGCCTGCCCGAATCCGGCGGCCTGCGCCCGCATCCCGTCTACCCGGTCGGCGGGCACATCCAGAAGGCCGGTCGAGACCGCATCCGGGACCGCCGCGAGCACGATCAGGTCACGAAGGCGATCGAGCAGGTCGGCCGCGAACCGGCGCGGATCGTGGCCGCCCTCGACCACCCGGTCGATAGCGCGGAAGACCGCCGCGCCATCGCGCGCCGCGAATGCCTGCGCCACCTCATCCAGCAGCCGGTCATCGGTGAAGCCGAGCAGGGCGACCGCGCGGGCATACGACAGGCCGGACTCGTCGGAACCGGCGATCAGCTGATCCAGCACCGACAGCGAGTCCCGGACCGATCCCGCGCCGGCCCGGATGACGACCGGGAGGACAGCGGGCTCGTAGGCAATGGCCTCACTGGCCAGTATCTGCTCCAGCAACTCGCGCAGGACCGCTGGCGGCACGAGTCGGAACGGGTAGTGATGGGTCCGGGAGCGGATGGTCGCGATGACCTTCTCGGGCTCGGTGGTGGCGAACACGAACTTCAGGTGCGGCGGCGGCTCCTCGACCAGCTTGAGCAGGGCATTGAAGCCCTCCCTGGTCACCATGTGGGCCTCGTCGATGATGTAGATCTTGAACCGCCCGGAGACCGGCGCGTAGAACGCCCGCTCACGCAGGTCCCGGGCGTCGTCGACGCCGCCATGGGACGCCGCGTCGATCTCGATAACGTCGATGCTGCCGGGGCCGGTCGGCGCCAGCGCCACGCAGGACGCGCAGACTCCGCAGGGGTCCGGCGTGGGCCCCTGCTCGCAGTTCAGCGACCGCGCCAGGATCCGCGCGCTGGAGGTCTTGCCACAGCCGCGCGGGCCACTGAACAGGTAGGCGTGGTTGATCCGCCCACTGCGCAGAGCCTGGCGGAGCGGCTCAGTGACGTGATCCTGGCCCTTGACCTCGGCAAAACTCGCCGGGCGGTACCTGCGGTACAGCGCCAGCGGCGCGGCGGGAGCCGCCTGCCGCGGCCCGTCCGCGGGGCCAGGACCCTGACCGGGACTGGGGGCGTCGCCTGTCATGACCTCATCCTCGCCGGGAGGGGAAAAAGGACCCCCCGCACACCCGTCAGAGCCCGCGTACCCTTGCTGCCTTCCGGCCCTGGGGGAGTTGGCGGGATAAACGCCGTGCGAGGGGTCTGCCGGCCAGTCTAGCCAGGCCCGGCGACATCCCGTGCCAGCTATCCCGTAGTCGGCCGATACTGGCTGGTCAGCAGGCTCCCGCCGACGACAAGCCGGTTGGTGGCCGAGGCGCGGCCGGGAGTCGGTAGGCTTACCGGCGGAGGATTCGCCTAGTGGCCTAGGGCGCACGCTTGGAAAGCGTGTTGGGGGCAACCCCTCAAGAGTTCGAATCTCTTATCCTCCGCCACGCTGACCTACGCAAACGCCGCCTGCGTGCATTCCGCCGCCACAGTGATCTCGTTCGCTTGTCTCTAGAGGCTCCCCGCACGCTGACCCGCACGCCGCCGAGGCGTGCTGGCCAGCGTTCACCACCGTTCGCCCGCGTCGCAAAGTCCCATCACCTCTGCTCCGCAGCAGGGTGGGCGCTGACCGAAGCCCAGGCTAGTGTCACAAAGTGACACTAGGTGGTACCATGATCGCATGGCTGACCACTACACCTTGCGGCTAGCACCGGGCGTCCGGCAGCGGCTATCAGAGTGGGCGCGCCGGGCAGGCCTTCAAGAGCGCACCCTGGCACAGCGCTACGTCGAAGAGGGGCTGCGCCACGACGCACACCCGCTCATCCAGTTCATCGACGGCCCAAGCGGCCGCCGGGCCAGCCTGCTCGGACGGGGCCTGGATGTCTGGGAGGTCATCGCCACGGTCCGCGACAACAACGGGTCCATGGCTGAGGCCGCCGAGTACTTGCAGATCCCGGCCGGGCTGGTAGAAGCGGCCGTGGCCTACTACGGCGAGTACCGAGACGAGATCGACAGGGAAATCGAACTCAACGAGGCCGAGTACGAACGCGGGCGGGCGGTCGCCGCAGCAGGTGAACAGGCTCTGCGGTCGTGAGAGCCATCCTGGACAAGCAGTTGTCCCCGCAGCTCGCGGTGCTGCTGCGCAAGGCTGGCTACGACGTCGATGCCGTGGCCGACCGGGAGGACCTTGTCGGGCTCAGCGACCGCATCATCCTCGAATCCGCCTGCCGCGAAGGCCGGGCCGTGGTCACGAACAACATCAAAGACTTCCGGCCGCTCGCGGCTGAATGGCTGGCGCAAGGCAGAGTGCATGCCGGCCTGATTCTGCTGCCCTCGACGCGGACGCGTAGCCGCAACGCCGTCGCCGCTGTCGCTGCCGCGATCGAAAGCGTCCTTCGCGACCACCCAGACGGGCTAAGCGGAAGCGAACGGTGGATCGCCCCACTGCCCAAGCTGTGAGGAATCACCACCGCACCCGTCCGGCAGGGCTGGCCGATGGCGGCCGGTCGAGTTGGAACATGATCAGGCAGAGGCCAGCCCGAAGGTCTCAGCGCTCACCACACCGTGCCATGCTCTGCCGGTAACGGCGCTTGCCACTTGTCTCAGTTCTTGTCTCATTCACCTCCGCCCGCAGCCGTTCACCAGCGTCGGCCCTCAAGGCATCATGACTGGTCACGTATGGCCCTGGACGGGGGTGAACGCTGGCCAGCAGTGTTGGAAAGCGCGCGCCCGGGCCGGGGCCGTGGTCCCTCCCGGCTCGGGGCCCGACAGGGCCCGGTCCTCGGGGACGCGTCGGGCGCCGTCGTCGCGTGCGCGCGCCGCTATCAGGTGGCCTCTTGAGTGTCGCGCAGCACCTGGCTGCCGTCGCAACGGATTTGATCCCGGGAAACCGACTCGATCGTCCCAGCTTCATCGATCCGCCCGGTGAACACCACTCATCACCTCTCCATCGCTGGAAGCAGCCGCCAGATAGCGGCCAGGGCTTCAGGGACCAGACAGGTCCGAGAGATGACGGGGTATACCGCGTGGCCCCGGAGTCACACCGGGTCATTCCGCCTGACGCGGAACCGGCGGGCTGTCACCGCCGCACCTGGAATCGCACCAGGACAACCATAACCCAACGCCACCACGAACTCACCCGGGTTCCGCGGCCGACGATCACCAGGTAATCCGCGGTGTCCTCCAGTTCGCTCATCAGGGATCAGCCGGGGCTTCCCGGGCGGGGACGGGCTCAACGGCCAGCAGGACGCCGCCGAAGCTCACGCGGCCTTCACCGCCGGGCAGGCCGCCGTCCGCCCATGAAACTGCTCGCGGGACGAGATGCTCTCATCCCGCCATCGCGCGCGAACTGCAAGCCCGCGGCCACGACGTCGAAGCGGTCGCCGGCCACCCGGACCGCGAGGCGCTGCCCGATCCGGAGGATCGCAGCAGGACACGGCCGTCGCTGCCAGTGCCATTGCCGTCGAATCCCGACGTCCGCGTGGTGTACCCGCACCGTTCTTCGGCAGATCGTCCACGAGATGATCGGCAGATCCACCACGATATG
>Ga0307372_10012545_pt1 | contig 11081 bp, 14 predicted proteins | sample OX1MG_FD_202533 | JGI IMG/M metagenome (GOLD analysis project Ga0307372, IMG submission 202533) | Soil microbial communities from Risofladan, Vaasa, Finland - OX-1 | ecosystem: Environmental > Terrestrial > Soil > Coastal area > Acid sulfate soil | place: Finland: Risofladan, Vaasa | collected...
TGAGTAGTCGATACGTGACGAACGTGCTGTTGGCCCTGTTCGGGGGCTTTGTCGTCGTTGCGAGCCGGTCGTTTCGGCCCTCCGTAGTGGGTTGGGTCGCCTCCGCCTTCGGCATCGTTGTCATCGCCGTCTCGTTTATGGCCCAGTTCGACCGCTCTCGAGGGCTTTTCCAGCGGGCCATGGACGGAGTCATGGTTGCTTTCGCGGGCCTCGCCATCGGCTTCGGTGTCGCCGCCGCGGGTTCGGCAGAGCGTTGGACGGTGTTCGCGTTCGCGCTGGGGTGGGTGGCCCTATCGATCGCGAGTCTCACCGTGCATGAGGTCGCCCAGTGGCGAGTCGAACGAGGGCTTGGTCAGCTCCACTGGTTCCCGTCGCTCGAGCCTGCACCCGTGGCCCAACCTCGGCTCGTTGGCATCGCGAGGTGACGGTGGCGTTTCCTTCTGCCGTCGGAGCCTTCGTCGACGCCTTCGGCGCCGGCTGCTATCCCGAGTTGCGCCCAGAACGTGGACGGAGGGACCGGTGAGCAGCGGGGGGACGGACGGCCCCGAAGAAGGTAACTGGACATGATCGTCTTCGAGATTGCTGCTGGCCTACTCGTCGCGGCGACGGCGGTCGTGATGGCGTACGCAGGCGTTGTGGGGCTGCTCGGGATCCTCGGAGCTGTCCGATTCGTCCGATGCGATCGCTGCGGGCGCATCGGGGTGACCTCGCTCAGGGAACCTTTGCGTTCGTGCGTCCATTGCCGCCACGGCCACTTGTTCCACCCACTTCACGAGTGGCACCACTCCCACGGACGCGCGGATGTCGTCCGAACCATGCACAACCCTGCAGGTGCGCCTGACCGAACGCTGCACTTGGCCCGACCCGGGATCGACTCAGCCCCAAGTGAGCACATCTCCCAGAATGGCCGCGCGCGATCGCTCAAGCTTCTCCGTGACAGTGACTAGGGACCAGCTTCTCGGTACCAATCTTGCTGTGCAGAATCGAGCCATCGTCTTCGCCACTTGCTAGGTGGAACTACAGCTCCGAAGCGGGCACGGCTCTTGGGAATCTTGCGGAGCATCAGAGCCCGTTGGACGTCCGCGCCACGCGCCCGAGGACTTGCTTGCCGTCGGCCGAGCCGGCACGGCACAATCTCCTGCGGCACCAGCTCCGCCGGTGTTGTGCGGGGGCGCCTCGCGCTCCAGGCTTCGGTGTTTCGTAGGGCCGCGCGCACGACCAGTAGTCGACTGTGCGACCTCGTTTAGAGATCTCCTACTACGATAGCATCTGAGAACGATGAAATCGTCTCTCTTGTGCTTGTCGTCGCCTCCGCGCCGTTCGATTCGACAGCCGGCATGAACGACGAAGAACGTCGGCGCGTGCCGATCAGCAAGCGCCCAGGTACCGACCTGAGTCGACCTTGGGCTACAGGCGCCAACGCGACCGACAAGGATGGGGAATCTGCGCCCCTCGACCGGTCGGGGCGCGAGACGGTCCAGGGCGACGATGTCGAGACGGACGATGTCGAGACGGACGACGTCGGGACGGACGATGTCGAGACGGACGATGTGGACGGTCTCGAGTCGGACGACGTCGAGACTTCGCCGGTCCACGATGTGCCGCAACGGACGGCCGTCGGCGAGGCGAGCGAGATGTCCTACCTCGGTGCTGAGCGCCGTCCCCGCGACACCTCTGAGCGGTCGCTCGGTGACTTCACGACGACGCCGTCGTTGCTGCGCCTCGTCCCGCTCGGGATCTTGGTCGGGGTGCTAGGGGCGGCCATCTCGCTCGCCCTCTTGGACATGATCGGGTTCTTCACCAATTTCTTCTACTACCAACGCCTGAGCGTCCACCTCACCTCACCCAACGCCAACACGCTCGGGGCGATCGCCCTCGTGATCCCCATCGGCGGCGGCCTGATCGTAGGCCTCATGGCCCGCTACGGCTCCGAGCAGATCCGTGGTCACGGCATCCCCGAGGCGATGGAGAACATCTTGATCAACGGCTCGAGGGTCCAGCCACGGCTCGCGATCTTGAAACCGATCTCCTCTGCGATCAGCATCGGCACCGGCGGCCCGTTCGGCGCCGAAGGCCCGATCATCTTGACCGGCGGGGCCGTCGGCTCGATCGTCGGCCAGCTGTTCCGGCTGACCGCAGCCCAACGCCGGGCTCTCCTCGTGGCCGGCGCCGCCGCAGGGATGAGCGCCGTGTTCGGGACCCCGGTCGCAGCGACCCTCTTCGGGGTCGAACTGCTCGTGTTCGAGTTCAAGCCCCGGTCGATGATCCTGATCGGCCTCGCGTCGGCGACCGCCGACGCCCTGCGGATGGTGATGGCGTCGGCCGGGCTGGTCCACCCCCAGCCGCTCTTCCCGGTCCCGGGTCACGCACCGCTTGGTGGCTTCGTGCTCGGCGGGGCGGCTGTCATCGGCATCGCGACGGGACTCGGCGCCTGGGTGATGACCCAGGCGGTTTACCGCTGCGAGGACTTTTTCAAGAAACTGACTGGGCATCTCCACTGGATGTGGTGGCCGCTTATCGGCGGGCTCGTCATCGGCCTCGGCGGCCTGGTCGACCCGAGGGCGCTTGGGGTCGGCTACAACACCATCCACTTGGAGCTCCTCGGAAAGCTGAGCCTCGATGCCATGGTGACCCTCTTCTTCGTGAAGATGATCATCTGGGCGGTCGGGCTCGGCGGAGGGACGAGTGGCGGCATCCTCGCCCCGATCCTCATGATGGGGGCAGCGATTGGGGGTGTGCTCGGCCACGTCCTCCCCGGGGCCTCTGTCGGCGCGTTCGCCCTGATCGGCATGTCGGGGTCACTGGGCGGTGTCACGAGGTCTCCATTCACGGCCATCGTGTTCGCCTTCGAGCTCACTCACGACGAGAACATCCTCCTTGCCCTCCTCGTCGCCGCGACTGTCGCCCATCTTGTGAGCGTGCTCACCTTGAAGCGCTCGATCCTCACCGAGAAGGTGGCCCGGCGCGGGTTCCACGTCATGCGCGAGTACGCCGTCGACCCGTTGGAGGCCACCTTTGTCCGAGAGGTCATGGACACCGACGTCTACACCGTCGAACCGGGCAGATCGCTGGCTGGGCTCTACGCGGCTCTGCCCGAGGGTTCATCGGAGCGACGGCAGCGCCTCTACCCCGTGCTCGACGAGAGCGGCGCGCTCGTGGGTGTCCTCCCCTGGTCGGCCGTCCTTGCCGCAAGGTCGAACGGAGCAACGCGCGTGGACGAGGTGATGATCCCGCCGAGAGTCGTCGCCCATCCCGACGAGATCCTTCGCGGTGTCGCCGATCGCATGGCTTCCCTCGGAGTCGGGGTGCTGCCGGTCGTCGACCGGAAAGACCACCGCCACCTCGACGGGCTGGTCACCCAGTTCGACCTCCTCGATGCCCGCCAGAAGCTCCTCGAAGAGGAGCGTCACGCCGAACGCGTGCTCACGTTGCGCCGCGTCCGCACCTCCTCTGGTGCTCCAGCCGTGGAGGCACCGGTGAGAGCTCGATCAGAGGAAGGCGACTGAGCGATGGTGAGAAACATCGTCGGCTTCCATCAAGACGCCGAAGGCGACTGGGTGGCGGAGCTGGAGTGCGGACATCGCCAGCACGTCCGGCATCGTCCGCCATTTCAGATGCGACCATGGGTGCTCAACCGAGAGGAGCGAGCAGCACACGTGGGCACGACGCTCGACTGCCCGCCGTGTGAGCGCATCGAATTGCCCGGGGGTCTTCCGGTTCACGTGGAGTAGCGCGCCGTGGGATCAGCGGACCTTGCCGGCCGGGCTGCGCCGTGCCCACAAGCTGGCTCCGCGGACGTGGGGTCGCTCGTCGTCGAAGCAGGTCATCCAAGTTCTTCCAGATCCCGCGGCGGCGGCCATGAGGGCAGCAGCAGTCGTGTCCCTCCATCTGCGCGCCGCAGTGCGGGCAAGGGGGCGGTTCCGGATCGCGCTTACGTGTGGTCCGGGCGCGGCTGTGATATTCGACGCACTGGCGCAGATGCCGCTTCCCTGGACCGACGTCGAGATCCTCAAGGTGAGCGACCAGCTAACGCTTGAGTGTGGCGAGCGCGATCTCACCGTGTTGGCGTCGATTATCAGCGCGTGCTCCCCGATTTCGTGCGGCGAGCGAAGGCCGTGGATCGAAGCAACCCACCGGCTGGCCGGGCCAATGCTGAAGCACTCACTTGACTACCGGCGGCCCGGCAGCGATACTCAACCATATGCTTGACCAAGCGACGGACCTGGGACGGGTGTTTCATGCGCTGTCCGACCCGGGTCGGCGGGTCATGGTGGAGCGGCTCAGCACGGGCCCGGCCTCCGTCAGCGAGCTTGGCCGGCCGCTGGCGATGTCGCTCACCGCCGTCCTGCAGCATGTCCAGTTGCTAGAGGCCAGCGGCATGGTCCGGTCGGAGAAGACGGGCCGGACCCGGACCTGCAGCCTCAACCCGGCGGTGCTGCTCTCGGCCGAGTCCTGGATCGCTGAGCGGCGAGCCCTCGTCGAGCGCCACTTGGATCGCCTCGGCGAGTACTTGGCCTCGACTGCCAGCTCGCGGGAGACCGGACCGGCCGCCGTGCAGTCCTGGGAGATCACCCATGAAGAGGAGAACCGATGACCGAGCGTTCCGTCATCCACGACACGTTCACCATCGAGCGCAGCTACTCGGCGCGCAGCCCCGTCTCAGGTGTTTGCCGCGTTCGTTTCGGCCGAGGCGAAAAACATCTGGGGCGACACCGGGGACCTGGAACCGGCCGACGGCCAAGCCGGCGTCGTCGAGTTCGCCTTCCGGGTCGGCGGACGCGAGCGCTTCGGCATCAAGATGCAGGGCGCGACCTACCGTTATGACGCCCGCTACTACGACATCGTGCCGGACCAGCGGATCCTCTACGCCTACGAGATGTATGCCAACGACGCGCGGATCTCGGTGTCGGTCGCCACGATCGAATTCGCCAAGAACACCGACGGCACCGCGCTGACCTGGACCGAGCAGGGCGCCTACCTGGACGGCAACGACGGGCCGCGCGCGTCCTCGCTCCGCGAGGAAGGCACCACCGAGATGCTCGATGGCCTAGCCCGATACCTGGTCTCGTCTGCCAAGCCCTGACCCGACGATGTGCGGTGGAGTGACATCTCTACTGCCGCAGCAGCGAACCTTCGCCCCTGCTCGCGGGTCCACCACCTGAGCCTTCCGGTCGCGCACGCTTGTCCCCGACCCGCTGCCGGACAAGGGAGGTGCGCGTGTCGAGGGAGGGATTGACGGTTCGGGAAGTGTCGACCGAGGAGGGCAACAAGCTGCTTCGGATCGTGCGGCGGTCGTCAGGTTCTGTAGTGACGTCGCCGGGCGCAGATGGTGCTCTTGTCGGTGCGGGGGATGGACGTGGCCGGCATCGCCAAGGTCACCTTCACGAGCCCCGACCGAGTGCGAGAGGTGATCAACAACTTCAACGCCCACGGCTTCGACGCGGCTGAAGGCGAGCGATACAAGTCAGTGGGCCGACTTCGAGACCAACCCGTCGCCGGCGACGCGCGGACTGTGGTGCTCGGCCGTCGGCGAGGTGGGCATCACGACGACTGTTCCAACGGCGGCCGACCGCGGAGAAGTCGTGCGTTCGTCCTCGCCTGACACGTCCTCCAGGTTTTGGCGGGCAGGCTCGGGAAGGACCCGAGTGAGCAGAAGGCCGAGTACCGCCGATCCGCCGGCAACCGCCAGCATTCCTCGTAGGCCGATTGCCTTCTCGAACTGCGGCACAAGGAAGACCCCGATGAAGGCTCCCAATTTGCCCACGCCGGCGGCAATGCCATGTCCGGTGGTGCGTTGGCTCACAGGAAACACTTCAGAGGGCAGCACGAAGGTCGTCGTATTCGGTCCGAACTCGATGAAGAAGTAGCTCACCCCGAAGAAGACGAGAAACAGCACCACGACCGACGTGAGGGCGGGAATGGCTCCGAGGGCGAGGAAGGTGGCTGCCATCACTCCGAATCCGATGAACTGCAGGCGTCGATGGCCAATGCGGTCCATCTTCATGAACGCCAGCACATAGCCAGGAACAGCGAACACCAGGAATATCCCCAGAGTCCACACGAGCTTGGTGATGAGGCTCGCGCCGGGCGCCACGTCCTTCAGGATCACTGGCAACGACAGCGTGTTGCCGTAATAGGCATAGTCGAAGAGGAACCAGCTCCCAGCGGTGCCGAGTAGGAGTACGAGCATGCGACGGTTGGACAGGAACTGCCCGAGCCGCATGCGACGGACCGTGTCGGTCAGGGGGCCCGCAGTGTGAGAGACGACACCTTCAGAGAAGCGCACGAGGTGGGCGGCAGCTCGCTCGGATTCGCCCTTGACTCCCGCTTGGAAGCGGGGTGATTCAGGGATCTTGGTCCGGAGGTAGACCACCGTTGCAGCGGGAAGGGCACCCAACCCCAGCATGAGCCGCCACGTGAGGTCGTGGCTGATGCCCGAGGCCAAGAGGATCAGGCCGACGAGGGGGCCGACGACGAGGCCGAGCGCCTGCATGGAGAAGACCAGGCCCACCAACCGGCCGCGGTCGTTGCGGTTGGCGTACTCGCTCATGAGCACTGCGGAGACGGGGTAGTCCCCTCCGATGCCGAGGCCCAGCACGAATCGCGCCACTACCAGCCAGATGAACCCGGTGGCGAAGGCGGAGCTGATCGCTCCCACGATCATGATGACGGCGACGGTGACGTAGACGCTCTTCCTACCGAGGACATCGGCGATGCGGCCGAAGACGAGCGCCCCGATGAAGGCGGCGAGAATCGCGGAACCCGACACCCAGCTCGTTTGCGTGGTGGAGAGGTGCCACTGGCTCGTCACCAGCGCCGCCACCGTGCTGATCACGAACAGGTCGTAGGCGTCGGTGAAAAAGCCCACTCCCGAGATCAGGACGGCCCGGCGGTGGAACCGGCTCCTTGGAGCGTCGTTCAGAAGGTCGCTCACCGACGTCGGGGCGGCCAGGCCAGTGGGTGGAGCCTCCAGGTTGTTGGGCCACGAACCTGGACCGGTTGGCGCTGCTGCGTCGCTCAAAGAGGTCCTCCGACGGTGGCTTGCCACAGGAGCGTGCCAAGTCGAAGTGACCGGAACGTAATCAGGAGGTAATCGGCACAGGAACAGAAAGTGAACGTTTGGTAAACCGAGGTCCGCGCATGGCTACTACCAGCGGTGACTTTGGTCGGGGCCACCGCCCTGTGACTTCGGCCGTGGCTGAGCTTCGGTCCTCGTTGGCAGTGTTCGATCGAGGGCGGGGCACGGCGGCTGCGAACGACGTAGTAGCCGCAGCGGACTCGTTGCTCGCACGGCTTCGGTCACAACCGCAGCAGGAGCAGGAGTCGGAGCCTCTCGCCGAACTCGCCGCCACCCTGGCCTGCATCTCGTCCGCTGCCGATTGCCCTTCCCGTTACGTCGGATTGAGATGCGGCAGTGGCGGCGCGCGGTCGGACGCTTGATTTCGTGCTCATCGCACAGAGAGTCTGTGAAAACGCACATAGGCCACGTGTGGGAAGGAAGTTCATCGTGACCAGATGATATCGTAGGTGGAGTGCCTCTCCCTGATGATGCGTACGCTCGCCTTCTCGCCTTTCGCACCGGTCTTCGACACTTTGAGCGCTGGAGTGCACACCAGGCGCGGGCGGCAGGGCTCACTCCAGCCCACCACCAGCTCCTCCTCGCAATACGGGGGCATTCCGACTCGAGTGGCCCCACGATCGGCGAGGTCGCGGACTACCTCATGCTGCGCCACCACAGTGCTGTAGAACTCGTCGACCGAGCGGAGGCCGCCGGGCTCGTGCGGCGCGACCGTAGTGAGGCAGACCACCGCGTCGTCCACCTGCACCTGACCGACGAGGGGGCAAAGCGTCTCGAGGCGCTCACCGCGCTCCACCTTGAAGAGCTCACGCGACTCGCTTCCGACGTCACTGGAATCTGGGAGGGCCTCGCCCCGGTTCAGCGTCCCCACGGCTTTCCCGGGGAACCCGACGCCTCAGCCGTCCGAGCCGGCGTCGGAATCGCCCGCGTCTACGACGAACCGTCCGGCTCACCGAGAGGTTGATGAAGCGATCGTGTAGTTCCATTCGCCGTGGAACTCGTGCGGCGTGAGCGGCACGGCGGCAAGCTCGGCCCTCGAAGAATCGCGCGAGCTCGTCACGTCCGGCCTCCACGGCGGCTGGTCCGCCGAACCATCATGATGGTTACGGCCGCTTCGATCGGGCACCCCGGTCGCGGTCAGCGCAGCGGCGAGGCGAGCTGATCGATCAGCACGTCGCGTAGCCAGTTGGCGTATTGGGTCGCGTTCCATTCGAGGACCGTGCGGAGAAGCAGGAAGACGTCGATGCTGCCGACTACCCACGCCGTGTCGGCGCTTCGGTCGTGATCGTTGCGTAGATGTTGTTCGGGAATCATGCGGACCAGGGTTCGGAAGGTTTCGTGGCGTCGACGATGGGCCGCAACGAGGTTGGCGGCGGCCTTCGGGTCGACGGCGGCGGCCTCGCGGTAGGTGATCCAGACGGGTGCGAGTCGTTCCATGGTTGCTGCGATCAAGCCGGCGAACATCTCGATCTGTCGTGCCGGGTCGGGTTCCGCGGCAATGGCGGCGTACACGGGCCGGTCGACGAGCATGATCTCTTGGCTGTCGCCCGCCACTGCGAGGTCCGTAACTAGGTGGAGCAGATCGGCTTTGCTCTGTCCGGCCGTGTAGACGGATTGCAGCGCGACGCCCGCCTCTGCGGCGATGTCGGCCATCGTCGTGGCGAGATAACCACGCTCGAGAAACAGTTCGCGGGCGGCGTCGACAACTCTGCGGCGGGTCTCGGCGCGCTCCTCCGCGGCGCGCTCGCGGCGGCGGCGGGCGTCGTATGGGCGTTTCGCTCGGACCATGGCTTGACATTAGAGCATCAATCTGCGCATAATCATCCTCTAAGCTAACTACCGATCGCCGGAGGACCCTATGCAGACCACGTCCGACACCACCGTCACCCTCGGCGGGATCGACGTCCGATTCCTCGTCGAGGCGCACGATTCCGACGGCGCCGCCACCGTCTTCGAGTGCGCAGTCCAAGGCGGAGCCCAGGTCCCCCCGCCCCACAGCCATGACGCGTTCGACGAGACCGTCTACGGACTCCAAGGTGTCCTCACCTTCACCATTGACGGCCACTCGCGCCAGATCGGCGCTGGCGACTCGGTCTGCATCCGACGCGGCCAAGTGCACCAGTTCGTCAACGCCGGATCGCTCGACGCCAAGTTCCTGTCGGTGGCCACTCCGGGCGTATTCGGGCCCGACTACTTCACCGAGATCCGCGACGTCCTGATCGCGGCTACCGACGGCCCGCCCGACGCTGCCGCCCTGCTCGACGTGATGCGTCGCCACGGCCTCACGCCCGCCTGAGCCCACCAGACACGAACGAAAGAAGAGGCGAACCCTCATGACCGCACTCATCGACGCACTCGACGGTGCCTACCAGCACTGCGCGAACGTCATCGTCGGCATCGACGACACGCAACTCGCTCTCTCCACCCCCTGTAGCCAGTGGGACATCCGGGCAACGATCGATCACCTGATCGGAGCGACCTGGATGTTCACCCTCGTGAACCAGGGTCAAGCCGTCGGTGAGGGCGCGGGGGGTATCGCGGGCCACGATCCGATCGTCGCGCTCACCGACGCGGCCGCGGCGAATGCTGCGTCATGGCGAACGCCCGGCGCATTCGACGGCGAGCGCACCTATCCGTTCGGCACGTTCCCCGCCGACGCGGCCGCAATGATGAATCTGTCCGAAGTCGTCGTGCACACCTGGGACGTCGCCACCGCGCTCGGGGTCGACGCGACGATCGATCCGGCCGCCGCGGCGATGCTCGACAACTTCTACCGCCCAATCTCCCTCGAGCCCTATCGCGCACACGGCGCGTTCGGCGCCGAGGTCCCCATCGACTCGAGTGCGCCACCCGCCGATCGACTCCTCGCCAAGCTCGGCCGACAGCCCGCGAGGCCGTGATGCGGATTCAGGAACTCGGTCATGTCGTTGTCAAGGTGCGCGACGCGCAACGCGCCGAGCACTTCTACGGCAAGACACTGGGGATCCCGGTTGCCGGCCGCACGGCCCACCCAGTACCAATGGTGTTCTTCACGCTCGGTCACCAACACGACTTCGCCGTCATGGAGCTCGGCAAGAACGGATCCTCTCCCGACCGCAACACCGTCGGCCTCGCCCACGTCGCGTTCAAAGTCGGTGACTCCCTCGACGAGTTCGACGCCACCAAACGCGAGCTCGAAGCCGCCGGCGTCGTCATATTGTTCGAGCTGCACCACGCGCACACCAAAGGAATGCACATCCACGATCCCGACGGAAACGAAGTCGAGCTGTTCGTCGATATCCCACCCGCAGAACGAACGCAACGCTGACCCACGCAGGTGCCGCGTCTCATCGTCGTCGCAGAAACTGTGCGAAGGCGAACGCACGAGCACCGGCTCGCTCGACTCGAGCCGGTCGGGGGTCACCAGCTGAGCTCCGCTCCTGACAATTCGAGCGCGCCGGCACGGCGGAAACGCTCGGCGACCTGCGCCCGTCTCGGATGCAACGGCGCTGCGCCCGGGAGCCCCGGGAGAACATCTCGGCCGGCGACGATTCGCATGTGCGCTGGCCGAATCACTCGGCTGCACCCCGACGAGTGAGGCGGCTAGAGTCCGCTCGTCGGCCTCCGCTGCAGTTCGCGCCTGATCGACCGGCTCACCGTGGTGGTGCCGGAGAGACGATCGTTCCTTCGGCGCTCCCTGGTCTCCACGACGCGCGAGTCGCCGTAGAGACGCGTCTGCGGCCCCGTCGGCACCCGCTGCGCGATCGCGGTCGCGCTCAGTCGTCGATAGCTTTGGGCTGTGGACAGGTTCTCGCGTCGCGTTGAGCCGGGCGATGTCGTCGCCATCCGAGGAGCTCTCGTGGGGCCCGTCGACACCGTCCTGTCACCGGCGAAGGGGGAGTAGCGGTTCTGTGATCAGCGACTCGGAAATCCCCACGCTCGACCCTTCGGAGATCGCCGTCTTCGAGACGCTCGGCACGCGTCGGCGCGTCGAGCCAGGAGACTACCTCTACCGGGAGGGGGA
>Ga0307372_10012547_pt1 | contig 11081 bp, 10 predicted proteins | sample OX1MG_FD_202533 | JGI IMG/M metagenome (GOLD analysis project Ga0307372, IMG submission 202533) | Soil microbial communities from Risofladan, Vaasa, Finland - OX-1 | ecosystem: Environmental > Terrestrial > Soil > Coastal area > Acid sulfate soil | place: Finland: Risofladan, Vaasa | collected...
CCTCACGCTCAAGGCCGCTGCGCTGCAGCTCGGCTTCGTCGCCGAGGCGGAATTCGATCGCGTGGTCGATCCGACAAAGATGGTCAGGCCGTACGTCGCGCAGGGCGCCTAGCGCGATCGATACCGGCCTGTTGCCGGCAAACGCGAAAACGGAGTGTCTCGACATGGCCACCACCGCAAAGCGCGGCCTGGAGCTGATCCAGGATCCCTCATTGAACAAGTCGACGGCCTTCACGGAGGCAGAGCGGCAGGCGCTCGGCCTGGTCGGCCTCGTCCCCGACGTGACCGAGACCGAGGAGCTGCAGCTGCGCCGGGTGATGAGCCAGCTCGCCGAGAAGAACACCGATCTCGAGCGGTATATCTACCTCATCAACCTGCTCGATCACGACGAGGTCCTGTTCTATCGCGCCATCATGTCCGACCCGGCGCGGTTCCTGCCGATCGTCTACGATCCGACGATCGGCGAGGCCTGCCTCAAATTCGGCCACATCTACCGCCAGGCCCGCGGCATGTACCTTTCGATCGCGCGCCGCGGACACGTCAGGGAGATCCTGAAGAACTGGCCGCAGAAGGACATCCGTTTCATCTGCGTCACCGACGGCGGCCGCATCCTCGGCCTCGGCGACCTCGGCGCCAACGGCATGGGCATCCCGATCGGCAAGCTGCAGCTCTATACCGCAGCCGCCGGGGTGCCGCCGCAGTACCTGCTGCCGATGTACCTGGATGCCGGGACGAACAACGAACAATACCTGCGCGACCCGCTGTACCTGGGGTTGCGCAAGACGCGTCCGGCGACGCAGGACCTCTATTCGTTCGTGGACGAGTTCGTCGAAGCCGTGCAGGACGTCTTCCCGAACTGCTGCATCCACTTCGAGGACTGGACGGGCAGCGACGCGATCCATCTGCTGCAGCGCTATCGGGAGAAATACTGCGTCTATAACGACGACGTGCAGGGCACGGCGGGCATCACGCTGGCCGGCATGATCAACGCGGCCAGGATCAAGGGCACGAAGCTCAAGGACGAGAAATATCTCTTCCTCGGCGCCGGTTCCGCCGCCATCGGTCTTGCCGACCTGCTGTGTTCCGCTCTGGTTGCGGAAGGCATGGACCGCAAGGCGGCGGAAGCCCAGGTCCATATGTTCGACGTCAACGGCCTGCTGCAGTCGCAGCGCACCGACCTGCTCGATTTCCAGAAGCCGTACGCGCACGACCACGCGCCCACGCACGACTTCGTCGCGGCGATCGAAAGCATCCGCCCGACCACCATCATCGGCGTGAGCACGATCGGGGGCGCGTTCACGCAGAAGGTCGTCGAGGCGCTGTCGAAGATCAACGAGCGCCCCGTGATCCTCGCGCTCTCGAACCCAACCGACCATGCCGAGTGCACCGCGGAGCAGGCCTACACCTGGTCGCAGGGGGGGGCGATCTACGCGGCCGGCGTACAGTTCGCGCCGGTCGACTACAAGGGCACGACATTCCTGCCCGGCCAGGCGAATAATTTCTACATCTTCCCCGCCGTCGGCATGGCGATCTTCGCCACGCGGGCGCGCCGGGTGACCGACGAGATGTTCATCGCGGCGGCGGCCGCGGTCGCCGACCAGGTCTCGCCGGCGCAACTCCGGCAGGGCCTGCTCTATCCGCTGCAGGCGAATATTCTCGAGACCGAGATCAAGACCGCGGCCCGGGTCGCCGGACTCGTCTTCGACGCCGGCCTGGCGCGCGTGGACCGGCCCAAGGACATGGAGGCGTTCATCCGTCAGCATGTCTACAAGCCGGAATACCCCGCACTGGTGTGAGCCGAACGCGGGAAGAGGCCGTCCGTGGCGCCGGATCGCAGGCCTGATGGGGCCGGCGCCGCAGGCTGGCGGTGAGGGCGAAAACGCCCCTCAGATCGGCTTGCCCGCGCTGCCCGCCCAGGCGTCGGCCAGCAGCGCGTTGCTCGGCAGCGTCTTGTCCAGCACCTTGCGGGCCGCTTCGGCGCCCGCGACCGGCAGGCCGGCCGGTGCCAGCAGGCCGATCTGCACCAGCACCGAGGCCTGGTCCCAATAGATATGCTCGTGCACCAGCTTGTCGCCTTCGAACTGCACGATGGCGACGCCGGCGATCTCCACCCTGCGCCCCGTCGGGGCGATGCCGGGCAGCATCCAGTCGATCTCGGTCGTGTGGGTGAAGCGCATCACGAACTCATCGACCAGGCGGTCGTGGCCGATCGTGCGGCTGACCGGCACCAGCTCGAAATCCGGCGGGTTGGCGCCGATGAAATGGTATTTGTAGAACCGCTTGGGCTGGTCGTGGCCGACCCCGCCGGCCAGGGTCTGCGTGGCGCGGCACGGTAGAAGTGCCTGCCGGCGCGGGCAATCGGGACGCCGGCGGTGTACGATCGGCACCGATGTGCCCCCCGCCCCATGACAGCGCCGCTCCCCCCGCCCCGCCGGCCGAGAACACCGGCTTCCAGGCGGCGGTGCTGTCGGTCGTCGCCGGCTACGCCGACACGCTCGGCTTCCTGAGCTTCGGCGCCTTCGCCGGGTTGATGACCGGCAACACCGTCCTGCTGGGCACCGCCCTTATCGGCGGCGCGCCGCTGCGCGCCCTGCACACGCTGGCGATCATCGCCGCCTTCCTCGCCGGGGTCGGGGCGAGCGCCCGGTTGCGCGGCATGGGCTGGTCGCTGGCACGGTTGCTGGTGCCGGAGGCCCTGGCGCTGGCAGCGGCGTCCTTCCTGCCGCCGGCGGCGGCGGCGCCGGCGCTCGCCTTCGGCATGGGGCTGCAGAACGCCGCGGCGACCCGCTTCGCCGGCACCACGCTGAACACGGTCTTCCTCACCGGCGACCTGCAGAAGCTGACCCTGGCGGTGGTCGGCCGTTTCGGCGCGGGTCGGCCGCCGCCCGCCGCCGCGGCACCGCGGGTGGGCGTGCTTGCCCTGGTCTACGCCGGGTATTTCGCCGGCGTGTTGCTGGGTGCGACCGCGCATGCTCTGGCCGCGCGTCCGCTGCTGCTGGCCATCCCGGTGCTGCCGCTGGCGCTGGTGCCGCTCGGGGCACGGCAGCGCGCCCGCCCGACACCGCCGCCGGGGACGCAGCCGCCCGGGTGACGCGCCCGATTGCCGGGCCGGCACGCCGGCCCGAGACTGCGGCGCATGACCGCCCCGCCGCCCCCTGCCGCGCCCGCCTCCGCCGTGCCCGCCCCTGCCGCCGTCCCCGATCTGCGCAGGATCGGCATCGTGGTCGGGCTTGCGGCGGAGGCGCGGCTGGCGCGGCGCCTCGGCGCGCCGGTGGCGGTGGGCGGCGGCGAGGCGGCCGGGGCACAGCGTGCCGCGGCGGCGCTGGTCGCGCGTGGCGTCGCCGGCCTGGTGAGCTTCGGCCTGGCGGGCGGGCTCGATCCGGCGCTGCCGGCGGGCACGGTGCTGGTGCCCGGCGCGGTGCGGCTGGACGGGCGGACGATCCCGGTGGACGCGGCCCTGGCGCACGCGCTCGGCGGCCCGGACCGCCACGTCCTTCTGTGCGGCACGAGCGCGGTCGCAACCGTGGCGGACAAGGCGCGGCAGTGGCGGGAGATGGGATGCGCCGCGGTCGATCTGGAATCCGGCGCCGTGGCGGCCGTGGCAGCGGCGCACGGCCTGCCCTTCGCGGTGCTGCGCGCGGTGTGCGACCCGGCCGGGCGCGGCCTGCCGCCGGCCGCGTTGGCGGCGCTGGACGGGCGGGGCGCGATCGGGATCGGCCGCGTGCTCGCCTCGGTGCTGGCCCATCCCGGGCAGGTGCCGGCGCTGCTCGGCCTGGCGCGGGACGCCACCGCGGCGCGACGCGCGCTGGCCCGGCGCATCGCGGAACTTCGCTGATCAGCCGCTGCTGATCGCCACCATCAGCACCCCGGCCACCACCAGCAGCAGCCCGCTGACCTCGCCCCGCTTCAGCCGCTCCTTCAGGTAGAAGCGGCTGAACCCGAGGGTGAACACCACCTCGATCTGCCCCAGCGCGCGCACCAGCGCGACATCGGTCAGCGCAAACCCGGTGAACCAGCAGGCCGAGCCGGACGCCGACAGCAGCCCCACCCAGGCCGCGCTGCGCCAATGGAAGAACGCCTTGCGCAATTCCTCCGGGTCGCGCAGCGCGAGATAGGCGCCCTGCATCACCGTCTGCAGCACCGTCATCGTCACCAGCACGAACAACGCGCGCACCACGAGCCCCGGCGCGGCCACGCCATGCGTCGCGATCTTGATGAGCACCCCGGTGGTGCCGAGGAAGAACCCCGCCCCCAGCCCGCACAGCGCTGCCGGCTGCACCGTCGCCGCCGCGATCTGCCCCAGCCGCAGCCCGCGCCCGGCGAGCGACAGGGTCAGCACCCCCACCAGCCCGACGCCGATCCCGGCCCAGGCGAGCGGACGCAACTGCTCGTGCAGCACCACCAGGGCGACGAGGCCGGTCTGCATCGCCTCGGTCTTCGCATAGGCGCTGCCGACGGCGAAGTTGCGGAAGCCGAACGCCATGATGAGCAGGTTGGTGCCGATGATCTGCGTGAGCCCGCCGGCGGCGGCGAACACCAGCAGCCGCGGCGTGAGCCCCGGCAGCGGCGTGCGGGTGACGATCAGTGCCGCCAGGAGGAAGGCGATCGCGACCGGCGCGCCGTACAGGAAGCGGATGAAGGCGGCGCCGTTGACCGACAGCACGCCGCGCAGCTTCTGCTGCATGGCGGTACGCCAGCACTGGAACAGGGCCGCGGTGACGGTGATCGGGATCCACAAAGGCATGGGGGCCGTTCCGCTGTCCGGGGTCGGGCCGGACGGCGCCGGCGGGCGGCAAGCGTAGAGCGGTTGGCGCCCGGGGCAAACGAGGCCGCCCGGCGGCGGGACGCGATCGCTTGCCGCCGGGCGGCCGTCCGGCGCAGGCTCGCGACGCGCGCCGGGCGGTCCGGCAGGGGAGGGTCCCGGATGATGTTTCGCAGACGGCGCGGACGGGTGGGCGGCCGGGCGCACGCGTGCGTCATGGCTGCGCTCGCATTCGGCGCCACGCCCGTGGTCGCCGCCCGCGCGGCCGGCTCGCCCGCCATCGCCGCGCCTGCCGCCGCCGACACGGTACTAAGCCTGTCGGCCACCGCCTCGGTCTCCGTCCCGCCCGACGAACTGACCGCCAGCCTGCGCGCCACCGCCGAGGCCTCGGGCGCCGAGCGGGCCCAGGCCGAGGTGAACCGTGCCATGGCGACCGCGCTCGCCGCCGCGCGCGCGGTGCCCGGGGTGCAGGCGACGACCGCCGGCTACGCCACCTGGCAGCGCCCGCCCGGCAGTCCCGGCGGCGGCGCCTGGCAGGCGAGCCAGAGCCTGGTGCTGAAAGCCCACGACGGCCCGGCTCTGCTGGGCCTGCTCGGCCGCTTGCAGGCGCAGGGGCTGGCGGTGGACCAGCTCGGCTGGGAACTGTCGGCGACGGCGCAGCAGACGGCACGCGACCAGGCGACCGACGCCGCGCTGGGCCGGCTGCGCGGCCGGGCGACGGCGGCGGCACGGGTGCTCGGGCTGCGCTTCGGGTCGTTCCGCACGGTGCGGTTGGGGCCGCCGCCGGAGATCGGGCCGCGGCCGATGTTCGCCAGCCTGGCCCGCGCGGCGGGGCCGCCGCCGAGCGCGGTGGCGGAGAATGTGGCGGTGAGCGCCACGGTCTCGGCCGAGGTGGTGCTGCTGCCGGCGGCCGGGTCGGGGGGGCGATAGGCGGGAGCGGTAGCCGCGGGGCGTTTGCGTCCGACGGGCGGCTTGGCTATAGGGTGGCGCGCCCTGATCCCGGATAGCTCAGTTGGTAGAGCAAGCGGCTGTTAACCGCTGGGTCGTAGGTTCGAGTCCTACTCCGGGAGCCAGCTTCTCGCCCCGATGCGGGCAGGCGGGGCGGTCACGTCGGGACAGGCCGCGCGGCAAGGGCATCCTATGCTGCCCGGCAGAGCGCGATCCCGGTTGCCGGGGAACCCGCCCCCGCTGCTGCGCACCCCCCATGTTTGCCGTCACGACGCGTTGCCCTCCGGGCAACCCCACCTGCCAGCCCGCTGTCTTCTCACCAGGCCGTAGCGCTGCCTCGGGTGACCGCGCGTCGGTCGGCAACGCCAGGCGGTCATCGAAATGCGCTTGACGGCATATGCGTCCAAGCGCATTTTTCGCTTGTGCCCTGGGACGTGCAGTTCCATCCCGAGCTGGCCGCCGAGCTGGATGGCCTGCCCGCCGCTGTTCGGGTGGAGTTGCTGGCCCACGCCGGCCTATTGTCGCAGTTCGGCCCGACGCTCGGCCGGCCCGCCGTGGACACGCTGAAGGGCAGCGCGATTGCCAATCTCAAGGAACTGCGGTTCGGCGTCGACGGTGGGGTCTGGCGTGTGGCGTTCGCCTTCGACGGGAAGCGGATCGCGGTGCTGCTGGCGGCGGGCGACAAGCGCGGGCAACCGCAGGCGCGCTTCTACAAGGCATTGATCGCGCTTGCCGAACGGCGCTGGGCGCATTGGACGTAACGGAGGATCGGATGGGCGTGTCCCTGGACGACGTGCTGGCACGGTTGCCCCGCAAGGAACGGGACACCGTGACGGCCCGCACCGCCGCGCTGGTGGCGCAGGAAATGAGCCTGCGCGACCTGCGCAAGGCGCTCGGCAAGACCCAGGTGGCGATGGCCGATCAGTTGGGGATCCGGCAGGAGAACGTGTCGCGGATCGAACAGCGGTCCGACATGTTGCTCTCCACCCTCAACAGCTACCTGCGCGGCATGGGTGGCCGGCTGCGCCTGGTCGCGGAGTTCGAGGGCCGGCCCCCTGTGGAGCTCGCCGGTCTGGCCGACGTGGCCGCAGCCACAACCCCAACCCCGGCCAGGTCGAAGCGCGCCGCGCCACGTGCCGCGCGGCGAAAAAGCGCGACGGGCGCCTGAAGGCTCCCCCCGACCGGCAGGCTGCGCCAGCGGCAGCATGGCGGCCGCCATGGCCAGCAGACCGCGGATCATCGGCAAGGCCCGGACGCGGCGGGAAGCCGCCGTGCGGGACACGCCCCGACCCCGGCTTCGCAGCATCGCGTCCCGACGCGGGGGGTCGCAGCGCGACGGGCGCCCGCCCGCCACCCATCAGGAGCCGCCGTCGACCCGCGCCACCAGCCGCCCCTCAGCACGCCGCCACCCCGAACCGCACCGACGGCGCCACGATCTCCTCCCGCGCCGAAACAAGCGCCAGCTCCCGCCCGCCCGCCGCCAGGGTCCGCCGCAGCACCCCCTGGACCGCCGAGCCCGCCGCCGCCAGCGCCGCCCCCGCATCCCGAGTCCGCAGGAAATGGAACAGGAACAGCGCCGCCAGCGCATCCCCCGCCCCATTCACCGCCATCGGCAGCAGCGGCGTGCGCAGCAGCCAGAACCGCCCGCCCTCGGCAGCCAGCACATCGATCGCCTCCGCCGGCGTCGCCTCCGTGCGCAGGCTCGTCACCACCACAACCCGCGGCCCACCCGGCCGCAGCCGCGCCGCCAGCGCCGCCGCCGCATCCTTCGCCGCCGCCAGGCTGTCCACCGCCTGCCCCGTCAGCCAGCCGAGCTCGAACCGGTTCGGCGTGACGATATCCGCCGCCGCCATCCCCGCCCCGGCGAGGAAGGCGGCCACGCCGGGGCGCACATAGACGCCCGGGCCGTCGTCGCCAATCACCGGATCGCAGCAATAGAGCGCCCCCGGGTTGGCCGCCCGCACCAACCCCACCGCGTGCAGCACCGCCGCCCCGGTCTCCGCCGCGCCGAGGTAGCCGGACAGCACCGCGTCGCACCCGCCGAGCACCCCGCGCGCGGCGATCCCATCCACCAGCGCGCGGACCTCCGCTGGCTCCGTCACCGTGCCGGTGAAGCCGCCGTAGCCCGGGTGGTTGGAGAAGCGGACCGTCGCGATCGGCCACACCTCCGCGCCCAGCAGTTGCAACGGGAACACCGCGGCGGAATTGCCGACATGCCCGTAGGCCACGGACGAGGCGATCGAGAGGATATTCATCCGCGCAGTCTCCCGCCGGCGGCCCGCGGCCGGCGCGCGTCCCGGCAGCCCGGCGCCGCCGCCTGCGCGGGCGTGCCCCGACCGGCGCCTCCCAGCCAAGCCGGGATTCGCACGACGAGCAACCTGGTGTTCATCATCTGCGCGGCAAACTCGGCGCATGAGCACCAGCCTCCGTGCCGCGGGCCCGCCGCTGCGCCCCGCCACCAGCGACGTTCCCGCCGGCCTGGCGGGGCGACGCACCTGGACCCCGGGCCGGCTGCGCGGCACACTCGGCGCATGAGCACCAGCCTCCGTGCCGCGGGTCCGCCGCTGTGCCCTGCCACGCGCGACGTTCCCGCCGGCGTGCCGGAAGGGCGCACTTGGACCCTGGGCCGGCTGGGCGCTGCCGCCGCACGCACCGCGGTCGCTCCGGCGCCGATACACCCGCTCCCGACGCCCGCAGCCCCGGTTGCGCGGTTCGCGCCGCCGCCGCACGCCCCCGCCGGCGATTGGCGGCTCACCCTGCTCGCCGGTCCGGACGGCGCGCTGGCCGCCGCGCTGCCGGCCGCGGCGACCGGCACATGGTGCCGCTTCAGCCTCCGCCTGCCCCCGTCTTTGGCCGCCGCCTGCGTGCAGCTCCACATCGAGGCGGGGAACGATCCCGCCGCCATCCTGCCGCTGCCGGGCCGCCGCCGGACGCGCCGGGCCATCGTCTTCCTCCCCGCCGCCGCGACCGGGATGCGGCTGCACCTGTTCGGCGGCACCACGGCGGCCCCGGACCTCACGCTCCGCTGCACCCGCCTGTCCCGTCCTGCCGCGGCGCTAGCGTTGGCGGCACGCCGGCTGCCCCATCTCGCGGCCATCCTGCTGCGCGGCCTGTTCACCGCGCCCCGCGCCCTGCCCGGCCGGCTGCGCACCGAGCTCGGCGCCGGCGCGACCGAGGGCGTGCCGCCGGACCCGGCTGCCGCCTACGGTCTCTGGATCCGCCTGTTCGAGGATGGCGCCCGCGTCCTGCCGGCCGGCCCGTCGATCACCGTCGTGGTCCTGCACGCGAGCGAGGCCGGTGCCGCGCTCGCCGCCAGCCTCGCCGCCGCCGCCACGGCCCTGGCCGCGTTCCCGACGCCGGCGGGCGCCATGCCGCCCGGGCCGATCGCGGTCGGTCCCGTCGGGGTCTCCCTCGACCAGGCGCTGGCCGCGGCCAGGACCGACTACGTGGCGCTTCTCCAGGCCGGAGAAATCCTGCCGCCGCACGCCCTGACGCGGCTCGCCGCCGAGGCCGCCGCGCACGACCGGCCGGCAATCCTGTACGCCGACGAGGACCGGCTGACCGCTGACGGCACCCGCTGCGACCCCCAGTTCAAGCCGGCCCCGAGCCGTAGCCTGATGCTGTCCGGCGTGCTCGCCACCGGCGTGTGGCTGATCCGCCGCGACCTGCTGGCCGCACCCGCTGCGCCCGGCGCTCCGCCGGACGGCCCGGCCACCGCCGCGCCCAGCCCCCTGCCGGCTATCGCCCACTCTGCGCCCGCCGCCGCTGCCCTTACGCCCGGTGCTCCCAATGCCCTCGCCGCCCACGCCTGGGCGGAGGCCGTGCGCCTCGACGCTTGGCTGCGGCTGCACGAAGCCGGCGGCGCCGGCGCGACCTGCCACGTCCCGCTGATCCTCGCCCACCGCCGCGCGGATACCGAAACGGCGCCGCCGGCGGTCCTGGCCGCGGTCGCACAGGCGCATTGCGCCCGCACCGGGCTGCCGGCGCGCATCGTCCCCGCCCGCCCGCTGCAACTCCGCCTCGCCGCCCCGCGCGCCGCCCGGCCGCTGGTCAGCCTGATCGTACCGTCCACCTGCCGCACCGCCTATGCCGCGTCATGCCTGGCCGCAGTGCTGGCCCGCACCGACTATGCGGAGCTGGAGCTGGTACTGGTGCTCGCCCGCCCCGGGCCGCCGGACGCGGCGCAGCGGCGACGGCTGGAGCGGCTCGCGGCCGATCCGCGGGTGCGCCCGATGCTGGTGGACACGCCGGCGTTCAACTTCGCCTCCGCCTGCAACCACGGCGCCGCGGCGGCGCGCGGCGACCTGCTCTGCCTGCTGAATGACGACGTCACCCCGCGCGACCCTGGCTGGCTCGCCGCCATGGTGGGCCATCTGGCCGATCCGGCGGTGGGCGTGGTGGGCGCCCGGCTGCTCTATCCGGACGGCACGGTGCAGCACGCCGGCATCCTGCTGCGCCCGGACGGCACCGGCGCCCACCGCCACCGCTCCCTGCCCGCCGGCGCCGGCGGCTACGCCGGCCGGGCGCTGCTCGCGCAGGAATACGCCGCCGTCACTGGTGCCTGCCTGCTGACCCGACGTTCCCTGTGGGACCGGCTCGGCGGGCTGGACGAAGCCTTCGCCACCGCCTTCAACGACGTCGATTTCTGCCTGCGCGCCCGCGCCGCCGGCGCCGGGGTGGTGCTGGCTGCGGAGGCGGAACTGACGCACGCGGAATCGCGCAGCTTCGGCCGCCACTATGGCCCCGGCGAGACCGCTCGCAACCGCGCCGACCGCGCCCGGCTGCTGGCCCGGTTCCCGGCCGCCTTCGCCGCTGACCCGTTCCACAGCCCCAACCTGTCGCCCTGGTACGGCGACGGCCGCGCGCTCCGTTTCCCGCCGGGCCGCGCCGCCTGACGGAACCGGCCGGAGGAAAACGCCCCCGGCCGCCGCCGCAAGGTCAGTGAATCTCGCCCGACTGCCGGATCGCCTCGCGCAGCTTCGCCGAGGTGAACTTCGGATCGTGGCAGATATCCAGGATCACCTTCTCCCGCCGCGCGATCAGATCGATCGCCGCCGGCAGCTTCTTCACGGACTCCGCCGGGATCACCACCGCCCCGTGCCGGTCGGCATGGATCACGTCGTCATGCGCCGCGTTCATGCCGTGGATGTTCACCGGCTGGCTGAACGAGACGAGATGCACATGCGCATGGCTCGGGTTCACCATCCCGCCCAGGATCTGGAATCCCGGCGCCCAGGCGTCGATGTCGCGATACGACCCGTTGGTCACGCAGCCGAGCGCACCGAGCGCCTTGTGCACGGTCGAATGCACCTCGCCCCAGAACGCCCCGTAGCCGGGCGTATCGTCCAGGTCCTGCAACAGCACGATGGTC
>Ga0307372_10012549_pt1 | contig 11080 bp, 11 predicted proteins | sample OX1MG_FD_202533 | JGI IMG/M metagenome (GOLD analysis project Ga0307372, IMG submission 202533) | Soil microbial communities from Risofladan, Vaasa, Finland - OX-1 | ecosystem: Environmental > Terrestrial > Soil > Coastal area > Acid sulfate soil | place: Finland: Risofladan, Vaasa | collected...
CAGTCCGCAGCCGGAGCGTGGCTCGCTCCGCTTCCAACCAGTCCCTTACCGCCCCTTCGACCGCGTCGACGCGCTGCCGCCCCAGCTGCAGCGCTTCGATGGTCCGCCCTGCCTCCACCGACTCCTGGATCAGGCCGTTGACCCGACTCTGGGCTGCCCGCTCGCGCAGGTAGGCAGACGGGGCCCGGTGCAGATACCAGCCGGTGGCCGGGATCAGGATGAGCGCCGCCGGTATCAGGCTGAGCGCCAGCAGCGGAGCGGTCCAGATCAAAGCTGCGATGGTTAGGACCGCGGTCACAGTGGAGACGGCGATCTCGGGCAGGGCCCGCTGGACGGTCTGGGCCAGGCCGTCCACATCGGAAGTGGCGCGGGTGATCAAGTCCCCGGTCCCGGCCCGTTCCACCACTCCGAGGGGCAGGTTCAGGACGTTGCCGAGGAACTCCTCTCGAAGCCGGCTGAGAACCCTGGCGCCGAGCACTCCCCCGCGTCGACCCGCCAGCCAGGTAAGCAGGGTGCGCAGGAGCGTCGCCAGCAGGAAAACCACGAGCACCAGCTCCAAGACCCGAGCCAGGCGGTGCTGCGAGGCCGCCTCCACCACCGACCCCAACGCCCAGGGGCCAACCAGCCCAGCCAGGGTCGCGCCCGCCTGGAGGACCACCAGCAGGATCGATCCCCACCGCTCCTCTGCCACCAGACGGCGCATCACCGCCATCACCTGACGGGCAGTGGCGGTGGGAAGCAGCGTTGATCCTTGAGGGCTGGGCATCAGCCCAATTCCCGTTCAAGGAGGGCTCGGTAGTGGGGCTCCCGCGCCAGCAATTGCTGGTGGGTACCCGCTGCTACCACCTTCCGGTCCAGCACCAGCACCAGGTCGGCGCGTTCCATCATCACCGGACTGGTGGTCAGAACCACGGTGGTCCGTCCCGCTCGCAGCTGGCTGAGGCGCTCGACCACCACCGATTCGGTGTAGGCGTCGACCGCATTGGTGGGGTCCTCGAGAACCAGAATCGGGGGATCCGCCCTGAGCGCTCGAGCCAGCACCAGTCGCTGTCGCTGCCCTCCTGACAACGACCTTCCCCGCTCAGGCAGGACGTGCTCCAGGCCGCCGGGGAGTCCCGACACGATCTCCCGGGCTTGGGCTGCCCGGATGGCGGCAGCCAGGCTGGGCCGCCGCCCCTCGGTCGGCGCCCCGGGAGGGTCCAAATTCTCTCGGACCGACCCGGCCAGCAGACTCGACTCCCGGTCAACCACCAGAACGGTCTCTCGCACCAGCCCCAGAGGCAGGAGATCCAGCGAGTGGCTCCCCAGCGTTACCCGCTCGCCGGCCGGCGGGGCCAGGTAGCGACCCAGCCGGGCGGCTAACCGAGTCAGGTCCTCGGGGTCGCTGCCGGTGACCGCGACCAGACAGCCCGGCTCGATCCTGGCGCCGGTCAGCGAGTCCTCAAGGGCTCCCGAACTAAGTTCAGACGAATTTGGCAACGGCTGGGAAGCGGCCCATTCACCTTCGACCAGATCGCGCCGACGCCCTAGTACGGCAACCACCCGCCCGGCCGCCACTCGGCCGGCACTCCAACTCTGGGCCGTCTCGCCGAAGGTAGCCAGTGGCACCAAGAGGAAAGCCGCGAAGGCGTAGACGGTGACCAGCTGACCTGGGCTGGCCCGTCCCTGCTCGGCTAGCCGGGCCCCGATCCAGGTCACGGCCACCAGAAAACTTCCCGGGACCAGAACCTCCAGGGCACTCAGCACCGCCGCCATTTGGGCGGTCCGCGTCATGGCGGTGCGGACCTGGCGCGAGGCGACGGCGAAGCGATCCGCGAAGACCGCCTCGCCACCCAGCCCTCTCAGCACCCTGAGGCCGGCCGCCACATCGACGGCCTGCCCGGAGGCCACCGCGACGGCCTCGCGCTGGGCGTTCTGACGTCGGCCCAGCGGACCTAGGCAGAGCAACAGGGAGCCCAGGGTCAGCGGACCGCCGATAAGCGCCACCAGACCGAACGGAGACGCCATCAAGAATAGGAGGGCGGTTACCGCCCAGTAGGTGGCGACCGCCCCCACGAATCTCCCGGTGACGTCGAAGACGCTACCGATCCGGTCGACATCGGTGGCGCTGAGACTGGCCACCTCGCCGGCGGCCACGTGGCGGGGCAGATCGGCGCCCAGCCGGGCGGCGCAGCGGATGATCAGCTGCTGCACTCGTGAGGCCGCCCGCAAATAATTGGTGACCGCGCGACGATGTCGCATCACCCCGGCTAGGGCGGCCACCACCCCCACGCCCAAGATCCCGCCGCTCCAAGCGACAACCGCCCCCGGGTGGTGCTTGGCCGCCGCCTCAACTGCCGCCCCCAGCACCAACGGCAAGGTGGCCAGGCTGCCCATCCAGACGACTCCGTAGAAGGCCCCCTCGACCAGGTTGGGCCACTGGGCGAGCGCCAGCCACCACAGGAAGTGGTCGGCTGAACTTAGGCCAGGCTCACCTGGATCGACGGCAGGAAGAGGACGCAAAGGAAGAATGTCTCCTTGAGATCCCACCTAGAAGGCGGACTCTTTTGGCTGGGCGCAAGCAAGGGGGCCACTCGCCCGCGCGGGGGGGTTTATGTTACGGACCCGGGCCGGCCGATGCCCACTGGCGGCCTCGAAGGGACGGCCCCGGTAGAAGCGGCGCTAACATTGCGGCCACTGCAGCCAATCCCGGCGCCAGATCGAAGGAGGCCTCCGACCCGATGCCTTTGGGCTTGGATCTCGTCGTCGGGCTCGTGGTGCTGGCCATGGCGTCCCGCACCTCGGTCGGTCGCCGCGCCATCAACTTGGCCCAGCAGAAGATCTCGCATCTGTTGGACCGGGCCGAGAACCCAGTCGATGCTCTCGACCTCGCCTACCAGAAGCAGCTGGAGGCGCTGCAGCAGGTCAGGCGCGGGGTGGCTGAGGTGGTCACCTCAGAGAAGCGACTGGAGATGCAGGCGGCTCAGCTCCGTCAGAACCAAGAGAAGCTCCAAGGCCAGGCCAAGTTGGCGGTTCAACAAGGCCGGGATGACCTGGCCCGTCTGGCCCTAACCCGCTCTCAGACCGCCAACGGCCAACTGGAGTCGCTGGAGCAACAGGTTCAGCAGCTCAAGGAGCAGGAGCAGAAGCTGGAGATCACCTCGCAGGCCCTCCAGGCCAAGGTCCAGGCCTTCCGCACCCAGCGGGACACTCTCAAGGCCCAATACTCGGCGGCCCAGGCGTCGGCTAGGATCGGGGAGACGGTCACCGGGATCTCCAAGGACATGACCGACGTCAACTTGATGTTGGAGCGGGCTCAGGACAAGACGGCCCAGATGCAAGCCCGGGCGGCCGCCATCGACCAGCTGGTGTCCACCGGGGCCCTGGACACCGTCGGAGGATCGGGCGGCGACGACATCGACCGCCAACTCCAAGCGGCCGTCGGCGATGCTGCGGTAGAGTCCCAACTCAGTCAACTGCGTCAGGAAGTTCTGGCGGAACCTGGCGGACAGCAGCGTCTGGGGAGTCTGGACGTATCCCAAGATCCACCGAAAAAGGGGGGCTAGCAGTGCTACATACGGTCGCATTCGTCGTGATCGGGCTGGTGATCGGGGCCATATTCATCCGCAGATCGAAGGCTCAGTCGGCAATCATCCGGGTGCTCGGCGGCCTGATCGGCGCGATCGCCGGCGGCTTCATCACCCTGGCGGTATTGGGCTCCGCCACCACCAGCGGCAAGTACGGATCGTTGGTAGTGGCAGTGCTGCTCGCCGTGATCATCGCCGGGCTGGCGTCGATGGCGACCAGATCCGATCTCCGCTAGGACCAGGACCAGCGGCCCGCTCTCCCGCTCAATTCGGGGCTGGGTCGAGCCTAACGCCCCCGTGTCTCGGCCGGATCATTTGGGCAATCCGATGAGCTGGCGGTCCGGCCGGGCAGCTCGACAACGGCCATGCCGTCGGGTCTGGGTCGGTCCGACCACCCAGGCAGGTAGTCAGCCAGCGCCACTGGCGAAGTAGGCGGCGGCCGCTTCCGCGTCCCGGGTCATCCGGTCCACCAGCTCCCCGTCGGTGCTGAATGACTGCTGCCCTCGCAAGAGTTGCAGGATGTTGACCAGAACCGTTTGGCCGTACAGGTCGATTGCTTCGTCGAGGCAGTGGACCTCGAACCGTCGCTCGGTACCCTGGAAGTGGGGACGAGTGCCGATGCTGCCGACCGCTCCGCGGCGAATTCCGTCCTCAGCGGTGAGCTCCATGACGTAGACCCCGTCGGCGGGGAGGGCTTGGACCGGGGACAAACGCAAGTTGGCGGTGGGGAAGCCGAGTCGGCGCCCCAGCCCGTCGCCGTGCACGACCTCCCCCAGCACCTGAAAGGGCCGGCCCAACATTTCGCGGACGACGTCGAGCGCGCCTTCTTCCAGTCGGCTGCGGATGGCTGAGCTGCTGATCGAGGCGCCGCCTCGGGCGACGGGCTCGGCTACCCGCACCTGAAACCCAGCCGCGGCGGCGTAACCCTGAAGAAAGTCAAGGCCACCCTCGCCCCTCTTGCCGATCGAGAACACTGGGCCAACGACCATCTCCTGAATGGTCACGCGATCGCGAAGCCGATCCATGAAGGCGTCTGGTGTCAGCTGTTGAATTCGCTTGTCGAAAGGGATCACCCAGATCCAGTCCACCCCGTATCCCGCCAGCAGGCGCCGACGCAACTCCAGAGGAGCCAGCAGGCAAGGGCCCTGGCCGGGGTGGACGACCGCCCGCGGATGTGGCTCAAAGGTGACGGCCGTGAGGGCCACCCCGCGCTGGCGGGCGGTGGCCCGCGCCTGGGCCAGGATGGCCTGGTGGCCGAGGTGGACACCGTCGAAGTTGCCCAGGACCAGGCAACTGGGAAGCGCCTTCGGAGGATATGGTTGCAGGCCCAGGCCGAACCATGCAGAGCTAGCCGAAGAAGGCGAGTGGTTGGTTGCCTCATCCACTGATCGGAAGCAGCACCTTGGTTGGACGGAACCGCAACCCGGTGAGCTCTCCCAGAGCCACCAGCCGGCCATCGGGGTCGTGGGCCCGCACCTCACGCGCGGAACCAGCGGTCGCATCTCCCGGCTCTAGAGGGCGCTGAAGCCAGACCGACTGGCCGCGCTGTACCGACAGCGCCCCCGAAGGCAGCAGGTCGACCCGTGGCACTTCGGCCAGCGCCAGCTCGGGCGGGAGCAGGAAGCTGCGCGGGTCGGAGGATTCCATCAGCTCCTCCAAGGTGACCGCCTCAGAGATCTTGAATGGGCCGTACTCGGTGCGCTCCAGCCAGGCCAGCACCCCGCCCACTTGGAGCCGCTCGCCGAGGTCGGTGGCGAGCACCCGCAGATAGGTTCCCCGGCCACATACCACCTCCACCTCGGCCTCCGCCACGTCTCCTGGCGAAAATCCCCGCAGTCGGATGCTGCGGATCTCGGCGGGACGGGACTTGCGCTCGACGGTCAGCCCCTGCCGCGCCAGTTCGTAAAGGTGACGCCCCTGGTGCCGAACTGCGGAGTGCATGGGCGGCACCTGCTGCACGATGCCGACGAACTGCGCCAGGGCGGCCTCGACATCGGGCTTTGAGATGCCCACGGCCGTGCCCGAGCGCCGCACCTCGCCCTCCAGATCACCGGTGTCGCTGACCTCGCCGAGGCGGAGGCGGGCGTGGTAGGTCTTGGGCTGGCGCAGGATGTACTCGACCAATCGAGTGGCCCGGCCAACGCAGAGGGGGAGCACCCCGGTAGCAGCCGGATCCAGAGTGCCGGCGTGCCCGACGTGGCGCTCGTCAAGAGCGCGGCGGGCCATCTTGATGGCCGTGAAGGAGGTGATCCCGGCTGGCTTGGCCAGGTTGAGCAGCCCGGTCACCATCGGTTGGGCACCCTTCACGCCGCCGCGGTCCTGTCTGACCCCGGGAGCGGCCGTCATCCGGCCTCGGCCTGGGTCAATCCACGGGCCTCGGCGAGCACCGCCTGCTCGACTTCGCCAAGCGGAGCTCTGACCTCGGCTCCGGCAGCACGGCGGTGACCGCCGCCGCCGAAAGCTGCCACCAGGCGGTGCGCCTCCAGACCACCCCGAGTGCGCACGCTCACGCTGGTGAGCTCCGGCTCAACCTGCTTGAAAAGGATCGCGCATAGCATGGTGTCGAGACTCTGGAGCAGGTCGATGATCCCCTCGCTCTCCTCCATATCGGCCCCACTGCGCTGCAGCATATCCAGGGTCACCTCGCTCCAGACCAAGCGCCCGTCCAGCTCATAGCGGGCCGCAGCCGCCGAAAGCGCCTGCAGCTTGAGAGTGGTCTCGGAGCGAGACTTGTAGCTCTTCAGCGCGATCCAGGCAGGGTCAGCGCCGAGCCGGGCCAGGTCCGCGCCCATTTGGAGCACTTCGCCGGTAGTGTTGTCGTGGCGGAAGCCGCCGGTGTCGGTGAAGATGGCCGCATAGAGGTTGGTGGCGGCCCCGGGGCTGATCTTGGCCCCCCAGGAGCGGAGGGCATCGAACAGGATCGCGCCGGTGGCGGCGGCGGCGGAGTCCACCAGGCAGATGTCGCCGAAGCCCTCATTGCTGGCGTGATGGTCGAAGACCAGGGTCATCGGGGCCGCTTCGATCCGCTCCCGAAGACTGCCGAAGCGGCTCGGGCTGCCCGCGTCAAAGGTCACCGCGATGGCGTGGGCCGGCGCCTCCCGCCGGTTCACCCCCTGGTAGCCGGGCAGGTAGGAAAGTCCCCGGGGCAACGGGTCGGGGACCCAGGGATAGGACCGCTTCCCTTCCAGGCTAAGATAATCGGCGAAGGCCAGCACGCTGCCCAGGGAATCGGCGTCGGCGTCCTTGTGGGCCACCAGCAAGAAGTCGCTGTGGCTCTGCACCACTTGGTGGATCTCCTCCAAGACGTCAGACACTCGGACCGCCCCGCCGGGACCTGGGTGAGCTCTCCAGCTCCTCCAGCAGTTTGCTGACCCGGACCCCGTAGGCGATCGATTCGTCGAGGCGGATGTCGAGCCGAGGAATCCGCCTCATGTGGTCCAGCCGCTCGCCCAAGGCATGTCGGAGGTAGCCGGTCATACCTCGAAGCGCTCGCAGGGCCATCTCCCGCTCGGGTTGGTCGGCCAGGACGCTGACCTTGACCCGGGCATAGGAGAGATCCGGGGCACAGGCGACTCCGACCACGGTGACCATCGATAGGCGAGGGTCCTTGACCTGCCCTGAGATAACCAGCGCCAACTCCTGCTGGAGCTGGACGTTGATCCGCTCCAAGCGATGGCTGGCGCCGGCCTCGCGGGCCAACCTCACCAAGGCCTCAACCCACCGCCTGAGGCGAGCTCAGCGATTGCGCTGCTGCACCACATAGCACTCGAGGATGTCCCCTTCGGCGAAGTCTTGGAAGTCACCCAGATCGATTCCGCACTCGTAGCCCTGGGCCACCTCGCGAACGTCGTCCTTGAAGCGGCGCAAAGAGGCCACCTGGGTGCGGTGGATCTCCTTGCCGTCCCGCATCACCACCGCCAAGGAGCCCCGGGTGATCGTACCCTCGGTCACCTGGCTGCCGGCGATGACCCCGATCCGGGGTACGCGGATACGGGCCTTGACCGCGGCGCGTCCTTCGAACACCTCCTCGTAGGTAGGCGCGTGCAGTCCCCGAATGGCCTTCTCGATGTCCTCAGTAATCTGGTAGACGACGTCGTAGCTGCGCACGTCGATGCCGTGGCTATCGGCCAGCGCCTTGGCCCCGGGGTCAGGCCGGACGTTGAAACCGATCACGATGGCGTTGGCCGCGGTGGCCAAGTCGACGTCAGCCTCCGAGATGGGGCCCACCCCGTCCGAGACCAGCCGCAGCCTCACCAGCGGATCCGCGAACTTGAGCAGCGCCGCGCGCAAGGCCTCCAGCGACCCCTGGCTCTCCGCCTTGACCACCAGGTCCAGGTCCCGCAAGCCCTCACCGGACTGCTTGCTGAGTTCGGCTAGGCTGACTCGATTGGCATCGGCCCGGCCCGACCGAAGTGCCTGCTGCCGCGCCTCGGCCTGGATCCGGGCTTCCCGCTCCGAGGCGACCACCACGAGCCGATCGCCCGAGGTGGCGACTTCGGGCAGCCCGGTGACCAGGGCGGGCTGCCCCGGGGTTACCTCCTGGACTCGCTGGCCGCGGTCGTCGAGGAGGGAACGGATCCGGCCCGCCACCGCCCCGACGACGAAGTCATCTTGGATCCTCAGGGTTCCCTCCTGAACCAGCACGCTGGCCACCGGACCTAGGCCCCGTTGGATATGGGAGTCGATCACCGTGGCCTCACCGGGGCGGTCGGGGTTGGCCCTCGGCTCTCCGAGATCGGTGACCAAGAGGATCATCTCCAGCAGGTGGTCAATGCCCTCACCGGTCTTGGCCGACACTGGCACGCAAACCACATCGCCGCCGAAGTCCTCCACCACCACCCCGTGCTCGGCTAGCTGCTGCTTGACACGATCAGGGTTGGCGTCATCGCGGTCTATCTTGTTGAGCGCGACCAGCAGGGGAACCCCTGCATTGCGCACATGCTTGATCGCCTCCTCGGTCTGGGGCATGACCCCGTCATCGGCGGCCACGACAAGGACGGCGAGATCGGTGATGTTGGCCCCGCGGGCGCGCATGGCGGTGAAGGCCTCGTGTCCGGGAGTGTCGATGAAGGTGATCTTGCGACCCTGCCGTTCAACCACCGACGCTCCGATCCGCTGCGTGATCCCACCAGCCTCTCCAGCAGCCACAGAGGTCTCCCGCAGCGCGTCCAGCAGGCTGGTCTTACCGTGGTCAACGTGCCCCAACACGGTGACCACCGGCGGCCGCGGCTGCAGCTGGCCCGCTTCGGCATCGGCATGGAACTGATCGCGGTCGAGCATCCGTTCCACCGGAGCGGCTGCCTCCGGCTCAGCGTCGGCAATCTCGATCTCCAGTTGCTCGGCCACAAGCCGTGCCGTCCCGGTATCGATGCTCTGATTGATGGTGGCCAGAACCCGGTGCTGCATCAGCACCTTGGAGACCTCCGCCGGGGAAACCCCCAGGGCCTCGGCGAGCGACTTGACGGTTAGGTTGGCGGGCAGTGCCGCCTGCTTGACCTTGGCGATGAACGTGTCCTCCTCAGGCTGAGACTAAAGTTGGCGTGGGGCCGGGCTCGTGGGCGGACCGGGGATCATCCCCGCCAGTGACTCCGCCAGACGCTCTTGATCCAGTACCACGGCCCCCAGACCCAGGGCTCGGCTGAGGGATCGGCGCCTTCTAGCCGTCTCCCAGCACTCCATCTTGGCACACAAATAGGCTCCGCGCCCGGCGCCGCGGACGCCCGCGAGGTCCACGGACACCCCCTGGCCGTCCCGGCGCAGCCGTAGGAGCTGGTCCTGGGGCTGTCGGGCCCGGCAGCCGACGCAGGTCCGGATCGGCTGCCGAGCCAGCCGTCCCCGGCCTACGGTGAGTCTCCCTGGGCTCGGATGTCGATCCGCCAGCCGGTCAATCGGGCGGCCAGTCGGGCGTTCTGGCCCTCCTTGCCGATCGCCAGCGACAGGCTCTGAGGGGCGACCAGGGCGGTCGCCCGCCGGGCCGCCAGATCAAGTCGCACCGAGAGCACCGGGGCCGGAGCAAGGGCCCTTGCCACCAGTTCAGCGGGATCGTGTGACCACTCCAGTACGTCCACCTTCTCGCCGTTCAGCTCGGTAACCACGGCGCGAATCCGCACCCCCCTGGGACCGATGCAGGCACCCTTAGCGTCGATCCCCGCTCGCAGAGATTCCACCGCCACCTTGCTCCGCTCGCCTGGCTCCCGGGCGAGCGCCCGGACCACCACAGTGCCTTCGGCCAGTTCCGGTACCTCGGCTTCGAGGAGGCGCCGGAGCAGGAGCGCGTTGGCTCTGGAGGCACGGACCTGGAGCACCTCCTCCCCTCCTCCGAGCCGCGACTCCATCAGCACCACCCGAAGGTGGCGGCCTCGGTCGAGCCGTTCTCCTCGGATCTGCTCCTCGCGGGGTAGGTAGGCCTGCAATTCGCCCGCCCGCAGGAAGGCGGTGCCCTCCTCGATCCGTTCCACCAAACTGTCAACCAGCTGACCCCGGCCAGCCTCGGCTTCGGCCTGAAGACGCTCACGGCGAGCCTCCCTCACGCTCTGCCCGATGGCGGCCTTGACCAAACGGGCGGCCCGGGCCGCCACCGCCTTAGGCAGCTGGGCCAGCTCTTTGACGGAGGCGCCCACCACCGCCAGCGGGTCCAACTGGAGTGCCCGCTCGAGGGAGATCTCCTGGTGGCTGGCCGGCTCGCCGGCCACCACCAGGAGGGTCAGCTCGACCAGCAACTGTCCGGTGTCCGGGTCGAGTCGCACCTCCACCGGGGGCGGCGTCGGCTCCAGCTGGGACCACGCGGCCGGGATGGCCGCCTCAATCGCCGCCACCACCCCCCCCGTGGGCACGCCGTGGACGTCGCGAAGAGTCCGCAGCACCTCTCCGAGCTCGCCGGCCCGGGAGTTGGGATCAGCAGCGGGCCGCCGACCTGCGACCGAGCTCACAGGTCGACCACCACTTGGGCCGCGACGATCGCCGCTCGGCTGACCCGCCAGGCGCGCAACTTCCCTCCCCGAACCCGCCTCACCTCAAGGTCCAGGTCGTCGGGTCCCAGCGCCACCAGCTTGCCCTCGATCACGGTCTGGGAGTCGCCATCCCGCAATGTCAGCCGAAGCCGTCTACCCAGCGAGACGGCGAAGTCCTGCTCGGACTGCAATGGGCGCTCGGCTCCGGGAGACGAGACCTCAAGCAAGTAAGGTCCGGGCAGCAGCTCCTCTCGGTGGTCCAGCAGGGAGGAGACCGCCTGGCTGGCCTCGCCACACTCGTCGATGGTTATTCCGGCGGGACGGTCTACTGTCACGCGCAGCACAGCTCGGCCTTTGCCGGGATGCCACGAGACATCGATCAAGTCCAAACCCAGCTGTTGGATCACAGGCTGGAGCAGTTCCTTCACCAACTCCTCTGGCGATGCTTGGGGCACGCTATGTCAGCCTCCGGTGCACGGGGACGTCCACCTGCCCGCTGGGCGAACAGCGAGTGCAGCGGCTGCCACGGTAGCGCGAATTCTAACCTCGAAATCTGGGCCGCTG
>Ga0307372_10012550_pt1 | contig 11080 bp, 8 predicted proteins | sample OX1MG_FD_202533 | JGI IMG/M metagenome (GOLD analysis project Ga0307372, IMG submission 202533) | Soil microbial communities from Risofladan, Vaasa, Finland - OX-1 | ecosystem: Environmental > Terrestrial > Soil > Coastal area > Acid sulfate soil | place: Finland: Risofladan, Vaasa | collected...
CGCGAGGTAATCAACTGGGATGCCCCGGATCGCATTGCGCGTATTGTGGCGGAAGTCGAGAGGCGCGAGGACGAGGTGAAGATCGAGATCGTGGTTATCGATGCAAAGGACACCATACATGGAGTCCCTACAGCGTCTCTCATGCCCGGCTCGCCGGAGAGGCAGCGCAAGCGTATCAAAATCAATGGCGCGACGAAAAAGGCCGTCGATTTGATCGGGCAGGTGACGGTGGTACTCTTCGCGCCGACCGACCTGCGCCTGGTTGATGGCTCGCCCGAAGATCGCCGCCGCTTCCTTGATCGCGCTCTTTGCCAGATACGGCCCCATTACTGCGCGGCGCTGACGAAGTACCGCAAGGTGATAACGCAGCGTTCAGCCCTGCTCAAACGCATTCGCGAAAATCAAGAAGATCCGCGCATGCTGGACTACCTCGATGAGAAATTGACCGAGTGGGCCAACCTGATTATCTACGAACGCCGGCGTATGGTTGACGCGCTGAACCAGCATGTCGATCAACTGCAAGCGAGCATCAGCGGCGGACGAGAAAGCCTGCGCATCGTATATCGTCCATCATTCGCGGTGGATGCCAGTTGGAACACCATCGAAGCGCTTGAACACTATCGCAAGCAGTTGAGCGAAGCGCGGCGTAGAGAAATCCAGCAGGGCGTTTGCCTGCTTGGGCCGCATCGCGACGACCTGGAGTTCATGGTAAACGATGTCGATATGCTCACCTATGGCTCACGCGGCCAGCAGCGTACAGCGGCGCTCTCCGCCAAATTTGGGGAACTGGCATTCATGCAGGCTGCCACTGGCGAGGAACCTATCTTGCTGCTCGATGACGTGTTCAGCGAACTGGACGCGGCGCGGCGCGAGTTCCTGCTGAACCAGGCGCTACAACACGAGCAGACGCTGATTACTGCTACCGACTATAGCGGTTTTTCAGAGGAAATACTGGCAAAGGCGCATCGTTACCAGGTTGTGGCAGGAGAAATCAGTCACACCCACTTCTGATCAAGTTCGCGCCATTTTCCCTGCATGTAGGTCACATCCGCAGCATCTGGCAGGCTTTCACCATAGCGCACCAGCATATATGCTCCGGTAATCGCTTCCAACTGCGGCTCTACCAGCGGCGCTTTTTCATCCAGGCGCAGGCGCAATTCGTCAGGCGTTTCGTCTTTCTTGCGGGCGAAGCCCCGCACTTCAGCCTTCTTCAAGAACGCGCGGTATATGGCACGGATATCGCGCGCCGCCGGATCAGCTGACTCTACTCCAGATGTAATGCGAGCATCACTTTTAGCAATTGGCTCTGGCAGGAAGCGCCCAAAGAAAGCGCGTAAGATCGCGTTGAGCTGGCTCCAGAAAAGCGACCAGGACCAGAGGCTTTCGTGGGAATCCTCGTCGCGTTGTTGTCTCCGCGCGCGCATTTTCCCGCGCCTGTGTAACGCCCTTCGTACCAGCAAGATCACCACCAGCAGCACTACAACCGGCACGAGAATTTTGAGCACGAGCAACAATAAAGGAGACGCAGCTTGGGGAACAAACGGGGCTTTGGCCTTTAGGTTGCCAATTTTTATGGGTGGATTTGGGTGATTTGGCGCTCTTGCGGGGAAAAAGCTGGTGAGCCACGTGAGCAGCCAGAAAAATGGCGTGGCGATGATGACGGCAATACCGGCTAACAGAGCGATCAACCAGTTATACACGTTTATAATGGCCGCGCCGACGGGTGCCAGCGCCTGCAGGGTAGAGGTAAAAAATGTCGGGCTGGCAAAAAGGGCGATGATGATGGTGATGACCAGCAAAATCGCTCCGAGCAGGCCCATGACGGTCATAACAGCGCGTTCCTGTATGACAATGCTGCCCTGCAAACCGGTAGCATGGCTGCGCCGCACAAAAGCGATTCTCGCCAGCGAATGCGCCGCCAGCGATACATACAGGAACAGCGGGATCAATAAGAATAGAAGCGCATCGTCGTGCAATTGCGTCCCTGTGCTTGCCATTTCGGCTCGCAGCGCGGTAATCACAATCAACACGACAATCCCCAGGCAGAGCGCGCGAAAGACAGTGGATGGTTCAATTATGCGGCTTGACAGACGCAGTCCGCGCCAGCATAGGATGAATGCAAGCGCGACGATGAATACCACCTGGTAGAAATGGTTGTTGAGGAACAGGATATCGCTGAACATGGTTCCTAACCAGCGTGGATCGATGATAGCCGCGTAGGGAGCGTAGACCTGCAGCCAGATAATGAGCAGGCAGAGCAAAGCGACCAGTGTTAAGAATAGGGGCGCGTCTGGAACTGTTACCTTCCCACTCTCGCCCGCCTGTTCATCTTTCGTCTTTTCGGAACGCCTGTCCCTGGTATAAAAGAACCATTGAGTCCCAACAATAAAAACAAATGGTGCCCAGAATGGCAAAAGCGGTACTTTTGCGCCAAAAATACTGGCCCCAGCTAGACCAATCAAGGCCGCCGCGATCCAGCATGCATCCATCGCGCCCAACAATGTCGGCAACAGGAACTCGCCCAGGCTGGTGATAGCCGAGTCGGGGGCTGCCAGCACGCGCTGCTTGAGCCACGCAGAGGGTGACACAATGCCCCCCGGCCTTTTTTGCGGCGGCGGGTCAGGCGGCTCCATTTGTAAGGGATTCATGGCTATCTTCCTGCGTTGAGCAAATGACTGGTAGCTTTACAGAGATCATACCATGCGCAATTGCCCTGTACAAGTGAGATTAAACGCTGAAGGCGTACAGGTTTTTGTCCTGGTTGCCCACATACAGCACACCGTTTGAAACAGATATTGCCCCATAAAAGCGCGATCCACTTTTGAGACCACGATTAGCGTAAAGTGTCTGGCCTGAACTTGCACTTACGAGCGTCAAGTATGGGCCTTCTACCACCATCACAACACCGGGAATAGCCGTTACCGCCGCGAGCACTGGCCCATCATTCAGACAATCTTGCCAGAGGAAGTTTCCCGTAGCCGGATCAAGCGCGCGCAAACTACCGAGACAATTGACGCCGTTGATAGTAGTGTTGCCGCCAGCGACATATAGTGTCGTGCCATCCCAGGCACTGGGAGAAATACTCCCTTTGCCGCATTGAGGACATGTGCCTCCTACTGCGATAGCAGCCCTCCACAGTGGGCCGTTGCTGATCGCGCTGCGATCAAACGCATAGTAAGTGCCATTTTTATTTTTCGCACGTCAAATGTATAGAGAGTATCACGGTACTAGACGGTTCAGGTCACGAGGGAACGTAGTCGTCAGGCGCACATTCGGGACGCCTGTAAGCTGCATGAGCAGGCGCTCCATGCCGATGGCGAACCCGCCGTGCGGCGGCATACCGTAGCGGAAGGCTTCCAGGTACGCTTCGAATGGCTCTACGGGCAAATGAGCCTTCTCCAGGGCGGACAGGTAATCCGCGTAGAGATGAAGTCGTTGCCCGCCCGTCACCAGTTCTGTTCCCCGGAAGAGCAGGTCAAACGAGTTGGAGTACTCTGGTCGTTCTGGATCGGGATGTGTGTAAAATGGCCGTTTGCGCATCGGATAGCCCGTCACGAACAGGAAATCGCTGCCAAAATCCTGTTTTGCCCACTCGCCTAGCCAGCGTTCATCTTGCGGCGACAGGTCTGGTTCGCCGCGCACATCCACGCTGTGAAGCCGCAAAATGAGTTCCTGCGCCTCCGCGAAGTGGATATGTGGGATATTTTCCGGCACTGCTGGCATGGTGACGCGCAGCAACTCCAGTTCAGGAGTGTAGCGCTCACTGAACGTGCGCAGGATACCGGCGATTACGTCGCGCAGCAGGGCCATCACGGTAAAGTGGTTCTCAATAAAGCCGAACTCGGCATCCAGGCTGACATACTCGTTGATATGGCGCGTGGTATCGTGCGGCTCAGCGCGAAAGACCGGGCCGACCTCGAAGACGCGCTCGAAGACACCTACCATAATCTGCTTGTAGAATTGTGGGCTTTGCGCCAGGTACGCGGATCGCCCGAAGTAGTCCAGTTTGAAGACGTTCGCGCCGCTCTCGGTAGCAGCGGCCACAATCTTGGGCGTCTGTATTTCCGTGAAATCGCGTGCCAGCAGCGCTGAGCGAAAACCGGCCAGCGCGCCCGCACCCAGTCGCAGCACGGCGCGCCGCTCTGGATGGCGATTAGTGACGACTGCATGATCGAGCAAGGTTGTGAGATTAGCAGTAATCTTGCGCTTGTTCAGTGATACGGGCAATACATCCGTCACCGGTGTGATTACCTCGATGCGCAGTTGATGCAGTTCGACGCCGCCGGGCGCCTGCGGCATCTCAACAGCATCACCCTCGATGGCGATCACGCTTTCCACGCCTGCCGCGCTTTCAGCTAATGAAGCGATCTCAGCCTCGCTTTCAGCAACAGCCTGCATCGTTCCCCAACCATCACGCAGCACCAGAAAATTGATGCCGCCCATCTGACGCAGCGATTGCAGCCAGCCTGTGATACGAATGCGTTCACCAACGTGCGAACGAACTTCAACTGTACGAATACGTTGCATAACAATGCTCCTTTCAGAAAAAAAGTAAACAAAAAACCCTCATCCTACAGGAGGACGAGGGCCTGTCATATAGAAAATAGAAAAGCCTGTCGTGGTACCACCACCATTTACCCCATACCGGGGCCTTTACCGGTTCAGTTCATCTCAGGTGAATAAACCGTCGCGCTGAAACGGGCGCGTCCCGAAACCGGCTAGCCGTGCCTGTCATGCTCGCCGACAGGAAAGTTCACCGGTTGGCTCAGGGATGTCTGTGGGAGGTTGACGGCGGCACTCTCAGCATCAATACCGCTCTCTGCGCGTCAGCATGATTCCCATTCTGTTCCCATCACAGCCATTGTGTAGAACGCCATAAATCGCGTCCTTTTTCGCTTGTGCTGACTATACCATACCGATCTCAGGAGTGTCAAACTTACGAATCGCTTGACTGATCGTATCATATAGAATGCCGGTAACATGAGACGATTTAATTATCCAGAAATCGCACGCGGAGATATGTTACTATAAAAGCGATTAGTAGAAAACTTGTTTCTTTCACGAAAGGCAGAGGTATGATCGAGGAGAAAAAACCTCAAACACATAGATCACCGTCACTATTTGCTGGCATCTTCAAGTTCCTTGGTTTGCCGGGCCTCGCGCGCCGCCGGAACCGTATCGCTCCAACGCCCGAACAGAGCGAGGCGTCCTCCAATCGACTCCTGCTGCAAGTGGTGCAGCCTGGCCTGGCCGGCCTGATGGACGGCTCTGTTTCGACGCTCGCGCCCATCTTCGCTACCGCCTTCGCAACGCATAAACCGATGACGGCCTTTCTGGTCGGCATGGCTGCCGCGACGGGCGCGGGTATCAGCATGGCATTTTCCGAGGCGTTGTCAGACGACGGCGTGTTGACGGGACGCGGCAATCCCGTGGCGCGCGGAGTCATTACGGGGCTGATGACCTTCCTGGGTGGAGCAGGTCACACGCTGCCGTTTCTGGTGCCGGATTTCCGTGTCGCGCTTATCGTGGTCTACATCGTGGTTGCCGTTGAACTCAGCGCCATCGCTGCTATTCGCCATCGCTTCTTCGGCACAAGGTGGCTGGTTTCCATTATGCAGGTGGTCGGAGGTGGCGTCCTGGTCGTTATCGCCGGCCTCCTTTTTGGCAACGCGTGACCCTATTCTGATGGTTTTTGACGAACGAAACAGGCAATGACGCGCATGGGGACGCAAGCGTCCCCATGCGCGTCATTCCTCCATCAGGCAAATTGTATTAGTGACCGCCACCCTGCTGGTAGCGCTTAGCGATCTCATCCCAGTTGACCACGTTCCACCAGGCCGCGAGATAATCGGGGCGGCGGTTCTGGTACTTGAGATAGTAGGCGTGCTCCCACACATCGTTGCCCATAACGGGGTACATACCGTCCATAAGTGGGCTATCCTGGTTGGCTGTGGAAACGACCGCCAGCTTGCCGCTCTGGTTGAGCACGAGCCATGTCCAGCCGGAGCCGAAACGTTTGACGCCCGCGTCGTTGAACGCGGCCTTGAACTGGTCGAATGAGCCAAACGCTTGCTGAATGGCGCTTGCCAGCGCGCCGGTAGGCTCTCCGCCGCCATTGGGCTTCATAATGGCCCAGAACATGCTGTGGTTGGAATGGCCGCCAGCATTGTTGCGTACAGCCATGCGGATGGTATCAGGCACATCGTTGATGTGGCGCAACACATCGTCAACATTCATGTTGGCAAAGTCGGTATTATTCACCGCGTTGTTCAGATTGTTGACATAAGCGGCATGGTGTTTGTCATGATGCAATTGCATCGTCTGCGTGTCGATGTATGGCTCCAAGGCATTGTAGTCATACGGCAGTGGTGGAACTTCAAAAGCCATTTCAGATCTCCTTAAATAGATGTATAGGGGCGACTACCGCTGTCGTCCTGTATTCAAAAGCTTCCCGTATGTAGTTGTATTAGATGCACGTCCAAATGTCAAGCTCATGCGCGAACGCAGATACGCGAATGGCTCTGCCCCCTCCACAATTCAGGCAAGCAACTCCGGGCCATCATGTTTAGGGTCGTTCACCAGGCGCGAAACCGCGCGTGCCGTCATCGCTTCCGAAGGATAGGGCGCGAGCAGGTGGGTCAGCAGGCTTTCATCTTTAATGGTGGTATCGAGCCAGGCGTCTCGCGCTTCCGGCAAGAGAATGGCAGGCATACGATTATGGATGGGCGCAATCACCTCGTTGGGTCCGGTGGTGATAATCGTGCATGTACGCAACTGCTGCCCATCAGGGCTTTTCCAGTTATCCCACAGCCCCGCGAAGGCGAACGGCTCGCTATCCTTCATGGAGATATACATGGGTGTCTTATGGCCGTTCTCCTGCCTCCACTCGTAAAAGCCATCAGTGATAATCAGGCAGCGTTTCGAGCGCAGCAAACCCTTGAAGCTGGGTTTCTCCACCAGCGTCTCGGCCCTGGCATTAATCATTCTCGCGCCAATAGATTCGTCCTTCGCCCACGAAGGGATCAAGCCCCAGCGCAGTTCCGTCAGGTGCGTCGTGCCATTGCGCACGATGGACACGACATTTTGTGTCGGCGCGATATTATAGCGCCGCGTGATCTCTATAGTCGGCGCGACGCCGAACGTTTTAGCAATCTTCTCAATATCAACGGTAAGCGCAAAACGACCGCACATGGTGATGTCTCCTCCGGTTTGCATGACAAAACGAATGCTCTCATTAATATACTATTCTTATTACGTACAGCGAAAACGGTGCGCGTCTGGTGGGTGTTAATCCCCAGGGCGACCGCAAGGGTTCCCACTCATCCACTCATCCACTCATCCTCACCCGCCCTTACAATGAACGCGCCTGGGGAGAGCGACTTAATTAGCCCGATAATCCCGCTCTCGTTATCGCCAACATCCAGGCAACGTCTCAACAATAAGGGAGGCGTTGCCTTTTTTATTGCAAAACCCAGTCGATATCTTTCTTAATAGAGAAAGGAGGCGGAGATGATGTCCCATCCCGGTACTCAAAACCAGCCTCAAGCCATGCACGGAGAGCGGGGCGTGCCACAGGCTCAGCCACGCCGCGAGGTTGTGCTGGAAACCATAGGGTTAACTAAAGCATACGGTTCGCGGCTGGCAGTGAAAGAACTGAACCTGGAAGTCCTGCGCGGCGAAGTGTTCGGGTTTCTCGGACCCAATGGCGCGGGCAAAACGACCACCATTCGTATGCTACTCAATCTCATCAGGCCAACCAGCGGAGAAGTGCGGCTCTTCGGCCAACCACTGGTCGTACACGCCAGTAAGTTACTGCCACACGTGGGCGCGTTGATCGAACAGCCCTCGTTCCAGTCGTATTTGAGCGGGCGTGATAACCTGATCGCTGCCGGTGGCTACACCGGCGGCGTGCCAGCCAGCCGTATCGATGAAGTGCTGGGGATTGTCGGGTTGCGCGAGCGCGGCAAAGACCGTTACTCGACCTATTCACTCGGCATGCGCCAGCGCCTGGGCGTCGGCGCGGCCCTGCTGACCGACCCCGAATTGATCATTCTGGATGAGCCTGGCAACGGTCTTGACCCGGCTGGCATCGTCGAGATGCGCGAATTGATCCGCAAACTGGCGCAGCAAGGAAAAACCATCTTCGTCTCCAGCCACATCCTGGGGGAAGTACGCCAGGTCTGCACGCGCATCGGTATCATACGCGGCGGCCAGTTGATCGGCGTCGGCGAGGTGGATGTGCTGCTGCGCGCCACCAGTCGCTGGGAAGTAGAAGTCGAGAACCCCGAACAGGTCTGTCGTTTGCTCTCAAATGTCCCTATTATCCGCTCACTCACAATTGAAAATGGGATCGTGGTGATTAAAGCTCCTACCATGCGCGGGCGCGACCTGATACAGTTCCTGGTAAAAAATGGCGTCTGGCCAGAAAGCGTCAAACTCAGCGAAGAAGACCTCGAAAATATCTTCTTGCGCCTTACCGAGAAGGAGGCGGGACTATGAACCAACAGACCGCGTGGCAATCTGCCTCAACCTTTAGCGATGCTCCCGCCAGCAATGTGCGTTCAGCCAATATACTGGAATTGATACGCAACGAACTGTTCAAAATCTGGAAGCGCCGCCTGGTGTGGGGTCTGCTGATAGCCGACCTGGTGTTCGTCTTCGCCGCCTGGTGCGTGCTGGTCTTTTATGCGCTAAAAACGGGCGACGGCTTCACTCCCGGACACCTGCTCGGCGGCCCTAACGCGCTGAGCGACGCCATCGGCCAGCCCATGACGCTCGGCAGGCGCGGCGGTGAATTTCTCGTCGCCGCGCTCGGCGGTCTGGCCTTCGGCGGCGAGTTCAGCAGCGGGGCGATTCGCCTGGTGCTCAGTCGCGGCGTCAATCGCGCATCCTACCTGGTCGCCAAGTATATCGCGCTGGCTATCGCCTGTGCCGCGCTAGTGTTCGCCAGCCTGCTAATGAGCATGCTGCTGTCCAACTTCCTGATTCTCATTCACCAGCCCGCGCCAACGCTGCTCAACCTGAACGGCCCAACGCTGCTCACTATCCTGTCAGGCTGCCTGGGAACGCTGGAAAACTTCCTCTTCTGCCTGATGCTGGGAGCAACGTTCAGCATCATCACGCGCTCGGCAGCCTTCGGCATCGCCGCCAGCTTCGGCTACCTGATCGGCGAAGATATCGCCGCGCAGATACTACCCGTACTGGGGAAATCGCTGCATACCCTGCTTGGCAATCAACTGGTCAACCTGCTCTTCACGCCCAACCTGAACGCCTTCTATGCCAACACACTTCCGGCATTTCTCGCGCGCGGCCTCGATCAACTTGATGGCGTGATCGCCTGCAACCCCGTTGGCGCGCCGGGTTCAACATGCGTTACCGTGAGCGGGGCACATGCGCTGATCGTGCCGCTGGTGTGGGCGCTGGTACTCATTGTTGTCTCGACGGTTCTGTTTATCAAGCGCGATGTGTTGCAGTAAGTTAATTGTGGATAAATATGTAGACAAATGTTCTAATTTGTGGAAAACTGTAATCGCCTGCCTATAAGCACTGGACAATCACCCCAACCCCTGCTAGGATAGTGCAAATTGGTTTGACTGGAAAGGATTTACTATATGGCACAGACACAACTCGAAAGCTATATTTCGGAGCACGAGGGACAATTCCTCGACGATTTGGTAGGCTGGCTGCGTATTCCTAGCATCAGCACGCTGCCGGAGCACGCGGGCGATATCAAGCGGGCAGCGGAGTACGCTGTGGAACAGTTGAAGCGTATGGGGTTTGAGCAGGCGCGGACCATTCCGACCCAGGGACATCCGCTCGTTTATGGGGAATGGCTTCACGCTCCCGGCCAGCCAACTGTATTGATCTACGGGCATTATGATGTGCAGCCGGTTGACCCGGTGGAACTGTGGGAGTCGCCGCCCTTTGAGCCGACTGTGCGCGGGGATAGCCTGTATTGCCGGGGCGCGTGCGACGACAAGGGACAGACCATGCTGGTCTTCAAGGCGCTGGAGTCGCTCATGGCGGTGGATGGCAAGTTGCCCGTCAATGTGCGCGTGTTGATCGAGGGCGAAGAAGAGGCCGGGGGCGAGTCGATTGAAGAGTATGTCAAGACCTATCCCGAACGCTTGAAGTGTGACGCGGCATTCATCTGCGACACGCATATGCCATCGAAAGAGATTCCCGCGCTGATTACGGGCCTGCGCGGCATCATCTACACCGAAGTCGAGGTGCGCGGCGCGAAGAGCGATCTGCATTCCGGCTCGTATGGCGGCGTCGCGCCCAATCCCATTCACACGCTGGCGGTCATTATCACCGGACTGAAGGACGCGCAGGGACACATTCATATCCCCGGACTGTTTGACAACATTCGCCCGGCCTCGGAAGTGGAGAAAACCTTCTGGCGCGATGATCCCCTGCACATGAACGAAGCGCTGCTGGAAGAGATGGGCGTCAAGGAGTTCACCGGCGAGGCCGGGTATCCCCCCTTGGAGCGCATCTGGGGTCGCCCGACATTAGAGGTGCATGGTATCGTGGGCGGCTTCACGGGCGAGGGCGCAAAAACCGTCATTCCCGCCGTCGCGAAGGCCAAGATTAGCCTGCGCCTGCCCGCCGATCTCAAGTCGGACGAGGTATTCGCGCTTTTCGAGCGGCGCGTGCGCGAGCTGGCCCCGGCAGGTGTCGAGGTCATCGTACACGAGGTACATGGCGGTGAAGCGGTCATCGTGCCGGTCGATGCCGCGCCCATGCAGGCGGCGGCTAACGCGCTCAAGGAAGTCTACGGCAAGGAACCTATCTTCATTCGCGAAGGCGGCTCCATTCCCATAGCAGCCCTTTTCTACAACCTGCTGGGCGTGCCAGTGGTGATGATGGGTTTTGGCCTGCCGGACGATAACCTGCACGCGCCCAACGAAAAGTACTCGCTCTCGCAGTTCTTCAAGGGCATTCGCACCGTGGCGCGCTTCCTGCAAAACATGTCGCATTCAAAATAAGCATAGGAAATGGAGCTGGTCGGGCATGCCCGACCAGCTCCATTTCCTATGCTTATTTTGAATGCGACATGTTTTGCAGGAAGCGCGCC
>Ga0307372_10012551_pt1 | contig 11080 bp, 7 predicted proteins | sample OX1MG_FD_202533 | JGI IMG/M metagenome (GOLD analysis project Ga0307372, IMG submission 202533) | Soil microbial communities from Risofladan, Vaasa, Finland - OX-1 | ecosystem: Environmental > Terrestrial > Soil > Coastal area > Acid sulfate soil | place: Finland: Risofladan, Vaasa | collected...
TGTTGCATTGCCAAAGGATTTATTCTATAACACAAACATTCAAACCTACATCTGGATTGTAACAAATAAAAAATCTCCACAAAGAAAGGGAAAAATCCAGTTGATAAACGCTGAATCGTTCTTACAAAGGATGAAACAGAATGTAGGAATGAAAAGAAATGAGATTTCTGATGACCAGATACAAAATATTACTAAAATATACCACGATTTCAAAGATGGAGCATATTCCAAGATATTTGGCAACAAAGATTTTGGGTATGTGCGAATTACGGTAGAAAGACCGCTAAAAAGAAATTTTCAAGTCTCAGAAGAGCGCATATCTAGACTCAAACAGGAATCTAAATTTTTAAAACTAAAAGACATCAAGTTAAAACCAAAGGAACCAGGTCAAGAAGACATTCTCAAAGTACTTAAAAAATTGCCAACAAAACTCTACAAAGATTATGATGAATTCTCTAAAGATTTGACTGATACATTTTCTCATGCAAATTTCAAGTTGGATGCTTCTTTACAGAAAACCCTCGAACATGCTTTATCTGAGAGAGATGAAACTGCAAACCCTGTAAAAGATAACACAGGAAATCTAATTCCAGATTCAGATCTTCGCGATAATGAGAATATACCGTTAAAACAAGATATTGATGAATATTTCAAAAAAGAAGTATTACCATATGTTCCTGATGCATGGATAGACAATTCTACTAGAGATAAAATTGGATATGAAATTCCATTCAACAAACATTTCTACAAATATACTCCACTCAGACCCATAAAAGAAATTGATTCTGAAATAAGAAAACTTCAGAAGGAAATTGTTGAGGGATTTGATGAGTTGATGAAATAAATGAAAACATACCAAAAAATGAAAAATTCTGGAATTGAATGGATTGGAGAGATTCCAGAGCATTGGAAAATTTTAAAATTTTTAAGCGGTTTAGAGAAAAAAGAAAAAAGAAATGAAGACCATATAGATAGAAAAATGTTATCTGTTTCACAATATCTTGGGATTATTGAAAAAAAGTATGAATCAGAAGAATTGATTAGAACTAAAGAAGAATCCCAAAGATATTTTGTTGTTGAACCTGGTGATCTTGTAGTTAATGTAATGTGGCTACAATACCGAGGATTAGGCGTTTCATCCAAAACTGGAATCGTAAGCCCTGATTATCAAGTTTATAAAATTAATTCAAGAATTGTTCAACCCGATTTTTTACATCATCTCGTGCGCAGTGATATGTATCTTAATGAATATCCAAAACATTTCAGAGGGATAAGACCTAATTCTTCCAGAATTAGTCAATATGACTTTATGAGATTACCTCTCCTACTGCCTCCAACTATAAGAGAACAAAAACAAATTGCAGACTTTCTTAATTATAAAACAAATCAAATTGATGATAATCTTGTAAAAAGTCAAACATTAGTAGAACTTCTAAAAGAAGAGCGCCAAGCGATAATTGATCAGGCTGTAACAAAGGGACTTGATCCTACAGTTCCTATGAAAGACTCTGGTATAGAATGGATTGAAGAGATTCCAGAAGAGTGGATAATAAAACGTCTAAAATTTATCTCAAGATTTGATCCGAGCAGTGTAGATCGACATCAAAACGAGGGCGAATTACAAGTATTGATTTGTCATTATCCTGAAGTTTACAAGAATGAAAAAATCACAAAAACCACTCCATTATCTGAAGGAAGTTGTAATCAACAAGAATTTAAAAAATTTAGACTAAAGAAAGATGATGTTTTAATAACAAAAGATTCCGAAACTCCTGATGATATAGGCGTTCCTGCACATGTAGAAGACGATATGGAAAATGCAGTTTGTGGGTATCATCTTACACAAATTTCATCCGATAAAAATCAAATTTTAGGAAGTTTTCTTTTCAGATTCCTTCAATCAAGTTTTGCAAACGCCTATTTTGAAATCTGTGCAAATGGGGTTACAAGATTTGGCATAGGAAAAGATTCCATTGGTAGCATAGTGATACCGCTACCTACAATTGTAGAACAGAAATCAATCATATTATTTCTTGATATACAAATTGGTAGAATTAATTCGTTAATTAAAAAAACAGAAATTCAAATAGAAAAACTACAAGAATTTCGTCAATCACTAATCTCTGATGTAGTGACAGGGAAAATTGATGCAAGACAGGAGATTTTAACACAATGAAGTCCATCCAAGAAAATCAATTTGTAGATCATATTGTTTCAAAATTAGTACAAGGCGGATACAAAGAAAGAACATCGAAAGATATTGATTTAACAAAAGCACTCGATATAGAAAATTTTCTAAAATTCATAAAACAGACCCAACCTGAATCATGGAAAAAACTAGAAGAAATTCATAGTTCTGAGACTCGGGAGATTATAATAGAAAGGTTAATTGAAAATTTAAATTCCAGAGGGATGATTGAAGTCATAAGAAAAGGATTTCAAATCTCTGAAATTCCCTTAGATTGTGCTTATTTCAAGCCAGTTTCCACTTTAAACAAAAAAAGTCAAGAACAATATGAACAAAATATTCTTTCGGTAATAAGAGAGGCAAGAATTGATCCTGAAAAACCTGGGGAATTAGACCTACTTTTGTGCGTAAATGGGCTTCCAATTGCTACAAGTGAGGTAAAAAACCTCGAAACCGAACTATCATTCAAGGACGCAGAAAAACAGTATAAAGAGACAAGAGACCCAGAGGCTAAACTTTTAGAATTCAAGAAAAGAGCATTGGTTCACTTTGCAGTAGATCAACATGAGGTGTCAATGACTACTAAACTTGAGTGGAACAAGACCAAATTCCATCCATTTAATCAAGGAAGAAACGACGGGGCTGGGAATCCAGATAACAAACCATATCGAACATCATATCTTTGGGAAAAAATATGGCAAAAAGACATTTGGCTGGATATTTTAAAAAATTTCATTCATTTAGAAACTGAAGATCCAGTAGATTCTCTAATTCCAATTAAAGAATACATTGTGTTTCCAAGATACCATCAGATTGACTGTGTTTTAAAATTAGAAGAAACTGCCAAAATGAAAGGCCCGGGCACAAATTATTTAATTCAACATTCTCCTGGAAGTGGAAAAAGTAATTCAATAGCCTGGCTTGCTTACAAACTTTTTTCATTACATGATAACAACAATGAAAAAATCTATGACTCTGTCTTGGTTTTATCGGATAGAGTTGGAATTGTAGGTCAATTGCAGGATACCATATCACAATTTGCGCAGACATCTGGAGTTGTAGTGCCAATCAAGACATCAACAGATCTAGCAGAAAAATTAAAAAAAGAAAGAAAAATCTTCATAACAACTCAACAAAAATTTCATAATCTTATATCTGGAAATAAACTAGATAATCTAAAAGGAAATAATTTTTCAGTGATAGTGGATGAAGCTCATAGTTCTCAAGGTGGGAAAAGTCAAACAAAAGTCAAAGAAGTTCTATCCTTAAATGAAGATTCGAAAAAGACCGAGTCTGAGTTTGAGGAGGAAGATTTTGTGGACATGTTAGAGCGTGATCTTGGTGCACGAGGCCCTAAAAAGAATATCAGTTTTTTTGCCTTTACTGCAACGCCTACTGATAAAACCCTGAAATTGTTTGGTACTCCTTCTAATGATGGTAAATCCTATCCATTTCATGTCTATTCTATGAATCAGGCTATTGAGGAGAGGTACATTCTAGACGTGCTCAAAAATGTGATTACATACAAGCGTTACTTTGAGATACAAAAAACCATCCCCGAGGACAAATCAGTTGAAGCCAAGAAGGCAAAGAGAGCAATCATGCAGTTCATAGACGAGCATGAAACGAATATTGAAGAAAAATCCAAAGTAATAGTCAATCATTTTCTTGATCATTCTAAAGATAAAATTCTAGGAAAGGCAAAAGCAATGGTTGTTGCTGGTAGACGTTCTCAGGCGCTAAAATACAAGCAAAAAATTGATCAATATCTAAAAGAAATAGGACATGAAGAAATCAAGACGCTAGTAGCATTTTCAGGAGATTTGTTTGATGAATATACTAAAGAAAAATTAAACGAACATAAAATTAACCATACCAAGACAGATGAAGAGCTACGAGAAGAATTTGAAAAGCCGGAGTATAGATTTCTGATTGTTGCAGACAAATATCAAACTGGATTTAATCAACCACTTTTGCATTCTATGTATGTTGATAAAAAAATAAGTAAGATACGTGCTGTTCAAACATTATCTAGATTAAATCGTACATATGACGAAAAAAATGACGTCTTTGTTTTATTGTTTAAAAATAACGAAGATGACATCCAATTTGCATTTGAACCCTATTATACCAAAACAGAATTACTTGACAAAGTAAGTCCTGATTATCTCAAAAAACTATTTGACAAAATTATGAGTTTTAATGTTGTAACACAACAAGATATTGATGACTTTAGCAAATTCTGGTACAAAAATCCGGCAAGTTTTGATAAAGATGAGGAAGAAAAAAATCGAATAATTGCTCCGATTCAATCTACATATGAAAAATTGGGTGAAAAAGATCAAGATGAATTTAGATTAAATCTTAGACGATATACGAAAAACTATTCGTTTTTGACACAGATTATCATGTATGATGATGTGAATCTAGAAGGACTGTATCTTCTTGCAGTACATCTAGTAAAATTCCTAAAAGGACATAATTCTTTTGACTATCAACCAGAACCGGGCGAACTTACACTAAGACAATACCGACTTGTTGAGGCAGGACGCCATAGTATATCACTAGACAAGTCATCTGGAGAAATTACGGCAAGAGAGCCAGGATCAAAGCCAAAGGAGCCTGAAGAACTTGCATATCTTTCTGAAATAATCAAGGTTATCAATGAACGGTATGGGGGATTTGTGCATGGTGCTGAGGATGTAATAACTACTCAAGAATGGCTTGAGGCTCTAGAAAACATGCAAGATCTACGTGATTATGCACAAAATAACGAGTTTAACTACTTTATGGATTATTTTGCAGAGCAATTCCAAAAAGTGATTGCTAGATCTTATGACACAAATCCTAGGCTAGTTTCTAGATTTTTTGGAGATGAAAAATTAAGAACTGAAATTACAAAAAAATCTGCAGAGTTATTCCACAAGTGGGCTCAAGAAAATAATCTTCCTCCAATTACAAAGACTACACCTGCATTGAACAGATTGAATTTCAGACAAACAATAGGAAAATGTAAACAATATATCAATTGGGTAGATAGATACTTTTCTACCGATACATTAGAATTTTTAATGGATGGTATTGACAAACAAAATGTAAAACAGGTAAAATTGCTTGCAAGCATATTTCAATCAGGAATAAATAACGATTTACATAAAAAATTTATGAATTTTTCAGCAGAAATGAAAGCAAGTGGAATAGATTGTCAATTACGTGTTATAACTAACAAGGACTTGCATTATGAAATTCATGATAGAATAATAGAAGGTGAAAATGTCGTATACAATGTTCCATCTGCATCTCAAGTTAATTTGGGACAATATAGTGAAATTAAAAAAACATCAAACAGACCACCATTTTTAGATTGGTGGAATCATTTAGAAAATCTAGATATGATCTCAAATTGGGACAAAATAGAAGAGAAAATATCTCTACAAAAAACCCGAAAGTATCCTGTCACTTGTAGTGTATGTGGATTGAAAACCGAGGTTCCTTTTGCACCAGATGGAATAAGACCAATTTATTGTCATGAATGTTACTTAAAGAACAAGTAGAATGTGTAGATAAATTATGAAAACATACCAAAAAATGAAAGATTCTGGAATAGAATGGATTGGAAAAATTCCAGAACATTGGGAAACTAGACCATTATTTGTAACATGTAAAGAAAATCAGAGGACAAATCATGATCATAGTATAAATAACATCTAAATTTTTTACCACGCGCATATTGAAACATTGAACAATAGATGCTAGCCTGCTGTAATTCATAATCACCTCATCTGTCTTATCAAGTTAGACTTTTCATTGCCTAATTATTCATCACACACAAGCGAATCTGATTCAACCAAACCACCTTTTACAAAATTCAAACAAAACCATGATAGTTGGCAAAGGCTAAACAAAAGAAAGTCAGGCAAATCACCAAAAGACGAACTGTCAGAAAGACAAGATACACGTCAAGGGTTTCCTATCGTTTAAGGGAGATTCCAATAAAACAGATCCAGGTCTGGAAAGAGGCCCAGGCAAGAAAACTTGACCGAGAGGGAATCTCAGAACTAGCAAAGTCAATCAAAACAGAGGGGCTTCAAAATCCTCCAATGGTGCAAAAAGAGGGAAACAGGTATCTTTTGATGTCGGGACAGCGAAGATTGGCCGCGCTGAAAAGACTGGGTGCAAAAAAAATTCCTGTTTTGGTTTTGACTCGAAAAACAGAATATGATACCCCTGATGCCAAGGCAGCTTCTGTTATTGAAAACATTCACCGCAAAAACATGAATGTAAAGGATATGGCTGACGCATGTGCGTTTTTGGCAGAACAGATGGGCAAGTCAAAGGCTGCCCAGTCATTGGGACTCTCAATGTCAACATTCAAGAAATATCACGGTTTTGCAGGAGTACCAGACAAGCTAAAAGAACTCGTGCCAAAGATAATCTCAAGGGATAGTGCAACAAAGTTGTATCAAATCATTCCAGATGTTTCAAAAGCAGTTAAAATTGCACATCAAATATCAGAACTTGAACCACAAACAAAAAAGCGTTATCTTAAGGTTTTAGGATATAATCCAAATTTATCACACAACAAAATAATGAAAAAGGCAAGATCGATGGCATTACAGCAGAATGTTTCAGTAAGGTTATCAAAGAGAAAGACACGTGGACTGTTGGTACAATCACGCCGTCAGGATCTACACCCAAATGAGCTTGCAAACAAAATCATATCAGACTGGCTGGATAAACGAGGGTATTAGTTTTAACACCAAAAGAGATGTTACTACCAATTACATCCCCAATGTTTATTGACGGAAGATAACAAAGATGAAATTTCAGCTTAATTGATCTATTGATATAAAAAAGAACTCGACTAATGATATCGAAGACTTGTGGGACATGTATTACAATGACTCTTGAAAAGAAGATGGAAGAAAATATGAGAGTTTGCTATGAAAAAATATCTATATCAATTTAGGAAATAATAAAAAAAGTGTTTTTGTTAAATCTCAATCCAATCTTGCGGTATCAGACCGCCCTTCATATCTCTCCACCGCTCAACTACGGATGACTGGAATCTAGGATCTGGGAGGTCAGCATGATCCGTAATAATAATCTGAAAATTGGGTGAAAGACTTTCTAGAAAATCAAAAATGAATTTATACATTCTAGCTAGAGCTGTTCTATCCTCGGCTCCTAATTTTGTTATTGAGTCTTTCAATTCTGAATCCTTGTCTACTGGATAATATACTTGAGATGGTTGATCAAGAAATGAGGATCTCAGTACTGGTCTATTCCTTTTTACAAATTATTGGCTAAATTTTTTCTATGTAATTTTCTGATTTTTACTCGTTTAACAAATAGATTTTTTGAATTATATTCTCCAAAGAAACACATGATTTACCTTGTAGTTTTGCTTCTTCTATGATGGTAGATATTACAACTGGATTTTTTATTGCATGTTTTCTCGGCATGGAAAACCTACTTTCACAATCACATATGCATTTTTCAAATAACTGTTCTCCTATCTCCGTCTTCAATGTTGTTTCCAATTTATCTTCAAAACAAGCAGAATTATCACCTATGTATGCTGGCCAATCCTCTACTGTATGTCCGACTAATTTCAAAAGATGGTGATTGTCTTCTGGTCTAGCATCTCTCTTACCTTTATCTGAATCCCACATGACATAAACTGGAATTCCTAGTTTTCTAAATATCATGGTAGGTCTATCTAGATTATTTTTACCAGAACATGGTATTATAGAAAATCCATCGCTTTCAAATTTACGTTCAATGGATTTGGAGACTCCCATGAGTGCTGCACGATCTGCTTCTCCTTCCACTAGTACCACGACGTTTGCAAAAAATCCTTCATTCATCAACGGTGTCATAATTGCATGTAATCTTGGAATTAATGTATCCACATTGAATGTAGATTGATCTTGACCATGTAATATGGAAAGATCTTTAGCAACTTCGGAAAGGTTTGTACTGGAAATTTTTGTGACTTTTGGCTTTCCCCGTATCAAAGAAGTTTTTCTTAGTAATCGAATTTGATCTATTCTATCTATTCCAACAAAATGAGGTGAATGAGTACTATAGATTATCTGCATTTTTTCAGAAACTCCGCTTATCTTTCCCTCTGACAGAGCAAGAAAGACATCTGCTAGATGTCTCTGTCTATTAGGATGTTGATAAAGCTCAGGTTCTTCTACAACAAGTACTAAATTTGGTCGGTTAGTTTGAGTAGGTTTTGATGTTGAATTGTTCTGTGCTAGTGATAGATGCTGCAGTATGGTCATTATGAAAGCTCTTTGTAAGCCATGACCAGTTCGAGCCACTGTAGATTGATAACCATCTTCAACTAATCTTGCAATTGCTTCCGGCATTTTTAATTCAAATTCTTTGCTCACTTGCCACGCCAAGTCAATTTTTGCATCTGGAACAAAATTCTGCAACGTTTTTGTCATATCAGACGCAAGAGTGGTAAGTTCTGTTAATTTTGTTGGATCTAAGATTTCTGCATATTTTTTCCTAATTTGTTCTTCTAATTCTTTAATCTCTGGTTTGTTTGAAATACTATTTCTGATAACTAAATCCATAAGCTCAGTAAGAACAGAACCTCTTCCCTCTGCGGCATCAGATGTTGCATCTCTAACTGCTGGAATATACAAAAATCGTATGAACTTACCAAGAAATCCTTGAGCTACTTCATTGAATCCAAAGAATTGCCCATTATCTCGGAGTCTTTCACATTTGGTTGGATTTTTAATTTCCCAATCTTGAAGAAATTCTTTTGTCTTGAGATGGTTCACCCATGATGGGAAACTAGCATATTCTGGTTTACTCTTTAATTCATCGTATTTCTTTTTTGCATCAGTTGCATTTCCTTCATTTATTTCCACAAAATTGGGATTTTGAAGTGTCGAGCCATGAAACTGTACAATTATTTTACCTTCATTCCATTTGAAAATCCGTTCTACAGTGAGTTCGTCCTTTTGTACATATTTTGAAAATAACTGTGTGGCTTCAGATGATAATTCTGTGAATGTTGTTGATATGACAATATCTTCCGATGTATCTTTATCATAATAGTCTTCTAGATCGAGTCTTGATGATTTATTGTAAAATAACTCCATCGCATGCAAAAATGATGATTTTCCAGAACCATTTGCTCCTACCAATGCCGTTAATTTGTCGCAATAGAGTGTTTCGTCTTTTATAGAGCGAAAGTTTTTCACTCTAATTGATTTGATTATCATTTTATTTTATTTGCCGATATCGGTATTTACCTTTGATGTGACTGTTTAGATATTTACCCTTAGACGAGGCAGTCATAAGTTTCGAATATTCGAGTTCAGGCACGTCAAAATAGTGATATATTGACCTATCATTGAATTCAATTTCTAATATTTTTTGCTCTGGGTAGTACCCTATACTATGAACATTGCTTGAAACAACTCGTTCTCGTTCCATATGTTGAGTTCAATAACGGTTCATAGTCTAAAAGTATTACTTCCTCAAATTACCGTAATGACAATATTTTTTCAAGAAGATTAGTTGATTCATTTTCAAATTTTTTGTATGTGGATTGTCAGATAGTAAAATTGTAAAGATGGTTAGTTTGGAATTAGCCTAATCAGTATCTACAATATGTCCACTACTGTGATCTTATATAATAACTGCCTCATATTTCATCTCTTTATGGTAAAGACTAAACATGAGCAAGGTAGTGATATCCAATTCTATGACCTATGACCCAATAAAACTACTCATAGAAGATCTTGTTACAAGAATTGAAAAACAAGGAACAGGAAAAACAATCTTCTCAAACAATGATGCAGAAAGATTCGATATAGTACCTGAAAACTTTCAGGAAATTAAAATCTCAAAAGATAATCGTAAAATTGCATTTGTTGATGGTGGAAGTGGTTTATTATTAAAAGCACCAAACTACTCCATTCAAATTAATAGGATCTATTTCTGCATGTTTAAAGGAAATAAACGACTAACCCCAAAGAAAACAAGAACAAGAATAGAATTCTTTTCATATGTATTTTCTAGCATCAAAAATATTGCCACTAAGAAGGAGATATTTTTTAATGTTAATGTATGGGCTGTGAATGAGAAAGATAAACAGTTACTTCCAAATCCAAATGATTTGTCATTTGATTCCACAGATAAGAGAATAACTGATGGTACTCAAAGACCTGATTTGGCTAGAGTTGCTTCAATTGCACGTAGATTTGCAGAATGGAAAATGGCAACAGAAGTTGTTAAAAACGAATTAGAAGAAGGTGATATACTTGTCATAGATGGATCACTTCAAGAAGCATTTCAGAACGAAACAAAATATACTAGAGATCTTCATGAATTAGCTGAATCAAAAGGTGTAATCATATGCGGTTTATCTAAAACAAGTAGATTGTATACAGATTCTGGAGCTTCTTTGTTAGGATCTGTAAAACAAATTTCAAATCAAGTTAAATTTGATAGATGGTTCATCAAAATTGGAACTCAAAAGAAAGATGACAGAGGTATGATTTTAGTTGCTAAACTACATCCGAAATCAGAATTTGTATTTAGACTTGAGATATTAAGAAGTCAGCTTGAAAAAATGACATCTGGAAAATTAAATGATGTATTATCAGCATTAGCAACCAACTCCTCTGATCTAGCCATGATGGGATATCCATATGGCTTGATAGATGCTGATACTTACTCTAGAGTAAAATTCAATGAACTGTCTTTCTATGGAGATATCATATTGTCATATCTTTCTAAAGAGTCTAATTGGAAACAAGTACTTGGACACACTATGGCACTCAGAGGTCATGAGGATCTCAACTTGGCGGTGGGATGATGTCTAATCTAGATATAGTAGGTCAGATTGTTGCGGGA
>Ga0307372_10012552_pt1 | contig 11080 bp, 10 predicted proteins | sample OX1MG_FD_202533 | JGI IMG/M metagenome (GOLD analysis project Ga0307372, IMG submission 202533) | Soil microbial communities from Risofladan, Vaasa, Finland - OX-1 | ecosystem: Environmental > Terrestrial > Soil > Coastal area > Acid sulfate soil | place: Finland: Risofladan, Vaasa | collected...
ACTCACATTTCCCGTATATTTGCCATTCAGTTTCCGGGCTTAGCTGCATTACACATGGAATATTTACCGCATATTGGCACATATCCCCCTGCCGGACAGCATGAAATGGGAAATAAGGGGGAATATATTATGGTCGGCCCGCAAACCGAATCTTGCCGGAAATTTTATATTGAAAGTTATGGCTGTCAGATGAATGTCAGCGATAGTGAAATCGTGGCCTCTATCCTGGTGGATGCTGGTTTCGCAGTTACCCCGGACGCTGAAAAGGCCGACCTCGTGCTGATCAATACCTGCTCCATCCGCGAAAAGGCCGAACAGACCATCCGCAAGCGTTTAACAGAATTCCGAAAATCCAAGGAAAATAGACCAGGTTTGCTGATTGGTGTATTGGGTTGTATGGCCGAACGGCTGAAGTCCAGGTTACTGGATGAAGAAAAACTGGTGGATATCGTCATTGGCCCGGATGCATACCGCAGCCTTCCCTTGCTGGTGGCAGAAGCCAGTACCGGTCAGCAGGCCGTGAATGTGCTGCTGAGCCGGGAAGAAACTTACGGGGATATCAGTCCGGTCAGGTTGAATACCCAGGGTATCTCTGCATTTATTTCCATCATGAGGGGATGTGACAATATGTGCAGTTTCTGTGTAGTGCCTTTTACCCGGGGAAGGGAACGGAGCAGGGATCCGCAAACGATTGTCAGGGAGGGGGAAGAACTCTTTGGACTTGGATATCGCGAAGTGGTCCTGCTTGGCCAGAATGTAGATTCTTACCATTGGTTTGATGAGGGCTGTGAGGAGCCCCTCCGTTTTGCCGGTTTGCTGGATCGGGTAGCAGCCATCGACCCCTTACTCAGGGTCCGGTTCAGCACCTCCCATCCCAAGGACATCACGGATGAAGTGCTCTTCACCATGGCGGCCAGGGAGAATATCTGCAAACATATCCATCTTCCCCTGCAAAGCGGCAGCACCCGAATTTTGCAGCTGATGAACCGGGGGTATACCCGGGAATGGTATCGCCATAAGGTGGATCGCATCAGGGAACTGCTTCCGGGTTGTTCAATAAGCACGGATATCATCTCCGGGTTTTGCTCGGAAACTGAAGAAGACCATCAGGATACGCTTCAGATGATGGAACTGTGCAATTTTGACCTGGCGTATATGTTTATGTATTCCGAAAGGCCAGGGACAATGGCTGCCAAAAGATACCCGGATGATGTCCCCTTGGAAGTGAAAAAGAATAGGTTAGCTGAGATCGTTAGCCAGCACCGCATGCAGGCTTTGGAAAACAGTAAAAAAGAAATAGGCCTGAACTTCCGGGTATTGGTTGAAGGTCCGTCCAGGCGGAGTAACTCGGATCATTGCGGAAGAACCGACCATAATAAAATGGTCGTTTTCCCCCGGAAGGATTCCAGTCCGGGTGATTATGTCCGGGTAGGCATTAACCAATGCACAGCAGCGACCCTGATGGGTACAATTTTAGATGACCACCTGGTGGAAACCCTTTTTACTGATTGAATATTAAAATAGGGCACTTTTAAAAATAAAAAAGGAAATGGTTCTCCTTCCTGGGCAAGTCCCAGGGTTTCCGAACTGGAAATTGATGATGGAATTACAGGCAATTAAGAACAGGTTTGGCATTATCGGAAACTCTCCCGCGCTGAACTATGCCCTGAATGTGGCAGTTCAGGTAGCCGGAACGGATCTGACCGTCCTGATCATGGGGGAAAGCGGCGCAGGCAAGGAAAGCTTTTCACAGATCATCCATTCCCTAAGCCTCCGCAAGCATAATCCTTTCATTGCGGTGAACTGCGGAGCGATTCCGGAGGGCACGATTGATTCAGAACTTTTTGGTCATGAAAAGGGCTCCTTCACCGGGGCCATGGATTCCAGGAAAGGTTATTTTGAGACAGTCAACGGAGGGACAATCTTTCTGGATGAGATCGGTGAAATGCCCCTGGGAACCCAGGCCAGGCTGCTGCGGGTGCTGGAAGCCGGGGAATTCATTCGGGTAGGCTCCTCCAAAACACAGAAAACCGATGTCCGTGTCATTACCGCCACTAATAAGGATCTGCTGGAATTCATCCAGGCCGGGAAGTTCAGGGAAGATTTGTATTACCGGTTAAATACGGTACCCATAAGGGTTCCGGCCCTTCGGGACCGCAAGGAAGATATTCCCATGTTGTTCCGCAAATTTTCTGCGGACTTTGCGGAACGTTACAAGACCACCTCGGTAATTTTGGATGAGGAAGCCAGATCGCTCATCATCAATTATCCCTGGCGGGGTAATGTCCGGGAACTGAAAAATATTGCCGAACAGGTATCTGTGCTTAGCGAAGATAAATCAGTGACTGCATCAGATCTGAAGAAATTCCTGCCTGAAGTAAACACGAACAGGCTTCCTATGTTGATCTCTGGTGCAGGTTCGGGGGATTTCTCTTCTGAAAGAGATATCCTGTATAAGCTGTTTTTTGATATGAAAAAAGATGTCAATGAACTGAAGAAAATGTTTTTCGATCTCCTCCAGCATCCGGGATCTGTTCAGGGCCAGGATTATTCCCGGGATTCCATCATCGCCCAATACCCCGAAAATGGCACAAAGACTTCGGTGATTAATCCACCCCAGCCGATCCTTTTGCAGGATAATAAAATTGACCACCACGAAGATGTGGAAGAAACCCTGTCCATTGCTGACAAGGAAAAGGAACTGATTGAGAAAGCCCTGAAAAAACACCGGGGTAAAAGAAAGGATGCAGCGCTGGATCTGGGCATCTCCGAGAGGACCCTGTACCGGAAACTCAAGGAATACCATGTGATCGAGTAAATAGAAGATCACCCCCAGGAATCAAGGATTTTGAATTGATGCATTATTTCCCGGTCCCCGAATGATGCAGGGAACATTGCGGATCCCGGTCTTGCAGGAAAAACTTAAATTGCAGGTGGCAACAGGAAATTATTCTTCCTGCTATCAATAAAAAATAATGACCTTCAGCTTTTTACGAATATCCGGATCTCCCATGATATTCCTGGGTGTTGCCCTGATGACAGGCTGCGGGATTTATAAGTTCAATGGGGCCAGCATTAATCCAGAAGCCAAAACGGTTAATGTAAAATTAATCACCAGTAAAGCGCCGCTGGCTCCCCCTACCTTGGGGGAAAACCTGACAGAAGTGTTGCGAAATAAGATCACTTCCCAATCCAGGCTGGTGCAGGTGAATTCAGATTCAGCTGATTATGTGTTTAACGGATATGTGAGTGGGTATGATATCACCAATGCTGCGGTGATCAATGTGGAACAGGCTGCAGCCCTCAGGCTAACTATTACCGTAACGATGGATTTTAAATCCAGACTGAGTCCCAAGGATAATTTCAATCAACCCTTTTCGAGATTTGAAGATTTTAGCGCCAGCCAGTCGATCACCCAGGTCCAGGACCAGTTGATCACCCAGATCAATAAGGATATCTCTGATGATATCTTTAACCGGGCTTTTGTAAACTGGTAACCGGCTACCGGCTTTTATGATCCTGGTTAAGAAGTTTTGTTCAGTTGACCCGGACAATACCGGGGGGAACCGGGTAGTTGGAGTGATCGGAATGGGTAAAGTGGAAACCTACCCCCTATTGAAATGACCCGGGCGGTTTTCAACATCATGTGGAAATGGCCAAAAAGCCTAATGCTGAAAATTGTCTTAATTTTAGTTCCCAGGGAAAGTGGTTATCAGGATATTTCTAATCCCTTCTGTTCATGCCGGCTGAATTTCCATTAACCCATTTGCTCAGTAAAGGGAATCAGGAAGAACCTGGGATTGGGGAAATCCGGGATCTGGTCCGGGACTATCCTTATTTTTCAGCAGCCCAGGTCATTCTGGCCATTAAACTTCAGGAGGCCGGCTACGGGGAGGCTTTCCATGCTCAACTGGCCAGGGCAGTCATTTATCTTCCGGACTCTTTTTTGTTGAATAAGCTACTACTGGGAGCTGCCCCAAAAAACAACGGGTTCCCGAATCCATTGCCTAAGGAAGATCACGAAAATACCGGACAAATCCATCCGCAGGCTGAAGTAGAAATTGCAGATCAAAAGATCAATCCGGATATCCCGCCGGGAAAAAACACCCTTCCGGTCGGGGAAAAAGTAGATCCAGGGATTTCCTTATCCCCGGAAAACGAATTGGATCAGCTCATCCGTCCTCTTTATACTGAAGATTATTTTGCCTTTCAGGGAATACGGCTGCCTGAACAGCCAGACGATACCCGCAAACCCACTTCGGCACAGATGAGATCCTTTACGGATTGGCTGAGGGCAATGAAACGCCCAAGGACAGCCCCGGATCCGGATCTTGGCCACCAGGCAGCGGGGAACCGGCTATCTCGCATTTATACTGCCGTGGAAGAAGGCCAAATCAGCACTGCCGTGGAAAAAATGGCCCTGGATTCCATCAGTACGGGAGATGAAGTGATTACGGAGGCCATGGCTGAGATCCGCATCCGTCAGGGACAAACACAGAAGGCAATTGCGATATATGAGAAATTAGGTTTGCTCAATCCCGGAAAAAGCGGTTATTTTGCAGACAAAATTGCCATGATTCAGCAAACCTCAGGACTATGTTAGTGTTTTTCGGTGTGTTAATTGTACTGGCCTGTGTCTTTCTGGGTCTTTTTGTGCTGATTCAGAACCCCAAGGGCGGAGGCCTTTCTGCCACATTCGGAGGGTTCAGTAATCAGGTCATGGGGGTGCGGCAAACGACTGATGTGCTGGAAAAAGGTACCTGGCTGCTCGCTACTATTATCGGTGGCCTATGTCTTATATCCTCTTTCTTCATCCCTTCTTCCAGCCTGAACACCGGTCCTGTCAAACCCCGGTCTGAACAATTGCTGAATGGTACCCAAACGACTCCCATGACATTGCCTGTAACTCCTCCAGCCAACCCGTTAAACCAGTCAACTCCCCTGCCTGCCGGTAAAGGGAAAAAACCCTGATCCCCATTTTCATTTCTGGCGCTTATTCCAGGTATCGGATTACTTCATGGAATTTATAGTGATTTTCGTCGGTTTTTAGCCTTTTCATCAGGGTTCATTCCTTTTGTCCCGGATATTTTCTCCTTCAGGGCCAGGATACTCATATTGAGATCAAAACCAATAAGCAGGGCCATGGAATTAAAATATACCCAGAGCATCAGCACCATCACGGATCCCACAGAGCCATAGATCTTGTTATAATTATTGAAGTGCCTGACAAAATAGGAAAAACCCAGCGTGGACAGGATCATCAGCAGGGTAGACAGGGCGGACCCCGCCGTGATGATCCGCCATTTTTTCTTCACCGAAGGACCAAACCGGTAGATCAGGGATATCACACAGAAAAACATTAAAAAGATCATCAACCACCGGATTAAATTCAACCAGAAGATCAGGGAGGTATTCCTGATATGCAGCAGGCCAAAAATGAACTTAAATACTATTCCCTGGGCGATGATCAGCAGGATACAGATAATGACCAAAACCAGTAAAAGGGCAGTAATCTTTATAGCCGCCCACCTGCGCTGAAAACTATTCCGGCTGACGTAAACCGGAGATATCCGGTCGAAGGACCGCAGAATCCCCTGTACCCCGCTGGTGGAAAAGAAATAACCGGACAACAATGCCAGGGACAGCAGGCCCTTTCTTTGGGTATGCAAAAAGTCATTGATCACCCCCGTGATGATGGTATATGAGCGCTGATTAGGGCTGATATCCCTGAGTATACTGTATAGGGTGGATTCCACAGCCGGAATATGATAAAAGGGCAAAAGGGTAAAAAGGAAAATGAAGGTAGGCGGGATCGCCAGCATAAAATTCCAGGAAATAGCACTGGCCCTATCCCCTAAATTGTTCCTTTGGATGTCCTTCCAGAAATACAGGCTCAGGTCATGCAGGGTAATACCATCCGATCCAGGAAGGATCACCCTTTGGGTTTGCCTCCTGATGAAACGGACAAAATGGAGGTTGTTCAGTATTCTTTCAATTTTTCTCATCAGACATAAGCATTATTTCAGGTGCAGGCTGTCCAGAAAATGCTGGTACCTCCGGGCATTTTTTTCATGTTCTGCCCAAGTGGCAGCAAAGACCAGGTACCCGGTGAAATCAGGCCTGGCACAGAAATACAGATAATCCGATGGCTGTGAATGCAATACCGCCTCGATGGACTGGGTCGATGGGGTACAGATGGGTCCCGGAGGCAGTCCGGCATGCAGGTAAGTGTTATAGGGTGAGGGATATTGGGTGTATTTGGTATACACCCTCCTGATGGAAAAGTCATCCATCGCAAATTTTACAGTGGGGTCGGAGGAAAGCGGCATTCCCCTGTTGAGCCTGTTCAGGTATACTCCTGCAATCCAGGGTTTGTCCCTGGAATGGTTGGTTTCCTCATCGACGATGGAAGCCAGGATCGTGACCTGACAGGGACTGAGGCCATGGATAGCCGCCAGTTGCCTGCGCCTGGGGGTCCAGAATGATTGATAGGCCTGGTAAAATTTCTTAAACACCTGCCCGGGTGAGGAGTTCCAGTATATTTCGTAAGTATCTGGGATAACCATGCACATCACAGTATTGGTATCCAGTCCGAAAGGTTTCAGGAAATCCGGATTCCCGAGCCGGGTACTCCAGGTTAAGGCATCCGGTTCCAGGTATGCAGTGAGCCATTGTATCAGGTCCGATTTCGTCCTGAGCTTATTGATCACCAGCCTGACCGGTGTTTGGCGGCCGGACCTGAGCATCCGGACAATGGAAAAATCACTCATCCCCTGAAGGATACGGTACCGGCCGGCGTGTATATGTTGAGGATAATCCAAATGCCGGGCCAGCCAATCAAAGCTTCCCCGGTTTTTAATGATCCCCTGCCCTGATAACCCGCTGACCACCTCAGAATAATCAGATCCGGTGTGGATGAAAAAATAAGTATGGCCCCGGAAGTTCCCCGTATTGGGACCAAAGAATAGTATACCAAAATAAATAGCCGCAATCAGGATCCCAGCAATCCCCCACAGAACCCATTTTTTTGCAGTGGCTTTCCCTGTTTTTTTTGCCGGCATCCTTTATGCTTAATTTCAATATTCATCCGATCAATGACCTGCACAGGTTTCCGGGAACCCTGGGCAGGTACCCTGTTCCCCTGCGGTTGATCCACTTATAAGGCCTTTTTTATTTCCGCGTTCCAGTCATCAGCCGGAATCTCCTTTTCCACGATATGCAGGTACCCCTTTTTTCTGTTCAGGAATATAGTGAAAGGGATGAAGCCTTTCCAGTCTGGATATACTGCAGCTGCAATAGCTCCCGGATTGGTTTCATTGAGCCAGAGTACCGGTACATCGATGTGGTGCTTCACGATAAAAGCCCTGATTCTTTTCGGATATGCTCCCGGATAATCCAGGCTGACCAGGATAACCTTTACCTGCTGTCCTTCATAGCGGCGGGCCATTTTCAGGACAGCCGGAAGTTCTTCCCTGCAGGGTTCACACCAGGTAGCCCAGAAATTGATGACATATACCGCATCGTCCTTTAGCATCAATTTTTTCAGATCTGCCGTGTTCACCTTTTGCAGACTCTGGGCGTGAATATATCCCTGCAGGCTGATCACCAGCACGAAAATCAATATGGATGCCTTTTTCATATCATGGAGCTTTAATCCTTTTCTCCCTTTATTTCCAAAGGTCGTTCCCTGCTCCAATGCTGCAGCAGGACCTGGTAGCGGCTATCCCCCAGGCTCCGCCGGTTGTAATGGCCCGCCAGGGATTTCTGCCGGAATGCTTCGTACAGGGTTACTGCACAGGCCACCGATATATTCAGCGATTGGATCATACCGACCTGGGGAATGAGGAAATGCCCGTCTGCGAGATCCTCCACTTCGGGGCTTACCCCATCATGCTCATTACCAAATACCAGGGCTACAGGCCGGGTGAAATCCATTTCCAGCAATGGAACTGATCCTGCGGTTAGGCGGGTGGCAAAAATCCGCCCGTATTGTTTGCGGAGCACTTCAAAACAGGACAAGGCATCGGTGTACTGGTGGACGGTCACCCAATCAGCAGCTCCGGAAGAGCTTTTATGCCCCCAGCTGCGGTGAGGTGGTATGCGGCTGTTCAGGACATGTATATCCTGTATGCCCACTGCATCACAGCTGCGCATTACGGCAGAGATATTATGCGGATCAAACACATTTTCCAGCACTACCGTCAGGTCCTGCTGCCGGTGGTTGAGTACCGATATAATCCGGGATTGTCGCTGCGGAGTCAATGAAGGTTGAACATGTGGAGGCTAAATTACAAAAATCCTGGCCCCCAAAATGAGGTATGACCGGCTTTCCCTTCAAAAAATTAACCTGGATCAGATCAGTTTTGCATAGATTTAGGGTATGACCCGAATGATGGTAAAACTTCATGCTATTCCCAAAATTAGCCTTCCCTTCTTTTTACTGATCATCGCCGGTTCAGCCTGTAACCGGTTGGCCCGCCAGGCAACCCCTGTACCCGACATCCTGGTCACTGACCTGGACACTACGGTAAATCCTGGGGTAGATTTTTTTTCCTATGCCAACGGGGGATGGCTCCGCAAGAATCCCATTCCTCCATCAGAAAGTGGTTGGGGAATTGGCAACCTTGTGGAAGAGGATATCGATGCCAAGCTGAAACGGGTCAATGAAAATGCCCTTCGGGATACTTATTCCCCCGGGGATAGTATTACCCAAAAGATCGGGAACTTTTGGTACAGCGGCATGGATAGTGTGGATATTGAAAAAGAAGGGTTGGAACCCCTTCAGCCTGAAATGGACCGGATAAACTCCATCCACACCAGGAAGGAACTTTTACAGGACATTGCTCATTTGCAAACCATCGGGGTCCGGAACAGCTTTTCCCCGGAAATTACGCAGGATGATAAAAACAGTTCGGTGATGGTACTCCGGCTGGATCAGGGCGGCCTCAGTCTGCCAAACAGGGACTACTATACGGATACAGCATCCAGGATTGAGCAAATCCGCCAGGCTTACCGGTTACACCTGTACAGGATATTTACCCTTGGTGGGGATGATTCCACTCAGGCGTCCAGGGAAACTGGCTGCGTGATGTCATTGGAAACCATGCTGGCTAAATCCTCCCGGAAACTCCAGGATCTTAGGGATCCGATGAGCAATTACCATAAGCTGTCCCTGGAAGCCCTGGACAGGATCACTCCGGATATCCGCTGGGAGCAGATCTTGCGCGGGGAGGGGATTTCTGGCATTGATACGGTCATTGTGGGGCAGCCCGAATTCTATTCCGCCCTCGGCAGACTGATCCATCTGGTCCCGGTTGCTTGCTGGAAAGCCTACCTGCGCTACCACCTGCTCACCACCTTTGCCGGCACCCTGGATTCTGCCCTCAATGCAGAGAATTTCCATTTTTACGGAACGGTCCTTTCCGGTATACCTCAACAAAGGCCGCGTTGGAAAAGGGTGCTGGACCTGGAACAGTCCGCCATGGGTGAATTGCTGGGCCGGCTCTTCGTCAGGGAATATTTTCCGCCCCGGGAAAAGCAGCGTTATACCCATATCGTGGAGGATATGGTTACTGCATTCCGGGCCAGGATCCGGAATCTGCCCTGGATGAGCGATTCCACCAAGTCCTATGCCCTTTTCAAATTATCCAGGATGAACAAAAAAATAGGTTATCCGGATAAATGGAAGGATTTTTCCGCCTTATATATTGACCGGGGGCCTTTAGTGCTTAATATGATGCGGGCTTATGCCTGGTGGCATCATTACGAGACTGCCAAGCTGGGTAAACCGGTGGACAGGACCGAATGGGGTATGACCCCGCAGACCTATAATGCCTATTATGATCCTTCCAATAATGAAATAGTACTTCCCGCTGCAATATTCTCCATTCCCGGAGTACCGGACAGCCTGGCAGACGATGCTATGGTGTATGGATATGCTGCTGCTTCCACCATTGGTCATGAAATGACCCATGGCTTTGATGATGAAGGAAGACAATTTGATGCAGGCGGGAACCTGCGGAATTGGTGGACCAAGTCCGATTCTGCCCTGTTCGTCCACAAAGCCAATGTGCTGGTCAGGCAGTTTGACCATTATGTGGTTTTGGACAGCCTGCATATCAACGGTAAAGCCTGCCTGGGAGAAAATATAGCCGATTTGGGCGGCATTGTGATCGGGCTGGATGCTTTTAAAAAAACTACGCAATACAGGGAAGGAAAGCCTATTGACGGACAGACCCCCCTGCAACGGTATTTTCTGGGCTATGCCCTTGGATGGCTATATCAACAACGGACACAAAATCTGGTCCGCCAGATCCTTTCTGATGTACATGCTCCAGCGAATTTTCGGGTCAATGGGCCCCTCAGTGATGTGCCGGAATTCTATGCTGCCTTTCATGTGCTGCCAGGACAACCCATGTGGCGACCGGATAGTTTAAGGGTAAAAATCTGGTAGGCGCCAGGACCGGATGCTCATCGTATTGACCATGTTTAATCATTTTATACACAACTCCTTTTTCAATGGGGATATCCTGGCCGGGATCCTGTTCCTGATTATGGGAACCCTCATCAGGAAAAATCCCCCAGCGAGCATGAAAGCCGTATTCGGATACCGGACCGTATTATCCACCCGAAATGCGGATACCTGGAAGGAAGGCAATCTGTATGCTGCTCATTTTTCCCTGAGACTCTCCGCTATCTTAATTCCGCTGGGAATATTCATTGGTCTTATCTTCAGGAGTCAGACCAGGTTATTCTTTTTCATCACAGCAGCTTCCGTAGCCATCAGCGCACTGCTGCTGCTTGGCAATACGGAATGGCATCTAACCCGTACTTTTGATGAACAGGGTAAAAGGAAAAACGCCCCTGAAAAACTCCCCTGAAAAATCAGCAGTTTCAATTCCATTGCCCCCCATATCCCGGGTTAGTTACCCATTCCCGGGTTTTGCTAAAAGTTGGGCTGGGCGCTTTACCGGAAAAGGGAGCCAAAGACCCCTGGGAAAGCGAAAGATAAATAAGGTGATATGACACAGGAATCCCCAGGTTAGCCCAAACAAAAAGGATCCGGAGATTGGACAAAAAA
>Ga0307372_10012554_pt1 | contig 11078 bp, 5 predicted proteins | sample OX1MG_FD_202533 | JGI IMG/M metagenome (GOLD analysis project Ga0307372, IMG submission 202533) | Soil microbial communities from Risofladan, Vaasa, Finland - OX-1 | ecosystem: Environmental > Terrestrial > Soil > Coastal area > Acid sulfate soil | place: Finland: Risofladan, Vaasa | collected...
GGTCCAGATCTTCGTTGAACGTCCTGCACCCGAATGTCAGGTACGAACACCGCTCGCATGAACGAGGCGAATGTTCGTAGCAGATCGGGTCGTTCTCGCACCGCACGCAGCGATCGACCACTGCCCGCAGCCAACTCAGGGCTCGGTTGTTCAACAACGTCCACAGCGACCCGAGGGTGAATTCCTTGAGCGTGTTTGCGTACACGGCAAACGTTAGCGCCTCAGGCACAAGCCACTCGGCCAGGCTTGCTTCCGCGAAGCCAATCTGCCCATCGTCCATGCCCCGTAGCAGCAAGTGGCTGAGCGTGTGAATCAAGATACGAACTGTCTCGGCAGGCTCTGGCTGGGTCTGCTCCGCGGCGAAGATCTCAAGCAGTTGCCGCCGGGCAGTGTCCTCGTCGGCTGGTGCGGCCACAATTTCGCCCCGGTGGTACAGGAACGCGAGCACGTCCTTCGCCGACAATGTCACGAGCAAAGCTTCAGTGCTGCTGCTCACCGCGAACACCGGGTACTTCCCGTCATGCTGCCTGGGATGCCGGAAGCCGCGGATAGCGGCCTCACCGGGCGTGTGCTTCTCGCGGGTGTAGCCGAACGCTACCTTCGCGATCGGGAACTCCCAGGTGACGGCAAGCTCGCTGATCCCCATTTCCCCGGCGAGCGCGCTCGCAGCCTCGATCGCTTCCGCTTGGACCGCGTCGCCACGCCCGCGCGCCGCCTGAAGCCGGTCGGAGAGGCTGAAGCGCGGAACCTCCGCCTTGTCGTACACCGCAGCTCGCTCGTAGAAGGGCCGGTCCTTCGCTATGGTCTCCAGCACGTCCGGCGAGATGCCGGAAATAGCGGCGACGCCGCTGTCCGCTGGGCCCTTGGTCTTCTTCAAGGTGATGATCTCGTCGTCGTCGAGTCCCATATTGCGGTACTGCGCTTCTTTCGCCGTCCACTGCTCCGCGCTCATCCGCTCGCCGTCGGAACCAGTGTCGACGTCGCGCATCCCATCTTTGATGCCGTGGATTAGGCCGAGGAAATGGGCGATAGCTATCTGACCGCGAGCCGGGTGGTGCTGGTAAGTCTGGAAGATTGAGGAGTCGATGTTAACCAGGTCTATGTAGTGGGCCTGGTAGGCACGTGAGTCGTCGAGCGTGTGAGCGCGCATTCGCACTACGTTGTCGCGGCCGGGGAACGAGCGGCAGCTGCATGGCGACATGTTCGTGCGACGCACGACGCCGCCGTTGCAGCCAGGGCCGTGGCACCGCCAAGTGGCGGTCAGGAAACTGCCAGTGTTGTCAAAAGACAGCTCGTCGTACCCGTGCGAGGCGCACCGGGGAACATAGATGGCCTGGATCTGACCGCAGTTGTGCGCGTTGTAGAACCGCAACTGCTGGAGAGGCCCGCCGCACCGTCTACATGTCGGATACTTAGCCAGCTCGTCGAAGTTACGGTAACTGCGGACCCGAGCGCAAGAGCGACGGCTGCACTCGAATACGAGCGGGAACAGCTCCCATCGGACCAGGTCAGGCCGGATGATGCGATATTCGTTGACCCGCAGGTCTTTCGGCAGGGGCAGGTCATGTCGCTGGTCATCGGGCCAGCGGGCGAGGTAGCTGGCGATCTCTTCGTAGATGACGGCCTCATTGAGGCCGGTCAGCCGATCACCGTCGACAGAGACCACCTTTCCGTAGACGCGTTCCTCGTGACGGAAAACAGCTCCGGGCAGGTAGCTGTACAGGATCTGGCTGTGACTGCGCAGCATGCGTTACTCCTCCGTCGCGTCGGTGTCGCTGCTGGTGTCGTTGTCCCCTCCGGTGAGCCGTTCGAAGGCATCCTTGCTGGGATACCAGACGGGGAACCGCGCGGGCTCATCGATGTCGCGGAAGTTCGACAGCGGCGAGACATGGAAGAGGCGGGCAGTCTGCCGCTCCTGTGCCGGGATGCTGAGCGACCGGTATTCAGTTTCGGTCCAGCGCTGCATCGCGCGGTCGCCAAGCTCGCGTTCCATCGCCGGGTCGTTCACCCCTGCGACCGGTGTCTCGTAGCAGCGGCGCAGCCGGTGCTGGATGGCAGTATCGATGGCGCTACGGTTTGTGTTCCACCATTCTTGGAAGTCCTTCGCATACTTCACTCCCTGGACGGGTCCTTTCAGGTCGGGATCGCGGGCCAGGTCGTGGAGCAGGGCTAGGGCGATGCCCGGCACCGTGCGGTCCGCCACGAAGAAGGCGTACTTGTTTACCGGTACGGGCGTGACCATCTGATCGAGGAAGCGGTGGTAACTGGCGAAATTGCTGAACAGGGACCGTTCCCGGCGGTTGAACGAGTCATACACGGTGACTACCAGGCCAGCGTGGGTGCGGCCCGAGCGCGCGGTGACCTGGATGTAGTCGGCAGCCGTGGTTGGCACTCCGGCCAGGACAAGGACGTTGAGCCGGTCAAGGTCGACGCCGTGGCTGACGACTGACGTACCTACAAGCGCCCGCAGCCGCTTCTCGCGGTCCAGGTTGCGCTGCTCACCCTGGACGCGGCCGATGGCGTGGGCCAGATCAGGAATGGGGACCTGCCCGGTCAGCACGACCCGGTCGACCGCTCCGCGACCTTGGGCTTCGAGTTCGTCGGAAAGTAGACCTAGTTCCTCGTCCAGTTTCGCGCCGTGCGCCTTGCTGTTGACGTAGCCGAGTGACACTTCATAGTTGAACAGCAGGTCGAGTGCATCGCCGTCGGCTGGCTCGGACTCCCACCATCCTGGGTCGATGCAGAGTTCGGCGAGGGGCTTGTCCGCGTCCTCAAGCTCGGCAACTGAGCGCAGAAGCTCAGTCTGCACGATCGCGGCAACGTCTGCCTTGCGGCGGTAGTGGGGCAGGATGCCGACGAAGGTGCGCCGTACATCCGGGATGGTGCGTGTGTAGAAGCTGCGTTCCCGCTCGTAGCCGGCGGATGGGAACGCGCGCGGGATGCGGCCGTATACCTGCCGTAGCTGGTCCTCGTACTGCTCGATGGTGGCCGAGGCGGCTAGTACCTTCGTCGGCAGTCCGGACGGCCCGCCACGCTGTAGTTCGGCGATTAGCCCTTCATAGTGACCGCTGAACGCACCGAGCTCTTCCTTGAGCAGGTGCATCTCGTCCTGGATGGTGAGTGCCGGGACCGGGTCCTTCACCTGCCGCGCCTGGGGGTGCCCTTGTTTCGGCGGCGGGCACAGTTCGGACCCGACCGTGCACGTGTGCTGAGTGGGAACGCTGAAGTAGCCGTGCTTGGGGCACCGGAATCGTGGGCCGCGGCTGAACGCTGTGAACTCAGGGAACCAGGTGTAGCCAGTGAGCTTATCCACGGTTGAGATGAAGACCGATGGCAGGTGCCGATAGACTTCCTCGTCGGTCATGTAGAGGGGCAGCGTTCGGCTGCACGCAGCACACTGGTGCACAAGCCGCACCGCGCCGGTGTCGAGGGTCAGGATCACTTCATCCCGGCCGCAGTCCTGGTACGGGCACGTGGTGACAAGGCGATGATCCTCGTGATCCTCGGAAAAGGTGCCTTTCGCGGCGCGCCGGGACTCCGCCTCCCAGCCTTTCCACCAACCCTGTGGCCATTTGAGCGAGTTCGGAGTTCCGCCAGCTCCGACCAGGTAGCCGAGAGCGAACGGGTCGTCGTCCACGGATCCGATGCCGCGCTCGACCCGCAAGTCCTCCGCAATAACGAGGACACGCAGCATGCGGAACAATTGCTGGACCGACAGCATCCGAAGCGGGAAGCGCAGCCAAGAGGTGACCCCGGCGTGCTTGCCTCGCATTCGGTCGTAGAACAGGGCAGTGATTATGAGGCCTAGGTACGCCTCGGTCTTCCCGCCGCCGGCCGGGAACCACAACACATCGACGTGGTCGAGTTCGCGGCGCAGTTCATCGTCCACATGCTCGCGTGCGGCGAGCGCCGGCAGGTGCGAGACGATGTAGACGATCTGGAACAGCCGCCACGTGTCGAACGACGCGCCTGCGTTCGCCTGGGCGAAAACGTCGTTGGCCAGCTTGAACGCCTGCTCAAGGCGAGGGTCGTCCCGCATCGCGCGGCGGCCCAGGCGGAATCGGCGAAGCTCGTCGGAGAACTGCCCGAGGTCTTTTTGCGCACCTTCCTGGTACGGCTGCCCGGCAGCCATGTTGACGAACTTCGTGAAGTCGCTCTCGAAATCCTCCATCGCGACCTGGATGCTGGCGAGAACTGGAGCCGGGTCACGGGCGAGTTCCGTCCATCGGGGCGCGATTACGTGGTCTTCGCGCGGTTCGATGACGGGCTGTGTGTAAGTCGGCAGCGTCTCGCTACGGATGCCGCCCATGCCGACGGGGACAGCGACGCAACCGGTTCCGTGCCCGATGACATCGGCCAAGTCCGCGAGGCGGTAATCGTCCGGAGCCAGCTCAAATCGCTGTGCGACCAGCGGCGTCGCCGCGTCCGGGAATACGACTATCTGACAGTCGTAGGCGGACAGGTCCTGCAAAGGGCGGCCGGCTAGCTGCGTGGCGTTGCGCAGCGACACGCTTACCAGGTACTCGTCGTCGCCGAGCGACTGGGCGAACGCGGTGGTCCTAAGGTCCGGGTAGGCCGGCTGCCACGCCGTGTCAAGCGCGGCCGATACGGCAGAGCCGAACTCGACCTCACTAGCGAGGGCGGATCGGGGAAGCTCGTTGCGCGCCTTTTTGAACGGCCGCATCGCGTTCGGTTGCGCGTAGTGCGCGTCGACTACCGATCGCACCAGCCCGTCGAATGGGTCGCTGACGGTTACTACTCTGCCATCGAGAGGCAACTGGACTCGAAACCGCGGCACCCTGATTTCATTGCGCCGCCACGCGCCGAGCAGCCTCGTCATGTCCCGGCGAACACGTTTCCCGCCTTGGCCGGTGCTACCCGTCGCGCCGGTGCCGCTCGCGGCCGAGACCGGAGATTGGCCGACTGTCGCGTCCGCCGGCCTGGAATCTCCGTGCCCGGCCTCATCAACCGAGCCTTGAGCAGCAGTCGGGTCGGTGTCGGAATTCGTGCCTCCACTAGTATCCGTCCTGGTCGACTCTTGCGTGAGCGCACCGAGGTAAGTCCACTGTTCGTCGAGCGTCGCAATCTCCTCCAGATACAGCGCGAACGCAACGTCTACGTCGAGCGTGACCTCTTTCCTGCCGCCGGCATGGACCCGGAAGTCGACACCGAGGGATGGGATCTCGCCGATTGGGGTCTTTGTCTGCTCGGCCTCAGCGGTTTCGCTCGTCTCACCGGCATCGTCACCTCCGCCCGCAGCGTCCTCGCCGGTTGTGACCTCGGGCGGGCGAACCCAAATTGGTTCGAGCACGCCGAGCAGGACGTGCTGCTTCGGTTCCCACGGGGGCGCGTGACGGATGCCGCCACGGTCAGCCAGACGCTCCGCAAGCTGGTCGACCAGCAGATCCACAACGGCGGCCTCGCGCCGGTTGCGCATGGACGCGTGGTCGGGTGCTGACGGTTCCCGGCGCGCTGCTCCGGACAAGAGGAACTCCTTCTACGAGGGCCGCGTGGTACCGGCGTTCACGGCAATGATTCGGCGTAGTTGACCGTTGGGTACCGATGAGGCGGCTCCGATGGAGCGGATGTGGTGCACCTCGAACTCTTCGAGGATTTCGGTCGGGTCTATCCCGCCACATAGGTCAGAGAGCTTACGAGTGTTGTCGCCGGTAGAGCCGGACGCGACCTCAGCTATGGCACCTGACAGGATGCGGCCAAGCCCACGGTGTAGTTGGCGCAGATCCTGCGCGACCGCACCTAGCCGCTCCCAAGTGCGGTTGAGGATCAGGCTGCTGTCGTCGGTCAGCCACGCCACGCGCCGAATGTCCGTGATGTCATCGGGTGCGATTACAGCACCTGTTGCCCAGCTCTGGCACGTCTGGCCAGCCTGCACGCTGCTTCCCCTTTGCCGCAAACTCCTGGCCACGTCGTTCCAGGTACCGCGCTGCGAGTAAAGCCTCCACACCGCAGCCCGGAAGCGGCGCAGCAGGATAGTGACTGCGAGCACGTCTGCGTCGCGATGAGCGGCCTGCAGCAACCGTTCATACAGCTCGTCACGGGTCTCGCCACGAGGGATGAGAAGCGACATTCCGGCTGTGAGCGCAGTGACTTGCACCGAGCTGTAATGGGTGCCGACGAGCGTCTCGACCTGGGAGTCGGAGGGTAGCCAGTAGAGGATATTGCCGGGCTCAAGGGTGACCGGGCGCGCAGTCACGGGTCGCCCGCTTACCTGTGTGCGGTATCCAGGGTCGTCATCGGATTCGATTCCGCTTACTGTGGCGGAGTAGGAAGTGAACAGGATCGAAATGTCAATGGACGTCGCAGCATTATCGGATTGTCCGGCTTCGTCGCCGCGGCCATCGACCTGTACGGGTCCGAATACCGTGTGTGCTGGACGCAAGTGCGGCGTTGGCAGTTGACCGAGGTTCAGGCGGCCTGTCGCCGAATCCAGCGCGGACGTCCACTCGTGGTTGAGGAGCCCGATCACGGTATCCAGCCAGCGCTTATCGTCTACGTCGGCGACCACCACTTCCTCGCTCGCCTCGCCGGACACTAGAGTGCTGCGCAGCCACGGTGCTGGTACGCCGGGGTGCAGTTGCACGGTCGGGCCGACAGCCCACGGAAACCGGTGGCTGTAGGGCACGACGGCGATTAGTGCTGTCGCAGGGTTGCCGTCACTGAGCTGGTCATCAAGGTCGGGTCGGGCGTCCGACAATTCTGCCAGCAGGGCGTTTGCCGAGTAACGGCTGTGTGTGCGGATTACGATCCGCGAGCGCGGTCGGTTGGCACGAGCCCAGTTAAGCAGTTCGCAGAGCATCTCGAAGCGCGGGTTGAACTCAGCAAGAAGGTCGGCGAGTGCCAGCGCGTCGCGTCGCAGATCTGGCCAGTCGGTATCGCGAAATATGCTCCACGGGCCGCGAAGGTCATCATCGCCACGTTCTTGGACTGCCCGGCGTAGCGAAGCGGTACTGACGCCGCGCGCGTGATGCACTGAGTGCTCGTTCGCCGTCTTCGTCGAGCCCCAGAGTCCGTTGAGCGTGTTCACGAGTTGGATGGTGTCCGCGATGATCTTTGGGAATGGCTGGTTCGTCCGCCGGGCCGCTGCGATGCCCCGCAGACATGCTCGCCGCAGCCGTGTCATCTCCGGCGCCCAGTACTCGGCAACGCCGACACGGCGAGGAGGGGCAGCGAGCAACGAGTTCGTGGATAGCGGCCCGCACATTGGCCCGCTGCCGAGTTCGCGCATCAGGTCATACCGCAATCCTGGCGTCCAGCTCCACCGGATCCAGCGTTGGGGGTCCAGATCGTTTGGACGTGGGTCGCCGAGGTTGTTCACTACTATGACGCGCTGTGCGGCGTGAGCCGCGCTCCATCCGAGCGCGCGGTCGAGCGCCTCTGGACTGCTGAAGCTTGTGCGGTCGATGATGACTGGTCCTGGCTGGATCCGGCCTAGGCTCGGCCAGCCAAGTGAAGTGTTGAGGTAGAACAGCCCGTCGTTCCATGCTTTCGCGGGTGTGACCAGCCCAGGCAGGTCGATGACAGTCCCGTTGGCTCGGACTCGTTGCACCTGGAGGGCTGCGGATAGATTCTCTCCGCCGATCTTGATACGACGCAGCCGGTCGGTCATGTTCGTATTGCGCCCGACGACAATGACGGGGCCTTCGAACGCTTCGGGGCCGACCTCGCGCCTAACGCGCGCCCCGAGACGCATGAGCTGGACATATACGCCAAGGAGCACAGCGATGTCCTGCCGCCCGCGGGGCAGCTCAAGGGACAGGTCGTTGGTAGTTGTCGTAAGGACACGACGCACCAGGTTCAGTGTCGCTTCGTCGAGCGGGCCGAAGTCGACTGTATGCGCGTCGTCTGTCAGGCGCAGCCGCCGCAGCCGCTCAAGAAGATCGCTTGCGTCGGGGGCGACGGGAACGAGGTCGTCGAGGTAGGCCATCGCGCCTCCGAGATTCCTTCCGAATGCTCCTGATTGTTGCCTAACGATGCTGCCGCTACCACGTTAACAATCACATCGGACGGAAACGCCGTTAGATGCTACCGGCAGTCGCGGTAATTCTGGGCGCTTCCGCCCGTCGCTGACCGCTGGGTAGCACGAAGGCCTACGCTACTGCCGGGGCCGGTGATCGAGCGATCAATAGCCTAGGAGAGGTTGGCAGTGAGCAAGGCAGCGGGCACAGTTCGAAATGGCAAAGGTCGGGTGGGGTGAAGGCTCAGCAGCGCGGAAGCACCATCAGGGTGCTCGCAGCCTGCTCGCTAGAGCGCAGCCAGCTGCCGGTGGCCGTCAGCCGCGTCGCCGAGCACGAGTCATGGCGCAAGGAGCTGCATCGGCCGGCGACCTATGTGCACAAGTGGTGGGCGCGTCGGCTCGGCTCGGTGTTTCGGTCCGTCCTGATTTCTGCCGCCAGCGCTGGCGGCGAGCCTTCATCCTCTGCGCTCGACGGAGCGGTGGTGTATGATCCATTCGGTGGGTCGGGCACCACGCTCGTGGAAGCCGTGAAGCTAGGCGCGCGCGTCGTCGCGCGCGACATCAATCCGGTGGCGACGCTTACACAGCGGCAGGCGCTGCAGTCGTGGGAGTTCGATACTGTCGAACGGCTGTTTGCCGTCGTTGAGGCGGCTTGCCGCGTCGACATCGACGCACTGTACGTCACCGCCCAGGGCGAACCTGTCCTGCACTACTTCTGGGTTGCCATCGCGGACTGCCCGGATTGCGGCGAGCCTGTCGAGCTCTTCTCGACCTACTTGTTCGCCAAGCACGCCTACCCGAGCCGGTACCCGGCGGCGCAGGCGACTTGCCCGCGGTGCCACGCGGTTTGCCCGGTAGACATTTCCGTCGACACCGAAGGCCACTGCTCTAGCTGCGGTACTGGGTTCGGGATGGCGGGCACGGTACGTGGGCGGACGATGACGTGCCTGGCGGGGCACCGTAGCGAAATCACTGTAGCGCTTGCTCAGCGGGCGCCGCGACGGCGCATGTACGCGAAGGTCGTCAGGACCGGCGACGGTGGACGTGAGTACCGCGAGATCGATGAGTTCGACCTTGCTCTGTACGACCGTGCGTGCAAACTGCTTGCCGATGCGGCGTGCGACGACCTCGTGACCCCGGAAGGCGAGCTTGCCGACGGGACGAATACGAGCCAAGCTCTGCGGTGGGGATACCGGACATGGGCCAGCTTTTTCAACGATCGTCAGCTGTACTGCCTGGGCCGACTCGGCGCGGCGCTTCGTGACCTGCCCAGCCGCAGCCCAGAGCGGGAGGCGCTCGTTGCCGCGTTCGGCAAGACCGTCGAGCATCACAACAGCTTCTGCTCGTTCAAAGGTGAGGGCACTGGCCCAGTCCGCTCGATCTTCCACAACCATGTGCTGCGCCCGGAACGCTGCTCTGTCGAGGGTAATCCGTGGGGTGCGTACGGCGGATCCGGTGGATATGCCGATGCGCTAGCGCGTCTACGCCGTGCGCACGAGTACAAGCTCGACCCGACGGACCTGATCGAACGCGCTGGGACCGTGATCGTCGAGCGTGGCCTGTCGGCGCCGGTCCCGCAGGCGATCGTGTCATCGTGGAACGACTTCGCCAGCCAACCAGGTAGCGCTTATGTCGTTACCGGCGACGGCGGCCAGACCGACATCCCGGACGGCGCTGTCACGTTGGTCGTAACCGACCCACCCTACGTAGATAACGTCCACTACTCCGAGCTCGCTGACTTCTTCCACGCTTGGCTGCGCGGCATCGGCCCGTATCCCGGATACCCAACCGGCCTGACCACACGAGACAAGCGTGAGGTCCAGAACACCGGTGCGGAGGAGTTCCGCATGATGGCAGCCGCAGTATGGCGCGAATGTGCGCGGGTCCTGTCAGACGACGGTCTACTGGTATTCAGCTTCCACCAGTCGCGGACCTCCGGCTGGGAGGCGGTCATGCGGTCACTGGCCGACGCTGGCTTCGTCGTGACCGCAGTCCGGCCCGTCGTGGCCGAGGTGACCACGAGCCTAACCAAAGCAGCTGCCTCGGCACCGAATCGGATCGATGTCATCGTGGTATGCCGAAAATCTGGGATACAGCCAGAACGGGCAACACCTGCACAGGCGCGCGCACAGATCTCGGCCGCCCTGTTGAGATTGCGAGACAGCGGATTGGCGCTAGGAGACGGCGACGCGCTCTCCGCAGCGAGAGCCAGCGTGCTCGCGCTCGGAACACACGACCCTAACTGCGACTGGAAAGAGCTTCGCTGCGCGGCCGAGGCAGAGGCCGCGCAGGCTGTGGCGGAGCTGGCAGGGACTCGTCAAAGTCGTGGGGCGTGTTTAGCCTGGCCGGAGGGCCAGTAGCTGGAGCGGGCGGTGGGGATTCTGGGCGTTGCGGCGTGTTTCCTCCGCGATCTTGGTTACTCCTTGTAGCCGGAAGAGGGTGATGACGAGGTTGGTGAGGGCGGATATCATCTGGAGGGGCGTTTCCGGTGCTTATGGTGGATTTGTTCTTGTGTCAGACCACGTCGCAACCAGTGCAGGTGCTCTATCGTCCAGTGGCCGCGGATGAGGGCGAGCAGGTCGGCGGGATTCGCCTGGATCGCGTCCAGGCTGGTGACGTACAGGACGGCCTCGCAGTTACGCATGATCCAGCGGCCGTTCTTCCTGATGGTGACGTAGCGTTCGAGGAGGACGGCCTGGCTGGCATAGGGGAAGTCCAGGCCGTCGGGGGCGGGCAGGACGCGGATGGTGCGGGTCTCGACCCGGCCGCGGTTAACCTCGCTGGTGGCAGCCGCGACCGGGGTGTTCTCCCAGTCCAGGGTGTCGAGTTGCGCATACATGCCGGGCTGGTTGCCGAGCACCGGGACCAGGTAGTGCGCGTGCTTGCCCTCCACGGTCCAGCGGGCATTCTCCCTGGTGGCCTGCATCGCGTCTTATGCGGACCCCGGCGTTAAGCCGCTGGCAGCTGTGGATGATCGGCTGGCGCGGGTGTCGGGGATTAGCTGCTCGGCATGATCACAGGCTGTCCGGGAACGTGATGATGGCGTCTGAGGGCTGGTAGCGGCCGGGTGGTGCACCTGTGGGCGCGATCCGGGCGAGGGCGC
>Ga0307372_10012556_pt1 | contig 11077 bp, 10 predicted proteins | sample OX1MG_FD_202533 | JGI IMG/M metagenome (GOLD analysis project Ga0307372, IMG submission 202533) | Soil microbial communities from Risofladan, Vaasa, Finland - OX-1 | ecosystem: Environmental > Terrestrial > Soil > Coastal area > Acid sulfate soil | place: Finland: Risofladan, Vaasa | collected...
TGTACACCAAAGCGATGGGCCCAGGCATGCGGGGGGGCGCATGCGCGAGCCGTCACAGCTCGAGCTGCTGTCCGTTCTCCAGGGCCGCTTCGACCCGCTCGCGCAGGGCTCGCAAGCGCAGGCTGGTCTGCTGGTCGGAGCCATGATCCTGCGTGCGCAACTCGAGGACCTCGTGGGCCAGATTGAGCGCCGCCATCACCGCGATGCGGTCCAGGCCGACGATCTTGCCGCTGTCGCGGATCTCCTTCATGCGCAGATTGAGCAGCTCGGCGCTGTCGAGCAGCGCGGTGCGCTCCTCGGCGGCGCAGGCGACGAAGTATTCCTTCTCGAGGATGCGTACGCTCAACGGCCGTGCCGGTTCACGCTCGCTCATGCGCTGTGCTCCATGGCCTTGAGGCGCCCGATCATCGCCTCGACGCGGGTGCGCACCTGCTCGTTGCGATGGAGCAGGGAGGTCTTCTCGGCCGTGAGCGTTTCCTGCCGCTGCCGCAGCGCACGATTTTCTTCCTTGAGCCGCTGAATGGTTTCGACCAGCTGCTCGATGCGCTTGTCGAGGCGTTTGAGTTCGGTATCGATCGCGGACGATCGTGTTGCTTCGGCCATTGTAAAACTATAGTTCCCTGCGGACGGGCAGGTCAATTCAAGTCGGTGTCGATGCGCCCGGGTCGATGCGCCCGGGGTGCTGCGTGCCGGGAGGTTGCGGGCGCGGCACGGGCTGCCATACCATCGGCACGTGCCTACGCCACACGATTATGCGCAGATTCAGCGTTCCCTGATGGACTCGCATGCACTGGCCGATCCGGCCGAGGCGCATGGCACGCTGGTCGGTGCGCTGAGCGCCCTCGGGCCGTACCGGTTCGAGGACTGGCTGGCCGAGATCCTGCCCGATGGCGCCACGGCCGGGCCGGCCGAGGCGGCGCTGGCGATGCTGTACACACGCACGGTCGCCTCCCTGCGCGGTCGCGACATGGATTTCGATCTGCTGATTCCGGACGATGACCGCCCGATCGAGGAGCGCACGCGCGCGCTGACGGCGTGGTGTACCGGCTTTCTCTATGGCCTGGGCACCAATGGTGCCGCCGATCCACAGCGTCTGCCCGCGCAGCTGGGCGAGATCGTGCGCGACCTGGCGCAGATCACGCGCGCCGGAGTCGACGCCAGCGACAGCCTCGAGGCCAACGAGTCCGCGCTGGCGGAGCTGGTCGAGTTCGTGCGCGTGGGGGCGCAGCTGATGTTCGACGAACTCGAGCCGCTGCGCGACGGGGAGCCGCCGCCGCCGCCGGTGCTGCATTAGACTAACTACCTCGCCATTCATTTCGAGGGCAGCCATGGCCGATCCAGCTCGGGTTGAATTCGCGCGCCGCCGCGCTGCGCTCATGCGCCTCATGGGCGCGGACTCGATTGCGATCCTGCCGGCGGCGCCGGTGCGCCAGCGCAATAGCGATGTCGAATACAACTTTCGCCAGGATAGCGACTTCTATTACCTGAGCGGCTTTCCCGAGCCCGAGGCGATCGCGGTGCTGGTCCCGGGGCGCCAGTCCGCTCAATACATCCTGTTCACCCGCGAGCGCAATCCCGAGCGCGAGACCTGGGAGGGCCGGCGGGCGGGACCGGCCGGCGCGATCGCCCAGTACGGCGCCGATGACGCCTTTCCGATCGGCGACATCGATGAGATTCTCCCGGGGCTGCTCGAGGGACGCGAGCGGGTGTTCTACAACATGGGCTCGAGCCCCGAGTTCGACCAGCGCGTGATCGGCTGGGTCAATTCGCTGCGAGCCCAGGCTCGCAGTGGGCTGCATGCGCCGCAGGAGTTCGTGGCGCTGGATCACCTGCTGCACGGCATGCGCCTCTACAAGAGCCGCGCCGAGCTCGCCCTGATGCGACGCGCGGGGAAGATCGGGGCCGACGCACATGTGCGCGCCATGCGCTTCTGCCGCCCGGGTCGCATGGAGTTCGAGGTGATGGCCGAGCTGCTGCACGAATTCCACCGCCACGGCGCCGATATCTCCTACCACCCGATCGTCGGCGGCGGCGCCAATTCCTGCGTGCTGCACTACCACGAGAACAGCTCGCGGCTGAACGAGGGCGATCTGCTGCTGGTCGATGCGGGCTGCGAGTATGGCTACTACGCCTCCGACATCACGCGTACCTACCCGGTGAGCGGCCGCTTCAGCGCCGAACAGCGGGCGGTGTACGAGGTGGTACTGGAAGCGCAGCGAGCCGCGATCGAGCAGGTCAAACCCGGCAATCACTGGAACGAGCCGCACGACGCCGCGGTGCGCGCCGTCACCCAGGGGCTCAAGCGCATCGGCTTGCTCAAGGGAGCGTTGACCGGCCTGATCCGCGATGGCGCCTACAAGAAATACTTCATGCACCGTACTGGCCACTGGCTCGGCATGGACGTTCACGACGTCGGTGACTACAAGGTTGAGAATGAGTGGCGGGTGCTCGAGCCGGGCATGGTGCTGACCGTCGAGCCCGGCATCTACATTGCTGCCGGCACGCGCGCCGTGCCCAAGCGCTTCTGGAACATCGGCATTCGCATCGAGGATGACGTGGTGGTCACGCGCAGCGGCTGCGAGGTGCTCACCGGCGGCGTGCCGAAGGAGCCGGATGAGATCGAAGCGTTGATGGCGGCGGCGTGACCGCTGGCGGCGTGAGCGCAAATCGCGAGCAATCCTGCGAGGTCGCCATTGCCGGCGGCGGCATGGTGGGCGCGAGCCTGGCGCTGGCGCTGGCCGGCACCGGCCGGAAGCTGGTGCTGATCGAAGCCGTGCAGCCGGACGGCGGCGCGCAGCCGAGCTTCGATGAGCGCACCACCGCGCTCGGCAACGGCGCACGGCGCATCTTCGAGACACTGGGCGTGTGGGATGCCCTCGAGGCATGCTCGGCCCCGATCCGGCATATCCACGTGTCTGACGCCGGGCACTTCGGTTTCGCGCGCCTGGACGCCGCGGCGCATGCGCTGAGCGCCTTCGGCTACACCGTCCCCAATCGCCACCTGGGCAACGTGTTGTGGCAGGCGCTGCGTGCTCGGGGCGGCATCGAGCTGCTCAGCCCGGCGCGACTGACCGCGGTGCAGCTGGGCGCCGATGCCGCGGTGCTGACGGTGCAACGTGCCCCGGGTGAGACGCTGACGCTGCGCGCTCGGCTGGCCGTGGCAGCGGACGGCGCGCATTCGCTGGTGAAGCAGGCGGCCGGCATTGCCTCGAGCTCGACCGACTATCAGCAGGTCGCGCTGGTGGCCAATCTGTGTACCGACAGCGGCGCGCAGGCGATCGCCTACGAGCGATTCACCGAATCCGGACCCCTGGCGCTGCTGCCGCGCCATGACGGTAGTTACGCGCTGATCTGGACGCTCGCGCCGGCGGCGGCGGCCGCGCTGCTCGCATGCGACGACGACGAGTTCTGCCACAGGTTGCAGCAGCGCTTCGGCTGGCGCGCCGGGCGCATCCTGCATGTCGGCACGCGTGCGAGCTATCCGCTGTCGCTGGTGCGGGCGCACTCGAGTGTGGGGCCGCGCGCGGCGCTGATCGGCAATGCGTCGCAGGCGCTGCATCCGATTGCCGCGCAGGGGTTCAACCTGGGGCTGCGCGATGCGGCGGTGCTCGCCGAGCTGATCGCCGCGGCCGACGATCCCGGCGCTGATGAGGTGTTGGCGCAGTTCGCACGCCGGCGCGCAGCGGACCGCCGCGGCATGATCGGCTTTACCGATCGGCTGGTGAAATTGTTCAGCAGCCAGCGCCGCGCGGTCACCACGGCGCGCGATCTCGGTCTGCTGCTGTTCGACGTGAGCATGCCTGCCAAGCGCGCCCTGTCGCGGCTGAGCTGGGGCTTCGGAGCATTGCCGCGGCTCGCGCGCGGCTTGCCGCTGCCGCCGCGGCCGGCGCCGCAGGAGCGCAGGTGAACGCCGGCCACGGCCATGGCCACGACACCATGACCGACTACGATATTGCCGTGGTGGGCGCCGGGCTGGCCGGAGCCTGTGCCGCGGCGCTGCTGGTGCGTCATGCCGGCATCGCCGCCGAGCGCATCGTGCTGCTCGCGGGCGCGCTGCCGGTTGCGAGCGCGGCGGGTGCGCCGCCGGATCTGCGCGTCGTGGCGCTGTCACGGGCGAGCGAGCGAATCCTGAGGGCGGCCGGCGCGTGGGCGCGGCTGCCACTGCAGCGGTTGTGCGCGTATCAGCGCATGCGGGTCTGGCACGGGTCGGCAGACCCCGACGGTGCCGGTGCGCTGTGCTTCGACGCGGCCGATCTCGGGGAGGCCAACCTCGGCTACATCGCCGAGAGCGCGCTGCTGCAGCGAGCCTGCATTGACAGTTTCCGGGAGGCCGGCGGCGTGCTGCGCACCGGGCAGGTGCACTCGCTCGCGACCGACACCACGTGCGTGCGGTTGCAGTTCGCGGATCGCGATGGCAACGGCAACGGCAGCGGCAACGCCGACGCCGGTCCCGGCGCCGGCGCCGGTGCGCTGAGCGCGCGGCTGGTCGTCGGTGCCGATGGCGCGCACTCGCTGGTGCGCGCTCAGGCTTGCATCGCCGCTCGCATGCATGACTATCATCAGCTCGCGCTGATCGCGACGGTGCGCACGGCGCGGTCGCACCAGCACACCGCGTGGCAACGCTTCCTGCGCACCGGTCCGCTGGCGTTCCTGCCGCTGTTCGACGGCAGCTCATCGATCGTCTGGTCGCTCGATACGGCGCACGTGGCGCCGCTACCCGACTGTCCGGCCGCGCAGTTCAGCGAGCGTCTCGAGGCCGCGATCGGCGGGGTGCTCGGCGCGATCACGCTCGCGAGCGAGCGGCGCTGCCTCGCATTGCGCAGTGTCGCCGCCGACTCATACGTGGCGCCACGCCGTGCACTGATCGGGGATGCGGCACATGTGATCCATCCGCTCGCGGGCCAGGGTGCGAACCTCGGCCTGCTCGATGCGGCCGCGCTGTGCGAGGCGATCGGCGGGGCCGTGGCGCAGGGCGAGGATCCCGGCGCATTGCGCGCGCTGCGTGGCTACGAGCAGCAGCGGCGTACCCACAACCTCGTCATGGATGCGGCGATGAGCGGCTTGCAGCGCGGCTTTACGGCAGCGAGCCCGCCAGCCGCGTGGTTGGCCATGCGCGCACTGGGCCTGGTGAATCGAAGCGCGATGCTCAAGCGAGCCTTCGCGCGCCAGGCCCTCGGCAGCCTTGGCGGCTTCGGGCAGTTGCCGCGATTGGCGCGCTGATCAGCGCTGCGGGATGCGGTCGAGCTTGGCAGCGCAGATGAAGTCGTTTTCGCTCAACCCGCCGATCGCATGGGTGGAAAACCGCACGCGGCAGTAGCTGTAGCCGACCTCGAGGTCGGGGTGATGGTCCTCGATGTTGGCCAGATGCGCGAGCGCATTCACGAAGCTCATCGTGTGGTAGAAATTGCGGAAGCCGAACTCGCGCCGGATGGCGCGGCCTTCCTCGGCAAGGTGCCAGTCGGCCGAGATCTGTGCGAGTGCGGCCTGCGCCTGCTCGACGGTATACGGTGCCACGCCGCCCTCGCAAGGCTGGCAATGCTTCTGTGTCAGGCTGCTGCCTTGTGTGGCAGGTGCGTTCGGTGCGGCAGGTGTGGCAGGTGTAGGCATGCTTACGGCTCCTTGGGTGAGTCGGCGGTCACGGTTGCGCCCCCGGCGATCCGCGCGCCGCCGCCGGCGCCCTGTGGCGCCGCATCGTGGGGAGCGCGGCGCGTGTAGCTGCGCTCGACGTACTGCTCGACCAGCTGCTGGAATTCCTCGGCGATGTGATCGCCCTTGAGTGTGACGGTTTTGGCGCCGTCCTCATACACCGGCGCCACCGGGCGCTCGCCGGTGCCCGGCAGGCTGATGCCGATGTTGGCGTGCTTGCTTTCACCCGGACCGTTGACGACGCAGCCCATCACCGCCACCGTCATCGTTTCCACGCCCACATAGCTCTTGCACCACGCGCGCATGCGTTCGCGCAGGTGGCGCTGGATGCTGTCGGCCAGCGTCTGAAAAAACGTGCTGGTGGTGCGGCCGCAGCCGGGGCAGGCGGTTACCAGCGGCGTAAACGAGCGCAGGCCCATAGTCTGCAGCAGTTCCTGCGCGACCAGTACCTCGCGCTGACGATCGCCGCCAGGCTCGGGCGTGAGCGAGATGCGGATGGTGTCGCCGATTCCCCGCTGTAGCAGGATCGCCATTGCCGCCGAGGAGGCGACGATGCCCTTGGAGCCCATACCGGCTTCCGTCAAGCCGAGGTGCAGCGCAAATTGCGAGCGCGCCGCCAGCTCACCATAGACGCCGATCAAGTCCTGCACCGCGCTGACCTTCGCTGACAGCACGATGCGCTCGCGCCGCTGCCCGAGCTCGACCGCGCGTTCGGCGCTGTCCAGGGCCGATCGCACGATCGCCTCACGCATGACCTCCTGGGCGGATAGCGGCTCGCTCGCGCGGCCATTCTCGTCCATGAGGCGGCCGAGCAGATCCTGGTCGAGGCTGCCCCAGTTCACGCCGATGCGCACCGGCTTGTCGTTGCGGCAGGCGATCTCGATCATCTCGGCGAATTGCGTGTCGCGCTTGCTGCCGCGGCCGACGTTGCCGGGATTGATGCGGTATTTCGCCAGCGCCCGCGCGCACGCCGGGTACTGCTGCAGCAGCTTGTGGCCATTGAAGTGGAAATCGCCGATCAGCGGCACATCGCACCCGGCCTGCTCGAGCCGTTCGCGGATGTGCGGCACGGCTGCCGCGGCCTCCGCGGTATTGACCGTGACGCGCACCAGCTCGGAGCCCGCGAGCGCCAGTTCGCGTACCTGGCTCACGGTCGCCTCGACATCGGCGGTGTCGGTGTTGGTCATCGACTGCACCACGATCGGTGCGTCGCCTCCGATCAGCACGCCGGCGACGTCGACCGGTACGGTGGGGTGGCGCGTAGACGTGGACGTGGACGGACGGACGCTGGCGGAATTCATGCGCTCATTGTAGTGGCGGCGACGCCAAAACATAGTGGCAAGATGCCGGGCGCTGCTATCATCGCCGCCTACCCGTCGGCCTAGATGATGCACCGCAGCATGCAATGGCGCGGGCCGTGGGCGGTACGTCGAGCGCCATCGGGGGGATGAACGGGGCCGCAGTTCTCATGAGCAAGATTCCCGCAGAGTTGAAATACACCCGTAGTCACGAGTGGATCAGGGCGCTGCCCGACGGTCAGGTCGAGATCGGTATCAGTGATCACGCCCAGGAGACACTCGGAGACCTGGTATTCGTCGAGCTGCCCGAACCCGGGCGCCGCCTGACCGCCGGCGAGGTCTGTGCGGTGGTGGAGTCGGTCAAGGCCGCGAGCGATATCCTCGCACCGATCGCCGGCACGGTCGTGGCCGTCACCGAGCTGATCAATCGCGATCCCTACGGCGATGGCTGGATGATGCGGCTGAAGCCCGCCGCGGCGCAGCCCGATGCGGCGCTGATGACGGCGCGCGAGTATGAGGTGATCGCAAAGTAGCTGAACCTACCGGTTCGAATCGGGTCTGTGACTAAAGGTCAGCGCACGGCGACGATCAACCCTAAGCCGGCGGCCGCAAATTTCAGGACAGGCACTATGAAAGATGAGCGACGGCCGCGGTGGATCCAGAGTGGCAGAGCGCTGGCTGCCACTGCGTCGCTGGCGCTGGCAGCGCTGGCGCTGTCACCGCTCGCCGCCGCCCAGGGCGAGGCGGGCACCGTATTGCCGGTAGCGGTTGCGCCCAGCGGGCCGCTCGCGTCCAGTGACCCGTCTGCATCCGCTGACCCCCCGACCGCGCTCGAGCCGCGGGCGCCCGCGGCGCAGACGCCCCTGCCCGCCCGGGGCCGCACGCCGCCGGGTCGAGAGAAACTACCGCCGGGCGTCCCGGCGGGCGTGCCAGTGCCGCTGACCGAGGTGGCGTCGGCCTCGGACTGGGCGGCCACGCTCGATCGCATCGCCAGCAGCGTGGTGGCGATCGAGATCGACGAGGACCGCTCGTTCGACACCGAACGCAATATGTCCGCCCAGGCCACCGGCTTCGTGGTCGACGCCAAGCGCGGTTTGATCCTGACGAATCGGCACGTGGTGACGCCCGGCCCGGTCACGGCGCAGGCCACCTTCCTGGACCGGGAAGAAGTGCAGCTCTACCCGGTGTATCGCGACCCGGTGCATGACTTCGGTTTCTACCGCTACGATCCCAGCAAGCTGAAGTACATCCATCCGCAGGCGCTGGCGCTGGTGCCGCAGGATGCGCAGGTCGGTCGCGAGATCCGCGTGGTCGGCAACAACGCCGGGGAGCAACTGTCGATCCTCGCCGGCACCGTGGCTCGGCTGGACCGCCAGGCCCCGAATTACGGCGTTGGGCAGTACAACGACTTCAATACTTTCTATATCCAGGCTGCCTCGGGGACCTCGGGCGGCTCCTCCGGCTCGCCGGTGGTGGACATCCAGGGGCACGTGCTGGCGCTCAATGCCGGTGGCGCCAGGGGGGCGGCATCGAGCTTCTACCTGCCGCTCGGACGCGTGCAGCGCGCGCTGAAGCTGATTCAGGAGGGCAAACCGGTCACGCGCGGTACGCTGGAGACGGAGTTTCGCTACCGGCCGTTTGACCAGCTGCGACGGTTGGGGCTGCCGGGTTCAATCGAGGCGCAGGTGCGGGCCGCCGAGCCTGCGGGTACCGGCATGCTGGTGGTCGCGGACGTGCAGCCCGGCTCCGTGAGTGATGGGGTGCTCGAGCCGGGCGACGTGCTGGTGCGGATCAACGACGAGCTGGTGACGCGCTTCGATCCACTCGAGGCGGTGCTGGACGACTCGATCGGACAGAAGGTGCAGCTGACGCTGTCGCGCGGCGGCAGGCTTTATACCGCGAGCCTGAAGGTCGGCAACCTCGACTCGATCACGCCGGATGCGTACCTGCAGATCGGCGATGCGGTGGTGAACACCCTCTCGTACGAGGAAGCACGCGCCTTTCATCGCCCCATCCGCGGCGCGTTCGTCGCCGCGTCGGGCTACATCTTCGAGGCCGCGGGAGTGCCACGCGGGGCGATCATCACCGAGGTCAATTCCACACCGGTCGCCTCGCTCGATGATTTCGTCAAAGCGATCGAGGGCTTCGGTGATGGCGCGCAGGTCGCGATCCGCTACGTGACCATCGACGATCCGAACAACAGCCAGCTACGCTCGATCCGCGTCGACCGCCACTGGTTCCCGGCGCGCCGCTGCCGGCGCGACGATGCCGCGGGCTACTGGAAGTGCGTTGCGCTGCCTGCGGTGGCCAAGGCACCCGCGCCGACCCCGATGTCCGCGCAGCTGCCGCAGGTCAATGACCCGCGCGCCGCGCCGATCGCCCCGTCGCTGGTCTACGTCAGCTTCAGCATGCCCTATACGGTCTCGGGCGTGACCGAGCGCTACTATCATGGCACCGGCCTGATCGTCGATGCCCAGCGCGGCCTGATCATCACCGATCGTGACACGGTGCCGGATTCCCTCGGTGACGTACGGCTGACCTTCGGCGGCACCATCGAGATCCCCGGCCAGATCGTCTATATCCATCCGTTGCACGACCTCGCGGTCATTCACTACGACCCGAAGCTGATCGGCAGCACGCCGGTCAAGGCGGCGCAGCTCGACACCCGCCCGTTCGAGCCGGGCGAGAGCGTCAACGTGGTCGGACTGGATAACGACGGCGATATCCGCGCGCGCACCACCACGATCGCCGACGTCTCGCCGCTGCAGCTGCCGCTGTCGCGTACGGTGCGCTTTCGCGACAGCAACATCGACGTGGCCTCGCTGGTCAATCCGCCGGACGACTTCGTCGGCGTGCTGGCGGATAGCGACGGGCGCGTGCGCGGGCTGTGGGCGAGCTTCGCATCCGACAGCGGATCGGGCCTGCAGCAGCAGACGCGCGGCATCTCCAGCGACCTGGTGGCCGAGACGCTCGAGCGGGTGCGCAGTGGCCGCCCGCTGCACTCGCTGGAAGCGGAATTCGTGCCGCAGACACTCGCCTCGGCGCGCCAGCTCGGCCTGAACGAGTCCTGGGTGCGACGCATCGCGCAGGCCGATCCGTCCTCGCGCGAAGTGCTGAGCGTCGAGCGGCTGGTGGGCGGCTCCGATGCCGCCAGGCAGTTGCAGCCTGGCGATATCGTGCTCGCGATCGACGGTCAGCCGGTCACGCAGTTTCGCGAGGTTGAGCGTGCGGTGGAGAACAAGGACCAGGTGAACGTGACCGTCTGGCGAGTTGGCGGGGCGAAAACCCTGACGGTGAAGACCGCGGCGCTCTCCGGCGATGATCTGAACCGCGTGGTCGAGTGGGCCGGCGCGACGCTGCAGGACCCGTACCGGGCCATGAGCGCACAGCGCGGCATCGCCCCCGAGGGAGTTTATGTCGCCTATTACCAGTTCGGCTCACCGGCTTCGCACTACGGCCTGGTGCCGGGGCGGCGGATCGTCGAGGTCGATGGCCACCCCACGCCCAACCTCGACGCCTTTTTGCGACAGGTCAAGGGCCGGCCGGACCGCTCCTCGCTGCGCATCGAGACCCTGGATTGGAATGGCGCACCCGATGTCATCACGCTGAAATTGGATCGGCACTACTGGCCGCCGTATGAGCTGCGTCGCACTGCCAACGGTTGGCAGCGCGATTCACTCGAATAGTCTCGAACCGCAGCGCGCCGCGCCGGTACAATCGGCGCCATGGTAACGGTTGTACGGGCGACGCAGATGGAGCTTGCCACCGCCGTGCAGGCGCTGCGCGACGGTGAGCTGGTGGCGTTTCCGACCGAGACGGTTTACGGGCTGGGTGCGCACGCCGCCCATCCGGCGGCGTTGCGGCGGGTGTTCGAGCTCAAGGGGCGGCCGCAAAGTCATCCGCTGATCGTGCATCTGGACAGCCCGCGCTTCCTGACGCGCTGGGCGCGCGAGGTGCCGGTGGCGGCTGAGAAGCTCGCGGAGCGCTACTGGCCCGGCCCGCTGACGCTGGTGCTGCCGCGCGCGCCGACCGTGCATGCGCTGGTGACGGGCGGACAGGATACGGTGGCCGTGCGCGTCCCCGCCCATCCGATGGCCCAGCAGCTGCTGACTGCCTTCGGCGGCGGGATCGCG
>Ga0307372_10012557_pt1 | contig 11076 bp, 9 predicted proteins | sample OX1MG_FD_202533 | JGI IMG/M metagenome (GOLD analysis project Ga0307372, IMG submission 202533) | Soil microbial communities from Risofladan, Vaasa, Finland - OX-1 | ecosystem: Environmental > Terrestrial > Soil > Coastal area > Acid sulfate soil | place: Finland: Risofladan, Vaasa | collected...
CGATGCAACGTATTTGTGTGTTTGCCGGGTCACGACCGGGCAAGCGCGAAAAGTATATCGAGACGGCGTGCGCGCTGGGCCAGGAGCTGGCAGCGCGCGGGCTGACGCTGGTCTATGGTGGCGGCGGTGTGGGCCTGATGGGGGCAGTCGCCGACGCCACGCTGGACGCCGACGGCCAGGTGATTGGGGTGATGCCGCGCGGTCTCTTCACTGCCGAAGCGGCCCATCGCCAGCTGACCGAGCTACGCGAAACTGATACGATGCACGAGCGCAAACGCATGATGTATGACCTGTCCGACGGCTACATTGGCCTTCCCGGTGGCCTCGGCACCTTCGATGAACTGATCGAGATCATCACCTGGGCGCAGATTGGCATCCACCATAAGCCCATCGTGCTACTCAATGTAGACAACTACTTCGCGCCGCTCGTCGCGTTGGTGGAGAACGCCATCGCCGAAGGCTTTGTCGAAGAGCAGTATCGCACGCTATTCAGTCTCGCCACCACGCCCGCCGAGGCCGTGGACCGTGCGCTGGCGCTGGCCGCCACTGTAGACGCCACCGCGCCCACTCACGCCGCCGGGAGCCTGAACGAACACATCAGCGCCAACGGCCACAGACATAACGGCGCGAACGGCGCGACACACGGGCGGCGACCAGCGCGCGGTGGCCAGGCCGAGCGGATGGCGCGCGACGCGGACAAGCCGGTGGAGGCGCCGCCCACGCCCTGATGTGGCGCGGCGCCAACGCGCCTACCGTACCGCCAGCGGCGCGGCAAGCAGTGAGACTACCAGCGACTTTGCCATTTCGCTGCCCCGCGCGTATACTATGCGGGGGCCACGAACTGAACGAGATTCAGTCAGTTGTGGCATGGCGAATTGCAACATGCGGGAAAGGAGTGGCGAAGTGGCCAACCACGCGCCCTCGCCAGGAATAACACAATGTCATCACAAGTGACGCCAACCACCGAGACGCCGACACCTCAACCATTCGAGGCGATTCCACTGGTCGAACTACCCGAAGAATATGCGACCGCAGTCGGTCCGACATTAGTGAAGCTCTACCAGCAGCATGGGCCGATCTTTCGTACGACGTCGTCGGTCTCCGGCATGGACATCGTGTTCCTGGTCGGGCCGGAAGCCAACCGCTTCGTGTTGCTGAGCGACCGGCTGAAGTTCTCGCACCACGAAGGTTGGGGCCGTTTCTTCGGCATCATCGACATCTTCGGCGATGGCCTGCTCACGATGGATGGCGCCGAGCATGACGAGCAGCGCCGGATGATGAATCCTGGCTTTACCTTCGCCTACATGGACCGCTACGTCCCCTTGATGAACCGCATCATCCGTGAGCGCATCGCCGACTGGGCCGAGCGCGGCGTGGTGGACATCTACACCGAGGCGCGCAAGATCACCTTCGACGTGGCCGCCGAAGCGTTGACGGGCCTCAGCGCCGGGCCGGACGTAGACCACTTCCGCGACATCTTCACCAACATGCTGATGCTGGGCATGATGGTCTCCACCCAAGCGGAATATCAGACGCGCATGACGGAACTGCGCGCGGAACTGCGGTCGCTGCTGCTACCGAAGATACAGGAGCGCCGCGCCAATCCTACCGACGACATCCTGGGCATGCTGGCCTCCGCGCGCGACAGCCAGGGGCGCGCCCTGGACGACGAGCAGATCATCGCCCACACCAACATCCTGCTGGTGGCGGGCCACGAGACCTCGACCAGCCTCAGCTCGTGGCTGTTCTACCTGCTGACGCAGCATCCCGACGAGGAGCGGCGCCTGCTGGCGGAGCAACTGGCGGTGGTGGGAACTGATGGCGCCGAGCCAACGCTGGCCGACATCAAGCGCATGCCGCTGCTCGACAACACGCTGCTGGAGGCCGAGCGCCTGTATCCGCCGGTCGCCAACGGGCCGCGCGGCGTCGTCGAAGACTTCGTGTTCCACGGCTACCATGTGCCAGCGGGAACGCCAGTCTTCTATTCCATAGCCGCCGTGCACCTGTTGCCGGAGGTCTTCGCCAACCCCGCCGCGTTCGACCCCGACCGCTTCGCCGCCCCGCGCGAGGAGCACAAGCGCACGCCCTACGCGCTGGTCGGCTTCGGCGGCGGACCCCGCATTTGCATCGGCATCAACTTCGCAAAAGTGGAGATAAAAGCGTTCGTGTCTCAGGTGATTCGCCGCTACGAGCTGGCGCTGGTCCCCGACCAGGAGATCGTGCAGTTCTACCGTGTCACCGCGATGCCGCTGAACGGGATTCGGCTGCGGGTGAAGGAGCGGGCCGGGTAACGAGCATTCTTGACAGGAAGCCCGACATGACACGCTGGAAGTACCCACGAACGCCGCACCTGCCCTGGTCGCCCAGCGCGACCGCTGACGACGTGCGGCTGGCCGATGACGCCCTCTTCATCGGGCGGGACGTGGTGGTGACGGAGAAGCTGGACGGCGAGAACACCACGATCTATCCCGACGGGACGTTGCATGCGCGCTCCCTCACCGGCGCGAGCCATCCCGCGCAATGTTGGGCGCGCCGCTATGCCGCCCAACTGGCGCCGCAGCTCCCCGCTGGCTGGCGTGTCTGCGGCGAGAACCTGTATGCCTGCCACGCTATCGCGTATGACGCCCTGCCAAGCTATTTCGTCGTGTTCTCGCTGTGGGACGACCAGAACATGTGCCGCTCGTGGGACGAGACAGTCGCCTGGCGCGCGCAGTTTGGCGCCATGCATGCGCCCGTCCTCTACGCTGGCCGCTGGGATCGGCGCGCTATCCAGGCGCTCTTGCTTGAGCGAGGACGGCCAAGCGCCTATAGCGCATCCGGCGCCGCCGCAGAAGGCGCGGTCGTGCGGCTGGCGGGCGCCTTCCCTTACGACGCATTCGGTGAGTCGTGTGCGAAATTCGTCTACCCACCCACGCCACCATCGTCGTCCGTGCTCACAGCAGGCGCCCCCAGTCGTTCGTGGCGAGACGCGCCCGTGACGCCAAACCAGTTGGCGGCGCCCGAACGACTGTGAGCAGTACACCTATAGCGTGTTACAGTGGGGTGGGCGCACACTGCTTGCCACGCAGGATGTTAGCATGCGCGGGATCGGTGTGAGCCAATGAGCATACGAGAGATCGCGTCCCCATCGTCGCAAGCGCAGGAGGAGACCGCTATGGAAGACACCAGGCCCCAGAACACCCCATCCGCCAACCGGGCTGCGCTCGTACACCAACCACAAGAAGAGCAACTCTTTGCGGAGAAAACGCGCATCGAGCGTCTTGGCCGCATTCGCCAACTGGTGTTTGGCTCACTCGACGGCCTGCTCGTCCCGCTGGGCGTGATCAGTGGGGTCGCTGGTGGCACCGGAAACGCCCATACCGTGATCATCGCTGGTCTCGCCGAGGCGTTTGCCGGGGCGCTCTCGATGGGGGCAGGCGAATTCATCTCGGGTCGCTCCGAGGCGCAGGTACAACAAACCGAGGTCAACAAAGAGCTGGAGGAAATGCGCCGACAGCCTGAGTACGAGTTAGAGGAGATGGCCCGGTTACTCCAACATGAAGGCGTTGCCAGCGAGGACGCGCATAGCATCGCCACCACGCTCGCGCGCTACCCGACGGCTTATCACAAAACGATGGTGGAAAAAGAGTTGGGCCTCTCCATCGATCCCAGTACCGTCAAACTTCCCGAAGCGCTGACGATGGGCGTCTCCTACATCATCGGCTCGATCTTTCCGCTGATCGCCTATTTCTTCTTTCCGGTCCCGGTTGCGTTACCCATCTCCATCGTGCTGACGGCGCTTGCGTTGATCGCGGTGGGCGTCATCAAGGGGAGACTGGCCAGCCTCAACATTGTGCGCAGTGTCCTCGAGATCGTCGTCGTCGGGGGCGCCTCTGCGCTGGGGGGCTATACGCTCGGACTGCTCATCCCACGACTCTTCGGCTTCTGAGCGTCCTGTCACACTGCTAGACGCAGACGGAGCCGCCCACATCCGCCTCGCCCGTGGCGCTCGCCAGGCCGCGCGCCTGACGCTGCCACAGGTTCGATGCGCCGCTCCCTGGCGTCACCACCAGCGAGTGCGTTCGGGCGAAACCAACCTCTTGCCCCTGCACATAGGACGGTTTCGGCGTTTGTGTCGCGATGGGGTTATACGTTTCGTAACACGGGTCGGCCAGCCACAATCCCAGGTTGACGGTATCGTATAGCGCTGCGTCGTAACTGATAGCCGGGGCAAAAGAGATGCGCGCATATGTCAGGGCGTTCTGCTGTAGCATGATCAGCGTGGAGGGTGAGACGTCGGCGCCGTGTATTGACGGTGGACAGGTGTAGCCAACGGTATCGTCGGTGGCAAGGGTGGCGCCGACGAAGTAGCGCGGCGTGGGAGAGACGACCAGTTGGTAGCGCGCGTCGAATTCGGGCGTGGCCTCGTGCAACGCCACGACGCCCGGCAGATAGAAGCGCAACTCGTCCACCCAACTCCGCCCTGTGAAGGGATTGGGGCCGTCCGTGTTTGGCAAGACGATCAAGCTATGCCACTGGGCGAACAGGTCGCGCTGACCGACCGGCTGCCACAGGGCAAAGCCGTTTACGGACCAGCAGTGCAGCGACGGCTGCATCCCCACATCGGTAAGCAGGCGCAGCGCCTGGGCATAGGTGACGGTGGGCGCGAACGTGACGTAGCAGGTGAAGGACGCTTCCGGCGGATAACTCCAGGTATAGTCTCGACACATCCCCGTCGCCGTGTGGTAGTAGGTTGGGGTCGCGCCGCAGGACGTCAGCGCCACGATGACGGCCAGCGGCAGGATCGCAAGCAGGCGCATACGCAGCTTCGCCCGATGGCGGCTCAGGGAATACCGCGCGAAGAGATGGTGAACCGAGGCGTTCGGCATTGGGCAGGCTCCGCTGTTATGCGCGCGTACACACGTCCGTTGCCATCATGACGCGCGGCGCGCCTCGGCGGTTCCCGCGTGGCGCGACCTGGTCGCCAACCTGCGCCATCACATCGCTTCCAGGCAGGCGCGCTAGCCCGCGCGCTGGCCGTAGGCGACGAAGTAGGGCCAGACGTAGCGCCCGGCGGCGATCTCGCGCCGCGCCTGCTCCATCGTCTGGTCGAATGCTTCGCCGGTGGCTAGCCCTTGGGCGACCACGATGCCACGTATGCCGATGTGGAGGGAGAAGTAGTTGGTCTCCATCATCACCCCCTCGCGCCCGCCAACCTTGCCCAACGGCACGTCCACCTGACGGAAGCGCACATTCTGCGCGCCCGCCTGTTGCAGGAAGTCGCCGATGTGGTTGGTGATGCGCGTATCCACCCCCCGGCCCAGGCTCACCGTCACCAGCCACTCGCGCAGCTGGTTCATCGCGGGGCTGCCAATCGCGGGCACGGCCTCGACCATTTCTACCCAGCCACCGGGCCGCGTCACCCGCAACAGATCGGCGACGACGCCGGGCCAGCGCGTGGCCGGGATGGCCGCGACCAGCAGACGCTGATGGGTAAAGTCAAAAGCCGCCGCAGGGAAGGGCAGGCCATCCAGCACGCTACCTTGCAGGAAGACGTAGTTTTCGGGGCGACGATCATGTACCGTCGTCTGGCTGTCGGCGGCGGGCGTGACGACATCCATGCCGATCACGTTGGCCTGGGGGAAAAGCGTCGCCATCTCGATCGCCCAGCGGCCAGTACCTGTCCCCACATCCAGGATGTCGTGCGGGGAACCGGAGGCCGTGATCGGCGCGGCGTAGTTGCCCCGCAGGATGGCGCGCAAGACATAATGCTGGAAGTCCAGCCGCTGTATCTCGGTGTTGTCCTTGGGCAAGAAGTAGGGCACATCCTCCAGGTAGCGCCGCCCGCCGAAGACGCTGAAGCGCCGCGCCGACGGCTTCGGCTTCTCGACGGTGGTCGTCTTCGAACGCCGGAGCCAACTAAACCACCCCATGCGATGCTATCCTTTCATTGTGCGGCTGACGATGTGACTCACCGGAGCATTCCCAAGTGCAGCAGCCATACGCTGCCAACAGCATAGCAGCCACGTCAATCTGTTGGCATGGCCTATCAACGCGCTATAGTCTGTCTATACCTCGACGGCAGTAGCATACACGAGCATACGCGGCTCTCGGGAGCACGCGCCCGCATGGAGGTGACGCCAACATGGGTGATGCTATTCATGGCGCGGACGCGACAGCCCCGGCGTCGGCCAGCCCACGCGGCAATGAAGCTGCCGACACGCACTGGCCAGCCCTACCGCTGGCAGCCTGGCAAGACACGTATGCGACGCTGCGCCTGTGGACCCAGGTCGTGGGGAAAGTCCGCCTGGCGCTCAGCCCGCGTGTCAACCATTGGTGGGGGGTAACGCTCTACGTCACAGCGCGCGGCCTCACCACGGCGCCTATGCCCTATGGCGGACGCACGTTTGAGATCTCGTTTGATTTCCTCGACCACCTGCTCTGGGTGCGGACCGGCGATGGCGCGAGCCGGGCAATGGCGCTCTACCCCCGTTCGGTCGCCGACTTCTATCGTGAGTTCATGGCCATTCTGCGTACCTTGGGCATCGAGCTGGCCATCAACCCGCTGCCGCAAGAGATACCCAACCCGATTCCCTGCGACGAGGACCACGAGCATGCCGCCTATGACGCCGCCTACGTCACCCGGTGGTGGCGCATTCTGGCGCACTCAGAGCGCGTGATGCAGCAGTTCCGTGCGCGCTTCCTCGGCAAATGCAGCCCAGTCCACTTCTTCTGGGGGAGCTTCGATCTGGCGGTGACACGCTTCTCCGGGCGACGCGCGCCGGAGCGCCCAGGGGCCGACCACATCACACGCGAGGCCTACTCGCATGAAGTATGCAGTCTCGGCTTCTGGCCCGGAACGCCTGGCAGCGCCGTCCCAGAACCAGCCTACTACACCTATATGGCGCCTGAGCCTGCCGGGTACGCCGACGCCGTCATCCTACCACCCGCCGCCATGTACAGCAAGGAAATGAGCAATTTCATCCTGCCGTATGAGGCCGTTCGCAACGCGAGCAACCCGGAACAGATGATCCTCGAGTTCGCTCAGAGCGGCTACGAGGCGGGGGCAAACCTGGCCAGTTGGGACCGCGCGGCGCTGGAACGCTGAGTGGCGCCGAGTGACAAGCGGCGAACCGGTTGGCTGGGCGGACGACGGCCCATGTGACCGGGACAAAGCGAGTGAGGCGCGGGAGGGGGGACGACGATGCAGGCAGCTGAGATTTTGCGCGCGGCGCCGGAGCGCCCGTGGCCGACGCCGACGCGCCCCTGGGCGATGACCCAGGTCTGGCGCGATCTGCTCTTCGCCCATTGGCCCATCCCCGCCCCCGCGATGGCGTCGCTGCTACCCCCTGGCCTCACGCTGGACACCTGGGCGGGCGAGGCGTGGATCGGCGTCGTCCCCTTCCGTATGACCGATGTGACATTGCGTGGGCTGCCACAGGTCCCCCCGTTCAATCGTCTGCTCGAGACCAACGTGCGCACCTATGTGACATTGGACGACCGGCCCGGCGTCTACTTCTTTAGCCTGGACGCCGATAATCCCGTCATGGTCGAGATTGCCCGTGTGTGGTATCACCTCAACTACTTCAACGCGCGTTTCGCCTGCGGATTCCCCTACCCCGACGATCCGTCGCCCGTCGTGCGCTACCACGTCGCGCGCACGGATCGGCGAGCGCGCCCAGGCGTCTTCGCCGGATACTACCAGCCCATCGGCGCACCGTTCACCGCAACGCCCGGCTCCATCGAAGAGTGGCTGACGGCGCGCTACTGCCTGTATAGCGTGGACCGCGCCGGACGCATCTCGCGCGGCGAGATCCACCACCAGCCGTGGCCGCTGCAACTGGCGGAAGGTGAGATCGAGGTCAACACGCTGGCCTCCTCGCACGGCCTCACCCTGCCCGACACCGCGCCGCTGCTCCACTTCGCGCGCCGCCTGGATGTCGTCGCCTGGCCTATTACTCCCATCGCGCCCAACTCTGCTCCGACGCCTCCCCTGAACGCCGCCAACTGAAACACTTGCCAGGTGTGGCGCATCTTCAATGGTAGGGGCGTGAAAACGGTGTCCCAGGGATGTCTGCGCCCTACAACCGGCGCAGCGCCATACGGCGATCAGGCGGGGAGTGATGAATAGCCACTCTCCAACGTATGTACTGATAGGCCGGTTGGACGTAGCGCAGCGAATCCCAGCGCTGATCTTGTTGGACACGTTGTGCATCCCATCAGCCAGAAGCGGCCCAGACGAGGAGCGACACGCATGGCGGAGCGTGAGAGTTTTGCGACCTGCGTTCCCTTATACACACGCAATATGCTGAGCGCCGCCGCCGCGTTAGTGGGCGTCGCCGACGCCGAGGACGCCACGCAAGAGGCGATCATGCGCGCGTGGCAGGCGTGGCCGACGCTGCGTGACGTCGGCGCGGCCCGCGCCTGGCTGCTGCGCATCACCGTCAACGTCTGTCGCCAGTGGCAGCGGGGCGGCTTTGGCAAAGAGCATCGCCTGACCCAGCCGCTCCCCAACGACAGCGACATCGGATCCAACCCCTCGCCCTCGAATAAGCTCATCGACGCGCTGGGCTTTTTCGGCGGCGACCCCGGGACGAGCGACTTCACCGGCGCGCTCGACCTGCGTGAGGCGATCAACCAGTTGGACGTCAACATGCGCGTCGTCATCATGCTGCGCTACTACGCCGAGATGGACGCCACTGAGATCGGTCAGGCGCTCGGCATGCCGCCCGCGACCGTGCGCACCCGGCTACGGCGCGCCCTCGAAGCCCTGCGCGCACAGATGGGTGTCGCCACACGCGCCAGCGCCGCCGACAGCACGGCGAACATGACGGCGGCGATTGGTAGCGCCGCCACCGCGACCGCCGCAACCGCCGCGACTAGCGCCACCAACGCCCTGACCACTGCCGCCACAGATGCGCCCGACCCTGCCGCCAGGAGCGACCACCATGTCTGACCTCTCGCCTGAGCCGATGGCAGCCAACCACTTCCACGACGACGCGCACAACGGCCATCACACGCCCAGTGACCAGCGGGCCAGCGCCGACGACTCCACCCGCCTGCTCAACGCCAGCGCGACTGGGCCAGTCACGCCGACCGAGGCTCCGCCGCTTGCCACCCATCCGTTCACTGATGACGAGTTGCCGATTGAGTTATCGCCGCTGGTGCGGCTGGTGATGGACGATGCAAAGGTCTGGCGAGCCGCCCTGCCATCGGATGCGTTGCTGGCGCAGCTTGCCCAGTTGCTGCCCGGCTCGATGGAAGACACCGCCCCACAGATCGCGATAGAGGTTGGGCTTGGCCTGCCGATCACACCCACCCGCACGCCGGTCAGCCGACGCAAATCGCTACGACTGGCGGGCGCCAACCCCGGCGTCTCGGGTGTGATGGCGACGGGGCAGCGCGCGTTTCTGGGCGCGCTGGCGGCTACCGTCGTCGTCGTGTTGCTGGCGACCGTCTTCACTGCGTTGGCGTCGCGGACCGGGCGCAGCAATGTTGGCGCGGGCGTCAGCTCGCACGCCACGGCCAGCGCGCAGGCCAGCGCCCAGACGGCGACGCCAGGGGCCACGCACGCTCCAACCCACGCGCCGACGGCCTTCGCGGCCCCATCGGGCCAACCGGGGACGGTGTATTGGAAGTACCATACCGGCGACATCCTGGTGGGCGCGCCCGCCATCGCAAATGGCGTCGTCTACCTCGGCGGGACCGACGCCAACGCCTATGCCTTTGACGCACGCACGGGGCAGCGCATCTGGGCCACACGGCTTGGCGTCACCGTGGACGCTTCGCCTGCGGTGGGGAATGGTTACGTCTATTTTGCGCCCATTGATGGCTACGTCTACGCCCTGCGGACCAGCGATGGTTCCGTCGCCTGGAAGACCAACATCGATAACAGCGTGGATAATGGCGGCACGACGCCAATGACCGCCAACGGCGTCGTCTACATTGGCTCGCAGGACGGCAATCTCTACGCGCTTGATGGCGCAACCGGCGCGATTCTGTGGACGTACCATACGGGCGGCTTTGTCTACGGTCCACCGGTCGAGATCAATGGGATGCTGTACTTCTGCGATCAGAAACATCTGTATGCTGTACAGGCTGATAGCCACACCCTACAGTGGGCGGTTCCTGCGGCGGGCTATGGCGTCGCGGCGCATGGCGACACACTCTTCGTCTCTGGCGCCTCCGCGACCATTACTGCATTTGGTCTGGCTGACGGACGAACGCTATGGACGACGACGGCTGTCGGCCAGGGGACATTTGGCGCGTACGGCCCGCCCATTGCGGATGGCGACGCGGTCTACGTCGCGGGGGATAACGGCGTCTACGCGCTGGATGCGCAGACCGGCAAGCAACGCTGGTTCTTCGTCACCGGCGGCGGAACGTTCAGCGCGGCGGTGGCCAATGGCGTTGTCTACTTTGGCAGCCAGGATTACTCCATCTACGCGGTGGACGCGCAGACGGGCAAAGAGCGCTGGAACTACCTGACCAATAACCAGGTGCAGGGCAACGTGACGGTGGCGAATGGGCTGGTCTACGTCGGCTCCTTCGACTACTTCCTCTACGCGCTCATCGCGTGAAGATGGCGCCGCTCAGCCGCCAACGCTCAGCGTATCCTCAGCAAATCCTTAGCAAACACTCATCTGGTTCTCACACGTCACATCTATCATGAAAGGCAAGGTTGCGTGTCGTTCTCCTTCAAGTAGCGCCAAAACACGAAGCAATCTTTGCTGGGGCAGGTGGCTCACAAGAGCGTGAGTCGCCTGCCCCAGCGGCTTATCTGCGTCGCCTTCGCCCGCCGCTATCCTCGGCGGCAGTGTGACGACTACGTCAGATCGAGCGACGAGTCTATCGCGTCGATTTTCCAGAGGCTCCCCACCAGGATCAGATGCAGCGCGCCGGTGAAGGTTGACCCAGTGGTTGGTGTCGGACCGACCCCAACAGTCGGCGTGGTGGACGTTGACGGCGTAGGTGGTACCGTCGGCGTGCCAATTACCGCTGGCGTCGCGGTCGCCGTCGGCGTGCGCGTGACGACGAGCTGCACGGTCGCCGTCGAGCCGCTAATCTGCGGCGCGCTGTTCTGGGTGAGGCAACTCG
>Ga0307372_10012560_pt1 | contig 11073 bp, 8 predicted proteins | sample OX1MG_FD_202533 | JGI IMG/M metagenome (GOLD analysis project Ga0307372, IMG submission 202533) | Soil microbial communities from Risofladan, Vaasa, Finland - OX-1 | ecosystem: Environmental > Terrestrial > Soil > Coastal area > Acid sulfate soil | place: Finland: Risofladan, Vaasa | collected...
CTGTGGCACCGAGGGTCGCGGGTTCAAATCCCGTCGCTCACCCCAGAAAATTCCTGGCAGCCATTCCACAAAATTTATTTCGCGGTGGTCAGAACCGGCGCCATAGCGCGCGCTGCGCGGCGAAGTACCCGCACATTCCGTGCACGCCGGGCCCCGGCGGAGTGGCGGACGAACAAAGAAACGCACCAGGCAAAACTGTGGAATAAAGTTTCGCGGTCGGACGAAAGAAAAATTGTGATAATTCGACCGAGCCTCCGCTGATGTCGCCGCCGATTAAATTTGCGTTGTATTTTTCCATGGCGGCGGGCGCCATTACGGAGCGCGCGAGAATGCGTTTTTTAAAACCTCCAGCGAAACGCTCGACCTGCCGTTCGATGCGTTCCAACATATCGATACCGCTTCCATTCGGTACGTGACAGTACGCCCACGCCGTATGCTTGCCTGCCGGTGCGCGCGACGAGTCAAAGAGCGACGGTTGCGCGAAGAGGACGAACGGATGTTCGGCTGGCTTTCCCTGCGACGGCGCGCGCTCCGATGCGGCAATTTCCTCGAGCGTGCCGCCAATGTGCACGGTGCCGGCGCGAGCGCATTCCGGCGCGTGCCACGGCACCGGGCCATCCAGCGCCCAATCGACTTTAAAAACGCCCGGGCCGTAGCGATAGCGCTCAAGACTTCGTCGCGCGCGATCGCTGATGCTTCCGCCCGCGAGATCGAGGAATTGCCGCGGTGTGACGTCGCAGAGGATTGCACGCGCGGGCGGCAATTCGGCGAGTTTGCTCACGCGCTGATCCGTAAAAATATCTCCACCCAGCGAGCGCAATAAATCCGCCAGCGCATTCGACAGCGATTGCGACCCGCCTGCCGCAAAAGGCCATCCCACGCTATGGCAGGTGGTCCACAGCAGCAATCCAAACGCACCCGAGAGAACTTGCTCGAGCGGCAACATCGAGTGCGCAGCCATGCCGGCAAACACGGCGCGGGCGCGCGCGGATTTGAATTTGCTCCGCGCCAATTTTGCCGCGGGGCGGAGCGCGTTCCAGCCGAAACGCGCCATTGCCAGCGGGGCACGCGGGATCCGTGGCGGCGCCAAGATCGCGGGCGCCAGACGATCCCATGAATTCACGAGCGGACCAATGAGCGCGCGAACGGAATTTTCGTCCGCTCCGAACTGCGCGGCGCTTTCGTCCAACGAGCGCACCAGGAGCACGGCGGTGCCGTCGTCGAGCGGATGCGCGAGCGGCGCATCGGGCTGAATCCAGCGGAGACCAAAGCGATCCAGAGGGAGCGCGCGAAAAAAAGGAGAGCTGAGCGCCATGGGATGAACGCATGAGCAGATGTCGTGCACGAAACCGGGAAGAGTCAGTTCGGCGGAGCGCGCGCCGCCGCCAATGACCGGCGCGGCTTCGTAAACGGCAACTCGCTTGCCGGCCTGAGCGAGCGTCACCGCGGCTGCGAGCCCATTGGGGCCAGAGCCAATCACGATTGCGTCGTAGGTGCGTTGCGGAGATGCCATGAGCGCGCGTTGATTCCGGCGCAGCCATCATAGCGTAAAGAAGGCGCGACGCAGTGGCGGATGTCGTTGGCGCAAACCAATGCACGGCCGATGGCTTGTTTACCGAGAAACATTTTCAAAGCACGGCGCGCGCCTCGGCGGAATTGACTGCGAAGGGCAAGCCGCGCACCGAAGACTTTTTTTGACTTACCGACGGCAGGCTCGATAGAATCCGTGCGCCATTCGTTTCAACGAAGACATGTTTCTCAGAGGGAGTGCAACGATGAAAAAGATTTTCGGCCGGAGTGTGATGGTAATTCTCGTGGGTATCTTTTTGATTTTTGCGCACGCGCCGGCAGCCACGGCGCAGGCTCCGCAGGACAAATCGAAGACAGATAAAAAATGCGTGCATCCGGAGGCGCAGCCAAAAGAAACATCATCCGTGACCGAGCACAGCATGACGCTTGACGGGCAAACGATTCCGTACAAAGCGACCGCTGGAACCATTCTTTTGAAAAACGACAAGGGCGAACCAACGGGCCTGATGTTTTACGTCGCGTACACGCGGACCGACGTGAAAGACATGTCAACGCGGCCGATTGCGTTCTTCTACAACGGCGGGCCGGGGTCCTCGACGGTCTGGCTGCACATGGGCGCGTGGGGACCGAAGCGCGTGGTCACCACCAATGCCGCACCGACGCCGCCAGCTCCCTATAAGCTGGTCGACAATCAATACTCACTGCTCGACGTGACAGACGAAGTGTTCATCGACGCGATGGGAACGGGTTTCAGCCACGCGGTCGGCAAGGCGAAAGACAAGGATTTTTGGGGAGTCGATCAGGACATGCGGGCGTTCGGCCAATTTATCAACAACTATGTGACCGAAAATAACCGCTGGAATTCGCCGAAGTTTTTGATCGGAGAAAGCTACGGAACGTTTCGCTCCGCGGTGGTGGGCAACTACGTTCAGTCGCATTACGGCATGGACCTGAATGGAATTGTGCTGATGTCGTCGGTGCTGGATCTCGGGACGATCTCGTTCTATCCGGGCGAGGACCTGGCGTACATACTGTATGTTCCGAGCTACGCGGCGACGGCGTGCTATCACAAAATATTACCGGGCTGCCCCGCGAATCTTGACAACATTGTCCAGCAATCGCGGCAGTTCGCATCCACGGAATACGCGGAGGCGCTGCTGCAAGGCTCCCAGCTGGGTAAAACCGAAAAGGAAGCCGTGGCAAAAAAGCTTTCGCAGTTTACGGGTCTGAGCGAGGATTACATTTTGAAAGCGAACCTTCGCGTAAGCCTGCCGCAATTCATGGAAGAATTGCAACGAAGCCGCGGGCTGACCACGGGGCGGCTGGATTCACGCTTTTCGGGCCCGTCTTACGATCCGCTCGCCGAATACGCGTCCTACGACCCGCAATCCACGGCCATCACGGGAGCCTTCACGGCGGCGTTCAATGAGTACGTGCGGAACGACCTGAAATACGGACAAGGAATGACGTACAAGGTTGACGCGAACTTCGCCGGGGCGCACTGGGATTGGAAGCACGGCGGCGGACGGGGATACGGCTTTCCGGGCGCGCCGAACGTCGAGCCGGATTTAATCCATGCTCTGATCTCGAATCCGCATTTGCGCGTGCAGGTGGAAAATGGATACTACGACTTGGCTACGCCGTTTTTCGAAACCGAGTACACGATGGACCATCTCGATTTGCCGGCAAGCCTGCAGAGCCACATCCAACTGAAATATTACGATGCGGGACACATGATGTATTTGAACGATGCGGCGCACGCGAAACTCAAAGCGACTGTCGCGGCGTTCATCGAAAGCACATTGAAGCATTAAATCGGCCGTTTCAAATGCCGGCGCGTTGCCCGATTTAGCGCGGGACGCGCCGGCGGCAGTCTTACTTGTACCGCAGCGTTCTTTTTGCGGCGGCGCGCGGCACGCGAAATGCGCGCCTTCTTTACCTCGCCTCCAACCTGCCGATCGACAATGCTGCCTATATTCGCGAGATCCCTACGGTCGACCGCGGATTGCTTTGTTGATGAATGTTAGACGGTATACAATTCGCCAATGCGACTCGCCCTTTCCGATGGTCGCGCGCGCTGGGTGTTTCTCGCATTGGTGATTTTCGCTGCTATTTGGTTCTCATGCGAGTCAGCGAAACTCTATTTAGCAGCGCGCTGGAACGAGTCCGCCGATCCGAATCAATGGCGGGCAGCGGCGCGGCTCGAACCCGGCAACGCGCGCTGCTGGGAACACATCGGACTTTACAATCAGTGGAACCTCGGACATCGGAATTTGCCCGAAGCGATCCACGGTCTGCAACGAGCAACGAAAATCGATCCGCGCGCGGAGCGGCCGTGGCTGGAGCTCGCGGACGCGGAGGAGATGCAGGGCGAAGCACGGCGCGCAAGACAGGCTTATGAAATGGCGCAATGGGACGCTCCGATTTCGCCGAGCGTCGCGTGGAGGTACGGGAGTTTCCTGCTGCGCGAGGACGATCTTCAGGAAGGGTTTGCGGAATTACGCCGCGCGCTTGCCATCGAACCATCACTTGAGGCCAGCGCGATTTCCGGATGCTGGACCGCTGATCCCGATGCTCGAGCCATCACGGATCAATTGCTTCCGCGGACAAGCAAGTCCTACATTCGGGCCATCAGTGATTTTATTTCGCAGAAACAAACAGGCGCCGCGCTGGTGGTGTGGGGGCGTTTGCGGAACTTGAATCAGCCGTTTGCGATGGCAAGCACGATCGAGTTGATCAACGAGCTGATCCGCGAAGACCACATGCGCGACGCGCGCGACGTCTGGAAGGAAGCGCTGCAAGCAACGGGCTGGCCACATTCCACGGGCCACGACGCTTCAGTGATATTTAATGGCGGCTTCGAGCAGGATTTCTTGAACGGAGGATTGGATTGGCGCGAATCGCGCGCCGAGGGAGCTTCCTACGCGTTTGACGATGGCGTCTCGCATACGGGCCGAAGATCACTGCACGTTTCTTTCGACGGTACCGCAAACATAAATTTCCAAAACATATTTCAGTACGCCGCCGTTGAATCGCGCCATCGCTATCGCTTTGCCGCATTTTTCCGCACCGAAGGAATTTCCACCAACAGCGGGATTCGATTCGAGATTTTCGATCCGCGACATCCGGCTGAAGTTCAGGCCTGGACGCCATCTTTGCTGGGCACAAACCCGTGGACATGGGAAACGATCGACGTCGAGTGCGGACCGGAGACGCGCATGCTGGAGATTTTGCTGCGGCGGACGCCCAGCTCGAAATTCGACAACAAGCTGCGCGGAATCGTTTGGGTGGAAGACGTTTCGCTGGTTCCGATGCAGGGGAAATGACGAGCAAACGATGAATGCAATTCGCATCGGAATTTGCGCGCTGCTGGCCTTCGCGGTGCTCGCGCTGGGCGGAGTGCAACCGTGGGGAATCACAATTCTGGAAATTGGTGCAGCGGGATTGTTTTTGCTGTGGGGCGCGGTGGGATTCCGGCGGCGAGAGGCCAACATCCGTTGGAATTGGATTTATTTGCCGGCGATCGGTTTGATCGCGCTGGGATTTGCGCAGAAGTTTTTTGGCGTGTCGTTGTATCCGTATGCGAGCCAGGTTGAGCTGCTCAAATGGATCGCGTATCTGGAACTTTCTTTTTTGGCGGTCGAAGCATTTCGCAGCACCGCGCAGTTGAGGGGGCTTGCGTGGTTCCTGGCTAGCCTGGGATTTTTGGTCGCGCTCTTCGCCATCGTTCAGCACTACACATTCAACGGGAAATTATACTGGTTCATTCCCCTGCCGTAGGCGGCCGAACCGCTTGGTCCGTTTGTAAATCGCGACCACTTCGCCGGATTCGTGGAGCTCACTGCTCCGATGGGACTTGCGATGCTGCTCGATGACGGCCGGCGCGGCGAAAAGATGGCGCTGCTCGCTTTATTCACGGTTGTGCCAGTCGCGGCGCTGGTGCTCTGCGGATCGCGCGGCGGAATCGTCGCCTTCGCGGTGGCGGCGCTGGGATTGGTTTTACTGTCGCGATTGCAGAACGCCGGAACGCGGCAGCTTTTGGCGTTGGCATCGGTGGTGATCTTGGCGAGCGGTCTTATATTTTGGCTGGGAGCAAGCGGGACCATCCAGCGATTCGAGACGCTCACGCCGAGCGGCCTCTCGCAGGGCCAACGCGTTGCGCTCGACCGCGACACCTGGCGGATTTTTTCGGATCATCGGTGGATTGGAAGTGGCCTCGGAACGCTGGAAACCGTTTTTCCGCGCCACGAAACCGATTACGACGGACTCGTGGTGGATCATGCGCATAGCGATTATCTCGAGCTGCTCGCCGAGACTGGCGTGATCGGCGGTTTTCTGGGGCTGGTTTTTATCGTGGTGCTGTTTCGCAAGGGCTTTGGGAATCTGAATTCGCGCGAACGCCGGGCGCGCCGCGCATTTTACGCCGGCAGCCTGGCGGGATGCGGAGCGTTGCTCGTACATAGTTTCGTGGATTTCAATCTGCACATCCCGTCGAACGCGCTGCTGTTCTTACTTCTGGCATCGCTGGCGTCAGCCGATGCGGACAAACCCGCGGCGGTGCGGAATAGCATTCTGGAGGCTGGAAGTTGAAAGAGCGCGCGTGGTGTCATTTCGACCGCGCGAGAGGACCGCAGTATACGGAAGCCCAAGGAAAATGCAGATCCCTCGCCGCATAGCGGCTCGGGATGATAACGAACAGAGTTTTTCGACAAGCTGTTAGAAGCTGGGAAGAAAAACCCGGCCCGCGATCAGAGCCTCGCGGCGATCGAAGAGCCAACGAAAAGCAGATAGCTCGTCCCGCACAAACATCCGGGACGCAAGAGGCGCGCCGCTGGCCTGCCTGCGGCAGGCAGGCGGCTCCCTTCGCCAAAGCGGCTCAGAGCAAGAGGGATGACAGCGGACGATGACAGAGAACGGGGTTTTTCAACGAGGCGTTAAGAAGGAATTCTGAAAAGCGAATTCTTCAGCGGCGACCGGCGGCGCGCGTTAGCAATCTTGGCGGCGCGGCTTGCGCGCTGATTGGCGGTCGCGGCGAAAGAACGGCGGCATAGGAATACTCGGGCACAATCGCCCTTAAGTTTGCGCGAATCAAGGCGCTACTGCCGATGGCCACAGCCGTTCTGAGGTCTTCGAGCTGGCGCTCCAAGCGGCCCCAGCCGGCTATCTTGCCACGCGCGCGGCGAATTTTCGAACAGGAAGTTGGGGCGACATCTTCGGTGGAATAGAAAAGTTCCTCATACATTTTTTCGCCGGCTCTGAGGCCGGTGAAGCGGATTTTCACTTCGTCCGGCGACTTACCGGAGAGCCGGATCAGGCTGTGGGCAAGATCCAGGATGCGAACCTGGCGCTTCATATCCAGAACAAGAATGTGCGCGTGGCTTCCGATGGCGAGGGCCTGAAGAACCAGCGAGACGGCTTCGCGATTGGTCATGAAAAAGCGGCGGATTTCAGGATGGGTGATTGTCAGTTCCTGATTATTGCGAAGCTGCTCCTGAAGAATGGGAACGACGCTGCCGCGCGAACCGAGCACATTGCCAAAGCGGACGGAAACGCAACGCATGCCGCGCGAGGGCCGGCAGGACAGAATGAGTTCTCCCGCGCGCTTGGTCGCGCCCATGACGCTGGTGGGGTTCACGGCTTTATCGGTGGAAATGAGCACGAACGCGCCGCATCCATGGGCTTCGGCGGCATCGAGAACGTTGAGGAGGCCAAATACATTGTTTTTGACCGCCTCGGGGATATTCGATTCCATCACGGGGACGTGCTTGTAGGCGGCGGCGTGAAACGCGACATCGGGACGGTGCTCCGAGAAAATTTGGAACACTCGATCGCGGTCGCAAACGCTGGCGACGCAAACGCTGACGCGAGCAACGGCGGCGCGTTTCGACAATTCCAACTGAAGATGAAAGATACCGGTCTCGCTTTGATCCAAACAGACGAGTTTTCGAGGATTATATTCGAGAATCTGGCGCCAGAGTTCCGAACCGATCGAGCCGGCGGCGCCGGTGACCATTACGGTGCGGCCCTGGATGGCATTGCGGACGGAGTCGAGGTCAATTTCCACCGGATCGCGGCCCAAAAGGTCCTCAAGGTTCACCTCGCGAAGCTGATGAAGGGCGACTTGGCCAGCGATGAGCTCGCTCAAGGCGGGAATCGTCCGAAACTTTACATTCGTTTGCTCGCAGATAGCGACGATGCGCTGCATCTGGAGCGCCGTGGCGGAAGGAATGGCAATGAGAATTTCATCCACGGGATGTTTTCTCAACAGCATCGGCAGATCGCTGATTTTCCCCATCACGGGCACGCCCTGAATCTTCAGCCCGGCCTTCGACGGATCATCATCAACGCACGCGACAGCCACGCAGCGCCCGCCGTAGTGCCCGATTTCCCGGAGAATCATTTGCGCGGCAAAGCCCGCTCCGATGATCGCGACCTTTTTCGAGGGGCTGATGTCCTGGCGCACGGAATCGGCGACGGTGCGTGAGGCCAGGCGCACGGCAGCCAAGAGTCCCGCCGTAAGCAGGGCCTCGAGGACGTAAATAGAGCGAGGGAAAGTTGTCGCGCGCAAAATGAAGTAGATCACCACGAAAAACACGACGGATCCGGAGATGACAGCCTTGGCGATATCGAACATGTCGTGGACGCCGGTATAGCGCCACCAGCCATGCAGCAGCCCGAAAGGCTCCATCGCAGCAAGGCGAACGGCAATCAAGATGGGCGCGGCCGAGAGGAGTATGGCGAGGTGAGGCAGAGCAAAATTAAAACGCAGAAGCCATGCGGCGGTCAGCGAAAATAAAATTACGCAGGCTTGCACAAGCGCAATAAACCATGCGCTCCGCCGGAGCAGGATTTTCGAGAGAGCGCTGGAGAATCGCCGATTCACGATAGAACGCCGTTCACGCGGAACCATGGGAAGACAATCAAGGCCGGCATGTCAAGTGGTTTGACCGGCTCCGACGGCGCGAGAGCGCATGGGAACGTAAAAGGAGCGAATGCAATCGGCGACAATTTCGACGTGCTCCGGCGTGGTTTCCGCGCTCATGGGTAGGGAAAGCACTTCCTGACAGATTTTTTCCGTCTCGGGGAGATCGGGATTTTCGAGGCCCAGACCTTCGCGCTTCCACATGGGCTTCGGCCAATGCACGAGAGTTTCGACGCCATTTCCGGCGAGATGTTCGCGCAGCCGGTCACGTTCCGGGACGCGGATCACGTAGTTCTGAAATACATCGAAGCGATTGGATTCGTCAAAATGCGGCAGGCGCAGTTCCGGGATTTCTTGCAGGCGCTCGCAGTACAATGCGGCGATTTTCCGCCGATGCGCGGTCCACTCCGGAAGATGGCGGAGTTTTACGGCCAGCACGGCCGCCTGCGCGTTATCCAGCAACGCAGTCTGGCCGTGATAATGGTATTCGCCGGTGTCTCGATCCTCGCCATTGTAGCGAAGACGAGCGATCATTCGGGCGACAGCGGGATCGTTGGTGGTGATCGCGCCGCCGTCGCCGAATCCTCCGAGGATTTTGAAGGGATAGAAACTGAAACAGCCCGTGAGGCCGAACGAGCCCGCCTTGCGGCCGCAAAACTCGGCGCCCAGCGCCTGCGCGGAATCTTCAATGACCTGCAAACCGTATTTTTCGACAATTTGCATGATGCGATCCATCGGACAAACGCGCCCGTTGAGCGAAACGGGGATGACGGCCTTCGTGCGGGGAGTGATGGCGGCCTCGAAGGCGTTGGGATCCATGTTGTAATCGCCGGCGACTTCGACCAGGACAGGGCGCGCGCCCACATTCACGATCGCGGAAACGGTAGCGACAAACGTATGCGCGACAGTGATGACTTCGTCGCCGGGCCGGATGCCTGCCGCTTGGAGAGAAAATTGAATCGCGTGATAGCCGCTGTTCAATCCGACGGCGTACTTCACACCCACGAACGCGGCGAGGCGACCTTCGAAATCGCGAAGCTGCTGGCGGTCGATCAGGTCGCCGCGAGAAAGGCAATCCACAATCGTGGAATCCATTTCCAGTTTAAATTTTTGATAATGGGCTTTGGGATCAACGAAAGGCACGCAGTATGTCATTGGGGCGTTTCCGGATTGGCTGGTTGCATTGCGATTGCTCCTCGCGATTACAGTTCCGTGGTTGCTGAAGAGCCAGCTTTTATGGCCTCAGGGGTTAAAACCCCTGATGGAAAAGCATCGGTTGCGGCGGGGATGAATCCCCGCCCTGCCACGGAACCGTCGCGCATTCGCACGACGCGGCCCGACCGTAGCCTGCCTGCGGTAGGCTCGCCCAGGCGAGCAAGCGGATCGGGCCCTACAAGAACAAAAGCCAATCACCGGTGCGAGCGAGTTGGCTCGAGCATTTGCACCACCGAATCTCGAATTCCGTCAACGGATAAGGAATAACACTCCCGCAAAAACTCCCGGCTGCCGGCGAACGGGGTAAAAGCGGATGGCAACGCCACGCGTTTGAAAGGCACGTGGCAATCGGAGAATTCCGCAAGGACTTCCGCGACGGCGCTCCCGAGTCCGCCAATGATGCTGTGCTCTTCGATGGCGATAATTGCAGAGGTCTCACGCGCGGCGGCATAAATCGCGTCGACGTCCAAGGGCTTGATCGTGTGCATGCTGAGCACTCGCGCGGCGATAGCATCACGGGAGAGAGATTGCGCCGCTCGGACGGCGGTGTGAAGCATCGTGCCCGTGGCGATTAGAGTGATATCTCCGCCGTCCATCACACGAATGGCTTTGCCAATCTGAAAATCGATGTCTTCGGCATGGACAATGGGCTCGCCGGACCTGCCAAGCCGCAAATGTGCGGGACCCGGCCACGACGCGACGGCTCGCGTGGCCATTGCCGCCTCCATGGGATCGCCTGGAGCGACGACGATCATTCCGGGCAACGCTCGCAGCACGGCAATGTCCTCGGTTGCATGGTGGGACGCGCCCAGCGCGCCATATCCAAGACCGCCTCCGACGCTGACAATTTTTACATTCGCACGGTGATAACAGACGTCGTTGCATTTAAAGAGGGATGTTCGCACGGCGCAGAGGTGGGAAGCTGAGGGCCTGCCTGTCTATCGTCACCAACACGGCCAACACGGCTCTATTTACGCTTATAGATCTGAGATTGACGCCTGGTGGGCAAGCCGACGCCCGTCCGTCCAAAAACAAGAACTTCAAAAACAGGAACGTGCGCAAAACCGGCATGATTTCCAGGGCCGTCTTCAGCGGAATTTCCCGCGCTATCTCCGCTTCATACTGCATGCCATCATGGCGATCGTCATTGTTCTCGCGGTCGAGGAAGTTCGCCGTCTCGTCCAGGACCACTTTTCAGGCAGGCAAGCTCGATCTTCCCGGACGCTCACGATCGCAGTCCTGCCGTTTAGAAATCTCGGCACAGATTTGGCGCTTACCCAACTTGATTAGATAACGTCGTCGGCTCCCTCCCCGGCCGAGTAAACTTGGTTGCGGTAATTGACCAAGGCTCGGGAGGAAAGGAGCCGAGCGATGTTTATTATAGGCTGTGATTTTCATTCGCGCTT
>Ga0307372_10012565_pt1 | contig 11067 bp, 16 predicted proteins | sample OX1MG_FD_202533 | JGI IMG/M metagenome (GOLD analysis project Ga0307372, IMG submission 202533) | Soil microbial communities from Risofladan, Vaasa, Finland - OX-1 | ecosystem: Environmental > Terrestrial > Soil > Coastal area > Acid sulfate soil | place: Finland: Risofladan, Vaasa | collected...
TTAAAAGACCGCTGCTCTAACCAAGCTGAGCTACGCCGGCTAACACGATTTTGAATTGAATTGATGTCCCGGCGCGGGAGGGCAGACCGTCAAAGTAGGCAGCTGACGGACTAACTGACGGACAAAGGACCTTACGACGCCCGGCTGCCCACCTAACCATGCTTCTTCCAGAACGCGGCCGCAGCCTCCTTAATCTCCTCGGAGATCACCAATCTCGCTGCGCTGTCGTCCTGACGCAACTCCCAGTCATCCACGAGCGGGGTGAATCCAGCCATCTCGTCGACGGCATCCACTCCTTCCTGGAGGAAGTCGTAGCAGTCCGCGGTTCCAAGGTTCGCAATTTCCGAGGCTCCATCTATGGGAGGCACCTTTCCGTCCACGATCGCTCGCGCCACATCGATCGATCGCCTGATAGCCGCTTCACACGGCGTCCCCTCAAGCGCCCTGTCCGAATTCGGCCGCTTCACCTGGGGGTCACGAGGTCGGCAACGAGCAGGTTACGGCGCAGTGTCGCCTATCCAGCAAGGGCGGTTCGGAAACGTATGTCGACAGACGTTCCCAATGCCATAGCTACCCGTTCGAGCGTGGAGAGGCTTGGCTTGCTGCCCCCTGCTTCGAGCCGAGCGATCACAGATTGAGTCGTGTGCATGCGTTCCGCTAGCTCGCGTTGGCTGAGCCCATTGGCTTCGCGCAACTCTCGAACCTGACGCCCGAGCTCGTACGCCAGCTGTGCCTGCTGGTAGCCAACTCGAGCAGCAGGCTCCTCGAGTCGTCGGCGGCGCAGCTCTCCCCAGGTCTTGCGTTTGCTCATGACTCCTCCTCGGCGGTGTGTTCCTCGGCGATGCATCGCCTCATCGCTGCCTCTGCACGCTCGACTTCGCCTTCCTCGCGCTGCCGCGTCTTGCGGAAGACGGTAAGCAGAATGATCCGACGCCCACTCGCTACGAAGTAGCTCACTCGCATCCGCTCCCGGCCGAGGTAGAACCGCAGCTCCCGGAGCTTACTTCGTAGCTGCCGCGTGTACGGCTCGCCCAGGTGGACACCCTCTCGTTCGAGAAGGTCGACGTAGAAGGCTGCCCGGCCAAAATCGTCATTACTAAGTCCTTCAAGCCAGCGAGTCACCTCCGGCTCAAGCTCAACTGTACCCCAAGTCATCGCATTTTTGCTATGGGGCGGCCTCGCCGGTCAGCAGCTCGTCCAGCCGCGCAGCCGCCTCGCGTTGCATGGCCGGCAGGACGTGGCTGTAGGTGTTCATGGTCACGTTGATCTGGCTGTGGCCCAGGATCTCCATTACCACTCGCGGCGAGACGCCCTGAACAAGCAACAACGTCGCGCACGAGTGCCGCAGATCGTGGAACCGCATAGGTCTCAAGGCCGCCCGAGCCAGGAGGCGCTTGAACGACCGGGTCGCGTTTCGCGGCTCGATCGGCGTCCCCCACCTGGTCGTAAAGACGAGCCCCGTCTCCCGCCACAGGGATCCCGCGAGAAGGCGCGCGTCTCGCTGTCTTGAGCGCAGCTGCCGGAGCGCCTCAACGGCCAGTGCTGGTATCGGTACCGATCGCCGGCTTCTCGGCGTCTTTGGCGGTACGAGGTGGAGAGCGCCGCCGTACCGCTGCAGGGCGTGGTTCACGCGAAGCTCGGCCTTGTCCAGGTCGACGTCCTCCCACTTGAGTCCCAGCAGCTCTCCCTGGCGAAGCCCCGTCGAAAGTGCCAGCTTGTACAACGCCTCGAGGTCGTCCTGGCGAGCCGCCTCCAAGAAGGCGCGGGCCTCCTGCGGCGTGAATGGCTTGATCTCGAATCGCTCAACACGAGGCGGATCGGTCAGCGTGGCAACGTTCCGATACAACCAGCCGTAGCGCATCGCGCGGCCGAGGGCACGGCGAAGGATGGCGCGGATATGGACTACCGACTGCGGCGCGAGCCCTGACTTCAACTTGGCGTCAAGCAACGCCTGAACCCGCTGCGGCTGAAGCTTCCCGAGGCGGACCTTGCCGAGGTCGGGGATCAGGTGGCGGCGGACGTACATCTGGATCGTCTGCAGGGTCTTTGGTCTGACCGAGCCCTCGATCGAGCGCAGCCAGGCCTTTAGATAATCGCCGAGCAGCTGCGATGAGCCGCCAGCCGTCATCCCGGCTTCCCTCGCTCGCAGCAGCGCCATCATTTGGCGCGCGACCTCAGCACGGGTTTTGCCGTAGACGGACATGTGCTTGCGCTTGCCGGCAGACCAGCCGAAGTCGACGCGACCCTCCCAGCGACCATCCCCTCTTCGCCAGATGGACCCCTCGCCCCTCCCCCGTCTGCTCATCCGTACACCTACGCGCTGACCCTATCCACCGGCGCGCCACTTTCAACCTCGCCTGTAAAGCCTCCGGTCGTTCGCGACCGCAACCATCGCTCGAGCTCGTTCCTGGGCACGCGCACCGCCCGTCCGATCCGAACGACAGGTAGCTCACCCGAGGCGATGAGCTCGAAGGTCCGCGTGCGACCCAGATTCATCAGCTGTGCCACCTCGTCGACCCTCAGCAGCAATGACTCCATTGGCATCACCTCCTGTGTGCTCAAACCGACCCCGACTGCTTCCGCGCGACCGCCTGGGCGAACGTCAACCCACGCTGATCCAGGTGATCGGCGACGCGCTCCTCGAGGAGCTCTAACGCCGCGTCCATCTCGCGCACGTCGTGTACGGCAGCCAGCGATGTGAAATAGCCGGTCGCGCCGGCGACCAGGCGTCCCTCCTGCACTTCCCTGATCCGGCGACGAATCAGCCCGTTCTCCTGGAGCCCTATCGACACGCGCGACAGCTCGAGCCATTCCGGACTGACCGGCCACCGGTCGCGCTGCCGATCCCCCGTCGGGACACGCAGCGACAGCCACTCTTGCGTGCAGTAGCGCCAGATGTCCTGACGGCACACGATCGCCTCTTCCGAGGTGCGGACATTGAATGTTTCGATCGCTTCACGCCTGAGTTGAAACTCGAGGCGCCACACCGGAGCCGCTGGATCGAGACGCGGTCCCCAGACCTCTCGCATCCAGGCCTCTTTGCCCGACTCGGCCGCCTCGCGTCCCTTGTCGTAGAGCCGCGCTACGAGTTGATCCCGGCCAAATTGGTAGCCGGTGAAACGCTGGCCATCGAAATAGGCCCGAACGGCATCGAAGTGCTGGGCTGATCGCCGAGCGCGAGTAACAAACCGGCGAAGGTCGAGCTCGTTCGGAATCCAGCCCTGGAAGTCCGCGTACATGTCGACACGCGATGCCTGAGAAGGTCCGAGCTGGCCTTTGAGCGTCGCGCGGACGAAAGTCTCCGCGTCACGCAGCGCCGCGATCGGACCGAGCTGATGCAGGTACGCGCTGCTCAACTTCAGGTAGACGGGCGGCAACTTCCGCCCTTGTGCGACAAGCACCTGGAAGTCCGAGCACTGCAACCAGTAGCGGTAATGGCCGGACCCGTTCGCATGCACGATCATCCGTCGCTCGCCCGCAGGCAGTAAGACAGGCGCTCCATCGGCTTGCGCCTGCAGTCTCAACTCTTCCAAGTGCCCCAACAGCCGGACATCAACTGTTCCCGCGAACGAGACGTAGAGCGAATCGACACCCGCGCTGCAGATCGTCAGCGGCAACGGCCAGACCTGCAGCTGCAGTTATGCGGGCCTGTGATACTCGGTCCGGCCCGCTCGTCGAAGTCGACCAAATCGGCGCCCATGCAGCCGGCGCCGGCCCGACCTCGCCGGCTCAGCCACACCTATCAGCCTCAGGCGAGCGCTCAGCGGAGCTGCGCTCGCCCAAGCACAGGCGCGCTTGCGGCCTGGTCGTGCCAGCTCGAGCCCGTAGCGCCTCTGGCGCCATCGCCGAGATGCCAGCTGTATCCGATTCCGATCTGCCGCCTGTTGAACCTTGCTTCATGCTTGCGCAACCTAGCACTTCTCGCCAGACAGCGCAAGCCTCACTTTGCAAGGTGCTTGCTATCGCAAGCGCGTTTCCTTTAAGGTGTTGGCCCGTGGCGACGCCCACAGAGCGAAGAGACCAGCTCGGGCCCTACCTCAAGGAGGTCCGAACGAAACTAGGCCTGAGTCTCCGCAAGGTTGAAAAGTCTTCGAACGGCAAGATCCACAACGCATACCTGAGCCAGATCGAGTCTGGACGCACCAAGTCTCCGAACCCGGACCTGCTTGCGGCCATCGCCAACGTCTATGGGCTCGACTACTGGAACTTGCTTTACCGGGCCGGCTGGTCCATCCCTGAGGAGTATCCGAAGGACGAGCGCGATTGGCATGGCTGGCCACTGCGAGACCTCCTCGACCTGACCAAAGATGAAATGGACGAACTCCTCGACTTCGCCGCCTACCTCCGACGCAAGCGCGAGCGCAAGAAACCTACCCGCAAACCAACCAGCCGTAAATCGGGTCGATCCGAGTAAGCGAGACGTAAACTGCCCCAGCGTTGAGTGTCACGGCCGACGAACTGGTTATCCACCTCGTCAACGTCCCTAACTTCTGGAAGGGACGTGTCAACACGAGGCTCGCTCTCGGCGGCGTCATAAGTGGTCTCGTCGTAGTGATTGGGGCTGCGGTACGCGAAGCGGTGACAGGAGGTGGCCAACTAATGCTCGAGGTCCTGATCGCCCTCTTCATAGTCGGGATGCTGGTCTTGTACGGCTACTTGCGATTCTGGAACGCGAGTGTGTTCATGCGCGAAGGCGAAGTGGGCGTTACGAACTGGCTCGGCATGACACGCTCGGTCCCGGCCAACTCGGTCGACCACTTCCGTCGAACCGCCGAAGTATGGACCGGCGAAAGCAAGCCGCGCGGCGTCCTGTTCATCGTCACAAAGGATCCGAAGAGATCGCTCCATTTCGGCGGCGGCGACAGACTCGAACCAGGCGGACTCGAGCGCATTGCGCAGAGAATCGGCGTACCGATTGAAGGATCTTGGACCGACCTCCCCACCTGGAACCCCTCATCGGGTGACAGCTCGACGCGACGGACAAACTGACGGACTACCGAACGAATGATCGCGGCGCGCGGCGGCACCCCGCGAGACTGGCCTCACGGAATCCGAATACGCGCGGCGGCTGGCGGCGCGCGGCGAACAACCTCCAGTCAGGTTAAAAGACCGCTGCTCTAACCAAGCTGAGCTACGCCGGCTAACACGATTTTGAATTGAAACGGTGGCCCGCCGCCGGTCACCCTAACCGTCAAACCTCCCGGCTGGCGGACAAACTCACCAGGACCTCTGTCCAGGAATCATCAGTGTGTCTCTACCGGCCAACCGATGCCGCCAGCTGTTCGCTACCGGGTCCAATGCCAGGCCCGCACCGGCTCGATGCGCGAGATCGACCACGAACGCGAGCGTGATCATTGTCGCCGAGCCGCCCGCACTCAGATCGACTCTACCGTGCCGAAGGGTGCCGAAGCCTCGCATGCAGAGTGGCCGTCCCAAGGCTGTCAACTTCGAACGGCGCGTGATTCCGTAGTAGAGCAGCTGCCTCCTCGTCACGATCTGTTTCCACGGTGACCAGAATCCGGCCGGCTTGGACCTCTTCCATAAAGTAGAGTTCTTCCTCCTCGTCGAGTTCGGCGCCGAGGAGACCGCCAATCTCGGCGCCCGCAATGCCTCCGGTCACCGCGCCCGCCACCACTGGCAACAAGGAACCGGCTGCTAACGCAGGTCCCACGCCAGGGATGAGGCCTACCGCAGCTGCAACGAGTACTCCTCCGATGACAGCGCCGGAGGTCGCGCCGACCGTGGCACCTTCGACGGCACCCTTGGTCGAGTCCTTCAACCTCAGCACATCGGTAGCTTCGAGGTAACCGATCTCTTCAGGCCGAAAGCCAGCCTTGACCAAGCTTGCGATAGCTTGCTCCGCATCCTCCCGGCGTTTGAATAGGGCCACAATGGTCCTCTCGTATGCCATACGGCCTCCTCATGTAGGGCGCTTCAAACAGACAAGTCTGCAGTCGCTCTGCCGTCGAACGTTCGTCCACTCTCCATCCTCCACTTGCCGCGACTACAAAGCAGGAGTCAGAAGTCCTGACAATGGAGATCCGTAAGGCAGGCCCCGCGACAGCGCAGCATCGCTGCGCATCTTGAGCGTTGTTGCTTCCATCCGGCCCGACGGACGGGTTGGCTGATGTGCCACGAAGATCAGACCCGGGCCCGACGTGACTTTGTCTGGACGGACTGATCAGGTCACCGCGGGGTCACTATCTACGGAGCGTGGTCGCTGGGCTTTCGCTCCCCGAATGTGGGCTTTCGCTCGTCGCGGATATCGTGATCGGTGGCACAGGCAAATCGTCAGACCGACCGCGCTTGAAGCGCATATGGTCTGCAAAGCCGGGAGCCTGGGCACCGTAATCGAGATGTGCAAGTAGGTTGCGTATAGCTGCTAGGATTCGTCCGTGGCTAGGCCGAGCCCAGTGCGAAACGCAGTGAGGGATCGGCTCTTGCGAAGTAGCCGCCACGGGTGGGCGATTGATGAGCTCCAGCAGGAACTTCACCGATCCAAGGTCAGAGCGGACTACTCCTCCGTGTTCCGAGCCGTGACATGTTTGGTGGAGCAGGGTGTAGCCCAGCGGGTGGATCTGGGCGACGGCAAGGCGCGGTATGAACCCGCCGGCGCACACCACGAGCATGTCCAGTGCGTGCGTTGCGGTGAGGTCGTCGCTGTCACAGACTGCGTGGTGGCCCGGGCATCGACCAAGATCGAGCGGGCTACCGGATTCCAGCTGCAGTCGCACCGGCTGTTGCTGGCAGGGCTCTGCCCCAAGTGCCAGAAGACCTGATGGCGTCGGCACGCGCGCAACCTTTCCGTGGGAACGGTGGACGTCTGGTAACGAAAGGCGCCCTGTCTGGGTCAGGCGCTTTATTCGCCTTGGCCCCAGCCTTGGCCCTAATGGTCGCGTGCGCAGGCCCAGCGTCCATCAGCCCGGCCTACCCGTCCGATCCGGAAGCGATCACAGTCTCTGCAGGAGAAAATTTCTACGGCGATCTGCTGCACCAGCTGGGAGGGATGAAGCTGCGGATCTATGCCTTTCTCAGCAACCCTAACGCCGACCCCCACCAGTATGAGAGCAGTGCCGCGACCGCACAGGTGGTCGCCGATTCCAGACTCGTGATCGAGAACGGGCTGGGCTATGACACTTTCATAGACAAGTTGCTGGGGGCCTCCCCCAATCCCAAGCGCATCGTGATCAATGTCCAGAAAGTGATTGGGGCGTCGAATGGTTCAAATCCGCATGTCTGGTACGACCCGACAGTCATGCCCAAAGTTGCGGTCGCTGCAGCCGCCGCACTTGCCTCGGCCGACCCGGCAAATGCGACAACTTACGAGTCCAATTTGAAGAGTTACGTCGCCTCTCTCCAACTAATCCAATCACGGGTGGCAGAGATGAAGCAGCGGCTTCAGGGCACGCCTGTCGCCTTCACCGAGCCGGTTTTCGAATACATGGCCGGTGCATTGGGTCTGGATATCCGTTCGCCCGAGGCGTTCATGCGGGCGGTGGAGGAAGGGAACGAGCCAGCGCCGAATCAGGTTGCGGTGGAAGAGGATCTCATCACCCGCCATCAGGTCAAAGTCCTCATCTACAACAGCCAGACCATTACCAAGATCACGAGCCAGATCCGTGATCTGGCCAACAGAAGCGGCGTGCCTGTGCTCGGAGTTTCAGAGACCGAGCCGCCCGGAAAGACCTACCAGCAGTGGCAGCTGGACACGCTGGCCTCGCTTGACGGTGCGCTTGGGCTCTCCGCATGACGGTGCCGGCGATCCGGATTGAGGACTCATCGCTGAGGCTGGGCGGTCGCGTGATCTGGTCGGACCTCTCCTTGTCCGTGGCAAGGGGCGAGTTCCTGACCGTGATCGGCCCGAACGGTGCTGGCAAGACTTCGCTGCTCAAGGTCATCCTCGGCCTGATCCCGGCGACGGGAAGGATCGAGGTTCTCGGCGATCGGGCACGTCGCGGTAATCGCAGGATCGGATATGTGCCCCAGCTGAAGGGCCTAGAGCAGGATCTCCCGATTCGCGGCCGCGACTTGGTCGGGCTGGGCATCGAGGGTACGCGATGGGGCTTCCGCCTGCGTCCCAGTGCCGTCGCCGATCAAGTGGAGCAGGCGCTGGCAGAAGTCCACGCTCAATCTTTCGCCGATGTGCCGGTTGGCGAGCTCTCCGGAGGCGAACAACAAAGGCTGCGGATTGCCCAGGCGCTGATAGGCGAACCTGAGCTGCTTCTTTGTGACGAGGCTTTGCTCAGCATCGACCTGCATCACCAGCGCGAAATCTGCGATGTGATCGCGCGCTGGCGAGAACGAACCGGGGGAACCGTAGTTTTCGTCACCCACGACGTCAACCCGGTCCTTGCCACCACCGATCGGATTCTGGCCGTGGTCGGCGGCCAGTGGGCAGAGGGGACGCCCGACGATGTCCTCAAGACCGAGACGATGACGCGTCTCTACGGCTCCCAGGTCGACGTTCTCCGGGTGCACGGCAGGGTGATAGTGGTGGCCGAATCTTTCGAGCCAATTGGCGACCACCACGAGCATGCGCATGAGCCGGCGCCCGGAGGGATGGCGGGTCATCACGCGCACGGGGCCGATGGAGGCGGTCATCACGAGCACCGACAGGAGTAGGCGGCCGAGGTGAACCTGCTGGGCTACGAGTTCGTCCAGAACGCCATCCTGGCCGGGCTGGTGGTCGCGATCGTCTCGGGGCTAGTGGGACGTTTCGTCGTTCTTCGCAATATGTCCTTTGCGGTCCACGGCATCGCTGAGGTCGGCTTTACCGGCACCGCAGGGGCAATTCTTTTTGGAATCGATCCGGTGCTCGGACTTCTGGCCGGGGCGTTGCTCGCTTCCATTGGGATCGGCACCCTTGGGGTTCGCCTCCGCGATCGAGACGTCGCTATCGGAGCCATCCTTGCCTTCGGTCTCGGTCTCGGCGTGCTGTTCTTGACCCTTTACACGAGCTACGCCACAGAGGCCTTCACCATCTTGTTTGGGACGATCACCGGGGTCAGTCGTCAAGACGTCGTCTTGCTGGTCGTGCTCGCCATCGGGACGGTTGGAGCACTGGCGATGATCAATCGGCCGTTGACTTTCGCCAGCGTGGATCCAGAGGTGGCGGAGGCCCGAGGAGTTCCAGTTAGATTCGTCTCAATCCTCTTCCTGGTCATACTCGCGATCGCGGTCGCAGAAGCGATCCAGGTTGTCGGGGTTCTGCTGGTGTTGACATTACTGATCACGCCCGCGGCCTCGGCGCAAAAGCTGACCGTGCTGCCAGGGCTGGGAACAATCGTGAGTGTCGGCATTGCGCTCATCTGCACGATGTGCGGCATCATCCTCTCGTTGCTGACGCTCTATCCCACTAGCTTCCTGGTCGCCACGCTGAGCTTCGTGATATACATCGCGAGCCGCATCGCCGGGCCCCGATTAGTCCGTCGCCGAGCCCTCGAGAGACCGACATGACGGGACGGCCGGCGTGGCTCACATTTCGGCCGCAGCGCGAGTTTGAGTGCTCGCACAAAGGCTTACCGGGCGGGTGTCGTCATCAGCGGAGATGTCATCTGCTCGAAGCGATTATCAAAGCTGGATCGTATCTGCCACTCCGATAGCTGCGACCGCTCGGACGAGTTTGTCTGCCCGACAGGTTGTGGAGCCACTGGTCAGAAATTAGTCGCGCAGTAGTTGCGCTGGCGAACTGGCGGACATTTATGGCCGACGCTCGCTCCAACGGTCTGCACCATGAGGCCTGTCGAGCGAGCCCGTGAGGCATCAAAAGGCCGCCTTTCCCTCCCTCCACGCCGCCTCTCCCTTCTGGGCCTCCTAGCCGTTCGCGAAGTTTTCTCCCACCGCGCGGCGTTGGTGGTGCTGGGCCTGATATGTGGCGGTCTGGTTCAGTGTCGTTTTCTTCGGCGACCATTATGTGGTCGACGTGATTGCTGGCATAGCATTGGCGGCAGTCGCATGGTGGGTTCTGAACCGCGTCGTGGCGCCGAGTTTCTGGGCCTCTTCGCGCTACCGCTGGCATCACCGAATCGCTCATATCACCCAGGCGGGCCGGCCCCTGCCGGTGGCCAGGGCCACGCGGTTCGCCCTCGTCGCCGCGATGAACACGAAGCACGCAGCGGTCTTTCCGCACCGATGAGAGCGGCGTAAAATCCGATGCGCCGTCGCGAAAAAGGGGGGCGGCCGAGCGCGGGATTAAATGCCCGTCCCGACCTCCGCATGACGCTCGATGACGACTGCTGAGTCTTCTGCGCTACTGAGGCGCCGAAGCGCTACACCATATTCAACCGGCGCCGGAAGTCCTTGTACCTCCAGCGGCTGGACGGCTCGCCGCTGACGTTCGAGAAACTCGAGCAGGCGGATTCCGTCTGCGCCGCCCTGAACCGCGAGGATCCGAACGTGCTGAGCCGGAGTACCGGGTGGACGAGGTGTGCGAATGAGCGATGAAGCACAGATCCTGGTGAGCGGACCGTCCGGCTCGGCCCAGCTGGACTTGCCCTGGAGCTCGACAGTGGGCGAGCTGTTCGAGCAAGCTCGCTCCCAGCTCGGACTCCGCGATACGGGCGATTACGAGCTCTGGTCCGCTGACGGCGTCACGATGATGAGCAAGCTCGAGCGCACCCTGCAAGAGCTCCGCGACCGCCGAATCTGCCCCAGGCGGGAGTTGGCGATCAGGCCACGATAGGGCTCAATGACGAGACGAGCTGCTCGCTGGTGCGAGCCCGCTGGCTCCAGTAACCCCGTACCGGCTCCAGCTCCGCTCGCATCGAGTGGTGGATGCCCTTCCAGCGAACCGCCTCATTCGCTAGCCACTTGAGGGTGGCCGCCGGCTCCTGGGCGAGCAGCGCCTTCAGGACGTAAAGGCGCTCAGCCTGACGGAGCCCAAGTCCCAGTTCGCGCGCCGCTCGGCCTAGGTCGTCGCGCACCAGGATCATCCCGGTTCTCACCGGCGACACCAGACCCGCAAGGAACGCATCGGCTCCATCCGCCGCCGGATCTTGCAGGGCGGGCGCCTCGCGAAGGTGCAGCGGTAGCCGGGCCGGCGGGCCCGACGCTCGAGCATCCGCCATC
>Ga0307372_10012566_pt1 | contig 11066 bp, 8 predicted proteins | sample OX1MG_FD_202533 | JGI IMG/M metagenome (GOLD analysis project Ga0307372, IMG submission 202533) | Soil microbial communities from Risofladan, Vaasa, Finland - OX-1 | ecosystem: Environmental > Terrestrial > Soil > Coastal area > Acid sulfate soil | place: Finland: Risofladan, Vaasa | collected...
TTCCTCCGCGCTGCTCGCGGCCGCGGCCAGGAGCCCGGACGGGCGGCTCGCCCACGCGCCCGGCGGCGACGGCACGGACCAGATCCTCAGCTTCCGCGCTGTCCCGGGGCGCCCGCTGCTGGTGACGGTGGCGCGTGACCGGGCCGCGGTGCTGAAGCGGTGGGGCGAGGAAAGCGCCGTGTCGGCCGGTGTGGTCGGGCTGTTCGTCTTGGCCGCCGGGATTTTGACCGGCCTTTTGGTGCGTGGGCTCAAACGCCAGCAGCTGAGCACGGTCGATCTGCGCGGGCGCGAGGAGCAGCTCGAGCGGCAAAGCTCGCTGCTGCAGGCGACGCTCGAAAACATGGGCGAGGGGCTCAGCGTCTTCGACAACGGCGGGCGGCTTGTCGCGTTCAACTCGCGCTTTGCTGAACTGCTCGACCTGCCGCCGACGATCGGCACCGCGACCTCGCTCTATGACATCCTCGAATTCCAGCTGCAGCGCGGCGATTTCAGCGGGAGCGAGCCGAACCTCGGCGTGCAGGAGCGCTATGACCGCATGTACCGCGACCTGCCGGTGGTTCGCGAACGCACCACCCCAAGCGGCCGCATCCTGCAGATCCGCCGCTGGGCAATGCCGGGCGGCGTCGTGTCGCTCTATTCCGACATCACCGAGCGCAAGGCGGCCGAGCGGCGGATGTCTCAGGCCCTGCTCAACGCCGAACTCGCCAACCGCGCGAAGAGCGATTTTCTCGCCAATATGAGCCACGAGCTGCGCACGCCGCTCAACGCGATCATCGGATTTTCCGAGCTGCTCGGCACTGACGGCCTCGGCCCGATGCGCGACGGTAAGTACCTAGAATATGTCGGGGACATTCACTCCAGCGGGCTGCACCTGCTGTCGATCATCAACGACGTGCTCGATATGGCCAAGATCGAGTCGGGCAAGCTCGAACTGGCGAGAGAAACGATCGGGGTCTGGCAACTGATCGGCGATACGCTGCGCATGGTTCGCGAGCAGGCCACGAAGACCGGTATCGAGCTGGTCACCGCGCTGCCCGAGCGCGAGGTCGCGGTCGTCGGCGACGAGCGGGCGATCAAGCAGGCGCTGCTCAACATCCTGTCGAACGCGGTCAAGTTTTCCAAGCAAGGGGCCCGGATCGACATTCGCGCCGCGTCCGAAGGACAAAGGCTGGTGCTTGAGATCGAGGATCACGGCATCGGCATGACCCCCGAAGAGCTGGTGCGCGCAATGCAGCCGTTCGAGCAGGCCAATTCGGGCACCGCGCGCAACTATGGCGGCACCGGGCTCGGCCTGCCGATCGCCAAGGGCCTGGTCGAGGCGCATGGCGGTACGCTGACGATCGACAGCGCCATCGGCATCGGCACCAAGGTGCGCATTGTCCTGCCGGCAGAAGCCGGCGCAAAGCTGCGCAGCGTTCCGGAGATGTCCTCGATCGCGCCGTTGGTTTCGACCGCTAGCCTTTGACCGCGCCGGCGGTCAACCCATTGACCAGAAAGCGGCGAACGCCGAGCGAAAACAACAGCACCGGCAGCATGACCAGCGTGCCGCCGGCCGCAATCCGGCCCCACTCCCAGCCGGCGTAATTCATGAAGTTGACGACGGCGACCGGCGCGGTCATCGCGTTCGAGCGGGTGAGGATCAGCGCGAAGAAAAAGTCGTTCCACGAAAACACGAAACACAGGATCGCGGTCGCTGCCAACCCGGGCGCCGCGGTCGGCAGGACGATGCTGATCATCGCCCGCCAGAAGCTGGCGCCGTCGATCAACGCCGCCTCTTCGAGCGCGCGCGGCGTGTTCTCGAAAAACGAGCGCATCAGCCAGATCACCAGCGAGATGTTGAACGTCAGATAGATGACGACGAGGCCGAACCGCGTGTCGAGCAGGTGCAGGTCGCGATAGGCAAGGAAATAAGGGATCGCGAAAGCCGGCGGTGGCGCCAGCCGGCTGGCGATGATCCACAGGCTCAAGGTGTTGGAGCGCGAGCGCATCCGCGCCAGCGCATAGGCCGCCGGCACGCCGATCAGCATCGACACGAGCGTTGATGAAATCGTCACCACGGCGCTGTTGACGAACGAGCCGCGGAAATCGCCTTGCCACAACGCGGCGTAATTATCGAGGGTCGGGGTAAACCACAGATGCGGCGGATAGGCAAAAATCTCGGCGTTGGTCTCGAACGACATCCGGAGCAGCCACAGGAACGGCGCCAGCACCAGCACCGCCAGCCCGATCGCCAGCGCATGGATGAGCGCCCGGTTGGCCTTCATTCTGCCCCCCAGCCACTCATCCGCACCAAGACCCAGCTCATCACCAGCGAGGCGGCGACCATCACGACCGTGATCGCGCTCGAAAACCCGAGATAGGAGAAATTGAACGCCTGCTCGAATGCGTAATAGTTGGTCACCTCGGTCACCGAGCCGGGGCCGCCGTCGGTTAACAGGTAGATCAGCGGAAACGCCTTGATGCTGTCGATCAGGCGAAACAGCCCGGCGACCATCAGCGTGCCGCGGATGTAGGGGAGCAGGACGTGGATCGTCACCTGCCACGGGTTGGCGCCGTCGACCCGCGCTGCGTCGATCAGCTCTTCGGGTACGGTTTGCAGCGCCGCCAGCACCATCAGCATGGTCAGCGGGAACCACTCCCAGGTATCGGCGACGATGATCGCCCATAGCGCCCAGTGCGGATCGGTGATCAGTGTCGGCACATTCCAGCCGAGCGCCTTGAACGCCCAATAGAACGGGCTGATGTCGGGGGTGTAGAGCACCTTCCAGATGATCGCGACGACGATCGGCGGTAGCACCATCGGCACCAGATAGACCGTGCGCAGCGCCTGCAACAGGCCCGAGCGCAGGTTCAACAGCAGCGCGAAGGCGACGCCGATCAGCATCTGCAACGCGACAGTCCAGAACGACAGCTTGGCCTGGACCCACAGCGAATTGAGAAACCGTTCGTCGGACAGCAGCAGGCGGTAGTTGAGCCAGGGGTGCTGAAAGTTCCAGGCGGTTGCCGGGTTGGTCAGGTTGAGCGGGGTCAGGCTGGTGACGACGAGATAGACCATCGGCGCCAGGGTCACGACAAACAGCACGGCGAGCGCCGGCGCCAGGCACCACGCCAGAAAGCGGCGTCGCTGTCGCGCCTGGCTGGCCCGCCGGAAGGGGGCGGAGCGGAGGGAATGCAATGCGCCGAGGCTCATCGATCGACGCTGAATCCGGCTTTCGCGATGTCCTGGATCGCCTGCGCCTCCGCCTGCTTCAGCGCGCTTGCGGCGGCGAGTTGCCCGGTGGCGATCGCCGAGATCGCGCGGTTGATCTTGTCGCCGACCTGGGGGAATACGGCGGCGGTGCGATACCGCATGTAACCGGCCTCACCGGCCCGGTCGAGCGTCCTCAGGTACAGCGTGGCGACGTCCTGGCCGTTCAGCGTCATCGCCTCCTTGAATGCCTCGCTGGTGATCACCGAACGGCGGCACACGCTGGGGTAGCCGTGCTCCTTGACGATCCGGGTGAGCATCTCCTTCGACAGCGCCCATTTGATGAATTCCCAAGCCGCGCCCTTTTGCCGCGAGCCGGCGGGGATGCAAATGCCGGTCATCGCGATGCCGGGGAACCAGCCCTTCGGCCCGGTCGGAAACACGCCGTAGCGCACCGTGTGGGCCACCTTGCTGTCCGGGCTCTTGGCCAGCGGCAACGCCCAGGTCGCCGAGCTGCTGCGCAGGTTGCCGCGCCCGTTGAGCTGTGCCTCCAGCGCTTGGTCCTGGGTGTAGGAGAGGACGCCGGACGGCGCATACTTGCGCAAGAGGTCGGCATAGAATTGCGCCGCCTGCACTGCCTGCGGCGTGTCGAGGGTCGGCGTCAGATCCTTGGGCGGGTCTTTGAACACGTTGCCGCCGAACCCCATCAGATAGGGCGGCCAGTTCCAGTGGTGGATGTTGTCTTGCACCCAGGCGGCAACCCCATCCTTGCCGTTGACTGCCTCGCAGACGTTGACGATCTCGTCGAAGGTTTTGGGCAGTTCGAGCCCGGCCTTGTCGAGCAGGTCGGCGCGCGCCGCCCAGAACAGCACCGCCCCGGCCTCGATGCCGAACCCGCAAGTGTGGCCCTTGGCATCGCGCATCGAGGTCTGCGCGACAAAATCGCCGGGGTCCCAATCGGCCGGCGTGACATTCGGGTCCTTGGTAAACTCGTCGAGCTCGCTGACCCAGCCGGCGCCGATCCAGCGGTCCTGATAGATGAAGGTCAGCACTGCCACGTCATAGGCGCTGCCGCGGGTCGACAGTTCGAGGTCCATCCGCTGGTTATAGACGGGGAAGGCCTGGACATCGAATTCGACCTTGATGCCGCTCTTGTCCTCGAATTCCGGAAAATACTGCCGCAGATACTGATGAAACGGCATCGAGAAGCCGGCGCCGCGGATCGTGGTGCCAGCGTATTTCGATTTCGCCTGGCCCAGCACGGCCGGCGCCCGTGCGGCGATGGCCGCCGCCGCAGTCGCCATAAACACGCTCCGGCGCGTCAGCCGCGATCCCATCTTCGACATGGCCGCTCTTCCGTCCCGGCTGCTTTTTATCGTATCGCCCAGCATGCTAATTCGATGGGCAATGGCCATGCCGCCTGCCCTTTAAGATCGATTTCGTATCCGCCAAAAGGCGCGGCCAAGACACACAGGTCCGCGGCATAGCAAATCGACTGGACCGGGTTGGGTGTCATGCGACCTTCGCTCGGCGAATACCGGAGTGCTGCGCGGAATCCATCAGCCCGAGTAGTTCATACTTTGATTTGATCACGTGCGCGCCGATGAGCACGGCAGCCGCTTCGGGATCGCGCTGGTGAAGCGCACTGAGCAAATTCCGATGATCGCTGGATACCCCGGCGAACCGCTCTGGTGCGTAGCCATGCTGATGCCACATCGCCACGATCAGCACCCAATACTGATCGACAATCGCGACTGCTTGCGGGTTGCCCGCTGCCGCGTTGATTGCCTGGTGAAACCGACGATTTGCGACAAGAGCTGCAGCGTAGTCGGCTTTGGTAACACACTGCTCCCTGTCGGCTTCGATCGCATGCAACTTCGCAAGGAGTTCCGGCGAGCAACGGCTAGCGGCCTGACGGGCCAGAAGAACTTCGACCGCCGCGCGAATTGAGAACAGGTTCTCGACGAAATTCCGGTCCGCGCTGCGGACGCGCGCGCCCCGGTTGGGCTCAAGCTCGACCAGCCCTTCTCCCCGAAGTTGCCGTAGCGCCTCACGGATCGGCATGTGACTGGCGCCGTATCGGCCGGCAAGGTCATCAATCGTCAGCCGCGAACCCAGCGGCAGACGACCGGTGGCGATGTCCTCGCGGATTTGCTGGCTGATATCGTTCAGACGCGTCATGCGGCACGCAATTTGATCAATATATTAATCATACGGCGGTATATTGGCACCGTAAAGGGAACATTTGATCAAATTCACCTTGGATCCGCCACGCGGTCGGTCTGACGAGTGCAGTCGGGTCCGCAGAAGCTGATGGCAATGCCGCCCGGCGCTCAGCCCCTAGAGATCGATTTTGTATCCGCCCATCTTGATCGCCTCGATCGATTGCTGCTGCGCCTGTTTCAGCGCCGCCATCGGCGACATCTGCTTGGTCGCGATCGCCTCGATCGCACGGTTGATCTTGTCACCGACCTGCGGGAACACCGGCACGGTGCGATAGCGCATATAACCGCCGTCGCCGAGCTGCTCGAGCACCCTGAGGTAGAGCGCGGCGACGTCTTGGCCGTTCAGCGTCAACGCTTCCTTGAACGGCTCGCTGTCGATCACCGAGCGGCGGCAGATGCTGGGATAGCCGTGCTCTTTGACGAGCCGGGTCAGCATCTCCTTCGACAGCGCCCATTTAATGAATTCCCAGGCCGCGCCCTTGTTCTTCGAGCCCTTGGGAATGCCGAAGCCGTGGCAGGCGACGCCCGGGAAATCTCCGGCCGGGCCGGCCGGCACCATGCCGTAGCGCACGGTCTTGCTGACCTTGCTGTTCGGATCCTTGGCGAGCGGCAGACCCCAGGTGATCGCGTTGGTGCGCATGTTGGCGCGGCCGGAAAGCTGTGACTGCATGGCCTGGTCGTCGGTGAACGACAGGATGCCGGGCGGCCCGTATTTGGTGATCAGGTTGGCGTACCACGCAGCCGATTTCGCCGCCTCGGGGGTGTCGAGCGTCGGCGTCAGGTTTTTTGGCGGGTCCTTGAAAATGCGCCCGCCCATCGCCTGCAGATAGGGCGGCCAGTTCCAATGATGCAGCTTGTCGGCGGTCCACGCGGCGACACCGTCCTTATTGTGGACCGCGTCGCATACCGTGATCAATTCGTCCATTGTCGTCGGTAGCTTGAGCCCGGCTTTGTCGATCAGGTCGGCGCGCGAGGCGGCGAGGATCATCGCCCCGGCCTCAACGCCGTAGGCGTAGGTGTGGCCCTTGGCATCGCGCATCGAGGCCTCGACCCCGGGCACAAAATCCGCCGCGTCCCATTCGGGCGGCGTGGCGTTGGGGTCCTTGGTGAACTCGTCGAGGTCGCTGACCCAACCGGCGCCGATCCAGCGGTTCTGGTAGATGAACGTGACGATGATCACGTCGTAGCTCGATCCGCCGGTCGACAGCTCGAGGTCCATGCGCTGATTGTAGATCGGGAAGGCCTGGACATCGAACGCCACCTTGATCCCGGTCTTTTCCTCGAACTCGGGGAAATAGTCCTTGAGGTAGTGGTGGAACGGCAGCGAAAACGCCGCGCCACGGATCGTCGCGCCGGCGTATTTCGATTTCGCCTGGCCCAGTACCGCCGGAGCCGGCAGCGCGGCGGCACCCAATCCTGCGAGCACGGCGCGGCGCGTCAACCGCCCACGATGGATCATGATTTCCTCCCCGACGTTGTGCCGAGTCCGATTATACCGCTCAGGCGCCGGGTAATCCGCTCTTGATCGATTCCGCGACGACATGGCGCGCAACCTCGCGCAGCAGTTTGCGGTCGGCGGCCGGCGTCGCCGCCGGTGCGATGCCCGGCACGACGCGGTCGTGGCTGTAGGTCGGCACCGCGCTGCCGTTGCGCAGCATCGGGGACTCCAGCTCGGCGTTGTCGCGCACCGCTCGGATGCCGTGCCGGATCATGTTGCGCATCATGATGATGCCGCGATCGGTCGAGGCCAGATGCTCAAGCCCGTGGCGCGCGACGCCGCCGTGGATGCTGACCTGGGCGTCGTAATCGCCGGGCACCCGCTGTCGTTCCTCGTAGGGGCGGCCGGCGTCCTGACCGAACCCGGCGCCGCGGCGCATCTCCTTGCCTTCCGGCGCGCGATAATAGCCGATCTGCATCGTATGGGTGTCGTCGAGCGGTACCGCCCAGGTCGTCGCCTGCGGCCGGTTGATCGAGTTGCGCAACGCCAGCGGGTCCAGATTGGGTGGGAACTGGTGGATGTTGGGCAGGATGAAATCGGCGACGCGCACCCATACCCGGTCACCCTGCCGGCGGGTGTCGATATAGACCATGCCGGCCGGAGTCTCCATCCAATCCCACTCGCCGAGCGCCTTCAGATCGGTGGTGAAACCCTGGCTTCCCGGCAGCGTGTGCAGGAACGCCAGATGCGCCGGGTCCATGCTGTTTTCCTTGACCTGCAGCCAGTTGCATTCCCACAGCGTCGGGGCGCGGGCGACCAGCCGGTGGCCCGGCAGGTCGTAAGTGTCGAGAATCGGAAAGGGCGGCTGCCGGTCGGGCGGTCCCATATAGGCAAAGACCAGCCCCTCGTGTTCGTGCACCGGGTAGGCGCCGTGAAACAGGCGGTCCTTCAGCGTGCTGGTGGCCGGCTCGCCCGGCGTTTCGAGGATCGTGCCGTCGCAATCGAACAACCAGCCGTGATAGCAGCAGCGGATGCCCCGATCGCCGACCAGCCCGAATTCGAGCGAGGTGCCGCGATGCGGGCAATGCAGCTCCAACAGCGCGATCGCGCCGCGCCGGTCGCGAAACGCGACGAGGTCCTCGCCAAGAATGCGCAGGCGGCGGGGAAGCTCGCCGAGCTCGCTCGCCAGGATGACCGGCTGCCAGAAGCGCCGCAGGTATTCGCCGCACGGCGTGCCGGGCCCGACCCGGGTCAGCTCCTCGTCTTCGGGCGGCAGCCCGCGATGGTGATAGGCACTATAGGCCTTGTTGAGGAACGGCACCCGCTCGGCCATGATCGCCTCCTTTCGCTGCCGCCGCCGGCGCTGCCCGTGAAGCGCTCCGACGGCGCTGCGGAATAGTGGAGGGCAGGCGCCCCTAGGGCAAGGTGCCGCCGGTCAGCGCCCGGCCTGCCGGGTCAGAGCGCGAAACTCACCGGTTCTGCAAGATGGCAGGCGGTGTAGTCGCCGGTGTTGGTGTCGGCCAGTTCGAGATTGTAGAAATCACGCTGCGGCTCGGTGAAATACGGGCCGGCGTGCCACGTGCCGTGCGCGAGCATGATGAATCGACGGCTCGGCACGCGGAACGCGCGGATATCGGCGAGCGTCGGGGTCGCGGCGGAGGCGACCGCGATCAGCCACGGCGCATCGTCGGCGGCGCCGAGGCATTGCGTGACCCGGTCGTGCCGGGCGAGCCGGTCGAAGCTGGTGCCGCGGCCTTCGAGGCGCATGATGTACAGCCGCGGCCGGCCCTGCGACAGGTCGAGCGGAACATCGCCGGCGCCCTCGGCGCCGTCGCCTTGCGGCGCGCCGATCGCGCCGAACGGTGCGAACGCCTCGGAGGTCAGCGCAGTGATCGCGAGCCTCGTCATCCAGCCCCCTCCGTGAGCGCCCGCCAGGGGCCCGGGCCGGCCCGCTCCATCCCATTCTCGTAGCTATGCCGACGTGGGCAACCGGTCCTTTTCCCATTCGGCCTTGCGGCGATAGATCGTCGAGGGATTGATCTCGAGCAGCGCCGCCGCGCGCGGCACGTTGCCCCCGCATTGCGCCAGCGCCGCCTCGATCGCATCCTTTTCGATCAGCCACAGCGGCTTGATCGCCGCGCCGCCGGGCGCGGCGCGCGCGGCGTGGAGTGGCGGTGCGGCCGGCGCGAGCGTGGCGACGCGCGGCGCGGTGCCGGGGTCGAGCCGCGACAGCATCGCCTCGGTGACGATGTCGCCCTGGTTGAACAGCACGACGTTGCGCAGCACGTTTTGCAGTTCGCGGATGTTGCCCGGCCATGGATAAGCGCGCAGCGCGTGCACCGCGCCGTCGTCAAAATCGCGGAGCGATTTGCCCTCTTCCTCGGCATATACGGCGAGGAAATGGCGCGCCAGCAGTAGGATGTCGTCGCCGCGCTCGCGCAGCGGCGGCATCGCGCACGGCACGACGTGCAGCCGATAATACAGATCCTCACGAAACCGCCCGGCCTGCACCTCCTGCCACGGGTCGCGGTTGGTGGCGCACAGATAGCGCACATCGGCACGCTCGGTTTCGCTGCCACCGACCTTCTGGAATTCGCCGGACTGGATGACGCGGAGCAGTTTGACCTGCAGCGCCGTGTCGAGTTCGCCGATCTCGTCGAGAAACAGCGTGCCGCCTCTGGCCTGGGCGATCGCGCCGATGCGGCTGCCAACCGCGCCGGTAAAGGCGCCGCGGACATGGCCGAACATCTCGCTTTCCATCAAGTCCTTGGGGATCGCGCCGCAATTGACCGCGATCAATGGGCCGTCGCGGCGCGGGCTCAGTTGGTGGATTGCCTGCGCGCACAATTCCTTGCCGGTCCCGCTTTCGCCGGTGATGAACACGGTGGCGCGGCTGGCGGCGGTGTTTTCGATGACATTGTACACCGCGCGCATTGGCAGCGAGGCACCGATCAGCCCGCAAAAGCGCCCGCTTTTGGTGATGTCGTTGGCCGCGGCCAGGGTTTCGAGGCGGCGCCGCTCGAGCGCGTTGCGCACCGTGATCAGCAGCCGGTCGGGTGCGAACGGCTTGACGATGAAGTCATAGGCGCCTTCGCGCATCGCCTCGACCGCCACCTTGACCGAGCCGTGCGCGGTTACCACGATCACCGCACAGGGCAGGTTGCGCGTGCGGATCGTGCGCAGAATTTCGAGGCCGTTGATGTCCGGCAGTTCGAGGTCGAGAAGCACCACGTCGGGGATGGTTTCGCGCAAGGCATCGAGCGCGCGCGCCCCGGTTACGGCATCGATCAGCTCAATATCGAGCTTTTTAAGGAACTCGTGATAAAGATTCAGGATCGAACGTGTGTCTTCGACCAGCAACAGGCGCGGTTTGGCCGTCATGCCTCCTCCTACCCCACGCCGCTGTCGTAGTCGGATATGGTTTCAAATAGCTGAACGGCTCGGGGCGATCCAGTTGCTGGCGCGCCGCCCGGCGCGCACGGTGGCAGGCTGAGCGAATTGCCGTCCGATCCCGCCAGCTACGACGCACCCGATCCCGGGCGCCGCCGGTTCCGGCCAGGCGGGCGCTATTGGTTGCCGGCGGCGATCACGCTGTTCGGCACGCTGGTCGTGGCCCTGATCTGCGCCGCCGTCTACATGCAGCTTGCCGAGCAGCGCGCCGCGATCCTCGATGAGGCGCGCAAGCACACCTCCAACCTGGCGCGCGCCTTCGAAGAGCATATCCGTCGTACAGTCAAGGAGGTCGACGACACCCTGTTGGTGCTGAAGCGCGGCTATGAGAGCGACCCGGCGCATTTCAAGCTGTGGCAATGGCCGGGCAGGGAATTGCTGCTGCCGGATTTGTCGGTGCAGATCATGATGGCCGACAAGAACGGGATCATCGTCGGTACCACCGACGGGCCGGCGCCGGTCACCGCATCGGTGCGCAACGAGGATTATTTCCAGGCGCAGATCCACGACACCGCCGACACGCTGTTCATCGGCAAGCCGATCGTCGGCGGCGGCGCCGGGCGCTGGACGATCCCGCTGTCGCGCCGCCTTACCGCGCCGGACGGCAGCTTTGCCGGGGTGATCGTCGTCTCGCTCGACCCCTACTACCTTGCCCGGTTCTACGAGGCGGTCGATCTCGGCCCCGGCGGCACGGTGATGCTCGTGGGGCGCGACGGCGTCGTGCGTGCGCGTGTGTCGTTCAGGCGAAACGCCAAGGCGGGCGGCT
>Ga0307372_10012568_pt1 | contig 11063 bp, 11 predicted proteins | sample OX1MG_FD_202533 | JGI IMG/M metagenome (GOLD analysis project Ga0307372, IMG submission 202533) | Soil microbial communities from Risofladan, Vaasa, Finland - OX-1 | ecosystem: Environmental > Terrestrial > Soil > Coastal area > Acid sulfate soil | place: Finland: Risofladan, Vaasa | collected...
GGAGCGGCCGCGGACGAGACCGATCAGCCAGATCACGACCAGCACGATGATTGCCAGCCAGATCAGGTTGACCAATGCGCCTGTGGCGTGGAACAGCAGCCACAGCACGAAGAGAATGGCCGCGAGCACCAGCAACAAGTGGATCATCTCAGCACCTCCTTCATGATTGGCCCCCGCGAGCCCAGGGTTCCCCTGACTCCCTTGTGATCTTTCGGTGCTCGCATCGCTCGCATCTACTCGATTCCCGGTCTCTCAGCGTCACCGTGCTTCGGGGCCATGGCCAACGTAGCCCAGGCGAGCGCCGACGTAACGTGCCTTTAGTCCTTCTGCCTGAAGGCCGTGCGGCCATCTCAAGGCAAAGATCCTTCCCGCCGACCTCAGCCAATTCTTGTTTAAGGGCCGGTGCTGAAGTTCTATCCCGCGCTTGGCTCAAGCTGTTGGCTGCCTGTGGGGCACGCTTATTCGTCAGGCCCCGCGCTGATGCCAATCAGCCACCGGCGACCGCTTGAGCTATCTGGTAAGCCGAAGCCCCTTCGCACCCGATCTGCCTTGCTTGAGACCCTTTCCTGCGGCGCTCCAACGCCACGTAAATGGATTCCGCGCAACGACCGGCGCTGCGGCCGCGGGCGTGCTCTCGCACTCAGAAGATCAAACCCGACCGAACTCGGCCACGGCGCGCCGCGGCCTGAACAGTCCCTCACTGCGCGACTTCGGGCGGGACCTCGACATCAACCGGTATGGGTTGTTGGCGGGGTCTCCTCCGCAACCGGCCCGCGATCCCGGCGATGCCGCCTGGAAAGAAGAACACGAGCACGATGAAAAGAGCGCCCAGGATGAACAGCGGCTCCGCCAGGGGCGCTCGCAGCCATCCAGGCAGGGAGGCGATCTCGCTCGAAGACGAAAGCTTGAGCAAGCGGAAATCGAGGTACTCGTACAGTGCGCCGCCCAGCGCAGGTCCCCAAAGGGTGCCCGCGCCGCCGAGAACCACCATCAGCAGCAAAGCCAGGCTCAAGTTGGCGGTCGTGACTTCCGGCGTCGCCCCGCCGAGAAGCAGCAGGTAAACGATTCCACCTAGCGTGGCGAGAAAGCCGCTCAGGGTGAAGGCGAGCAGTTTGAAGGCAAATGGGTTAAGGCCCATCACCTCGACGCGGCGTTCGTTCTCTCGGATCGCCAGCCAGACCTTGCCCGGGCGTGAGTTGACAGCCCACCAGCAGATCACGAAAGTCAGAACCAGGTAAGCCAGCGCGATCCAGTAGAGGTACCGCGTGTTGACCACGCCGATCAAGAAATTCGGGAGGTTGGTCACATCCAGGCCCAGTCCCTCCTCGCCGCCGGTGAGCCGTCCGGGATTCTCGAGGGCGAGGATCGATCCCGCCTGGGCGAAAGCGAGCGTGACCATCGCGAACGCAATCCCGCTCACTCTCAACGAGACGGCGCCGAAGACAAAAGGGAGAACGATGCCGGCGGCAAAAGTTGCCGCAAGGGCGGGCAGGAGCGCCCAGTGGTACCGGGTCAGCAGGATGTCGGCTACGTAGATGCCGGTCGAGAAGTAGAGCGCGTGACCAAACGAGAGCAGACCGGTGTATCCGAACAACAGGTTGTAGCTGAGCGCAACCCCCGCGAACGTAGCGCACAGGGCCAGCAGCTGCAGCGTGCCCGGCTCGTTCAGCGGACCATTGAAAAGGCCTGGAATCTCGAAGTCCACGAACGGGATCGCGGCCAGCAGCGCGAAGATGACGAATGCAGCGACCGTGCTCCTGCCCGAGCGCGGTTGGCGCAGCAAGCTAACCGACGCTCCGGCCGAGCAAGCCCTGGGGTCGCCACAGCAGTACGACAGCGAGGAGAAGCACCACCGATAGGTCGCCCGCGGCCGAGAAACCCCAGTACACCGACGCGTAGTAGTTCATGAACTGCTGGAGCAACCCGACCACCACCGCCGCCAGCGCGGAACCTGTGAAAGAGCCGAGGCCGCCGATGACGATGACGATGAAAGCGAAGATCAGCGTCGCCGTTCCACGCTCGGGGTCGATGTTGCCGAAGTAGAGCGCACCCAGGGCACCGGCGAGCGCGGCGGCGACACCGCCAAGGGCGAAGACGAGCGTGAACGCGCGCTGGACATCGATCCCGAGGGCAGCCACCATGGCCCTGTTCTCGACCCCGGCGCGAACGATGAGGCCCCAGCGCGTGAAGCGCAGGAACGCGGACAGGACCAGGAACACCACCGCCGCCACTGCAATCGCGAGGAGCCGGCTGTTGGGGATGTTGGCGCCCGCCAACTGCGTCACGCCCTGGGTCCAGCTCGGGGCCGGGTAGGAGATCGGGTCGGGGCCGAACGTGCCCTGGACCAGCGCCGTGAACGCAAGGGCAAGGCCAACGGTCACCAGCACCTGCTCGACGTGGCGCCGGTAGAGCGGGCGGATTAGGCCAATCTCCACGGCGGCGGCGACGATCGCCCCGACGACCAGGCAGCCGAGGAGCGCGACCAGGAATCGCCACGGATCCCCGAACGGCAGGCGAACCGCGATCCACCACGAGGCATAGCCGCCGACCGTCAGGAATATGCCGTGGGCGAAGTTGAGGACGCGCATCAAGCCATAGGTGAGCGAGAGTCCGGACGCGATCAGGAAGTAGAGGGCGCCGAGGCCGAGCCCGGTCACCAGCAGCAGGATGACTGTGCTCATCAGTGGCCGCCGGCTCCCAGGTAGCGCCGCGCCAGCGCGGGGTCGGCGAGGAGGTCGGCCACGTCGCCGGTGTACGCAACGCGACCTTCGTCGAGCACGACCACCTTTTCGGCCAGGTTGCGTGCAACCTGGAGGTTTTGCTCGACGAGCAGCAAGGTGGCCGCCTGGGCAGCACGCTTCAGCGCGGATGCCGCCTTGGTGACCATCAGCGGCGAGAGGCCTTTGGTGGGTTCGTCGACCAGGATGATCTGGTTGTCGTTGAGCAGCGCCCGGGCTACGGCGACCATCTGCTGCTGGCCGCCGGAAAGGCTGCCCGCCGCTTGCGCTCGGCGCTGCTTCAGCTCGGGAAACACATCGAACACGAGGTCGTAACGAGGCCTCTTGTCGCGCTCGGCCAGCCTGAGGTTCTCGGCCACCGTGAGCTCCGAGAAGACCTCCCGTTCCTCGGGCACGTATCCGACGCCAAGGCGCACGATCTCGTGGGTCGTCATCCGGGCCAGCTCGCGATTGGACAGCCGGATCGAGCCGCTGCGTCCGACCAGGCCGAGGATCGCCTTGATGGTGGTGGTCTTCCCGGCCCCGTTGCGGCCGAGAAGAGCCGTCACCCCACCCGCCGGGACCTGGAAGCTGACTCCTTGGAGGATGTGCGACTCGCCCAGGTGGACGTGAAGGTCGTCGACCTCGAGCAGCGTGCGCGTGGCGGTGGGCGTGCTCATACGCTCTCGGGACCCAGGTACGCCTCTTGGACGACCGGGTCTGCCATCACCTTGGACGGCGTGTCGATCCGCAGCAGGCGTCCTTGGTGCATAACCGCGATCCGGTCGCTGAGACCGATCACGACGTCCATCCGGTGCTCGACCATGAGGATGGCCTTGCCCTGCTCGCGCTGCAATGAGCGGATGACTTCGACCATGCCCGCGACGTGCTCGGCCGACAGACCTGAGGTCGGTTCGTCCAGCAGCAGGACCTCGAAGCGGCCGCCGAGGAGAATGGCCAGCTCGAGCCGCCGTTTGGTCCCGTGCGGAAGAAGGGCTGCCGGCATCATCGCCACGCCGGCCAACCCAACTTGAGCGAGCGCCTCGGCCGAGCGCTCGACAGTGCCCGTGTCGGCCGCGGCCCTCCGCCACGGCTGCAGGCTGCCGCCCTGGTGCGCCTGAACTCCGAGCCTCACGTTCTCCAGCACGGAGAGCGCGTTGAAGACGGTCGAAGTCTGGAAGGTGCGGCCGAGTCCGGCCTGGGCACGCTGAAAGGGCCGATCGTCGGTGATGTTCCGCCCGAGCAGGTCGATGGAGCCCGACGTCGGCCTGAGGATCCCGCTGATGAGGTTGAGCAGCGTCGTCTTGCCGGCGCCATTCGGACCGATGACGCTTACGAACTCGCCTGGTTGGAGCGCGAAGCTAACCCGGTCGACGATGGTGAAGCCACCCACGCGGTATCCGAGCTGCTGCAAGCTCAGCACCGGCGCGGTGGACTTCACCATGTCAGCCGGACGAGGAGATTAATGCTGCGGTGGGGCGGTGTCCTGGGGAGAAAGCGTGTTGACGAGCTGTGCCGTGTAGTCGGTCCCGCTCTGGTTGAGCTTGGCGATGAACATCGGCTGCAGCAGCGCGTGGTCGGCGGCACGAACGGTTTCCTGTCCTTTCGGCGCGAGGAAGCTATAACCCTCCAGCGCGCTGATCATGGCGTTCACGTTCGTGTCGCCATCAGCCTTGTCCACAGCGTGGGCTAGCAGCTGCGCCGTCACGAAACCGTCGGGAGTGAACAGATCGGGGAAGGATCCGTTCTTCGTTTCCTGGTTGATTAGATACGTGTTGACGTTATTGGTGGCGGCACCCTGGAAGTAGTGCGCCAGCAGCGAGATCTTGCTGCCGGCAGAGCCGAAGATCGGCCAGGTCACCTTGTCTGCGAGACCGGTGACCACTGTGCTCGAGTCCACCGCACCCTGCTGGTCCATCGCCTGCCACATCGACTGAGCCGTAGCTCCCGCCCATGCGACGAAGATCAGGTCAGGTTTGGCATCTTTCGCCTGCTTGGCAAAGGCCGTGAAATCGCTGGCGCTGAGGGGGACCAGCAGCGACGTGACGGTGGCACCGGCGAAGAGGGCTTTGACCGCCGCAACGTTGCCCTGGCCGAAGGCGCTGTCTTGCGCGAACACCAGAACCTTCTTGCCGGTGACGTCGCCGAGCATCGCTTTCGCGGTCAACACGTCCTGGATGCTCTCGCGGCCGGATCGAAAGGTGTACTTGTTGATACCAGTGATTGCGTCGGTGGCGGCGGCGCCGGAGATGAAGAGCACCTGGTTCTGCGCCGCGATGGGGGCCACCTGGAGGGCGACGCCGGACGAGCTGCTGCCACCAATGATGTGGTCGCCCTGCCCGATCAAATCCTTGGCGATCGAGACGGCCTTGGCCGGGTCGCCCGCGTCGTCGTTGTAGCTCACCACGATCTTGTGGCCGTTGACCATGCCGGTCCCGTTGGTGACGTACTTGAGCCCGACGTTGAAACCGTCGAGGTATTCCTTGCCATAGGAAGCCAGGACGCCGGTCTGAGAGTAGATCAGGCCGAATTTAACATCCGCCTTGGCCTGCGCAGGGGCGGAACTTCCGCCGCACGCAGCCGCGAGAAAGGCGATGCCCGTAATCGCGAGAAGCGCGCTGTAACGGTTCAGAGAACGAATCAAGGTGTTTCCCCCCTAATTGGTGATGACGGTGGAATCGAGACAGCGAGCGGCGAATTGGTCGACGAGGTCGGCGACGATGGACGCGCCGGGATCAGCCAGCGCGATCGTGTAGTGAGTGGTGCCGGCGACCCGGTGCTCCTCGACCGAGGGGATGCACTCGCGGATCTCCGCCATCACCTGGTCCGGGATGATGGGCGGCTGGCCGGGCGCAACGCCGTCCTCGGCCCGGATGACGATGACCGGGCAGCTGACGGCCTGGAGCCGCTGCTTGACCTCTTGCTTCTGCGCCATGGACCGGAAGTCCTCTCGCACGGCCGGTTCCGCCGCCCTGGCCCGAAGCTCGGGCGGCTCGCCCCCGAGGTCGTACTCGAGGTAGTCCTCCACCCAGGGGCCCCAATCCTTGGCGGGAAAAGTCGGCAGAGCTCGCCAGAAGGCGAGGTATCTGTCCATGGACTCGTACGTCGTGCGCAGGCGCTCGATCTGGGGCTTGAGCAGCGTGTCGAGGAGCTGGTCGGGATCCAAGCCCGCGGGCGGGTCGAGCAGGTAGCCGCCGTCGAGCATCACCAGTCCAGCGACAAGAGCCGGGAACTCGACGGCGAGCGCGGTCCCGACGTACGCGCCCATCGAATGACCGAGTACAACGCTGCGCCCCAATCCGAGACCGCGCATCGCGGCCGCCACATCGAGTGCGTGCTGCCGCATGCCATATCCGGTCGCCGGCTTGTCAGACCGACCGCGGCCGCGGAGGTCCGGGGCGAAGAACGGACGCCGCCCAGCGAGCCGCTCAGCGATGCCGACAAAGCCGACGTGCGAGGCGGTTAGCCCGTGGATGGCGACGATGGCAGGTCCTTCGCCAGGCCACAGTCTGTACGCGAGCTCTACCTCGCCCGCGCGCACGCGTCGTACCGGTTCTTCGCCGCCTGAAGCCAACCCCGCCGCCACCTCCCAGTTCCCGGTTTGCCGAGCTAGCGCTCGCTCCACCAATGGCCGAATAAGAACGTCATATCCCGCGTTTACCGAGCGATCGCTCGTTAGTCTAATCGGCTGGATTGCAATGTCAATGATCAGTTTGTGAGCTACGATGGGGCCTGGTTGAGCACTGCTTCCCGCGCACGGCAATCGGTGGCCTCCAATGCCGTGCCGATTCAGTCAGTTCCACCCCACACCGCGGCCAAGGGCACGCTGCTGCCGCCCCGCGCGACGGCAAACGGGACTTTACGCCGCCTCCAGGAAGTCGCCCTCATCGGATTCTGCGAGCGCGGCTACCACGGCCTCTCTACGCGCGACCTGGCCAGCGCCACCGGGCTGAGGGCGAGCTCCGTGTACGCCCACGTGACCGCGAAAGAGGATCTCCTTTATCAGCTTGTGACCATGGGCCACGAGGAGCACAACGAGCTCCTTCGCAAGGCGCTGATCGGATCCGGACCCGACCCCAAGCGGCAGATGGAGGCCCTGGTCAGGGCCCATGTGTTCATGCACGCGTCGTACCCGCTGCTCGCGCGGCTGTGCAACAAGGAGCTCCATGCGCTCTCGCCCGCTCACGCGGAGCGCGTTATGCAAGTGCGCCTCGACTCGGAGCAGATGTTCCTCGACGTCGTGAAGCGCGGCATCGAGACGGGTTCGTTTCACACCGCTGACCCATGGCTGGCTGTGGCCGCGATAGCGGCGATGGGCCTGAGGATCGCCGAATGGTTTGAGCCAGGAGGCGCGCGCAGCGTCGAAGAAGTCTCTGGGGCCTACGCGGAGTTCGCGCTCAAGCTCCTCGTATAGAGCTGCCAGCCTTGTCACATTAACTACGGTTACATTCCGACCTTTGTATTCAGAAATTGGTCGGGGGCCCGGGATTTGAACCCGGGGCCTCACGGTCCCGAAACCTGGGCGTTCTCGTCCACCGAGACTATTTTCAAGGGTCTTGAGTTCATTTCGAGTACCGGCCTGACCGCTCCAAGCCCGCTTCAGCCATCAGATTCGCCGGGATTACTACATGAATTACTACATTTGTCGTCTATTCCGTGGACGCAGGCATGCGCGCGGATTAGCTCGGAATCAAGGGCAACTGAGTTGATGCCCTTCTTGACCGCGCCTCTCGCCGCCGAGCTCGAAGTTGGAAGGCCAGCAAGACGACCTCGTTGACACGGCGCTCGTAGTCACCGACGCTAGCCCCCTCCACGGACTTAAAGACTTCACGCGCTGCCGTTTCTAGCTGGTACCAGATGTCGCCTCCACGCTTGAGAAAGAGCGGGTGGCGGGAGTTGATCACGACGGTCGTGATCTCGGACTCAATTACTGTCTGACTCCGGATGGAGGGGTCGAGCGGGCGCACGATGACCTGTCCAAACCCGCGACGTTTCTGCTCACTGTCGGACGGCGGCCGGGGAGCTGCCCGAACGGTATCCGCGTTGGATGGATTCTGTCCATCCGATTGCGCCCGAGCCTCGACCTGAGCACGCGCGGCCGCCTGGCCGGGAAAGACTTCCTCTCGTTCAGCGAGCTTCAGGACCTGGCTGAGTAGGCGGCGGACCTGCTCAGCCGTTTTCAGCGCAGAAGCCGGAGGCGGCGCCATCTCATCTTCGGCCAACCGTTTGGCAATAGGCGCCAGCAACGCATGCATTCTTTTTTCGACCGCGACCCACTCGGCTCCATCGCGGGCGAATTCGCTCTTGTTCATGGTTAGCGGAACGGGAGCCAGGTCAACTTCCCCGACGAGCCTGGCCATCCCTGAGACTTGGACCGCATTTGGGTGGCCGAAGAACTCTCCGCTCGTGATGAGCCGGCCAAGCTTGTAGCAGCGCAACCCTGGCACGTAGTCGACCCCGCGGCCTTCGGGCTCGGCGATCCCATACCAACCTTTCAGCGTTGTGCCCGCGGCGTATACGGATATGCGGTGCTCCTCTTGAAAGCTGATCGATGGCGGTTCAACTCGGCTGCCATTGACCGTCACCTTCAGCTCAGCTCGGAGTATCAAGGGACGGTACGTGTCGCCGAGCCGAGCGCCGAGACGGCGAGGATCCAGACGTTTGTCGACGCCGTCGATTCGAATTCGGACGTACCCCTGGTCTACGGGCACACGCTTGGTAACCACCTTCAACTCATACGTCTTGAGTTTGGAGCGGTCGCGGTAATCGGGGTCTGCGAAGCGCCATGCGTCGCTATCGCCGGGTCGGCTGGCTTCGACGATGAAGCCGCTGCCAAGGTGACCAATCGCCGCTTTGCCTCCTTGACCGTACTGGCCAAGCAGTTTGCGCCCTCGCTTGGATGATCCGCCCCAGCGTAGATAGCTTCGCTCGAGCTCGACCGGCCCCATCCCCTCCCCACCTCGCGTTTCGATTACGAAGTACGAGGGATGGACCAGGAGGAGGACTTCGAGCTGGCTGCCCTTGACGCGGGAGTCGATTGCGTTGTCGACCAGCTCCATGACAGCGTCGGCCGAAGAGCGGTAGTTGGCAAAGAGCGACGCGGTGATAGCTGGGTCAATCCGCTCACGGACGGTGACACGTTGCGCCATACCAGCGAAATCTATACCTCACGAAGTACGAAATGGCGGGTGAACGGAACATGCCGCTCAGCACCTTTAGCCCCCCTCTAGATAGGCTAGTTTCGGGTGGCCGGACTCGGCGATTAAGATCGCTGAGTGCCGCGGATTAGCTACTTTCGAGGGATCGCGATCTACATGTACTGGGACGAGGGCGTTCACGCGACACCTCACTTCCACGCCCACCATGCCGGGGCCCGTGCCTCGGTGGACGTGGATGGAAGACTGATCGCTGGCGAAATCGACGGAGCTGCCCTGCGCTCAGTGCAAGAGTGGGCGAAGACTCACCGGGCCGAGCTCCTGGCAAATTGGGAACGTGCTCGGAGAGCCGATCCTATCCTCCCCATCGAGCCCCTCGATTAGGATTTGGCAATGAGCTATCTGCCTGCCGTCGTCGGTGTGGCGGTGATCGGCCATCACCGGCTACGGCTTCTATTTGATGACGGAACTGCCGGTGATGTCGACCTGTCGTCGATGGAATGGCGAGGCGTGTTCGAGCCCCTTCGCGATCCCGACTACTTCGCCAAGGTGAAAGTCGATCCGGAAGCAGCCACGGTCGTATGGCCTAATGGCGCGGACCTGGCTCCAGAGACCCTCTACGCAGAAGCCCGCAAGAACCCTCTTATCGCCGCCTAGTCGTCCCCGTTCGTGGCGAATTTGTTGTCGATAGGCACGGTGCTAATCCCGGCGCAAACAAAGTCTGTTAGATCCGTAGGTATCCGCGGCTTCCTGCAGGCGGTCGGAGAGTCATCGAGCGCAACCAACACGCTTCCTTGATCGCACCTCCGACACCTGACGCTCCGAAACCATGAACGATCAGCAAGATGCGATCGCCGCCTCGGTGAGCAGCCTTGATCTCGCCGATCAGCTGCTCCATCGCCTCACCAACCGTCTGGCCGGAATGAGAGATGTCGACTTTCCGCACGACTTCACCAAGCGACCGCAGATCGAGCCCGAAGGCCGCGACTCACGGTGTGGCACCTTCGCAGGAATGGATCACTAAATCGCGCAAGCCGCCTGGGCATGGTTAGCCGCCTCGAAGCACGGCGCTGTTTGAGATCCCGCCTTCTCCAGATTGCATCTTGGCCCCCATAACCTAACTATCTGCTAGGCCTGTTAGGGCATAGATTCGTCTTCGGACGCCGGCGGCACCTCGCGTAACACCGCCCGGATCCTTTCGGCGAGCTCCTCAATGGTTTGGCCGCGGCTCAAGGACATCATCCAGTCAGCTCTCTCTTCCTGAGATGCCTCGACGTCATAGCCGTTGATGGCCAGAAAGGTCCTCAGAGCGATGAGACCAGTTCTCTTGTTTCCCTCGAGGAATGGCTGGCCCTCGGCGATGCCGTGTGCCAGCGCGGCGCCCTGGGTCGCGATGTCGGCATTCATGGAGTGCGCGAACGTTTTCGCACGGTTCAGGGCACTGCGCAGGCCGTCCGGATCCCGAAGGCGATCGCGGGCGCCTTGATCGTCGAGGCCAAACAAATCGGCGTGAAGACCGATCACGTCGTCCAACTCGAGGTAGAGGAGGTCGGCACTCGACTCAGGTGACATGCCGACCTGGAAATCGAAGAGGCCTTGTCAGGCCTTCTTCTGGTCGAAGTCATCCAGGATCTGGAGAGCGCGCCGATCCTCGGCGATAACTCGCCGGCCGTACTCGCGGATCATCTTGCGCACATTGGCCACCGGAAGAACTCGCAGCTCTCCGGACGGCAACGCCGTGACCATGACCTGAGCATCTGGCTTGAATCCCAAATCCTCATGTTGGTGGGGGATCGAAACCACGTTGCTGTTGCCGACCCGGCGGATCTTCACAAGCTTCACCGGCTGAGTATATACGCGGATATACGCGGATATACGCGTCGCACAAGGCCGGTCAGGGTGCCGGTTATATTGCCAGCTGACGCTCCGCCCTGATTGCTGCCGATAGGCACCCATTATCGACAGCAGCATCGCACCTTGAGGTCAGTGGTGGGTGCCCCACCAGCCGGCGCTGGCGCCAGTATTTCCGGCGGCCTGTTCGTAGGCTCAGGAGCCCGCGAACTCGGGCAGGTCCAGCTCGCTGAGGACCCGTAGTAGCTCTCGAAGCTCACCTTCGACGGTTGCGCGGAGCCGCTCGATATCCAAGTCACGGTAGTGGTGCGTGTAGAAGTCGCGAGCTCGCGCCAGTTCG
>Ga0307372_10012569_pt1 | contig 11062 bp, 10 predicted proteins | sample OX1MG_FD_202533 | JGI IMG/M metagenome (GOLD analysis project Ga0307372, IMG submission 202533) | Soil microbial communities from Risofladan, Vaasa, Finland - OX-1 | ecosystem: Environmental > Terrestrial > Soil > Coastal area > Acid sulfate soil | place: Finland: Risofladan, Vaasa | collected...
GCGATCTTCACTACTTCACCGACGAAAGCAACGTGATTCGAGCCAACGCCACCACCACCGCTTCCCTTTCCGATTCTCCCATCGGCCAATAACCCGCCGCTTGGAGCCTGTGTGACAACTGCGGCTGTAGCGGCGGTCTGTGACCTCCGGTCTTTATTTTTCAATAGCTTCGGCGCTCATAGAGCGCCGCTACAACAACCAAACTGTACCACTACCGGTGGCCGAGCAGGCTTGCGTATACCTCCACGATCTGCTTCGCCACGTTTTCCGAAGAGAGCCGTGCGATCCATTCCCGGCCGTGTGTCCGCGTCCCTCGGCGGCAGACTTCGACAATCCGGCCGGCAAGCGCTCTTGCTTCGCGCGGGGCGACGAAGCAACCCTCGACCGGCCCGGCGAGATCAGCCGCATCGCCCACCTCTACGGTGACAACGGGAAGATTCACAGCCATGGCCTCCTTGAGGGCGTTCGGAGAGCCTTCCGAGAGCGACGCAAGCACAAGGACGTCGGCGGCGTTCATATAAAGCGGCATGCGAGACCGGGGCTCCCCTCGAACGTAAAGCATTTCAAGCTGCAGCGCACGCTCGCGAGCCAGATCAACCGCAGCAGCGATCAGATCGTGGCGCTTGTTTTCAATGGCGGGATCGAAAGGAAAGAGCACGAACTTCTTGCTTAACTCCAATCCGAGCGCGCGCCGCGCCTCGGCCTGGTCCATAGGCCGGAACAGATCAATATCCACTCCGTTCGGAATCACGCGCGCAGAATCCAGCCGCAGAGCAGCCTTCATCTGCCTGCTCTTGACGATGACGGCTGATGTGATTCGCGCGAGGACAAAACTGGAACCTTGCATCAAACGGCCCGCCAGAGTGATGCGGCCGCTGCGTTTGAAACGCCCCAGAACATCGTCACCCATGAAGGACACCACCACGGGCACGCTCAACTGGCAGCGCGCGACCCACCCTGACCATCCAAAGTGTGCGTGAATAAGGCCGTAGCGCTTCTCTCTCAACCGCCGCCACATCGTGGGTACGGCGCGCAGATAATTCCATTTGGACTTGCGGCCGTCAATAAACAAGACGTCGAATTCAACGCCGAGCGGCCGCAGGGATTCCATCTGCGCCTGAACGAAGCTTCCGTAGCCCGGATCTGCTTCCGTGGGCCACAAGTTCGTGACTACCAGAACACGATAGCGGGAGGAATCTGCGATTGGTGACAAGATGCGCGCCTCAATCGTGCGAGGGAATGGCTCGACCGGGGGCCGGGTTCAGGATCAATTTCTGCACGCGGTAGTTTACTTCCTCGGCCGCATACACAACGTTCTCGCTCGGGCACGCGATGCCGTGCACCCACATAAACTGTCCGAGGCCTTTGCCGAACGCGCCGAACTGGCCCAGAATTTTCCCGTTGAGGCCCAGCTTGTAAAAGCGGCCTCCGAAGCCATCCGCGCTGTAGATAACCTGGTTCGGGCCGGGCGTGATGCATAAGGCGGCGGGATCGGGGAGCTTCCATTCCTTCACAAAGTTCCCCTGGCCGTCAAAAACCTGGATTCGCTTGTTTCCGCGATCGGCCACATAGACCAGCCCCTTGGAATCGGTCACAACCGAGTGAGGCGTGTGCAATTGCCCCGGGCCGGTCCCCCTCGCGCCCCAGGACTTCAAATAGTTTCCCTTCTCATCAAACTCAGCGACGCGCGAGTTGCCGTAGCCGTCCGTAACGAAAATGCCGCCGGAAGGGCCAAAAGCCAGGTCAGTAGGCCCATCGAACATCCAGGCTGGATGGAGCGAGCTAGGGCCATACCGCGCCTGCCAGGCGTCCGATTTCCTGCCCAATACCCTCAACAGCGACCCTTGGGGGCTAAACTCAATGATCAGATTCGCGGCGACGTCCACATACCAGAGGTTTCCGTGGGCATCGATTCGAATCGAATGCGGAGAGTCGAAAGAGGTTAAGCCGTCGCCGATCGATCTCATATAGGTTCCATCCGGACCGAACTCCATGATGGGATGCTTGCTTCTGCTGGCGACGTAAATGTCTCCCTTGGAGTCAACCGCCACACCGACGGGCGCCTCCAGATAAATTCCGGCCGGCAGTTTGAGAAAGTCCGGGACGGAACGATAAGGGATTTCCGGCGCCGATTGCGGCTGCGCGAACACCGGCGTCGCCAACAACAGAAATAAGGCAATGATGCAACGCTTCATAGTCGCCTCCCTAGCGCTTGCCAACCAGCAGCAGGGTAATCCCGCCAATCTCTCTCACCCCAACTGCCCCAGTGCAAGCTAAAAGTCTATTCCGTGGTGGCAGCCGGAAGTTGGTTCCGATGGCGAAATCTGAATCGCCTGACGCTGCGCCAGCTTACCATAAGGATTCCGAAAATCCTGATAGGAAAATAAGTCCATCACCGGGCGATTCTTGGTTTCACCCTCTACGGCGGCACGCGGCTAGAGAGTGAGGGAAAGACTGCACGCCACTCAAGACAGGCCCCCCTCCCCCTTCTTGGCGCCGCGTAGCTAGCGTAGTATACTACGCTATCATTAACACAAGAGGAAACCGCGATGCATTTATATGACGTCCCGGAGTTCACAGGTTCGGTAGAAAAATCATGGAGTCGCGAAGGGAGCTTCAGCGCCCGGAAACCCCGGCCTGCTCTACAGTGTGGAAATTGCTTTCTCTTTTTAGGTAAACGCAAGGCATCAAATCGGCTTTACTTGAAAACAAATAGAGAGGAAGAAATCGGAACGGATCGGCGCTTCGAACCGGAAAATCCGCGCAACCAACTGAACTAAAAATAAGCGCAGTAATTTCACGGCCGAACTGGAGCATTTTGACAGAAAATAAATCAGTTATTGGACGCTCCTGGTTTTGCACCAATGGCGGTGCAACTTGCATTTACTTCGTGCTATTGGTCGGGGCTAGGTTTGCCGCGAACTTGCGTTATTTACGCAGATATGGGACGAAGAGACGCACACTGGGCAACCCTATGAGGCTCCGAATATTGCCAAGCAAGTCAATAAATCTGCGGCAATTATAGGGAAGCGCTTATGCAGCTTGAACTTGAGATTTTACAGGCGTCGTCCGCTTAATTTGGTCTTCCAATTGCTCCTAAATCTTACGAGTGCAAAATCCAAACACTAAGGAGAACCATTGTATGAGTAACACGTTAAGGTTTTTGGCTATCCTGGCGGCTGTGGCCATTGGAACGGCTATGGCTCAGGCGACTAGCGTTACGTTTAACTTTGCAGCGTGTCCGAGTAGTCCGGTGGTCGGCGCTTGCCCCGGCGATTTCGGACAGAATTCGGCAACTTACACTTCCGGCGGATTGAGCATCGTCGCGTCGGGTTATTCAAGCACGGGACTCACCAATCCTGATAACCTATTTCTAAAGGATGCGCCAATCGATGAAGACGGCTTGGGCTTGAACGCAACGTCCGATAACGAGGCCAATCCGGGCCAGTACATTTACCTGGATATGTCTAATCTCGTGTCGCACGGTCTCTTTAGCGGGAGCATTGGTCTTTCGAGCGTCCAGAGCGGAGAGATTGGCAGCATCTGCACGACGACCGCGGTCGGGTCGCCGGGGACCGCGTGTGTCAGTGTCAACGACGCAGGCGGGAACATGGGATCGGCAAACATCACCTGGAGCGCGTCCGATCCGGTGCTCAGCATCACAGCGGCAAGTGGAAGCGTCCTGTTAGTTAGCGACGTAACTGCTATTACGCCTGAACCGGCTTCTTTGAGCCTGTTCGGAATTGGCTTGCTTGGTCTTGGCTTGCTATTTCGCCGACAGTTGAGAAGTACTGCGTAGATTCCTTCTGAGCAAGTCGCCTAGCAGTTGTGCTGGGTGTGGGACAGGTGGCGATGTATCGCAGCGAGGATGTCGTTGGCTATCGTGCACGAGTGCGACGTAGAGTGGAAATCGCTGCCTGCTCCATGCTGGTGTTATGGACGGTCATCCTCCTGCGGCTGCCGGTTAGCAGCGCTATGACATTGGACTCTTGCCTTGAGAGGCGGAGGTGAAAAAAAGGATGAACCGAATCGAACCGGCCTTTCGAACCGCAAAATCCGTGCAAACCACTTAATCTAAAATAGATGCAGTGATTTCACGTGCAAACCGGAGCATTCTACAGAAAATAAATCTGTTGTTGGACACCCCTCGCTGGTTTTGCACCAATGACGGTGCAACTTGCATTTATTTCGCGCTGCTGCGGCCGGTTGCAAGAGGTTTGCCGCGGGCTTGCTCTTTTCTTGACACCGCGCACCTTGCCGATATCATAGTAACCAGAGAGGCAGGTGAGGTTGTCCCACCCGTGAAAGAGCAGCCCACTGGATCAATTCCAAAGCCCGTTGACCAGCTCCGCGAAGAGATGCGGCAAGAAGCGCGAGCGCTGGACCAACGGCTTCAAACTCTCGGGCGCGATGTTGAGGCCTTGCGGGCGCGCCTTGGCGACTTGCTTGCCAGTTGGGAGCGGCAAATCGGCGAAGCACAAATTCCGGCCCAAGTCGCTACCGGTCCTATACACGAAAAGCAACCGCCGAACAGCAGCGAGGCAGGGGTTGACAGGAACGGCGCGCCTTCACAGACCGAAGAATCCAGCGAGAAGATCCACCGCGATGCCATGCGCTACGCCCGGCTGCTGGTTTCTGAAATCGAGCTTTACAATAAGGAACTGGTGGCGCAAGGGCGGGTGAACAAAGACCTTTACTCCAGGCTCAAACCTCACATCGACCGCAGCCGCCGCGCTTATGAGAGCCGCTTCAGCCGCGCCATGACAGCGCCCAAGGACTATTTTCACGAGGAACTGGTCCGCACCCTCGCCTACAACGACTTTTCGCTGCTGGGATCGGATTATCCCGCTCCGCACGAGTGAACCGGCTCATTAGAATTAGCACGCTGATCGTTCTGCTGGCGGCCATCACGGCTGCGCCGGCCGCCGCGCTCACCGCGCTGGGCGCGGTGAGCCCTACGCTGCATCGCCTGGCCTTGCACGCTGCAAACCGCCGCGGCTGGAACGCTCTCCGCCGCTACGCCCGCTCCGCCTCCGGCAGCGAAGCGCGCGGCCTCGCCTACTTCACGCTGGGTTACCGCGAATATGAAGCCAGGCTTTACGAGCCGGCCGCCGAAACTCTGCTGCGCTCTACGCAGACCGGATGTTCGCTCGCCGATTTCGCCGAATATTACGAAGCCGTCACGGACCGGCTCTTGAACCGGGACTCGAATGCCATCGCTGTGCTCGAAGACTTCTCCTCTCGTTATCCTTCCAGCACTTTGCAGCAGCAGGCGGCGGATTTGCTGGGCGAGCTTCTGATCCAGGAAGGCCACCCGCAACGCGCTCTTCAAACACTCACTGCAGAGCCGCAGGCGCTCCGCCGTCCGTCCGCTCTGCTGCTGTTGGCCAAAGCTTACGCCGAAGCTCAAAATCCGCGCAAAGCCGCCCAATTAAACGAGCAGATATTCTATGAATACCCAACCGCCCCCGAGGCGCGCGAAGCCGAAGCGGCGCTCATGAATCTTCGCGTGCGCCTGGGATCTCAATTTCCAGAAGTGTCTGACGAAACCAAAACCGGGCGGGCAGCAGCATTTTTCAACCACTCGGACGTCCGGGACGCGCTTGCCGAATACGACAACCTGCTGCTGAACGAGCCCAGCAGTCCCTTCCGCGTCGAGTGGCAATTAGGGCGGGCGCGTTGCCTGCTGCGGCTGGACCGCTATTCAGAAGCGGTTGAGGCGCTCAAGACCCCGTTGCGTGGAAACCCGGAAGAGGAGGCGCAAAGACTTGCACTCCTGGTTTACGCCGATGACCGCGCGGAGGACGAACCTGCAATGTTGCAGGCGCTTGACGAGCTTTACAAAAGCGCTCCGCATTCGCCTTTTTACGCGCAGGCGCTGGCTTTCGCCGGAGGCTATTTCGCCCGGCATGGTTTCTGGCAGACCGCCGCGCAATATTACCAACCGCTCGCGCAAAATTTTCCCGGCAACTCTTACGCTCAAGAAGCCTCGTGGCGCGTGGCCTGGTACGCGGTGCTGGCAGGCAAGATGGCCCAGGCGCAAACCGCGCTGATGACTTATCTGAAGAATTACCCTTCGGGTCCGCGCGCGCCGGCTGCGCTCTACTGGCTGGCGTGGATCAAGGAGCGCGAAGGTTCGCCAGCAAGCGCGGCAGCAATAGCCGGAGTTCTCGTCCGCCGTTTTGCAAACAGTTATTACGGTATAAAGTCGCAGCGCTTCCTGGCGAAAGTTGCCCGCGGTGACAGCGCGGGGGATAACGCTGCCGCATCGCCTTCCGACTCCGCCCCATCCGCTCTTCCCGTCACTCTGCCTTCCCTTCCGCCTCCTGCGCTAAAGCCGTGCGAACCCACGCCCGCCGAGCCGCTCCTCACGCCACCCGCTACGCTCGCTGCGCTCGACCTGAAGCCGCTGGTGAACCAGTATGTGCACGCCATTGCCGGGAGCCAACTGGATGATCCGCAGTTCTTCTTCGCGCTGGCCAAGTTCCACTTGGCGGAAGGAAACGCTTCCGCAGCCCTGTTTTCGGCAAAAAGGGCAGTTCCGGATTACGAGGACTATTCCTTTGACGCCTTGCCTAAGCGAGCCTGGGATTTCCTTTATCCCCGGAGCTATTGGCCTATTGTGCGCAGATACGCCCGCGCCTATCACCTGAATCCGTACTTGGTCATGGGTCTCATCCGGCAGGAATCGGCGTTCAACCCGCGAGCCACTTCGGTGGCGGAGGCGCGCGGCCTGATGCAGATGATGCCGCAAACCATCGAGCGCGGCGTGCGCGGACGTTGGCGGCGGCGCATGGTGGTGCGTTGGCTTTACAGCCCCGGTTACAACATCCGCGTGAGCTGCCGTTACTTGCACGATCTCTTCCTCATGTTTGGAGGCAACCAGGCTGAGGCTCTGGCCGCTTATAACGCCGGCGGCACGCGCGTCAAGCAGTGGCTCACGAACGGTAACTTGCAGGACCCGGCAATGTTTCCCGAAAGCATCCCGTTTATAGATACGCGCGCCTACGTGGAATCGATTCTTCGAGACGCCGTCATTTATCGCGCTCTTCTTACCGGAACCGCCAAGTTCAGCCATTGCGGAAAGCTTCGCAGCCATCGAGCCGCATCGGCCAGCTTCATCTTGCCGGATGCCCTCGCCGCAGGCGCCTTCGGGAACATTCACATCCCTAGGGATACTGGAGAGGCGATTCCTAAACCCTAGGCGACAAGGCAGGAACGACCTGCCAAATTTGGGGCAAATCCTGCAAGTGAGGTAGCGCGGACCTGATTCGTAGGTCCGCGGTTCTTGGAGTAAAAGAGCCGCAGACCCCCAAAAGGGGTCCGCGCCAGCCCCCTCTCATGCCTCAACGAGATGTCTGGGCACATCGAGATTCCCTGCCTGCTTCGGTCGTAAACGTGGCACAATACCCGCTGGAGGCAGCATTGGGCGTGCGCACCACGCTCGAAGCTCAAATTACCTTTGCTGTCATGACTGAGGAAAGGGGTCGAACGGGAAAACGCGCCACCACTCCGGTTACGTCTCTGGCCAGTGCGGTGATACACTGGCTTACTTACAGTGTTGTTTTCGCCTTACTCCCGGTCGCAATCTCGGTGACGCTTCGCGGGTTGGCCGGCAAGCTCTCCTTGAACGACCTTTCTTCTTCGCCGGAACTCCTTTTTTTCGCCATAATGCTCAACGCTACGGCACTGGGGGATTTGAGCGAGGTGGCTCCGGGTATCGGGAGTGAAACACTTTACCGCGTCTTGCATTCTGCTCTGCTGCTTTGCGCCCTGGTCTCTGCTATTTTCTACGGGTGCCTCGTCTTCGAGAGTGTCTTCCAGATTGCAAATCCACTGTTTCGTTGGAGGCTGTTGTTCATTTCTTTTTCGCTAGACGCTGTTTCGTTACTTTTGGCGACTTCGGCTGAGCTGTTCTTAGCAAGGATTCGGAGCTGAGCGTGCTGAACTCTATCGTCCTGATTATAGGTATCCTTGCTATCGCATACGGCGGTTTGGCAGCCGGGTTGACGATTCGCGCGATTCTGAAAGAGCGGGGGGAACGGTACCGGATTCGATATAAAGAATTCTTGGAGCAACAGAAAAGGGTCGAGACGCAAACGAAAGGGGAAGATAAGCATGCCCGATAGCCAAGTGGTCGTGAGGGATTTTATCTATCTGGACGCCGACAAGCTCTACTCCATGTACTCGCAGCTCTTTAAGGGCGTTGTGGAACAAATTGTAGAGTCTTTTAGAAGTGGAGAGGCGAGAAGAAGCAACGAGAAAGCCGGACTCCTTGAAGGTAGGTCACTCGATACACAGGTTGCGGAGGTTTCGGCCCGGACGGAGAACAAGGTCCTTCACGACCACATGTATCATCGGCTCGAGGAGCGCATAGCTGCATCCCTGGTATCCGGAAATGACCTAAATCGTGGGAATTTTCGGGAAAAGCTAGAAAAGTCTTTCTTGGTCAGAGCGACAGGGTCGGCAGAGATCGAAGACTACCAGCGCATGGAAACTTTTCTCTCGAAATTCAACGAGCTGGGCGAAGCGATCGCCTACTCACAGGTTGTTGCCGTGGGTGCGCCAGCATTGAAATCGAAGGGAGAAGAAATTGCGAACATCGCTGATCGAAACCAGCGGAAGCGAGCGGAAGCGGAGTTTCGCAGACTCTCGCCAGAATCTCTTGCTAAAAAAAGCGCCGCCGACCTCGGGCTGACACAGGACAAAAAGCTAATGGAAAATCTCCAATTGTTCACCTCCTTGTTTCACCGAGACGCCTATGAGGTAACCATCGTTCCCTGTGGCGTGCCGGACGGGGTTGCTTTTCGGGGAGTCCTTAACAAGCGATGGCTGCGAGTCGAACCTGAACACTTGTCGGCCCTTTACGGCGGATTTGTGGAAAGCAATTGGACTATTGTGGGGCAGGTTGCGCACTTGCCCGGCGAGGTGTTGCCGATGGAAGCCAACGCCGACCATACCACAAGTCAGGTTGAAGCAGGTGGGACGGATCCCTCAATGCGAGATCCCTTTCAGGCAATATTTAGATCGGCTCGGGTTTTCGAGAGAATGTTCCTGGAGAGCCAGCAGCGCACCGAGGTAACGGTCAGTCCCATCGCTCTGTACCGCGCGATGGAGGTGACCGTCTGCGAAGTGTAGCGACCCGATTGCAACTATGTGACCAAAGCTCGTAGCTGGCTGGCGCAGACCCCTGTTGCGTGGGGTCTGCGATTTCCTGAAGGGACTTGTGGGAGCTGACGGCTCACCTCAGTTGGTTTGTAGAATTGCGCGCTGCCAGAGAAAATGACCGCGCTAAAGCCTTACCGGACGAGGGGGATCGCAGACGCCAAAAAGGCGACCGTCTGCGCCAGCCCGCCCATCACGGGCAAAAACGAAGTCAAGCCCTGGATCACGGTGTACCTCTTGCCACTTTCTGAGCGCAGGGGTGCCGCTGGGCCGGATAACGCCCCAGAAGTGCAACCGCCGGGCCTCCGAAGTCCGGATCGAGGAAGCCCGCATTAGTGCCGACATAGTCGTTTAGCTCCCGAGTAACGGCCTTTGATTTACTGATCTGTTGTCAACTCCCGGATAGTGGGCATATCGGAAACTGATTTCCCTGCCAAACCGGACGTTTGCTTGACGCGCCTGTGGTTTATCCCTAGACTAAGAATGGGTTTCTCGGAGCTATTCGCGGTGCAGTTTCAACGCTTTACTAAGCTATTTTTGGCGTTTTCTCTGGTCCTCTTGCCGGTTGCTGTCCAGGCCCAAAGCAACACGCAATTCTTCCCTCTCAGCGAAGTCCGTCCCGGCCTAAAGGGCGTAGGCCGCACCATCTTACAAGGCGACAAAATACAGGAATTTCAGGTCGAGCTGATCGGCGTGCTCAAAAACGTTCTCGCGCCCCGGCATGACGCGATTTTGGCGCGGCTTTCCGGACCGGGCATTGACACGACGGGCGTGGTGGCGGGGATGAGCGGAAGTCCAGTGTATGTGGACGGGAAGCTGCTGGGCGCGGTGGCGATTGCGTTTCCTTTTTCCAAGGAGCCTTACACGCTGATCACTCCCATCCGGGACATGTTGCAGGTGGTCCCGCAGGCAGCCTCCCAAACCGCCTCGCTCTCGGGATTCAACCTGCCGTGGTATGACGTGGCTTCCCCTTCGTCCTCCGGCGTGAGCAGCCGATGGATTCCAGACGCAGAATCCGGCCCGGCGCTCTGGGCCAACATGCTGAGCCGTTGGGCTAACAACGATCCCCTGGGGCGGTTTCGCCTTCCCCTGCACTTCAGCGGCTTCGGGCAGAGCGTGATGAGCGAATATTCGCCGCTCCTGAATGAGCTTGGTTTTGAACCGGTCGAGTCGGCTGTGATTTCCGGCGGTTCTCCAACCCCCAACATGGCTTCTGCGGATGGCCGTAACATTACGCCCGGATCGATGATCAGCATGGTTTTGGTGCAGGGCGACCTGAATCTCAACGTGGATTGCACGGTGACTTACCGGCAGGGTAACCACCTCTATGCTTGCGGGCACCAGGTTTTCGGCATGGGTCCGGCGGATGTTCCCTTTGCCGAGTCCCACGTGTTGGCGACGGTTCCGAGCCTCGCCACGTCCTTCAAAGTGGATGCACCGGGACCGGTAGTCGGGAGCATCCGGCAGGACCGCTTCGGCGCAATTTATGGAGTTTTAGGGGACCATGCTCCCACGATTCCGGTGCACGTTCAACTTGCCTCATCGCTTGGCCGCACGACGGACTACAGCTTCCAGGTGGCGCAGCAGCCGCTGCTTTCGCCGCTTCTCGTGAATCTCGCCATCGTCTCGGCGGTGAGTTCCTCCGAGCGGATGGTTGGTCCTTCAACGCTGGACCTCAACGGGGAAATTAGCCTTTCCGACGGCGAAGCGATCCGGATTGAAGACGTCGTTTCGTCGCCGCTCGGCACCGCCGGCAGCGCCGGATCGTCCGTAGCCGTGCCGCTCAGCTATCTGTTGAACGGCCAATTTCCTCAGTTGCGCATCCGCGATGTGGAACTCCACATTGCCGCCCGGAACGAAAGCCGCGTGGCCACGCTCGAGCAAGTTTGGAGCACAC
>Ga0307372_10012571_pt1 | contig 11061 bp, 10 predicted proteins | sample OX1MG_FD_202533 | JGI IMG/M metagenome (GOLD analysis project Ga0307372, IMG submission 202533) | Soil microbial communities from Risofladan, Vaasa, Finland - OX-1 | ecosystem: Environmental > Terrestrial > Soil > Coastal area > Acid sulfate soil | place: Finland: Risofladan, Vaasa | collected...
TCGCGCGTCACGGCCGCGCCCAACTCGACGGCGGAAAGCGGCGCAAGTCCGCCTTGGAATTTGCCCATCGCCGTCCGCACGGCGCTGATGATGACCGCTTCACGCACGAGTCTAACCTCCACTCCACCGCGATTATAGGCGTCCGCTTTTCAACCCGTCAAGGAATGTTGCGGGTCTGCAGTGGATCAGCTTCCGGGTAGGCGACCACTCATCCGGATTCGTTATTCGTTTTGATTCGCTGCCCACCGACAAACTACGCGGATGGCGCATACATGGCGCAGTTTGCCATGTGTGCGGTTCATGAATGACGGGTGGCGCAGACATCGTGTTTTCCGTGATGTCTGCGAGTGGTCGGAAACCAATGCCGGATCACAGACATCACAAAACGATGTCTGTGCCACCCGGCGCCGGCTTGGTTTGCAGCGTTGCCCCCACGATCGCTTTGATCTTCTCGGACCCATAAGTCGGCTTGCGCCCGCGCCCGGACGCCACCTGCCACAAGCTTTCCAGTCCTCGCTCCGCAAAACGCGTGCGCCACAAGCGCACCGTCTTGCGATAGATTCCCAACTGCCCGGCGACCGTGCTCTCCGGCTGGCCTTCGGCCAGCGCCAAAACAATGCGGCCTCGCAGCGCCACTTGTTGGGGTGTACCGTGAGCGGTCAACCACTGCTGGATTTGTTGCTGCTGACTGGGACTCATACTCAATGCGGGAAGCCTCCGCGGCGTGGCTAAGCATGACCGACTCCCCGGCGATTGTATACTTATTTGTTGGACACTACACTAGGCCGTACATCACATTTTTAAGAGCGTGGCCACGGCGCGAGACACATGCCCTCTCTGCATGCCTTCATCTGACACAGCCAGCATAGTTGATTGACGGCGAGTCCGTTCCTAAATGATCCCCAGTGGAATCCTAAATATTTCCTAAAGAGAGGAACAAACCGGAGATTGGCCGTAACCAACTGAATCTACAATAGATGCGGCGATTGCCCGACCGAACCGGAGCATTGCTCAGAAAAGAAAAGAGTTGTAGGATGCCCCCTGCTGCCTTTGCACCCATGATGGTGCAACTCATACGGAAATCGTCCGGATACGGCAGGGGGCCGCTGGAATTGCGAATGGCTACCAATCTAGCCCATGAGCGCGGCTTCATTGCCGCTCCCGCCCCGGAGGTTCCTGCCGCCGGCCGCCCAAGCGTTGCGAAATTGACACGCCAAGGCGGGCTGAGGCAAGATGAATTTTCCCAGGGAGGAGCGATTGGCTCAGCACATCCGCGCAGGGGCTGCCGCATCCGGTGAAGCCCCGCAAAATTCGCGGCAGAATGGCCTGCTGGCAAGAGTCCGGACGACGCTCGAAATGATCAAGTTCGAGCATTCGATCTTCGCCTTGCCGTTTGCGCTGACCGGGGCGTTACTCGCGGCGCGGGGATGGCCCACGTTGCGCCAGATTTTCTGGATCGTGGTGGCGATGGTCGCCGCCCGCAGCGCCGCCATGACGTTCAACCGCATCGCGGACCTGCACTTTGACGCGCTGAACCCGCGCACCCGCCTGCGCCCCCTCGCCACCGGGCAACTCAGCATGCGTTTTGCCGCCGGGTTTACGATTCTTTCCAGTCTCGTGTTCATCCTGGCCGCCGGAGAACTCAACCGGCTTGCGCTGGAGCTTTCGCCCGTCGCCTTGGCGGTTCTGCTGGGATATTCCTACACCAAGCGGTTTACCTGGCTCTCGCACCTGGCCGTGGGAATATCTTTGGGATTGTCGCCGATTGCAGCCTGGATTGCCTTGCGGGGCGACCTGCGGCCCGGCGTGCTGCTGCTCGGCGGAGCGGTCACGCTGTGGGTTGCCGGTTTTGACCTGATCTACGCCTGCCAGGACGTGGACTTCGACCGCCAGCAAGGGCTGGCCTCGTTTCCGGGCCGTTATGGGATTGCCGCCGCGCTTCGCGGCTCGACGGCGCTGCACATCTTGATGCTGGGCTTGCTCATCGCTACGGCGCGCATCGAGCGCCTGGGCTGGCTGGCAGGTCTGGGATTGGCGCTGGTCGCGTTGCTGCTGGCCTATGAGCACCACTTGGTCAAGCCGTCGGACCTCTCCAAGGTGAATGCCGCCTTTTTCACCATCAACGGCTACATCAGCGTGCTGTTCTTTTTGACGTGGGCGGGAGACATTCTGCTGCACCGAAGGGTTTAGGGCGTCACCGCCAGAGAGATCGCAACTGGAAGGGCGGCGGCGTCCAAAAACCGCAGCCAGCAGGTTTTGCTTTATTGCATTCGGGTGGGGGTTATCATCTCGCGGAATACCAGCGAGTCAAAAATGGCCAGGACTTCTTTGCGGTAGTTTACGATGCGCTCGACAGCCGCCTGGTACCACGGATCTTGCACGGCGAGCCGCTGCCAGCGTTCGAGCACCTGTGGAGGCACGTCAATATCGGCGCGGAGCTTCTGCAGAGGATGGCCGCGCAGAAATAGGCCGTAAAAGAAGGCCGCTTCGTGCCTCGGCTCCGCCAAGTTGGCTTCAACTGGCATCATGTCAAGCTCGCTGATATCTGGGTAGTGACTCAGTTTGCCGTAGCGCCGACCTTCAGGTCGGCATTTTGAAGGCTGTGCCGGGCTGAAGCCCGACGCTACAAAACCAAACTGAGTCACTACCGAAATCCAGCTCAGCTTCTACCTCCACGCCAGCCGGAAACCCGGCTCGGCAAAAGAAGTACGAAACAATATGGTAAACCCTTTGTCAAGCCCAAAGCTCAATATCCATGCGGCATCGAGCGCCTTTACACTCCCGCATGTTGAGTGCCAATTGGCTGGTGCCCAGGCGCGCGCAGTGGGTTTGCCAGGCGGCGCGGCAGGGGGTAATATGGTGTTTCGCCGCCCGGCTTGGAGAGTCTGTGTCAAAACTGCTGTTTTTGAGTTGTAGTGGCGCTCTATGAGCGCCGAAGCTATCGAAAAATAAAGGCCGGCGGTCACAGACCGCCGCACCAGCCGCGGTTTTCACACGGACTCTGCGGGAGAAAAGCCTTATGCTGCCCAAAGCATTGAAGATTGAAGACAGAGCGCTCGAACCTATCGCCGAAAAAGTGCTCGGCGGCGGACGGCTGACGTTTGAAGACGGCGTCGCGCTCTTCCGCTCCCCCGATCTGCTTGCTATTGGATATTTGGCCGATCACGTCAGGCAAAAACTGCACGGCCATCGAACTTATTTCAATGTTAACCGCCACATCAATCCCACGAACGTATGTGTGGCAAGTTGCCGTTTGTGCGCTTTCGGCCGCAAGCCAGATGCTCCCGGCGCTTACACGATGGCTCTTGAGGAGGCGTTCCGCGTCGCCGGCCAGGGCTGGACGGAAGCGATCACCGAATTTCACATTGTTGGCGGACTGCACCCCGATTTGCCGTTTTCGTATTACGTCGATCTGATTCGCGGGTTGAAGGAGCGCTTTCCCGCCGTGCACCTCAAGGCGTTCACGGCGGTCGAAATCGCCTATTACGCCCACATGACGCGGCTGAGTGTGAAAGAAATCCTCGAGCGGTTCAAAGATGCCGGCCTCGGCTCACTGCCCGGAGGTGGCGCGGAAATCTTCGCTCCCGCGACGCGCCGCAAAATCTGCGACCACAAGATCGGCGCAACCATGTGGCTCAAGGTGCATCGCACGGCCCATCAGATGGGGCTGCATTCGAACGCCACCATGCTTTACGGCCACATCGAATCAGACGAGGACCGGGTGGATCACCTGCTGCGCCTGCGCGAGCTACAGGATGAAACACACGGTTTTCAGGCCTTTATCCCCCTCAAATTCCATCCCGCCCATACCGAGCTTGGCAAGGATACCGGCTACCGCGATACCACCGGCTTCATGGATCTCAAAAGCGTTGCCGTGGCGCGCCTATTGCTGGATAATTTCCCTCACATCAAGGCCTACTGGATTATGATGACTCCGCGCGTCGCGCAGGTGGCGCTACGCTTCGGAGCCGATGACCTGGACGGCACGGTCGTGGAGGAGAAGATTTATCACGACGCCGGAGCCACCACCCCGCAAGTGATGACGCGCCAAGAGCTTATGAGGCTTATCCGCGAGGCGGGCGGGGAACCTTGCGAGCGCGATACCCTCTACCGTCCCGTCACGCGCACCGAAACCACGCTCAGCGTTCAGGCTTAAAGTGACCGCTCAGCGATCAGTAAGTCTCGCCGTTCCACTTCGCGCATTAATTCGCCAGCATTTTGCATTGACTTGCAGCCGCGGCTTGCTTGACGAACGAGCGCCAAAGGAGCCCGAAATTGCCTTCCGGTGAAGCTCGCAAGAAACTGATGCTGATTGACACCATGTCTCTGGTGTTCAGGGCGTTTTATGCCCCGATGCAAGTGCCGCTTATCTCCCCCGCTGGCATGCCCACCCAGGCGATCTTCATTTTTGTGCGCACCCTGCGCAAGCTGCTACGCGACGCCCAGCCGGACTACGCAGTCGCGGCCTTCGATCTCGCAGCGCCCACCTTCCGCGATCAGTTGTTGCAGGCATACAAGGCCAACCGCCCGCCGTTTCCCGAGGACCTTGCGGCTCAGTTGCCCTACGTTCGGCGTTTCTGCCGCGCCATGGGCGTTCCCATTGTTGAGAAGGAGGGCTTTGAAGCAGACGACATCATTGGAACGCTCGCACGCAGTAGCGCGCAGGCCGGTCTTGAGGCGCTTATTGTTTCCGGCGATGAAGACCTTTTTCAGCTCGTGAACGGTTCCGTCAAGGTCCTGAAGCCCTCGCGGCAGGCAAAGGACGGCGAGACGCTTTGTGACGAGCAGAAGGTGAAGGAGATTATCGGCGTCGAACCTTCCAAGGTGGTGGATTGGATCGCCCTGACTGGCGACCCGAGCGACAACATCCCCGGAGCGCGCCCGCTGCCCGGCCAGGAACCGGCTGCGGAGGCCGGCGCCAAAAGACGAAGTTACATCGGCCCGAAAGGCGCCACGGAGTTGATTGAAAAATTCAAGACGCTCGAAGCCGCCTTGGACGGCTGGCAGGAAGTCTCCCGCCAAAGCTATCGCGAAGCCTTGCGCGATTTCCGCAACGAGGCATTGCTCAGCAAAGAACTGGCCCGGATTCACACTGACGTTCCCGTGGGTGTCGAGCTTGATGAATTGAAAATAGGCCGCCCCAATCTCGAAGAAATCGTTCCGCTCTGCCAGGAACTCGGTTTCACTTCGCTGTTGCGGGAGTTTACCGGCGAAGGAAATCAGCACGTGGAAATCGCTGCCGTGGCCGCCGAAGAGCTGACCTCAGCGCATGAAGTGGAAAACTGGCTGCATGTGCTTGAACCCTCAGATCCCCTGGCTTTGTCCGCCGCGTTTGAAGGCGAAGAAGGCTTTTCTGCGCGTCTCACGGCCGTCGGCTTGGCGGACGCCTCACGCCGCGCGGTGATGCCGCTGGTGATGAACGCATCACGGCGCGAGTTGCTGGCAGCGCTTGGGCCTGTGCTCTCCGATCCCGGCCGAAAGAAGATCACGCACAATTCCAAGCTGCTCCGGCTGCTGCTGGGCCAAGAGGGACAGACGATTGCCGGGATCACCGGAGACACACTGCTCTATTCCTACCTTCTTGATCCCCTGGGATCGTCTTATTCTATCGCCCACGTGTTGCTGCGGCGGACGGGTAGGCAGATTGCGGAGACGCCTGCGGAAATGGCGGCTGCGTCGATGGAGCTGGCGGAACTGCTGGCCCCCGAGCTCGAGCAGAAAGGGATCGCCGCACTCTACCGCGACATCGAGCTTCCGCTCGCAGCGGTGCTGGCGGATATCGAGGCGGCAGGGGTGAGGATCGACACCGGAATTTTGCAGGAGATGTCCCGCCAGTTTGAGGCGAAGCTGGCGGCTTTGACGCAGGAGATTTACGATCTCGCCGGCCAGACCTTTGACATTGATTCACCCAAGCAGCTTGGTGAAATCCTCTTTGACAAACTCAAACTGCCCGGCGGCAAGAAGCTGAGGAAGAGCGGACAATACTCCACGGATGCGTCGGTGCTGGAGGGTTTGGCGGAGCGGCACGAGTTGCCACGGCGGATACTCGACTACCGGACGCGCGCCAAGCTGAAATCCACCTACGTGGACGCCTTGCCGCGCTACCTCAACCCGGCGACAGGCCGCTTGCACTCCACGTTTGACCAGACCGGCTCGCGAACCGGCCGGCTTTCCTCTTCCAACCCCAACTTGCAGAATATTCCGGTGGGCGACGAATTCGGCAAGCTGATTCGCTCGGCTTTCGTGGCCGAGCCGGGATGGAAACTGATCTCGGCGGACTACTCGCAGATCGAGCTTCGGGTGCTCGCGCATCTGTCCGCCGACCCGCTCCTGATCGAGGCGTTTTCACGTGGCGAGGACATCCATTCGCGCACCGCGCAGGAGCTTTTTGGCGTGCCTCAGGCTTTGCAGACGCATGAACACCGGCGAATGGCGAAGGCGATCAATTACGGCGTGATTTACGGTTTAAGCGCCTTCGGCCTTGCTCAGCGCACGGGAACGAGCAAGACAGAGGCCCAGCGCTACATCGACGAGTATTTCCGGCGGTATCAAAAGGTGGATGACTTCCTGCGCGGCTGCGTCGAACAGGCGCGCGCGACCGGAGAAGTCCGCACGCTGTTCGGCCGTCTGCGGCCTATTCCCGAAATCCGCATCCAGGACCAGGCCACGCGGAACCGCGCTGAGCGCGAAGCGATGAATACGCCGCTGCAAGGGACCGCCGCCGACCTGATGAAATTGGCGATGGTCAAGCTGCACGCGCGCCTGAAACGGGAAGGGATGCAAACGCGAATCATCCTGACCGTTCATGACGAGCTGGTGCTCGAAGCGCCGGAGGCGGAGGTTGAATCCGTGCGTGCCGTGGTTCAGGCGGAAATGGAAGGCGTTTGCCCGTTGAGAGTTCCGTTGCAGGTGGACATCGGCACAGGAGCCAACTGGCGCGACGCCAAGTGAAAGCTAATACAAACGCATTAAGTGGCGTGATGTCTATTGTAGCGGCGATGTCCTCATCGCCGTTTTTTCGCCGGTGGGGACACCGGCGCCACAGAGTGGCGCGGGCGCCATACATGCCGCTGTTAGGCATGATGCGATCAATGAACGACCAGCCGGAGCCGGACCTAGTGCCACCCGCAATGGCCAAACCCGCTGGCTCTTAAATAGTGCGAAGGGCTGAGGGCGTCATTGTGATGCTGTGCTGGCACGGCCGTATTCTTTATCGCACACATCGCAAGAAGCGCGATGTATGCGCCCCGCGGCAGAACCTAATCTTTGCTCTTAATCCGCGCGCTCTGCGGTAGTGTCCTAATACGAACGCATTTGTTGATGTGACGCCACTCTGGTGCGCCGGTGTCCCCACCGGCGAAAAACCGGCGATGACGACATCGCCGCACCAGCAGACATCGCGCCACTTAATGCGTTTGTATTAGTTTGAATTTCCTGGGGGTTGCGCCCAACCTTAGTCAGTACCAGCGACCCCCGCAAAAGGTGTAGAATCGTCCGCACATGGCCGCACCTCCGGTTATTGGGGAACTCGTCGAGCATTTCGCCCGTAATGCCGACGTGTATCGTAACAGTATGAATGAGACCTTCAGGCGAGACGGAGCAAGGGAGTATGAGCAAGACAATTGACCAAGGCAAAGAGGAAGTTGCGACGCTGTGCCACTACTTCGCTACCAACCGCCAGGCGTTTCTCGCCCCAAGTGTCAAGGAAGCCCATGTCCGCCAATCGTTGATCGATCCCCTTTTTGAAGCCCTCGGGTGGGACGTGCGCAACCAGGCAATGATTGCCCCCCAGTACCGGGAAGTGATTCCCGAAGACAGCCTGGACGTGGAAGGGCAACAGAAGGCCCCAGATTACACCTTCCGCGTCGGCACTCTGCCGAAGTTTTACGCCGAGGCCAAGAAGTGCGGTGTGAACATCGGCGCGGACCCCGCCCCCGCCTTCCAGCTTCGCCGGTACGGCCGGTACGGATGGAGCGCGAGGGTTGCGCTCTCCATTCTGACTGATTTTGGAGGTATTCGGTTTGGCCACTAACCCCGGCGGCAGGTCGTAGTCGATTATGGTAGGGGGTCGTCAAAAGTGGTTGAAAATGTAAGGAACCGCCAGTACAATTCTTGATGTAGTCCAAAGGAACACTGCTTTACCTTTGGCTGGAGAAACAGATGCCTCGAACGAAGAAAATCTCAACGCGGCAATTTGCTCGCGAGTTTGCGGATATTGGCGAGCGGGCGCTTGGCAAGCTCCCTGCCGAAGAGCAGGAGACAAGAATCGCCGCCTTCGAGCGAGCCGTGTCTAAGATTTCCTGCGACGGGAGTTCCAAAGCTTCACGCACGCATCAAACTCCTTCGATCCCTCTTCATACCCGATCTCGCGAATAACCTCAAGGAACTCGTCCTCGGTGCAATTGACGTCGGCAAGCTGCGCGGCGGCGCGCTACGCCTGCTGACCCTGGGCACGTACTGGATAGGTTGGGATGCGACCACAGTATGGCACACATTTGAGGGCGCGCGCGGTACACATCTGGGTTACAATCTGAACCTCTAATTCCATGAAACCCCAATGGGTGAGAACTGACGAGAAGCGCGCTGAAGTCCTCCAGGGCCGAGTGGAAGGCAGGCGAGCGACGGTTGAAGAAATCATTGAATTCGCGACGATAGTATCACGGCTCCCCACAGGGCAGGAAAAGCCCTCTGCCCGCGAGGGCCGTGCCTGTGAAATACTTCGTGAAGGGGTACACCGTTTCCCAAACGAGCCCGATCTCCTTCACGAGCTCGCCCGAAAAATCCGCTGGACTTGCCAACGCGAGTCGCAACGCCTGCTGAGGAAGGCAATGCGCACCTACAAATTGCGAGGGGACTTCGACTCGGTCGACAGTATCGCGAGCGACCTAGCGGAAGACCCTTTCTGCGATGGGTTGGACGCACTCGACGCTGGAGAGGACGTGAAGGCGGAAGGCTTCTTTCGCCGAGCCATTCGCATATGTCCCTTTCACGCCGATGCATGGGGCCACCTCGGAATAGTACACGAGAGGCGGGGAGACCGGGTCCAAGCTGGCCTTTGCTACTGGCGGGGTGTGCAATTTGGTCGCATTTCGTGCCACGAGACTGAATTGAGCGATCGACGGGCGGCCAAATTATGGCGGCCATCCTGGGGGGCGAAGACACATTACTGGGGGCAGTTACGCACTCGAGCCTATCTACGAGCTCTTTACAATTGGGCACAGTTGTTGTATCAGAGAAAAGAGTTCAAGTCCGCCCTGGCTTACGCGGAAGAATCGCTGCTTGTAAATCCAAACGACAACACGGGAGCCAGACACCTCGCTTATTCTATTCTAAGACTGCTTGGGGATAAATCTGAGATGAGAAAGTTGGCACGGCAATATACAGGTGAATCACTACCTCACGGAGCTGATGAATTAGAGGTCATGTGTTTCGGAAGTCGTATTGGCCACCCCCGCCAAAAGGGCAAACCGAATTGAGCTTGTTCTCCGAAGAGGACTCACCCTTTGAACCAACTGCCGACTCGTATGCGTGCGAAATCGCGCTACGCTTGCTCATCGCGATTGCACGTTGTCTGTGCCACTAGCCAGCACCTACCCGCTGACATCGTACTTGTGGCCGGGAATGCCTTCAGGTGCTTTATCTTTTCTTACCAGCGCAGGTCGTATCCAGATCAGCTTGTGCTCCGAGCGCCCTTGCCCGATGGCTTGATTCCTCCAGTGCCCCCTCCTCCAGTGCGCTGACAACTCGCGTCCGCTCGGCACACTGGCGGTTTCGTGTTCCAACGAGTCTCCGCAAAAATGAATCAGCGTGTAGCCTTCGCGAGTCGCACGATTCCGGGCGCGTGCACGCTCCAGTGGTGTGGGGGCTTCCGTAGCGCGGCGAGTCAACTCCGATTGAGGGTACCGGTCAGCTACTTCCCGGCTCGGTGACGAAAGGTAGCACAGACAGTTGACCACAAGCTTTAGCGCTTGGCGAAAGACAGGCAGCCATTCTAGTCTCTCCCGAATCTTTTGCCCTTGCGCAGTCTCTCCAGTAGGGCGGCTTCGCAGGTCCACGCCAGCCTGGCGAGCCATTCGCTGAGCTTCGAGCGAAACTTGATGGGGAGCCCAGTCCTCATTGAAGTCATCATCGGTTCCAACGGTATGCCTGAAAGTGGCGCCGACGGTCACCTCGGGTGATGCGACCTCAAATGGGAAGTAGTAGTACCGGTCCTCCTTCAAGATGTAGTTCCACGAAGTTGCGTCCACTTCCCCGTGAGGCCGCGTTGTAAGGAGCACGTCCAGCTTCCTTACTTCAGAAAACGGAACTTCACCCAAATACGCTCCGTCCACCACGCGGTCAGGATCTCCGAGTCCCCACTCGCTTTGGGGACCGAAGTAGAGATAGAAGCAGGGATACGGGAATTTTATCGAACCCCATTGGACATCCTCCACATCCGTCAGTTGAAGCAGCTCAACGAGGCTGCCTGAAAAGTGAAAGATGTTCCTACCTAAGTTGGTGAACCTTGCGACGTGACAGAAAAGGTCAAACTCCTCGTGCATCCGCTTGGTGTTTCTTGGTCGTTCACTGAGTGGTGTTTCCAATAGGTGGGGATTCCAAAAAGCCTCGACATACTTGGTGAAAAGCTGCCCGAATTCATCAGTCGACAAAATCCCATCGCGGAGCTTCATATTTCGGTAACGATTGTAGAGAGTCTGGAAGAAGTCTCGTGAGGCAGGGAAGCGATTTGGGTGGTATCTGAGAAGCTCGATGGCTTGCATCTGGCGCCTCCAGCGGTAGCTGGCATGGGGTTCCTCGTCAATGCTGACGAGGCTTTGGCACTTCAGAGACGGCTACCCAATTTGGCAATACTCGCTCAAAACGCGCGCGTTCCGCCGGCTGGCGCAGACGCTAAAAAGCAACCCTCTGCGCCAGCCAGCGTGCTAGGCTTTTCTCTTGTTGGGTGTCCACGGCCACGGACCTCGAGCCTGTAGCTCGGTGACTGCCTTCAAGAAAGCTCGGTGGCTATCTCTGTTACGCGGGAACCGCCGGGAAAAGTTCGAGAGCCACTCCTGCTCGTCC
>Ga0307372_10012572_pt1 | contig 11061 bp, 9 predicted proteins | sample OX1MG_FD_202533 | JGI IMG/M metagenome (GOLD analysis project Ga0307372, IMG submission 202533) | Soil microbial communities from Risofladan, Vaasa, Finland - OX-1 | ecosystem: Environmental > Terrestrial > Soil > Coastal area > Acid sulfate soil | place: Finland: Risofladan, Vaasa | collected...
CAGGTGGGAGATATGATACTATCCCATAGTTAATACGTGAGTAGGTATATTTGCGTTCCTTACAAACTATGGATAAAAATACAATTCAAAAACTTAAAGACGCGATTGCGAAGAGCAACAGTATCGGGATTGCAGTAGGGCATAACCCTTCAATTGATGAAATGGGCGCAGCTCTTGCAATGTTCCTCCTTTTGAAAGCCGCAAAGAAAAATGTCAGTATTGCCAGTCCCTCAGACCCTATAGTAGAGATCTCATCCCTTGTTGGTATCGACAGAGTTCAGACAAATTTTGGCGGCGATGCCGGCGATCTTGTTGTTTCTTTCCCGTATCAGGAAGGTGAAATTGAGAAAGTCTCTTACACGCTTGAGAATAATTTCCTTAATATCATTGTTAAGTCTTCGGAAAAAGGTTTGACATTTGATTCACAGGACGTCCGGTACAGTCGCGGGAGCGGCAGCATCGATCTTCTGATCGTAGTAGGTGCTGCACAGCTCAGTGATATCGGAGATGTCATTGATTCCCAAAAACTTTCAAATATTTCTATTATCAATATTGATAATGATCCGAACAATCAAGGATTTGGCGATATTGTTATGGTTTCTTCTCAAGCATCATCTGTCAGTGAACACGTCGCTGACATTGCTTTGACGCTTGGTTTTACTATAGATCAAGACGCTGCGCAAAATATGCTCAGCGGTATTATGAGCGCTACCAATAATTTCCAGGATCCGCGCACAAGTTCTCTCGCATTTGAGGTATCATCAATTTTGATGAAAAGTGGAGCACGACGGATAAGTAATCAGCATACGCAAAGTGTTCAGCCAATCAGTGAACCACAGATGCCAAAAGATACTTTCGCTCAACCAGCTCCGCATATAGATCAACCGGCACAGCAGGCACCATTTGAAGAACCGGTTAAGAAACCGCAAGCAATACAGCAACCCAAACAGCAGATACATTCGCCGTCGCCTGAATATAGTGAACGGGTAGAGAAACCTGAAGATCAGAATGAAAAGCCTCCGCTTGACTGGCTCTCACCGAAAGTCTACAAAGGCTCCAGTGAAGTTTAATACGTATGGTAGAATCACAAGATGGGACAAAAGGACAAGGTGCTGAACTTCCAGGTGTATCTGCAGCAGTTAAAAGAGCTCTGAATGGGCAAAGCCCTCGATCAGGTTTAGAAAGTGGAATTAACGATACCGCTGGATCTCTCTCAGAAAAAATGCAGCCGCCTGCTGGTTTTACAGATAGAGGATTATTCTTAAGGGGAGCATATCAGGGGCCTGATGTTTTCACTTGGAGAGCTTCTGTGGCTAGATTCTTAGCTTTAACCGGGGGGACTATTATTAGTAGAGAACCAGGGCATCGACAATTTGGCAGGACTACCGGAGAATCAGGAGCAGCGACAAGTCAATCTATAGAACGTACAGCGGCGCCAGTAGTTAGAAGATCTGGAAGACCGAATCAAGGGTAAAATTTATTAAAAATGACCCCACTTGTTCTAGCTTTTCAAAAATGATATAATATATTCTGTTATGCCGTTGTCAACAACACAAAAACAAGAAATTATCAATAAATTCCAAACCGCGAAAGGTGATACAGGAAGTCCTGAAGTGCAGATCGCGCTTCTTTCAACACGAATCCAGCGTCTTGCGGAGCATCTGAAAGCACACGCGCATGATGTTCACAGTAGACGAGGTTTGTTATCAATGATCGCAAAGAGACGTCGTCTGATCAATTTTTTGAAAAAAGTAGATGATAAAAGAGTCGGCGGTATCCTAAAAGAGATCGGATTGAAAGACTAATTGCCGTTTGTTGTGTATTTATAGCCTCAAGAAACGAATTTGGATAGGCAATAAAATTGACACTCGCATTACAAGAGAATATCTGCTACAATAAGAAATGTAAAAGATCTACGAATTGTAGCCGCGTTACGAAAGGAAAGTAAGAAAAAAATTTAATGAATAATAAAAAAACTTCGGTATCTGTAGAATTTGCAGGAAAAACACTCACCTTTGAAACAGGAGAACTAGCACCCCAAGCGACAGCTTCTATTTTGGCGCGACTCGGCGATACAATGGTACTTGTTACTGTTGTTGAAGGCGGAGAACGGTCAGATATTGATTATTTCCCACTCAGTGTTGAATACGTTGAACGGCTGTATGCCGGCGGAAAGATAAAAGGATCTCGTTGGGTCAAAAGAGAAGGCAGACCATCTGATGAAGCAATTCTTGCCGCTCGTCTGATAGACCGCTCGATCCGACCACTCTTTCCAAAGAGTTTCAAAAGAGAAGTACAAGTCATCGTCACTGTTCTTTCGGTTGATGCCGAAAATGATCCAGATATCATCGCACTCAACGCAGTATCAGCAGCACTTGCTATGTCACGCATCCCATGGAAAGGTCCTATTGCCGCGATCCGAATGGGATATGTTGAGGAAAATGGCGAACGAGCTGCGATTCTTCCCAACCCAACAGTGAGCGAATCGGTACATTCTATACTTGACGTTGTTGTTTCACAAAACAAAGAAAAAACAGTCATGATCGAAGCTGGTGCTGTACAAGTCCCTGAAGATGTCGTTGCTGAAGCAATCAAACAAGCGCATGCCGAGACACAGAAAGTTCTGGCAGGAATTGAAGAACTTGTTAAAAAAGCTGGACAGGAAAAATTGTCGGTCTCACAGGATGAGTCACTGATCGAAGCTGTCAACATCTTTGAGAAATCCTACAAAGGAGATATCGCAGAGCTTATCGAGATCCGCGTTAAAAAAGAAGGCGGCGGAGATGAGACAGGTGCCCTCATTGATAAAGTATATGAAGAGATAAAGATGAAAGATCCGCAGTCGGAGATGGACAAAAAGTCTCTTTCCAAAGCGCTTGAGCAAGTGATGTTCAAGATGATCCGCTCAGATGTCGTAAAGAAACAAAAAAGAGTAGACGGTCGGAAAGTCGATGAACTCCGGGACATTACGGCTCGTGTTGGCGTTTTGCCACGAACACACGGTTCAGCACTTTTCAACCGCGGTATTACCCAAGCTCTCAGTGTCGCTACCCTTGCATCACCCCGTCTTGAACAATTGATCGAGTCGGCAGAAGGGGAGGAGACCAAACGCTACATCCATCACTATTCAGGACTTCCCTACTCTTTCGGACAAGCCGGCAGAGTCGGATTTGTCTCACGTCGTGAGATCGGACATGGAGCACTCGCAGAACGCGCACTCAAAGCAGTCATCCCTGATCAATCAAAATTCCCGTACACAATCCGCGTCGTTTCTGAAGTCTTGTCACAGAACGGCTCAAGTTCTATGGCATCGACCTGCGGATCAACACTTGCGCTGATGGATGCGGGTGTACCGATCATTGCTCCTGTTGCCGGTATCTCAATCGGCATGATGTCCGAAGGCGATAACTACGTTCTCTTAACAGACATCATCGGTCTTGAAGATTTCTCTGGTGATATGGATTTCAAAGTCGCCGGAACAGAAAAAGGAGTCACCGTAATCCAGCTTGATGTGAAGATAGATGGACTGACAGACGCGCAGATCGTTGAGATTTTTGCCCGAGCACGCACTGCACGGATGCTGATCCTTGAGAAGATGCTCAAAGCAATTCCTGAATCAAGAGCATCAGTATCTGAGTACGCGCCGAAGATTGAGCAGATTCATATCCCGGTAGACAAGATCGGTGAAGTTATCGGACCGGGAGGCAAAAATATCAAGGCAATTATTGCGCAGACCGGTGCGGATGTGGATATCGATGATGACGGTATGGTGAGTATCTCAGGCGTTTCCGAAGAATCAGTCAAGAAAGCAGTCGACTGGATCTCCGGGATGACACGGGAAGTAACACCTGGTGAAGAATTTGAAGGAGAAGTAAAGAGGATTTTGCCATTCGGCGCTTTTGTTGAATACTTGCCGGGTCGTGAAGGCATGGTACATGTGAGTAAGATGCGACGCGGATTTGTGAAAGATCCTTCAGAAGTTGTTGCGATCGGGGACAAAGTAAAAGTAAAAGTTGAAGAACGGGATCAGCAAGGAAGGATCAATCTGACGATGCTTCTGGGTGATGACAATGACCAGCCACATCAACCACAGGGTGGTGACGATCAACAGCCGCCATTTGATAGATCTGCTCCGAGTACGGGTTTCCGACGGGATGATCGCGGACCGCGACGTTCTTTTGACCGAAGAAATGATAGACCAGGATTTAATAGAACGAATGACCGACCGGGATTTGATCGCACAGCACCATCTGATAAGTCAGCGCATCCCCTGTCACAGCAACTGAGACGTGAGAATGAAGAAAAGACCCGCGGTCCTCGCAAATTCGGCCCGAAGAAGAGATTTAGTAGGTAAAATTTAGTTTTTGGATATACGCTGATTATCTTCGAGTTTTTTAATCCGTTTTACAAGCTTGTTTCTCACTTCATCAAAAAAGATTCCTGCTTCGTTGAAAAAACCGGACCAGTCTTCCCTATCCTGCTCCATCTGCTTTTCCATTTTTTCAAAGTGCTTATCTACAGTGTCAAAACGTTTATCAACGGCATTGAATCTGTGTTCCATTTTCAGTTCTGTTTCTTCCGCGCGTTTATCCACTACTTCACTGATTACGCCTCGAAGTTTTGTTTCAAGATCATCAACTTCTTCACGGACTGCACCTCGCAGCTTTGATTCAATAGTATCAGTTTCCTCACGGATTACGTTTCGTAGTTTTGATTCAAGACCGTCATTTTCTTTTTTAATTGTACCTCGCAATTTGGATTCAAGATTGTTATTCTCTTTACTGATCGTACTTTGTAATTTTTTCAAATCATCATTTGTTAGCATAGGAATACAGAGTAGCACTTTTGTGGGGTGGAGACAAGTAAGAAATGGATGAGCTATAATTGTCGTCCCGAAGAAGAGATTTAGGAAGTAAAGTTACGATTCGCCTATTTTAGTTAAGGATCGACCATTAATAATCCAGTTCTTTTTGACAATTTCTATCAAATTAGGAGATGTCTCAGTGGTAATTACTTTAAAAAGTTCTTGTCCTTCTCTAGTCAACATTACACTACCAACATTTATATCAACTTTTTCTTCTTGCGTAACGAGTAAATAAGAATCTTTACCACAAATAAAGGGCATCTGTTTTGATGAAATACTCATCACTTTGAAGTTAGTTATGTCGTTAAAATGTATTAAGCCAAGACTTTCTAGTAATTGAAGATCTTCAAAGCTAAATGCTTTTTGATTATATGCCGCAAAGGAGCCATCTCCGAAAATAAGAGATACTTTTTTTTCTCCAGCAATAATTAATGTGTAGCTACATAATTTTGAAAATAATTCTGCATCATCTTTTCTCATGTTTGCTAGTATAGACATAGTTTTATATGAAAAGCTACCTGATTTAATAAGTTCACCTGACAAAACTTTTGACCAAATTAACTGCATATCTTCGTTTGAAATATCCTGAGAAAAACCAAAGTATTTTCTTACCCAGTCTGCATCGGTTGATGGATCTATCTGTTTTTTACTTAACTGTACTTGTTGTAGTGCATTTGTAGTTAACTTATTTATATTCTCTTGCCGTACAGTTTCAAGTTTTGCCCATCTATAAAAAGCTTGTTTTTGTAGCTGTTCTATTGCAATTTCACCTTTGGTTTTAATTATTAATGAATCGGTTTCAGCTTTTGCCCTACGTTTTATTCTAGTAGGTTCATAAAGAAGGTATCCTGCTTGGGCAATTAGTTCTAAAGCTTTGCTAACAGTCTCACTATTTAAATCGATTTTTATCACTAATGGATCTGCCATATATAATCTTTCTATAGATTTGTTTATTTTATAGCTCGATTATACCAGATTAGCTTGTGGATCGGGGAGAACGTGATAGAATCAGGATATGTATCTCTTTCATATCAAACCCATCCCTCCTGAGAAGGCGGATGATGAAACGATATCAGTGTATAACGATATCACGCAGACGTTGTATCTCAATGCCGTTCCTCTCGTCTTTCAGTATACCGCCAATTTCCGGGAATACTTCTTCTATCTTTGGGACCGGATCCGGGCCAATCTTGAGTCCAGTGAATTCCACAACTCCTGCGTGGAGATGAAAGAGATCACGTATCAGACCGTCGCCATGCTGCCGACACCGACCCCTCCACTTCGCAACATGGTGGAAGAACTGCATCCGTCAGAGAAGTACGGCATCACCGAAGTCGTGAATGTCCTGGATGATACCAACATCAAACTGATGCTTATCGCGATCGGGATTCGGGAAAGTCTCAAGGGAATACCGCATATCAAAAATCTACTTCCCGATGAACAGAAAGATGTGGAGCGCCAAATGGATTCTGTTTGGCAGATAGAACGTGTCGCTCTCCAGGGAGTCCATGATACGGAACTCACTCACGCGACCCGGATGCTCGCGCCGCTCTTCGGAAATAATACCCTGATGATTTCGCACTATCCTGACTTCTTTGCTAAAGTCGCAACAGAGATGGAATCACTCAAAAATATGCCGGCGTATCTGCATCTGCGGGTGGAGCTGGAACATCTGGCGTTTGAACGGATCGATCGATTTGTCCAGCCGCTGGATTGTTCTTTTATTGATTTTATGCGGATGACCGAGGGACAACCATACACCGATGAATTATTGTTTCTTCTCAAAGATACCTTCGCATCCCAATTTCCGCACTTAGTTTTAACGACAGGAGTTATGAAAAATGCCCTGGCACCCACGAGTAGTGAAATAGTTCCTCAATAAGTCATACCATTTATACTCTCACCATCGGCGCATGCCGTAACTCTTTGCTGAAACTTCCGGCAATTGCTATTGCAAGTAACCCAAAAAAGAGAATAAAGATCGTCGTCTTCGCGCCCAAAGACTGCAACATAACACCAGTCATGGCCATGCCAAGGGGAATAATACTGTATACCAGGAACCTGTGTACGCTGTTCACTCTTCCTTGTAATTCATCGGGGACGAGGGAGAGGCGGTAGCTAATCTGTACTACAACCCAGATAGAATTGATGCAGAAAAGCAGTGCCGTGATGAGCCCGATGAAAATAAAATTTGGAGCAAAAATATAGAGGGGCCAAAGCAGTGCCATAACCCAGCAAGACCCAAGAACCACTTGTCCCGGACTGACGCGTTTCTTAACTTTGGATCCAATCACCGAGCCGATGATACTGCCAATCCCTGAAATAGAAATAATGGTCCCAATCTCCAAAGGCGTTGCGTGTTGTTCTTTTGCCAGAATAATAAGGATCAGAATGAGATCTGAAAAAATAAATGCAGTACCGGCATTGAGTAGCGACATAATTCTGAGTACTTTGTGATGGAGGAGCCACGAGATGCCCTCTTTAATTTCTTTCAGTAGGTTCGGCTTACTGTCATCTCTTTCTTCCTGGAATTCGGTCTTTATCGATAACAAAGAAAAAAATGACACAATGTATGATACCGTATCCAAAAGGAACGGCAAAGATCTATTCATCTGATATAAGATAGTACCGATTGATGGTCCAAATAATGAGGCGAACCCGTCAGTCGCATTTTCCTGCGCAGTCGCGGCACTTACTTTATTGCCGACAATGAGTTTGATACTTGCGATCTCCGCAATATCAAAAAAGACAAAAAATATGCCTTCGAATAACGCGACGAGATAAATTTGCAGAATCGAAATACTATGAAAAAAGATTGCAAGCAAAATACTTCCGGAAACGATAGCCCTCCCGATCTCACAGAAGAGCATCAGCTTCTTGCGGTTGAACCTGTCAGCAAATGATCCGGCAAAAAGACTAAGAACGACATACGGGATGACGCTGAATGCTCCGACAAATCCTGCCTGTGCGGCTGAATGGGTGATGTCCAAAATGAGCAGAGGCAAAATGATATGCGATGCCTGCGAGCCAAACGAAGAAATTGCCTGTCCGCTCCACAGCAGCAGGTAGTCACGGTTCCGCCAAAGCGATTTTTCTTCAACAGCCAGTTCATTCTCCTTCATGTAATACATCATACAGCAATTGCCATTTCTCAACAATTTATAAAAATAGTTTGTAAATACTGCTAAATATTGTAGAATAGATCTATGGATCCGGCTGCCCCGAAACCACCATCAGATACACCACCACCTGCTCAATCTCCAATGGGCGGGGGACAGAATGGTGATAATTCGACAATCAATGGCGATAAGCCAATTGACAACCTCCCGAGCAATCAAATCGTAGAACAGGAAGAACGTATGGAAGCGGTCAATGTCCAGTCGGCCGGTGCGGCGCGGTCGTCAAAAATGCCCAACATCACACAGTCAGTCGCGAGAGACAGCCAAGGTGATAGTTATGATCAGATACGTAAGTTGGGAGAGTTGGTAGAAAAAGCTGCGATTCCGGATGAACTTCGTAAGATTCTCAATGACCGCATCGCCAGGCTTGCGCTTATCCGATCAGGTGCGGGTTTTATGAGCTCGACCTATGTTCTTGAATATGAATCAACCCAGCGATATATCAATTGGATTGTCGGACTGCCATGGACTGCCCGGACCAAAGATATTCTTGATCTGAAAAAAGCGCGTGAGGTTCTTGATAGAGATCACTATGGTTTGGAAATGCTCAAGCAGCGTATGCTTGAATATATCGCGTCTATCATGCTTAATATACAGAACAATGGTCCGGATTTCGCAACCCGTTCGCCGATTCTTTGTTTCGTCGGACTCGCCGGTACCGGGAAGACGACCTTTGCCAAATCTATGGCAGAAGCGCTCGGCCGGGCATTTGAGAGAATTCCGTTCGGAGGAATGGCAGACTCACGTGTCCTTCGCGGACAGTCACGATTCTTTCCGGATGCCGAACCCGGGCAAGTGATAAAACGCATGGTCCATGCCAAAGCAAGAAATCCTGTTATCCTTCTTGATGAGCTTGACCGTGTGACCGAGACGGCCCGTGCCGATATCATGGGTGTTCTCATCGAGCTGCTTGATCCTGAACAGAACAATGCTTTTACGGATCATTATATCGATTATCCTTTTGATCTCTCAAGCAGCCTCTTCGTCTCAACAGCCAACAATACAACAGCGATCTCAACGGCTGTACTTGACCGTTTGGAAATTATCCAGATGCCATCGTACAATGATGAAGAAAAGACAGTTATTGGGAAAGATTTTGTCTATCCGAAAGTAAAAAAGCTTATCGGTCTCAAACCCGATCAGCTGATTATTGATGATGCTATTTGGGCTGAAATTATCCGCCCGCTCGGCTATGATCCCGGAGTCCGCGGATTGGAACGACTCATCAATATGATGTGTCGGAAAGCTGCCCGGATGATTGTCTCCGGAGATGCAAAGAATGTCCGCATCACTCCTGAGAATGTAAAGATGTTCGTTTCGGAGATCTGATACATGTCGCTGAATTACGCTGAACTAAGCAGAAAAAAATATTTACAAGTTTCAGTATTGTTATAAAGGTGCTATACTATATAAAATGCCGGACGAGAACAATGTAAATACTTCAAAGAATGCTTCAGGAACCGTTTCTTTCATGGCGCTGGGCGGGTTGGAAGACGTGACCCGTAATATGTATCTGTATGAATATAACAATCAGATACTTATCGTTGACTGCGGACTAGGATTCCCCGATGAGTCAATGCTTGGCGTGGATCTGCTGCTTCCTGATATTTCGTATCTTCTGGATGTGGTGAAAGAAGGAAAGAAAAAAATTATCGGCATGGTGCTGACTCATGGACATGAAGATCACATTGGCGGTCTGCCGTTCATACTGCCACAATTACCGGAATTTCCTATCTATGCTTCTCCGCTGACTGCTGCATTGTCCAATGAAAAATTGCGAGATTATAAAGTGTCGGCAAGTGTGAATAAAGTTGAGTTTACCGATAAAGAATTGCAGCTAGGGGACTTTAGGATCTCATTTCTCCGGGTGACCCATTCGGTTTTGGATAGTGCAAATATCATTATCAAGACCCCTGTCGGCAATCTGTATCATGGCAGTGATTTTAAATTTGACCTGACGCCTGCAGATGGACACCGGACGGATTTTCTTAAGATAACACAGACAGCACAAGAAGGTTTTCTTGCACTGATGTCCGATTGTCTCGGATCGGATCGAGACGGATTTACTCCGTCCGAGCAAATGCTCGGGGTTAATTTTGAGCGCGAAATGCGCAACTGCCCGGGGAAATTTATCATCACGACATACTCTTCCAATGTTACTAGACTCAATCAAGCGATCCAGGCGGCTGAAATGTCCGGGCGCAAAGTGTGTTTTGTCGGGAGATCCATTATCAAAGTAAAAGATGTTGCCGATCGTCTCGGGTATCTGAAGATGCGAAAAGATACTGAGGTACAGATCGATGATCTGCCAAAATATAAAAGCAAACAAATTTTACTTCTTGTCGCGGGCAGTCAGGGCCAGGAAAATTCCGCGATGACGAGGATAGCAGAAGGCGAGCATAAAGATATCAGACTTGATCCGCTTGACACGGTAATGTTCTCATCCGATACGATTCCAGGGAATGAACTGAGTGTGAGTGAGTTGAGTGATTCAATCGCAAAAAGAGGCGCGAAGATATTGTATTCGGGGCATGGACTGGGGATGTATCATGTGTCGGGTCATGGATCGGCAGGGGATCATATGCTTCTTATCGCTTTGACACAGCCGAAGTTCCTCCTCCCGATCAGCGGGACGTACCGGCATATGGTCGCATATAGAACGACCGCGATGCAAATGGGATACAAGAGAAATGATATTTTTCTTGTTGAGAACGGGCAGGAAGTTTTGTTCATGTCCAACAGTGTGCGCTTCGGCAAGAAGATCGAGATCAAACACGTTTATGTCGATGAAGTATCGGGTGAAGAGCTGGAACATTTTGTCATCCGAGACCGGGAGCGTCTTGCAAAGGAAGGGGTCATTATCGTGATGGCGGAGATCAAGGCGTCTGACGGGCAGCTTGCTGAGAAGCCGGAAGTTATCTCACGCGGATCATATCTCACTGATACGAAAGAGGTATCCGATGCGCTGGGGCAGGAGCTTGAAAAAGTATTATCTGGCAAACGAGAAAAAGTAACAAA
>Ga0307372_10012573_pt1 | contig 11061 bp, 8 predicted proteins | sample OX1MG_FD_202533 | JGI IMG/M metagenome (GOLD analysis project Ga0307372, IMG submission 202533) | Soil microbial communities from Risofladan, Vaasa, Finland - OX-1 | ecosystem: Environmental > Terrestrial > Soil > Coastal area > Acid sulfate soil | place: Finland: Risofladan, Vaasa | collected...
GAGCGGCATGGCAGACGACACCATCGTCGTGTTCACCTCGGACCACGGCGACGTGCTGGGAGCACACGGCGGGCTGATCCAGAAGTGGTGCAACGCCTTCGACGAGGCGACCCGGGTACCACTGCTGATCGCCGGTCCCGGCATCGCCACGGGTGACGAGGGGGTCACCATCCCCACCAGCCACGTCGACCTGATCCCCACCCTTCTCGGCCTGGCCGATATCGATATCGAGCAGGCGACGGAGGGAGTGGCCGCACACCACGACGAGGCCCAGCCCCTGCCGGGCCGGGACCTGAGCGGAATCGTCCGCGGCACGACCGATTCTGCGTCGATGGAGTCACCGATCTACTTCATGACGGAGGACGACGTCACTCGGGGCGTCACCCAGGTGAACATCATCAGCGGTGCGCCGTTCGAGGCCGTCTCCCCGCCGATCAACATCGAGTCAGTCCTCGCAACGTTGCCGACCGGAGAGAGAGGCGCTGGGGAGCTGTGGAAGCTGAACCACTACTTCGAGCGCCTCGACGACTGGTACGCGGCTCAGGGCATGAGACCGAACCCATTCTTGGCTCCGGCCGCCGAACCCGAATGGGAGCTGCACAATCTGACTGCCGACCCCGAGGAGCGCCACAACCGGGCCTTCGACGATCCTGCAGCCTTGTCGAGAATGAGGTCGGTACTCGAGACGGAGCGGGACGCCAAGCGCCGGATCCCGATGCTGCGGAATGCCACCACATAGGCCACGCCACCACATGGACCACTCGGTTGGGACTGTCCCCAGACATGTCTGATTGATCCTGTGGCAGACACTGCGGTCGATTCGTAGCCTTCAGAGATCCCCGGCAGGATTGCGAAGTTCCCGCCGGTGGCTGTGGCTTCCCGGTTTCGAACGAACGGACTCACCGCCAGGGTCTTGCCGCCGAGCGGCTCGTCCGGGACGACACAAATTTCGCGGCCGCGGACGGGCCAGCAGCTCCAGGCCCGTTCACCCGATTGCTCAGGGCGGCCCGAACACCACCGGCGCCGAGCGGACCCCGGCGATCACCGGGGATGCGGTCCGCTCCACCGGTCCGGCCACCTCGACCGAGCCGAAACGGGCCAGCAGCTGCTCGAGCAGGATCCGGCCCTCGAGCCGGGCGAGGACCGCCCCGATGCAGAAGTGGGGACCGAACCCGAAGGCGACGTGCGGGTTGGGGTCCCGGGCCGGGTCGAAGCGCTCGGCGTCGGGCCCGAACACCGACTCGTCCCGGTTGGCCGAGGCGTAGAGCATGAGTACCGGCTCATCGGCGCCGAGCTGCCTGCCGGCCAGTTCGGTCGGCCTGGTGGTCGTGCGCATGAACGCCACCACCGGCGTGGTCCACCGGAGCATCTCCTCCACGGCCACCGGCACGGCCCGGGCCGTGGAGGCGGCCACCCGCGACCGTAGCGACTCCCACTCCCCCGGGGCCTCGGCGAATCCGAGCAGGCCGCCGGACATCATGTTGCGGGTGGTCTCGTTGCCGGCCACCAACAGCTGCACCAGGAACATCGCCAGCTCGGCGTCGGTCAGGCGGTCGCCGCCCACCTCGGCGGCCCCGAGCTCGGAGATGATGTCGTCACCGGGGGCCGCCCGCCGGTCGGCCGCCGCTGCCAACAGGTAGGCCACCATCTCGCCGCTCAGTGCGGCGCGCTCCTCCTCGGGCCAGTCGGTGGCACCGGGGATGACCGCCTCGGACCACCGGAAGAACCGCGGCCACTCCGCCTCGGGCACGCCAAGCAGATCGCTGATCACCTGCAGTGGCAGCGGGACGGCCACCTCGGACACGAAGTCCACGGCGCGGCCCGGGTCGATTCGTTCCACCAGGGCCACCGTGCGGGCCCGAACCCCATCCTCGAGAGCCCGCATGAACGAGGGCCGAAAGCCGGGCTGCACCAGGTTGCGGTAGCGGGTGTGGTCCGGAGGGTCGGTGTGCATCATGGTGGGCGGTGTGGGGTACTCGCTGCCGATCTCGAAGACCATGATCCCCTTGGCCGAGCAGTAGGTCTCGGGGTCACGCGAGATGGCCACCACTTCGGCGTGGCGGCTCGCCACCCAGAATCCGACCGTCTCGTTGCGGGCCAGCGGCGCCTCGCGGCGGAGTCGGGCATACAGGGGGAACGGGTCTCCGGCGTAGAAACCCGGGTCGAGGAGCGGCGCGGTCGGGTCGGTGGGGAGGGAGTCGGTCATGGGGCCGGTGCGGGCACGGGCGGGGACCCCGACGCGCGGTCAGTAGGGCCCGATGCGCTGATCGGGGTTGGTGTCGACCAGATGACGACCGTCGGTCGACACGTGGCTCGTCCACTGGTGGCCGTCCCACCAGCGGAAGTCGAAGCGCCCGCCCGGATCGGGATGCCACGCCGGCGGTGAGGGGGGCCGGCCCGCGTTCGACTCGGACCGCTCCGGCCGGTGCGAGCCCTGATCCGGAGTCGCCGCCGGTTGTTGCGACGCCTCGCCGGCCTCGGGCGGCCGCCGGTTGGCCGGCTGGGGGTAGGCGGGGAACTGCTCGGCCACGCTCGGGGCCCGGGAGGCGTACGGCCTCGTCACCGCCGAGGACGGCCCCGCAGCCCCCGGGGTGCCGACCGCGGAGCCGTTGTGCTGTGCCCGGCGGACCTCGGAGGAGTGGGCGAACAGGTAGAGGATCAGGCCAAGCAGCAGCGACAGGAACCAGAACAGGGCCCAGACCATCGAGGGCAGCCCCCAGGGCGTGCGGCCGAGCGTCCTCCGGTCGTTCTCCGACAGTCGGTAGCCCACCGCTGCCCAGAGAAAGGCCAGTGCGACCAGGACGACTGCTTCACTCCCGCTCACGTGCGGCACAACCCCGACTCTATTCCTCTTGTCGGCCTGCAGCAGATTCCTCCTGGTGGGACCCCGTTCCGGCCGAGTGCCGGGACCGGGCCCGAGGACTCCTCATGTCCTTCCCGTAGTGGACAACAGGTATCTTTGTCGAGTTGACACCGCCCCGACCGGCTCAGGGCGGGGTCGACGCCAGCGAGCTCAGGCTTCGCCGTCTGGTGAGTCCACCGCCTTTTTCACCTTGGCCGCCAGCGCCTCGAACAGGGGATACCCTCGGGCCCAGCTCATTGCGTCGATGGAGGGCCTCCACATCTCCCAACGATCGACCAGCGTGCGCCCGAGCAGGAGCTTGATCAGATCGAAGTCGAAATGGCCGAGGCGTTCGAGCGCGGCCAGCTGCTCGAAGTAGTCGAGCTCCCGGTAGAGGATGTAGGCCTCGTTCGAGTTCGCGGCGACGAACCCCTGGAATGCGATGCTGAGTTCCTCTTTCGTCTTGAACCGGCCCACCAGCTGCCTCGCCTCGACGAGAGGCTCCTCGTCCCAGCGGCGCAGGAAGTCTCCCGCTATCTGGGACTCGCGGAGCTTTCTGGCTTCTTTGACCTGTCGGCCGGCCAGTATGGCTGCGCCGATGGCGCCGAGAAGGCCCAACGCACCCACTGCAGTGGCGACAGCAGTCACCTGCTCCGCCCAGTTCGGTTGGAGTGCCGGCATCTTCCTCCCGTGCGCGCATCGAGCAGACCCGGTCAGCCTATGTAGCCGCCGCCGCCGTGGCTAACGCTGGCGCCCTGGTGGCTCGACGGATCGGGCGCTGCGACCCATCGGCGTTCGCGCCATGACACCTCCGATGGAGCGGCACGCCAGCGGCTTGGTGATGTCGGGGGTGGCCGGGAGGCGAAACCATTTGCCCAGTTGGCGGCGGAGCTGCTCGTCTGCGCGCCCGCACCCGGCGATCCGGCGGGAGCAGACGACCGCTATCTGAGAGCTGGCCCAAACAGGAAAGACGCTATAATTCTGTACATGACGACACTCCCCGTTGCTGAAGCCCGTGCACAGCTCTCCAAGCTCATCGAGAGGGCTGCCTCCACTCACGAACGCTTCGAGATCACGCGCAACGGCCAACGAGCCGCCGTTCTGCTCGGTGCTGACGACTACGACGCCTTAAAAGAGACGATCGCTGTGCTCGGAGACTCACCGTTTCTCCATGACCACCTCGAGGGCATCAGTGCACTCCAACAAGGTGACCACTTGGACCAAGAGGGGCTTGCTGCGAGGATGCGGGGAGTGGGACGCCTTCCAGCCACAAAGTGACCAGCGAGCCGTACCAGCTCCGGATCTCTGGTCCTGCGGCACGGTCGCTCGCCGAGGTGCTGCCGGCGAAGGTGGCCGCGGCTGCCGAAGCGTTCATCACCGGACCTCTGTTCGACGATCCGCATCGAGTCGGCAAGCCGTTGAACCCACCTCTCGATCCAGCCTGGTCTGCCAGACGCGGCGACTACCGAGTGCTGTACCTGATTGACGACGCTGCTCGAATGGTGAACGTCACGGCTGTCCGCCATCGAGGCGACGCCTATCGCAGGTGACACCGATCGTGCTTCGACTCGGCGATCGCTGACGGCGGTCACTCTTTGGACCGACGCGGGTTTCGCACCGCGACAAGTGGTCCCCTGAACGCTGTCAAGCCCACCTCGTGGTCTTGGGGTGTCATTGTACGAACACCCCTCCGGCGGCAAAAGCCCTAGTCACGGCCGTCATCGACGGCCAAGCGATCCGTCACGCAGCGACGAACGCCGTCCTGCGGACAGGAGAGGGCGCCCGATGGGCCAGATGGACTCCTTCGTGGGTTCGAACGGAGCCCGACGCGCCTGCAGCAATCTTGCGTCACTTCTGCGGTATGTACCCGGCTGCCCGCCTACTGGCCGGTTCGTGGCCGGCTGGGCCTTGACAAGGCTCTCTCGACAGATAACTATGGATGATAGATTACCTATCACCCATAGTTGTGGAGCTGCAGGTGGCGACAACTGAGACGAACAACCAGGTTGATCGACGAGGGCGCCGTCGGGAAGCCAAGCGGGCGACGATCCTGGCCGAGGCGTGGACGCTGGCTCGTCGTGACGGCCTGGCCGCCATCTCGCTGCGAGACCTCGGGGAGCGCGTCGACCTGCGTCAACCGTCCCTCTACGCCTACTTCGACTCGAAGCTCGGCTTGTACGACTTGATGTTCGCCGACGGCAATCGGCAGCTCCTCGACCTGACGAGGTCCCTCTCCCTGAGCGACGAGCCACGCGAGGCGCTGGTTGGGTTCGTCGAGGCGCTGGTGCGCTTCTCGAGCGAGGATGTCGTGCGCCACCAGCTGTTGTTCCAGCGAACGATCCCCGGCTTCGAACCTTCCTCGGCGTCTTACGAGGTCGCCCTCGAGTTCTACGAGATCGCCCGCCAAAGGCTCGCCGCGGCCGGCGCGTCCGATCCCGGAGACGTCGACGTCTTCAGCGCACTGGTAAACGGACTCGCCCATCAGCAGGTGGCAAACGACGCCGGTGGCGATCGCTGGGTACGCCTCGCCGCACGGACGGTGGACATGTTTCTGGCCGACGTCGATCGACGTCGGCAGGGCAGCGCTCGGAAAGGAGCACGGCAATGAACCAGGCAACCATCCGCGACGTGACCACGGTCCCGAGGATCGCCCACGACGAGGCGATGCGGATCGCCGCAGTGGAGAACACCAAGTTCGCGGGCTTGGTCGCCAGCTTCGAGCCCGGCGACTGGACCAAGCCCACCGACTGCGTGCTCTGGGACGTGAGAGCCCTCGCCGCTCACGTCGTGGGGTCCGCCGCCGGTCAGGCGTCGCCCCGCGAGTTCGTCCGCCAAGTGCGGAAGGGGCGTCCGCTGGTCGCTGAGATCGGTGGCAAGTTCTGGTGGGACGGGATGAACGAGCTCCAAGTGCGTGAGCGAACACACCTCAGTACCCAAGAACTTGTCGCCGAGTGGGGTGCCACCTCCGCCAGGGCTTTGCGCGCCCGCACCCGGCTCCCGCGCCCGATCGCCAGACTTCCCCTGCTGAAACTCCCCGCACCGGTCGGCCGACAGCCGCTCTCCTACCTCTTCGACGTCGGTTTCACCCGCGACGTGTGGATGCACCGCATCGACCTGGCTCGGGCAACGGCCAAGACGCTGGACGTCGATTCCGATCACGACGGACGGATCGTGGCTGACCTCGTCGCCGAATGGGCGAGCACCCACCGTGAGCCATTCACCCTCACGCTCGGCGGCCCAGCCGGAGGGCAGTTCCGAGCCGGAACCGGCGGCGAAGAGGTCGACATGGGCGCCATCGAATTCTGCCGGATTCTGGCCGAGCGAGGTCACGGCACCGGGATCCTCCGCCACAGCCTTCCTCTCTAGCCCGGCCCCCAGCCCCCACCCCAAGACGCAAAGGAGCAGGCATGGAAACGCAAATCACCGAGATCGCCGAGAACATCTACCGGTTCTCGACCTTCGTCCCCGACGTCGGTCCGACTGGCTTCACCTTCAACCAGTACCTCATCGACGACGAGGAGCCCCTGCTCTTCCACACCGGGCAGAGAGCCACCTTCCCGCTCCTCGCCGAGGCCATCGCCACGATCACCCCGCTGGACCGGCTCCGCTGGATCACTTTCGGCCACGTCGAAGCCGACGAGTGCGGCGCCATGAACAAATGGCTCGCCGCAGCACCCCAGGCCGAGGTGGCACACGGGGCGCTCGGCTGCATGGTGTCGCTGAACGACTTAGCTGATCGGATGCCCCGCCCACTGGCCGACGGCCAGGTCATCGAGCTCGGCGCACACCGGGTCCGGCACATCGACACCCCGCACGTTCCCCATGGCTGGGAGGCCCGGATCCTCTACGAGGAGACCACCAACACACTGTTGTGCGGAGACCTCTTCACCCAACTCGGCAACGGCCCTGCGGTCACGACCGATGACATTGTCGGGGCCGCCGCGCAGGCAGAGGATGTCTTCGGGGCCAGCTGCCTCACACCGAACACCGGCCCCACTATCCGGCGACTGGCCGACCTCAGCCCGACGATGCTTGCCGTCATGCACGGCTCCTGCTTCTCCGGCGACGGGTCAGGGGCGCTCCTGGCGCTCGCCGACGACTACGACAGGCGTCTCTCCGAGGTCCGGTCCTGAAGCGGCACCTTCGGCCGCATCAAGGGCGCGGACATCAACCTGTCACCAACTAGTTTGTCGAATTTCGTGGGGACGGAGGGGGTCGAACCCTCACTGGAGGCGGTTTAAGCGCCTTGCCTCTGCCAATTGGGCTACGTCCCCGCGGCCGAAGGGCCATCTCACCACAAGCCGATCACCCACGCCCACAGGCACGGCCAGCACGCCCACGTCACCTCCGCCGACGAGCAGGTCGTTGCGCCCATCCGCTCTGATCCCCGAGGCTAAAGGACAGGCGGACATCGGTCGATGTACCTCCCACAACGAGGGGCCGCTGACTTTGCTGGTCGCCCTTCCTCAAGAGGAGACGGCAGCGTCCGCATGGCAACTCGAGTGGGAGCGGGGATGTCGGCCCGAGCTATGGCCGTGGGATCAGGAGGAGTGCGCTAGGTGGTCACGCGGCCCAGAGTCTGGTCGAAGTCGGTGCGGGTGGGTGCCGCTGCAGTGGTGGCTGCTGCCGTAGTCGTCGGGCTGCAGTTCACGCAGTCCACTGGGGTAGCCCGGGCCGTGGCGGACACCGGCGTCGGCGTACACCTCCTGCAGAGCAGCGGCACTGGGCTGACCATGCCGGTCATGGGAATGGTCGAGACCGCCGACGGGAAGGGATATTGGCTGGTGGCCAGTGACGGCGGCATCTTCACCTTCGGCGACGCCCCGTTCTACGGGTCGACCGGGGCCATCCACCTCAACCAGCCGATCGTGGGCATGGCCGCCACCCCGGACGGACGCGGGTACTGGCTGGTGGCCAGTGACGGCGGCATCTTCACCTTCGGCGACGCCTTGTTCTACGGGTCGACCGGCGGGGCACCCGTTGCCGCAGCCACGGTCGGCGTCGCCGCTCATCACCCCGGAACCGGTTATTGGACGGTGACCAGTGGAGGAATGGTGTCGAGCTTCGGAGGGGCCCCGTTCGCCGGCTCACTGGCCGGTTCGACGCCCTCGAGCAGTCCGGCGTCCACCACCCTCCCGGCCAACATCCCGCCGTCGCCGAACTTCTTGAGCGACTGCTACCCCCACAACGACAGCGCGCCGTGCCTGTCGATGATCGAGCAGGCCACCACCAATGCCCGGTCGTTCGAGGGGCTGGGGCCGATGGTCCTGCCCTCGAACTTCGGCGCGCTCGACCCGGCCGAGCAGGCATTCGTGGTCACGAACATCGAGCGGGTCGATCGGGGGCTCCCGCCCTTCGTCGGGCTGGTGGACGCCTTCGACGCCGATGCCCAGGCGGGGGCACAGGGGAACACCGACCCGGGCCCGACCCAGGTTCCTCCGGGGCTGCAGATCATCGCCTGGGCGAGCAACTGGGCGGAGAACGGCAATCCCTTCGGATCCAACTACTTCTACATGTACGACGATGGGGTCGGCAGCGGAAACGTCGAGTGCACCTCGGTGGGGCAGGCCGGCTGCTGGGGCCATCGGAAGAACGTCCTCTCGCTGGCCGACTACCAGCAACGCTACGGAGGCAGCCTCTACATGGGGGCGGGCGAGGCCTACGGGACTTTTGCCAACGGCTGGGCTTCGGACACCGAGCTGATGGTGCTGGCCGCCGGCCCGACCCCTCCCCTCGCCTACACCTGGGCGGCGGCGGTGGCAGCGGGAGCCCGCTAGTCCGCCCCGGTAGCGGCGGAGCAGCGAACCGCGGCACGGATGCCGCGTTCCCGTAGGGACCTGGGCGGCGACGGACTGCGGGCCTCCGGGCCGGGACGATACGTTGGCCGCCATGGACAAGCGAGTGGCGGTGCTCACCCAGACCGGTGACTACGTCGGGCCGGAGTTGGCCCGCAGGCTCATCGACGACCACCACCTGGTTCTCCATGCACCGCAGGAACCGCTGGTCGACGAGTTGGGTGCCCTCGGCGGCCAGGTCGAGGTGGTCACGGCCGCCGAGGTCGACCTGCGGACCGCCGAGGGGAACCGGGCGCTGGTCGAGCGGGCCATGGCCCGCTTCGGACGGATCGACGCTGCCGCCTTCGTCACAGGGTCGGGCATCATCACCGGTCGGTTCCTGCAGATCTCCCCCGAGGACTGGGAGCGCACCAAGGCCGGCAACCTCGACATGGTCTTCCACGGCCTTCAGGCGCTGATCCCCCCGATGCTCGAGCGGGGCTCGGGCGACATCGTGGTGTTCACCAGTGCCACCGGGGCACGGCCAGAGCCGGGCGTCTCCACCTACGCGGCCACTCGGGCCGGGGCCAACGCCCTGGTCCGGGCCGTGGGCCAGGAGCACGCCCGCCACGGGCTGTGCATCAACGCCATCGGCACCAACTTCATGGACTTCCCCGGATTCCTACGGGCCAGCGGGGCGGACGCCGATCCCGGGCGCCGCAGCCGGATCGAAGCCCAGGTACCGGCCCGGCGCCTCGGGGGCATGGGCGAGCTGGCCGAGTTCGCCACCGTGCTCCTCAGGGGCCGAACGCGCTTCCAGACCGGCCAGTTCTTCAGCTACAGCGGGGGTTGGAGCGCCTGACCCGCCTCGACCCACTCCTTTCCGGGACCGCCCTGGCAGTCCGGCGCCGCTGATAGGGCTCCCCCGGCCCCTAGCCCGGGCTCCGGAGGGCAACCGCTCCCGCCACCGCCTCGAGCTCCTCGTCCCGAGGGCGGTCGACCTCCCGCTCGAGCCCGTCGTCCCCCGGCCAGGGCCCGAAGACCCGGGTCGGCCGGCTGACGGCCTCCCATATCGGCCACCGTTCGACCCCACCGGACCGGGCGAAGGCGATCCAGTCACGCCGCATGGCGGCGGACAGCGCGAAGGCGGATTCCCCTCCACCGGAGAAGCCCTGCACGCCGGGATTGTGGACCGTTCCGAACACGAACGGGATCTCCAAGGCGTGGCACGAGCCCAGGACTCCCCCGAAAGCCGGGGACCTCCACGTGAACAGATAGTTGTAGGTCCCCACGCCGGGGGCTGCGGCCGCGGCGTGGGCTTCGGCGAACCGGATGCTCGGGAGCCGGAACACGAACTCGGTCGACATGGCCACCCAGAGGTCCTTCGGAGCCACCGCCTCGCCTCTCGAGAGGCGCGCCTCTCTGACTGTGGAGATCAACCGGTCGGCGGCCTCCGGGTCCGGGACGAGACGCTCCACCCATCCACGCAGCCGGTCCTCGCTCAGCGAGTCGAGCTTGGGATTCGCCACCGCGAAGAAGGTCGTCTCGTCCCTCGTGGTTCCGATGACCAGGGGAACCCGGGAGGCCGTGCCGGACCCGACCGCAGCATCGGGGGGAGACGGCAGCAGCCCGCCGTCGACCACCGGCATCATGAGCAGCCCCGACAGGTCGCTCCGCCCGGCCTGACCGAGCTCGGCCGCGGCCCGGACCAGCTCGTCCGCCGGCACCCGCTCCAGCGCCTGGCGGGTCATCGGCACGCCCAGGTGGGCGGCCAATCCCTCCGCGGTCTGCGCCGCCTGGTCGGCGGAGTAGACCTTCGGCGGGCCGCTCTCCACGATGGCCCGGTGGAACAGCCCGCTCGCCGCCGGCGTGGCCATCAGCGCGGTGACGCTCATCCCCCCGGCGGACTCGCCGAAGATGGTCACATTGCCCGGATCGCCTCCGAACGCCTCGATGTGGTCGCCGACCCATCGCAGGGCGGCCACCTGGTCGGCCAGACCCCAGTTGCCGAAGCCGGACCAGGGTTCCCCGTGCAGCCAGGTCTGGCCCGGCTCCTCCAGTGCGGGGTGGGCCAGGAACCCGAGCAGGCCGAGGCGATAGTTGATGGTGACCACGACCACGTCACCCTCGCGGGCCAACATCCCGCCGCGGTAGAGGGCCCCTGCCCCGGAGCCGGACACGAAGGACCCCCCGTGGACCCACACCATGACAGGCCGTCGGACGCTGTCGAGTCCGGGAGTCCAGACATTGAGGCTCAGACAGTCCTCCGAGTGCTCATCGGGCTCCCCGCCGAGGGACATCTCGACCAGGCCCGGCGATTGGGGGGCTGCGGGCCCGAACGAGTCGCACTCCCGGATGCCCGCCCACGGCTCGGGGGCCGCCGGCGGCCGCCAGCGGCGGGTCCCTTCGGGAGGTGCGGCATAGGGGATGCCCGAAAACGACCAC
>Ga0307372_10012574_pt1 | contig 11060 bp, 14 predicted proteins | sample OX1MG_FD_202533 | JGI IMG/M metagenome (GOLD analysis project Ga0307372, IMG submission 202533) | Soil microbial communities from Risofladan, Vaasa, Finland - OX-1 | ecosystem: Environmental > Terrestrial > Soil > Coastal area > Acid sulfate soil | place: Finland: Risofladan, Vaasa | collected...
GCTCGTCTAGGTACGGCAGCAGCACGTCGAACCGGCGGGACAGCTGATCACGCGGCAGCGCATCGACGGGCATACCACATCATGGACCGGCCGTACCAGAAAACGCAAGTTAATTCGTTACGCTCCCACGTCACCGGCAATGTGCTCGCGGCGCTGCCCAAGTCGGCGCACCCCGCGGCGAAGAAGGCGCTGGCCGAGATCTGGGGTGCGGAGGGCAAAACCCGCGCGCTGGCCGCGGTGAAAGCGTTCGAGACTGTGTACGGCGCGAAGTTCCCGAAGGCGGTCGGCAAGGTCACCGGCAACCTCGACGAGCTGCTCGCGTTCTACGACTACCCGGCCGAGCACTGGGTGCATTTGCGCACCACGAACCCCATCGAATCTACTTTTTCGACCGTACGAAACCGGACCAAGATCACCAAAGGCCCAGGGTCGCGTAAGGCCGGGCTCGCGATGGCGTTGCAGCTGATCCTGGCCGCGCAACGACGGTGGCGGATGGTCAACGCACCGCACCTGGTCGCCCTCGTGCGTGCCGGCGCGACCTTCGTCAACGGCAAGCACGTCGAACGACCAGAACAAAGCCCGAACGAAGATCAACTACGCGAGGAGGAAGGAGCCGAAAAAGCCGCTTAAAAGATCTTCATCCACAGGTCTTGACTATTGCTCACGAGATCAGTGCGCAACCACTCAGCCAGAGCGACGTACCAAGCGTCATACACCGTCAGGTTGTCTTTGAGCTCCCACACTCGCTGGGTGAAGGGTTCGAAAGGATATTGGAGAGTCCTGACTCGGCGGACTTGTTCGAGTGCGGCCACGGCTCGGATTGCGCTGAGATCGCCGCGGAGGACGAGACCACGAAGGGCAGAGGTGCTCTCGGCGCCGAAGATAGCGGGCACCTGCAAGGTCGGTTGGCTCCGCACCTCCTGGCGCGCCAGCTCCCCGTGGACTCCGACTCCGACGAGGGCATCGACGAAGACAGAGGCGTCGATGACGCTCACGACCGCCTCGTCAGTGCGAAGCTCGGTCGGCGCGTACGATTTGCCATGCCGCGGTTGGGGCGAAGCCGTCCGGGCCCTCCGCCCGCAGGCGAGCCTCGGTCTCGGCGACGAGTTCTGCCGGAGTCCGCAGGGCGGCGTTACGCTCGAGTTCGGCCAGCAGGTACTCCTGGACGCTCATGCCCGCAGCAGCGGCGCGGGTCTGGTAGACGCGGTGGACGCCCTCTGGGACGTTGCGGATCTGGATGGTTGCCATAGCGCTATGGTAGCGCTCTAAGCGCTGATATGCATGAACCCGAGAGGTGGGGTTCGCTGCACGGTGATCGCCCTGGTACTTCACGATGCGGACGGGTGGCGGGGTTTCCGCCAGCCCAGGCGGATCGGCCGGCCAGCAAAGCTGGGAACGCGGTTTGTATCCGGAGGCATCGCCTCCGCATGAGGCAACCCCCCCGTAGTGATATCAAAATGCGTAAGTGATAGCAGCCGGGCGTGAAGCAACTGCTCCTGAGAGTGTCTGACGAGGTCCACCGCCGGCTGACCGCGCGTGCGGCTCGGGACGGGCGGAGCGTGAACGCCGTTGCGACCGAGATCCTCGATGCAGCGGCCGACGCCGACCAGGGTGACCGACGAGCGCGGCTGCGGGCGCGGGCCGCCACCCTGGGTGTCCTCCGCGCGACGCCAGCAGCGTCCATGAGCGTGGGCCGTCGCCGACGCATCGTCGCGTCAACGAGAGGGACCGGCGCGATCTTGGACCGATTATTGGCCGAGGAACGCGACCGGCCGTGATCGTTTATCTTGACTCGTCCGTTCTTGCCCGTGCCTACCTTTCCGACGAGACCGGCCACGATGCCGCCGTGGCGATGCTCGAGGACCCCGAGCTTGGCTTGATCACTGGCACGTGGACGAAAATCGAAGTCTCCGCAGCGCTGGTGCGGGCTGCGCGTGTTGGTCGAGGTGACGAACAAGGCCTGCTGGCCCTGCTCGACGCCGACCTGACGGTCGATGGTCCGGTCACGGTGGTCGGGAGCGCCCAAGAGGAGGTCGAGGCAGAGGCACTTCGCCTCGTGCGTATTCATGCGATCCGAGCCATGGATGCGTGGCACCTGGCAACAGCCAAGCTCGTGGCGCCGAGCCTGGTCGAGCCGGATGAGAAGGTGGGTTTCGCTACCCGAGACGAAGCCCAGTCCGTCGTTGCCGTGACCCTCGGGCTACGAGCAGTCTGAAATCCCGACAGGTGCACAGAGGCTGTCTCGCAGCTCGTGGTTCGAATAGCGACAACGCAGCAGGCAGCCCCGCGCACGACACTAATCGAAAGCCACCGGCGCCCCGTGCCGCTCATGCGGCATCTTGGCTGACGTGCCTTTTCGGATCGGCGGATCAGGACCTTGACGATCCCGATTCTCCCGCCCGAGAAGGCACTTTCACGTCAACTAGCCGCCGAACATTCAACAGTGCACGCAAGTTTGCCACCCGACGCGAAGATGATCGATCTTGAGACCGGGCGCCTGTCGGGCGGTCGACTCTGCCGGCTGCGGTTCCCGCTGGTCGGTTCCTGCCGCGTGCGTGGACCTCGTCGCCGCCGCGAGTTCTTCAGGGCTCCGCGCGGTTCGATCCCCGTCACCTCCACAAGGACGCTGATCAACTCGACGGTTGGCGAGTCTCTAGGTCGGCGCGACGGACGAACCAGCCGCCGGCGTCCGGTACGTATACCCCGGGCACCTCGCCAGAGCGAAGCAGCGCGCGGAGCTCTCCAGCATCACATCCGAGCCTTAAGGCCGCCTCGTCTAAGGGCACCAGATCCATGGCGTTCACGGCACTCATCATGACATCCTTCCGACCGGAACGCAGCCGAGCATCCCCAGACCGGTGATCAACTCGCAGTGGTAGATCACACCCTCGTCCGACACGAATAGCGAGTCCAGAGTGTCGTCCCCGAAGGGCGGGAAACCATCCTCGTCCAGCGGAGGCAACTGGCGCGGGTCCGGGACGAAGAGCTTGGCCATTGGTCGAACGTAGCGGTCGCGAGTGACGGTCTATGGTCGTGTTGGCGGCAGCTCTTCGTGGGTACGGGAGCCGTGTTCTCGGTGGCGTTGTTTGAGGACCGACCGACTTACCGCCTGTGACGGCAGGTTCGATTGCTGGTAGGACCGTGCCGTGTCGATCACGTGGGCGTGCCGCATGTCGGTGGCCTCGTACGCGGCTCTTGGCCGATCCGTCCCGGCACCGCGCCGGGATTGTGTCGGCTGCTCGCACACGATGGCCTTCGACGGGTGCTACCCGCGTCAGGTCCGGGAAGCCGGGGTGGTGCACCGGGTCTTCGTCCGGAGGGCCTTCTGCCGGCGCTGCGACATCAGCGAGGCGCTGTTGCCCGACTTCGTCCTGCACCGCCGGCGGGACAGCACGTCCACGGTCGGTGCGGCGGTCCTCGTCGACGTCGGTGTCGAGCTGCCGGAACACGCTGCGGGGCTGTATCGGGGCGTGCCGGAGCGGACCGTGCGCGCGTGGCGGCAACGCTGCGCGCTGCGCGCTGCGCGCTGATGAGCTGTGGCAGCGGTTCGAGGCGGTTACGGCCGAGTGGGGTGGGCAGCTGCCGTTGTCGACTCCGCACGGCTCGACCCCGTCCGGTCGTGCGATCGACGCGATGGGTCTGGCCTGGTTCGCTGCCCGCCGCGGGCCCACGAGCGACGTCCCGCCGGCCTGGCGGCTCGCCAACGTTATCGTCGGCAGCCAGCTCATCGCCACCCGCATAGACCTGCCGTGGCCGATCGTGCCGGCCCTCATCGGGCGAGCTCGGGTGCCCTGAGCTGGGGTCTTGTGCTACTCGAAAGCGCTGGCGGGTACGGCTGGTCGGCATTGGCCGACGACGACAGATGGGACGTTCCGCCGGGCGATGGCCGCCTCGACGCGGAAGCGCAACCTAACAATCGGTTGCCTACCTGGGTAAACGCGGATCGTCACCCATAAAGACCTGCCGAACGATGCTCGCCGAGCGTTGCCGACGCGTGTGCAGACAGCGCGGCCGCCAACAGGGCCCACACGAACCGGTTGTCCCCACAGGCCCGGCCGGGGATGCGCTGTTGCGCTATACTAGCGCTGTGGCGACTATCCAGATCCGCGAGGTGCCCGAGGAGTCCTACGAGGTGCTTCGCCGACGGGCGCGCCGGGCCGGGCAGTCGATGCAGGCGTACCTGCGGGAGGAGATCATCGCCATCGCCGCCGCCCCGAGCAAGACTGAGGCGGTCGAGCTGATCGAGACCATCCTGACCCGGGCCGGCGGGTATGAGCCAACGGCCAGATCGATCCTCGACGACCTCGCCGCCGAACGTCGCTGACAGCGACGCGATGGCGATCGTGGTCGATGCCTCTGCGTTGGCGTTCAGCATCCTCGGGTCCTCGCCCGCGCATCGATCTCTCCGACAACGCCTCGCGACTGACACCTGCCACGCCCCCCAGCTGATCGACGCTGAGATCGGCAACGTCCTCCGGCGACGAGTTCTGCGCGGCGAGCTACGGGCAGCCGAAGCCGGGGTCTTGCTCCTCGCCGCCGCCCCACTGATCGATCTCCGGTATGAAATGACCGGAAGCCTGGGGCAGGCCGCCTGGGCATTGCGTGCGAACGTGAGCTTCTACGACGCTCTGTACGCGGCACTCGCTGGGGCGCTTTCGGTTCCGCTGCTCACCGTCGACGGCCGGCTGTCGCGAGCACCTGGTCTGCCGTGCGCGGTGGAACTGATAGGAGCAAAGTGAGCGGGACCAGCCGCGGGATTCGCGCCCGCGCGAAGGTCAGCCAGCCAGATCGATGGCCCGCGGACGGCTGACCCGGGGTTCGTATCAGGGGGCATCACTTCCACGGCTGAGGCCGGTGGCGTCCGCGCTGGTCGGGCCATGTTGCGTCGCCTGAGAGCCGAGGGGCTTCGAACTCCTGTCGGGGTCAAACGCGGATGACCTGGAGCCCCGGAACACCCCGTAATCGTCGTCGCGGGACACGACCGGGATGTGGTTGGCGATCGCGGTCGCCGCGATCCCAGAGTCGTTGAGCGGCATGCGTTTGCCCGCGTCGCGAAGGGCGAGCCGCGCAGCGGCCCACGCGTGGGCGACCTGCTTGTCGACCGGTAGTGGGTCAAGCGCCTCCACGCGGGAGAGGGTGTCCAGCCGGCGCGCGCGGGTGGCGCCGTCGGCGGCGGCGAGGACGCCGAGTCGCAGCTCCGCGACCGTGATCACCGACACGGCGATGTCTGTCACCCTGCGATCGGGCGCGACCCCCAGGTCGTGATGCCCTGACATCAGCAACCGGTGGAGGCGGCGAGAACGCGGCAGGCTTGGGCCATTCTGGCCGACGAGAGCGCGGTTACCTTCCGTCTCAAGGAGTCCTTGGCGACCGTATGCAGATTGTCGAAGTTCGCGACGCAGTCGGTGGGTACCCCATCCTGGCCGGCGGTGAGTGCCAGCTCGGAAACGAGCCCCCTGCGCGTGCGCGTCAGCGCCGCGACCACCACCGATCCGATCCGATCGGCCACCGGGTCGCGAGTGAGGACGAGGACTGGCCGGTCGCCGCCCGGTGTTGCGGCGAACCAGACCTCACCGCGCTGCATCGGCCCAGTCCGACCAGTCCTCGGCGGGTCCCCAGTCGGCGATGGCGGCCAGGGATTGCTCGCCGTGGTCGAGCGGCTGCGCTTCCCAGTGAGCTGCGTCCTGCTCACCGGCCAGGCGGTCCAGATGGCGGCGCAGGGCTTCCCGCAGCAGCTCGGACCGGTCGACGCCGAGGCGCTGCGACCACGACCGAAGGTGCTCGGCGTCGGCGTCCTCCACACGGAAGCTCAACATCATCATACAGGAAGCCTACTACGTATGACAGGGTTTGACGTGGCCCGCGCCGGCCGTGCCACGAGCCAGGCGAAACGCTCCCGCCGCCCCGTGCGTTCGAATAGGGACAACGCTTCTCCACTCGCGCCAGCAACAACGGATGGCCGTCGGGAATCTCTCATCCACAGCGCCGACGGCAGGGGTCCGATCCAAGGATGGGCAGGTCGACGGATCCGGCCCGAGAATCATGTCGTGTTGCTCGACTTGGAGCGCGACACAAGACCCGACTGAAATCTGGCGGACCTGCCACGGAACCTTCCAGGAGGCTCCGAATTCGGGGTGTCGATCTGACGCGAATCGCAGAGACCCTGGCTACCGCGCGTCGTCGTTGCCCTAGAAAGGGGCGGCCGCCAGTTGCCTCATATCGGCCGAGCTCCGTTCCGAGCGCGCTGTGCGTCTGATTTCAGGGCGGCAGCCGCTCCTTCGGCCGGCCGGTGGCTGGGCGCGAAGCTTTGCAGATTCGTTATTTGTATCGGTTCGGCTAGTGGCCCCCGTGACCCGGCAGTGGCATAGTCTCAAGTTGTCGGCGTCCCAGATGAATGGGTCCGGCGTTTCGGTTGTGCAGTTGCGAGACGTGTGGGAGGCTCGCGAAGACTTGAAGATCAATAGATCAGAGAATGCATTCTCACGGGGGTCCGGGAACGGGAGGTGGTTGCTGGAAGCCGTCGGCTCGGCGGGCGCAGCTCGCGACCCGAATCAGAGCGCTGGTCCAGCGTGTGCAATGGTTCTGTCTGAAGCCGCCCATCGCGTCGCACCTCTTTTCGCATCCGCCGCGTTTCCGCGTGGCTCGTAAGCTCTCTTCGAAAGGAAACACATGAAGGCAGGGACTAAGGCGCTCAGGCGCCTGGGCGCCGCCACGTCCGCACTGACGATCATCGCGTTCGTGCCCCAATTCGCCGGTACCGCGTTCGCGGCAACGCCCGCCACCGGAGTTACCGCCAGCCCCTCGACGCAGAACGTCAACCAGGCAGGCTCGGCCACGATCAACTACACCGTGACACCCGCGACCACGACCGTGAGCATCGACTACGCGGTGATCGCTGGGCCGAACTCGAACTCCAGCACCCCCTTTGCCGGCACGGCGTGCTCGGCTCCGGTTGCGGGCGCTGGTACATGCACCGACACGAAAACGACCAACACGGGCACGGACACCGTCCGCGTGTTCGCAGACAACGCCGGCACCGGCACCTACCAGAACGGTGACCCTTTCCAGGACGTGACCGTCGTCGTCGTGGGCGCGCCGTTCCGGATCGCCGTGACGCCGACGAATAATAGTGCCGCGCAGAACACGTGCACGCCGAACTACACCGTTACCGTGACCGACAGCAGCGACAAGCCCGTGCCCGGTTCAACGGTGGGACTTTCGGCCACGCAGACAGCGTCCTCCGGTAGCCCCAGTCCCAAGATCGCCTTCTGTGGGGTCGCTGGTGCCGGCACGCAGGGTGGCACGCCACCAACCGGCACCACTACCGGTGCTACTACGAACCCGACAGGGAACGACGGCACCACCACATTCGGTGTCATGTCAGATACCACAGGAACGGTGACCATCACGGTAAGCGACGGAAGCGCGCCGGCCCAGACCGTCACGGCGACTATCACTACCGGTGGTGCGGACTCGGTGACCAAGGTTGCGCTGAGCCCCGCGAGCCAGACTGCATTCACCACCAAGACCGTGAGCGTGACCTACACCCTCACGAACGCGCAGGGCGATCCGGTCGGCAAGGTGGCAGGAAGCACGGCGCCCACCGACGAGGCAGTCAACGGCACGGTCAGTTCCGGGCCCGATGCCGGTGCCGTCCTAAACTGCACGACCTCCGGCCAGGGGACGAGTTCCACAGACGTGGCAGGACAGGGGACCTGCTCGTTCACAGCGGGTAGTACTGCTGGAACAGACAACATCCAGGTCTGGGTGAACCAGACCTGCGGCGCCACCCTGGGGCACGATGCATGCGAGCCGCAGGGGACCGCCGCCGCCACCACGCAGGTTGAGCCGACGGGTCAAACGCTGACATTTACCTGCGCTGGCGCCACCTCAAGTTCGACCGCGTGCACCGTGCCGGCGAACACCACGAGCACCACGGTGACGGCCACGCTAACCGGTACGCCCCCGGGCGGCACCAACGGCCCGCTGCAGGGGTTCACGCTCAACTTCACTGTGGCTGCCAACAGTCCGGTGGGCAGCACCAAGTACACGATTTCACCGGCCAGTTGCACCACGGACGCCAATGGGCAGTGCGTCGTGACTTTGAACGACGCGGCGCCCGCGAACGGCGATAAGGCTACGATCACCGGGACCGAATCCGGCGATTCCGCCGTCACAGCCTCGGTGGCTGTGACCTGGGCTACCGCTGCGCCGAACACCATTGCGGTCACGCCCGCTGCTCAGACGCTTCCGCAGGCGACCACCGCGACCTTCACGGTTTCGGTCACCGATCAGTTTGGGAAGCCGTCCAGCGGCGTCCTGCTCACCTACGTGGTGTGCGGGCGGAACAACACCACCAACAACGCTGGTGCGAGTGGAACGGCGACCACCGGGGCCAATGGGCAGGCCACGATCACCTACACAGACAAGGGCGCGACCATCGCGAACGGCCCGTCCTCGGGCTTCACCCCGACAACGTCATGTCCCGCTACCACCTCGGACGAGGACACCCTCACGGTTTCCTCGCCCGGACTCACGTCAGGGACTGCTAATGCATACTGGGTCGCCGGGAACGCTCAAGCGAACGCGGTAGGCCTCGACATTTCCTCGAATAGCTCTTGCACCGGAAGCTTCACCGGCACGGGGTCCAGCCAGCTTCCGTCCGGTTTCCAGTCGAACAACACCGAATCGGACAATGGCACGCCGAACAACCAGGTTCGTTGCGTGCAGGCGGTCGACCAGTACGGGAACATCCTGTACGGGGCGACAGCGACCCTCTCCAGCACTGGGGAAGGGACCATCACCGACGTGAACGGGACCCCGATCACGACGGTGACGATCGGAAGCAACGGTTACGGGGTGTTCTATACCGAGGCCGGCGCTCCCGGAACCCAGAATGTGTCCGCGACCGTCAACGGGATCACCGCAAGCGGGAGCGTGACCTACACTGGTGCCTTCGTGCCGATCACCCCGACCCGAATCCTCGACACCCGCACCGGGCTCGGGGGAGTTACGGGGCCGGTCACGCCGGGCCACACGATCGACTTCAACCCGTTCACCTCGGGCGTAGTTCCGGCCGCGGCTTCTGGTGGTGCCCTGGCCATCAACGTCACCGTGGTTGGGCCGACCGGTGCCGGAGACTTGCGAATCTTCCCGCAGTGCTCTGCCTCACAGCCCAACCCGCCGACGACGTCGACGGTCAACTACAACCCGAATCACGCGACAGCCAACTTTGCGATCGTTTCGATCCCGTACTGCGTCACGTCCGGTTCCTTCAACAACAACAACAACTTCGGAAACGGCGAGATTGGAATGTTGTCCGACGGCTCCAGCACGCAGGTGATCTTCGATGTTGTCGGTTACTACGTGCACGGTACCTTTAGCGCCCGGTCGACCCTCCACATGTTCAACCCGCCCCAGAGGTTGGTTGACACCCGGAATACGGGAGGTCCGGTTGGGGCTGGCCAGAGCCGGAGCTTCCAGGTCTCCGGCTTCGCCGGCAGATGTTACGACACCGACGGGGACGGTACGATCAGCAGCTGCACAGTTCCCACGCCGGGTGCGGTGCTGATCAATGTCACTGCGGTCGCGCCGTCCGGGACCGGAAACCTACGGGTCTACCCCGATAATGGACCTGGCACCAAGGCGCCGACCACGTCGAACATCAACTATCAGCCTGGTCAGACGACGGCAGTCTTCGACATCGTGCAGGTGCCGTCCGATGGAAAGATCGACGTCTTCTCGGATGGGGCGTCGACCAACGTTGTCATCGATGTCGTCGGCTTCGTCGACAGCAATTCGAAGCTGGTAACCCAGACTCCGGTCCGTGTTCTCGATACCCGACCAACTTCGCACGTGGGTACCCTGAGCGGGCCGCTGGCAGCCAACACCACAAATCCGTTCCAGGTCGGTGGGCAGGGCAACGTGCCGACCAATGCGGAGGCGGTGCTCGTGAGCTTGACCGCGATTGCCCCAGCGGTTGGCGTGGGTAACCTGCGTCTCTTCCCAAGTGACGTTTCGGTTCCCAACGCATCGAACGTGAACTACATCGGGAGCAATACGATTCCGAACTTCGCGATCATGCGACTGCCGGTTACCGGAACGCTCTCGCTCTACAGCGACGGGAGTCCAGTGAACGTAGCGGTCGATGTGCTCGGGTGGTTCCCAATCGGGAGCTAGACCTGAGGGCTAGACAGGAAGTGGGAGGGGGCCGGCGCTGTCCCCCTGTTGGGGGGGGGGGCCGGGGGGGGGCGCCCCCCCCCCCCCCACTTCCGTGTTTGTTGCGCCTGGTCTGCCGACAGATCGCTTCGGGAATGCGGTAAAGACGGAGTCGTCGTCAGTGGCGCGGCCAGGTTCGGGTCTTGTCGGGCGCGGGCAGGTGCTGGCCGGTGCGGACGAGGCGGTCGAGATCACCCGCTCACTGCCTCATGGGCACGTCGCGGCGGTCGTCGCGCAAGCCAACGCCCTGGGTCTACCGGCGCTGCTCCGTCCGGGGGGGCGGGCCCGGGATCTGGCATTCGCGTTGATCGTGGCCCGGGTCTGCCGGCCCGCGAGCAAGCTGGCGACAACTCGCTGGTGGGCCGACACCACCCTCGCGCACGATCTGGGGATCGCTGACGCCAGCACCGATGAGGTGTATGCCGCGTTGGACTGGCTCGTGGCCCAGCAGGGCGTGATCGAGGCGAAGCTGGTCCGTAAGTACCTGACCGGCCCAACGAACCCGGACCGGCTGGCGTTGTTCGACCTGTCGAGCTCGTGGATGACCGGCAGCTGCTGCCCGCTGGCCGCCCGCAGCTACTCCCGGGATGGCAAGAAGGGCCTGCCGCAGATCGAGTACGGACTACTCACCGAACCTGACGGGCGTCCGGTCGCGGTCCGGGTGCTGGCGGGCAACACCGCCGACCCAGCCGCGTTCAGCGTGATCGCCAACGAGATGAGCGTGTCTAATCGTCTGTGTGTGAGTTCGGTGCCCGACTCTGGGGCTGCCGGCAGTTGCCGGGGTCTCGGGGAGGAGCGCACGTGATGAGCACAACGACCAGCATGGACGTCGTGAACGACCA
>Ga0307372_10012576_pt1 | contig 11059 bp, 9 predicted proteins | sample OX1MG_FD_202533 | JGI IMG/M metagenome (GOLD analysis project Ga0307372, IMG submission 202533) | Soil microbial communities from Risofladan, Vaasa, Finland - OX-1 | ecosystem: Environmental > Terrestrial > Soil > Coastal area > Acid sulfate soil | place: Finland: Risofladan, Vaasa | collected...
AACGACGCCAATCGGGCCACGCGTCAAGCTCAATACCGCCGCCGCCGCGCTCCTTGGGGCCGTTTTCGGTGTTATCTTGACGTTCGGCGTTGAATATTTTGACGACACACTTCGCAGTGAGAACGATGTCGATCGCTATCTTGAACTGCCGACGCTCGTCGGGATTCCACGTAATTAAAGGTGTAGACTCACGAATCGTGTCGACGCTGATGAGGAAGGATTTATCTTGAGCCAGACGCAGGATCGAGCAGCGAACCAGGGGCAGCGTTCCATGGCGCCCAGCAGATTGACGCTGCTGTCGAATCCGGAGTCTCCGTCGGCCGAAGCGTATCGATCGCTGCGCGCCAGCGTCAAATTTGCCGGCGTTGAGCCCGCGATTCGCTCCGTGCTGATTGCTGATGCGGGTTCGGCTGGCCAGCACAGCGCCGTCGCCTCCAATTTAGCTGCGGCGCTCGCGCTCGGAGGAGACTCGGTCGTCTTGATCGATGCCAACCTGCGCAGCCCCGGGCTACACCAGCAGTTCGGTCTGGCCAACGAATCGGGGCTGGGTAACTGGCTCGCGCTCGGTGATGCCGGCGCCGCGATCCCGTTGCGACAGACCTCGATCGAACATCTGCAGTTGTTGACCGCCGGAAACATTGCCGGAGGTGGTTACAGCGGTGCCGCGCCGGTCGATTATCTCGGCGGGAACGGTTTCCTCGGGCTGTCGGCACGACTAAAGGAGCAGGCCGATTTCCTGGTTTTCGATGCTGCACCGCTGTCGCAGGTGGGTGACGCGCTGGCGATCGCCGCACGGGTCGACGCCGTTTTGCTCCTAATACGGTCGGGGCGTACCAAACGCGCTGCGGCACAGCGAGCCAAGGAATCGCTCGACCGCATTGGTGCGCGCGTTCTCGGCGCGGTGCTCACCGACGCTGGAGGTCGCTTCAGCATCCGCTCATAGCACTTCCACGCGACTCGTCCGTCGCCGAATCACCACCTATCATGTACCGTGGAATGGTTCGCGGATGCTACATCGCGAGTGCGTGCGACCCGGCGTTCGTCGGCAACTCGTCGGACTCGTCGTCGTCCTCAACCTCTTCCCGCGAGATCAGCGACGCGGACGTCAGCGAGATAAGCGCTTCGCGCAACTCGGGCGCGGGAATCCCCGTGCTCTTAGCCAGTCCGCGCGAGGTACGGACGCCGTTCAAGATAGCGATCAGCACGCTCTTTTGAACTTCGCCCATCCGGTCGAACATCGCTGAGTTGTACGGGGTATCTTCAAGCGTGATGGCTTCATTCGGGGTATTGGAAGCGAGCCATTCGTCAGCCATACGCACGGCATTGAGGATCATCAGTTCAACCGAGGTATCCTGGATAAACGGATCCACTTTGATTGAGTCTTCAGGATCGAATTCGAGCGTCCCGTTAGGATGCAGCAGGACACGGAAGAGTGAGGCTTCAAACTGTCCGGCAACCGCCTGACCGATCTGTTGGCGCGTAACAAATCCGAGAGCGACAAGCACATCACCAATTCGTGTGGTGCGGTCGGTCACGTCCTGCAGGGCGAGCGCCTGCTCCAACTGCGCCTCCGAGACATAGCCCTGCTCGACCAGCAAACGCCCAATTCGCAGGCTGTCATCGTCCGTGATGACCGATGCCACCCTGCCATGGTCGAAGAGCAGCACGAACTCGTTCATGGTCGTGCGCAGCGTTAGACGCCCCGATCGGTGTCGGGTCGACAGCAGGTACAGGATGTCCTGCAGTGGCAGATCGTCGAGATCTCCCGAAAACCCCATCTATCCCACCGGCCTTATGTTGCGCGCGATTACCTTGGCGATCGGCACATCGTTACACGCTCCGAGGACAAACTCCAACTGGCGCTCGTCAACGTTGCACGTCGTCGTAATACTCAGACGAACTTCGCTGGGCGAGAGCGACACGACTTGCGCCGCGACACAGCCCGGAACTCGCGCCAATCGCTCACGCACGGCGGATATCAGCGGCAGCCGATCGACGCCCTGCAGAATAACCCACCAGGCGCGCATCTGGCCGTTGCTCGCGGGCATGATAATCGTCGCACCGTTCGATTTTCCGTTGCCGTTCGTTGGCGTTTGCTCAATCTCAACCAGGTATTCGCGAAGAGCTTGAAACTCCCGCTGTACGGCGTCATCGATGTTGGGGAAGCTATCGGACCGGGTCTTCCCGTTTGGCAACGAAGATCTCCTCATCCCAGGTTGGCAACGACACCGCCCCATTGTCCCTCTGCTAAGCTAACGAGTCAGCGACTGGAGCGTCAACCGTCAGAGGTACCAATGGGTGAGTACGTAGGTACCGTCAGGATGGACATTCAGCGCAGCGACGCGCGAAGACTCGCGATCGATACTGCGACCGGCGTGATGATCGTAAACGACGACCTCGCGCACTTAGTGCGGGGGCATTCATCGACTCTCCGGAAACAATTGATCAAGACACTGGACCGCAAGCGACATCAATCGAGACCGACACGACCAACCACAACGAGTTCAGGCCGCATCACCGCCAGTCGAACTGCCGTTCGAGGAGCGAGCCACTGAGGTGCATCAGAAGCGGGGAACCGTGCGGGCAGACCGCGGGAGAGTTCGAGTTGCCGAGCGCCTGGACCAGCGCCCGCATCGTCGGTCGATCGAGCGTGCGGCCGCGTCGCAGCGCGGTGCGACAGGAGAGTTGCACCAGCAAGCGCTCGCGCCAACTCTCGGCATCGCCGTCATCGTCGCTGACCAGCGAGAGCAACGTCGAGACCAGTTGATCGGCCTCACCGATCGAATCGACATCGCTGGGCGCTGTGCCCGCGAGGCTCTGGAACACGCCGGGCAGTACCGGCGTCGCACGGAGCATGAACGTTCGCCCACCAAATTCCTCGCAGTGGAAACCGAGCGCTTCGAGATCGCGCAGCCGCCGCCCGAAGCGTGCCGCCTGCGCGGGCCGAAGCTCGATCAGCAACGGCTCGGGGAGCGCCTGATGCTCGGCGCCTCCGCTGTCGTGGCTCGCCTTCAGTCGTTCGAAGATGATGCGTTCGTGAGCGCGATGTTGATCGACCAGATAGAGCCCGCTGGCGCCTTCGAGCAGAAGTAGTCGCCCGTGGACCTGCCCGATGAGCGTCAGTGGCGGCAACGCGGCAGTCACGATCGGGCGCTCCTCATCGTAGCTCTCGCGCTCTTCCTGGGCGAAGCGCGGCGGATTGAGCACGGCGCGACCGAATTCCAGCGGTTCACGCAGCGGCATCGGCCGACGGCCGAGTGCGTCGCGCACCATGTCGCCGAGGGCGGACCCGATCGCGCGCTCGTCCCGCAGTCGCACTTCGAGCTTCGACGGATGAATGTTGATGTCCAGCCGACCGGGAGGCGATTCAATTACCAGCGTCGCGAGCGGGTGGCGGCCACGCGGCAGTACCGTGCGATACGCCGTCTCGATGAGTGACTGCAGTCCGCGTGGCTGCACCCAACGCCGGTTGACGACGAGATTAACCTGGCCACGTCCGGGTCGGCTCACCTCCGGACCGCTCACGACGCCGTAGAGCCGTGCACCGGCACAATCGACCGGCCCGAGCGCGATCAGACTGGAGGCGACCGCTTCGCCATAGACTTCGACCATCGTCGTCGCCAGGTCGTCCGAACCGCTCGTCTGGAGAGCCAGGCGATCCTCAATATAGAGCGATAAGTGCACGGCAGGAGCCGCCAGCGCCAGGCGCCGCGACATCTGACCGATCTGGGCAATCTCCACCTGAGCGCGGCCAGCCGCGGCGAGTCGTGCCGGGAGGCGTTCAAAGAGGCGGCCGACAGTCACCGTGGTTCCGCGCGAGCGCGGCGCTGGTTCATCTACCACCGTGCGGCCGTGGTGCAACGTTAGACGTTGCCCGACGCCGGTCTCGTCGATCGCACTCGTGACGGTCAACTCTGCTACCATGGCGATACTCGGCAGCGCCTCACCACGAAACCCGAGTGTGCGCACCAGATTCAGGTCGTCGTTCTGCAGCTTACTGGTCGCGTGTCGCTGGCAGGCAAGCCAGAGCTCGCGCGCCGGAATGCCGGCACCGTCATCGCTGACGCGAATCGATCCGAGGCCGCCACCCTGGATATCGATGCGGATATGCCCGGCGCCTGCGTCGAGTGCGTTCTCGACCAATTCCTTGACCACCGACGCGGGTCGCTCGATGACCTCGCCCGCAGCGATGCGGGCCGCCGTCCGCTCGGAGAGCAGGCGAATCTCGGCACGCCCTTCCTGGACGTGAGCAACCGGGGGCGGGCTGATATGCGACTGTGCAACGTCGAACGGTGGCACGATCGCTTCAAATTCCATGTCGGCCACCTTCGAGTCGTGCCTTCTGACGGTAAAGCCAGTCGATTGCCTGACCGGGCGTTACGGTCTCTAGATCGAGCTGTCGTAGATCGCGTGCGATCATCTCCGGTCCGTTGACCCCGGCGACGAAACCATTCAGAGCCAGTTGATAGGACGACTCGTGCTCCTCAACCGCTCGATCGCAGCATTCCGCGAGCTCGCGCTCGTACGCACAATCCGATCGATCGGTTGCGGGCAGCGGGTGATCGAGGTTGTGTAGCACGACTTCGGCGCGATCCGCGACCCAGGGCGGCAACCCGGCCAGCCGAGCCACATGGATGCCATATGCGCGATCGGCCGAACCGGGCCGGACCGCGTAGAGAAAGATAACCCGCCCGTCTGCTTCGAGTACCGCCACGTGCGCGTTGATTAGACCATCCAACCCATCGGCGAGTTGAGTCAACTCTAGGTAGTGTGTGGCAAAGAGCGTGCGCGCGCCGACGCGATTATGCAGATCTTCGAGCACCGCGCGGGCGATCGCCAGACCGTCGTAGGTGCTGGTGCCGCGCCCAACCTCATCCAGGATCACCAGGCTGTGACTCGTCGCCTGATTGAGGATCGTCGCCGTCTCGATCATCTCGACCATAAACGTACTGGCGCCACCGGCCAGATCGTCGTGTGCACCGACGCGGGTGAAGATTCGATCGACCAGTCCGACGCGCGCCGCCTTGGCCGGAACGAACGACCCGATCTGTGCCAGCAGCACGATCAGCGCCGTCTGCCGTAGGAAGGTGCTCTTGCCGCCCATGTTCGGTCCGGTCAGGAGTAACACGCGCTTGCCCGCGACTCCGAGCCGACAATCGTTGTCAATGAACGGTTCGCCCGCCAGACTTCCTTCGACCACCGGATGGCGGCCACCGACGATCTCAAGCGCTTCGCTCTCATCGAGTAGCGGGGCGACCCAGCCGCCGCGCGCCGCCACTTCAGCCAACGCGAGCAATGCATCGAGTCGCGCGAGCGTCCCGGCCGTCTCGACCAGGCGCGAGGCAGCAGCGGTAACCTTCAAACCGAGATCGGCGAGTACGGCACGTTCCAGCGCTGCGATCTCGTCTTCGGCCGCCAGCACTCGCGCTTCTGCTTCCTTTAACGGAGCGGTAATATAGCGCTCACCGGTCGCGATCGTCTGCTTCCGCACGTAGTCGTCGGGAACCAACGCCAGATTGGGTCGCGTAACCTCGATGTAGTAGCCAAAGACCTTGTTGAAACCGACTTTAAGCGAACGGATTCCTGTCCGTTCGCGCTCAGCGCGCTCCAGGCTCGCGAGCCAATTTCGCGTTCCTTGAACACGTCCCAGAGCATCATCCAGCTCGTGGTGGCTTCCGGCTCGAATCCCGCTCGTACCGTCCTCGTGTTCCTCAACGGTCGACGCGATCAGCTCCACGACGTCCACGCAACCATCAAGCCCGACGGCCAATTCCACTAGCGGATCCGCTCCAGAGAGCGTCAGCGAATCGACGATGCCCGGCACGCGACGGAGCGCGGCCAGCAAGGTCAAGAAGTCGCGCGCGCCGGCGAGTCCTTGCGTAACCCGGCTCACCAGCCGTTCAAGGTCGCCGGTTGCCGCCAGTTCGGCGCTCAGACTGCCGCGCGAGCGTGTGGAGGAGACCAGCGCGGCCACAATAGACTGCCGCGTTCGTAACTCGTTGAGATCGCGGATCGGCTGCCCAACCAGGCGGCGGAGCGCACGTGCGCCCATTGCAGTGCGCGTCAGATCGAGCACGCCAAGCAGGCTCCCCCGCGTGCCGTTAGTGCGTAGCCCGCGGGTCAACTCCAGATTTCGTCGAGTCGCGGCGTCGATCCCGACCAGGTTGCCGCTGCTTTCGGTGCGCAGTCGCCGCAACAGGGGCAGCAGCGCCGGGTTGGTCTGTTCCAGATAGGCGACGAGCGAGCCAGCCGCTCCCACAGCGAGCGTCTGGCCTTCGCAACCGTAAGCCTGCAACGTCCGCGTGCCAAATTGCCGGCACAGGCGGTCCGTCGCTCGATCGACCGCAAAGTGCCAGCGTTCCAATCGTCGGACATGGCTGCGCGCGATCTCCACCACGTCCGCGATATCGTCCGGCAGCAGACATTCGGCGGGGTTCAGGCGTGCCAGTTCATCAGCGAGATCGCCCGAATCGACCTCCATCGTGACAAATTCCCCGGTACTCACATCGACCCAGGCGATCCCGCTGCGGCCGTTGCCCGGTAATACCGCGGCGAGATAGCGGTTTTCGCCCGCCGGGAGCAGCGACGCCTCACCGACCGTGCCGGGGCTGATCACCCGCGTGATCGCGCGATCGACCAGACCCCGCCCCGGCTCCGACATCTGCTCGGCGATCGCTAGCGTATGCCCGGCTCCCAGGAGTCGTCCGAGGTAGTGGTTCAACGCATGGTAGGGGATACCGGCCATCGGCACACGCCCGCTCCGGCCGAAATTCTTGGTCGTCAGCGTAATACGCGCGTCACGCGCGACCAGCTTGGCGTCCTCATCGAATGTCTCGTAAAAATCACCGAGGCGGAAGAGCAAGATCGCGTCTGGGTGCTGGCGCTTGAGATCGAGGTACTGTTGACGCGACGGCACATGCTCGGGTGGCGAACGACGTTCCGTCGTCGCCCGTTGCCGCGCGCTTGCCTTGGCACCACTTATCCCATCCCCGATCATGCTCGCATTATACCGGCGATCTCTGGCGCGCCAATGACCGTCGGTGCCAACATGACACCGGTCCGTCAAACGCCATGGCTTGCGTCATTACCATTCGCGCTATCGTTCGCCAACTCGCTCACCGATTTCTTCAATTTCGGCGGTACGATTGACATCGCGAACGTACGTGCTATTCTGTTGGCGGCGCGAAATTCCTTTTTTCAAACAGTGTGAATTTGGGTGAGATGGCTACTCGTTTGCGGGGGAGGGTGGCGGTTATCCATGGATGAACGACGATTCGACGATCTTGCGCGGACCCTCGGGGCGAACAACTCGCGCCGCACCGTGCTCAAGGGGCTGCTAGCCGGCGCGGCCGGAGGAGTTCTCGGACTCCTCGGTGGGGGTGGCGCGCTAGCCGCGAAGGGCGGCAATGACGACGGTCACGATAACGGTCACGGCCACGGCAACCCGAAAAAATCTGACTGTTGCCCGGATTCGGCTCCGAGGCTCTGCGATAACCATTGTGTCGACTTTCAAAGCGACGCTCATAACTGTGGCGGCTGCGGGAATGCCTGCCCAACGGGTTCGACCTGCCAGAATGGCGCTTGCATGTGTCCAACCGGGACCCAGTTATGCGTTGATGCCTGCGTCGACGTGTCGACTGATTCAGCCAACTGCGGCAGTTGCGGAAGCGCGTGCCCAGCAGGGGCCACCTGCCAGGGCGGTACGTGCGTAACCGTTACCGGGTGCACCAGCGATTTCGACTGCCTGACAGGATTTCACTGCGCGGCAGGTGTGTGCCTGGCAAACGAAACGTGCACTCCCGGCGCAATCCAGAACTGTTACAGCGGCCCTGCCGGAACAGCGGGAGTGGGAATCTGCCGTGCAGGTACGCAAACCTGCGCGTCGGACGGCACATGGGGACCATGCAACGGCGAAGTTTTGCCCCAGGCTGAGACCTGCAACGAACTCGATGACGATTGCAACGGCGTAGCCGACAATGTCGACCCCGCGCTGCTTGCGTCCGACGTCAACAACTGCGGCGCGTGTGGCCATAAATGCGTCGGAGTGAACAGTACCCCAGCGTGTGTGAACGGTGTTTGCGGAATAGCGGCTTGCAACACGGGATTTGCCGACTGCAACGACGTAGCGAGCGATGGGTGCGAAGTGAATGTGGCCGGCGACCCGAACAACTGCGGTGCCTGCGGAACCGTCTGCCCTTCCGGCACGACCTGCGTAAGCGGCATCTGCAGTTGAACCGATGAGGGTAACGTCTGTACGTATGATGTACTAACCAGTGCGGGGTGCATCCACCCGCCCAAGGCGAACGGTACCGCCAGCGGCTCGTCACAAAATTGCCACGGCAACGGCAACTGCGTACATCCGTGGGGAATAGATAGGGTCGGGGCGCGGTATTTCTCGCGCAATACCTCGGAATTGGTCTTCTGGCTGGAGTGGCGCTCAGGCTACTCCAGCCAGTCGTCGTTCTCCGCTCAGCACGGATCAACGCGCTGACCTGAACCAGGGCCTGACGAAACTGGTTCTAGGGCGATAATCGCTTCTCGAGGTCGGTACCTCACGTGCAGAACTAAATGCCGGTAGATACGGGCTGAGGGTGAGGTCAATACAGTTGTTTCGGCTCGAAGCTCTCCCGATGCAACTGCTCCAGAGTCGCGAGTTCTTGCCGAATATCGGCTGGAGTCATCTCCGGCGCAGGTTGCAGCGCTTCCAGAACCTCGAGCGAAAAGGCATCGACGCCAAATTGAAGAAGGTCGTTGCGCAAACGATGATCGAGTGCTCCGAGCGAGTTGGTTGAGCGAGCGAATTCCAGCTTGCTGCGCATGCTTGCCAGGTTCAGCGTCGAACCAAGGAGCACCTTGCCGTTCCGGTTGTTCCGCAGAATATAGACCCCGGCCTCGGGGTGCGCCTGTTTGTATTGTGCGGAGAGTTCCTTGCGGCGAGCGTGGTCCGTCATCATTACATCCTCTGCGTTCGCGTCGCGCGGGCGACGCCGGGATCATGCCTCCAGTCTACCAGCCTGCGCGGCACCGACCGACGGTGCAGGTTGGACCCAACCGCTGGCACTCCCCGTCTCGATCGTTGTCGACGCTCGCTTGTAGCAGAATGATGCGAGCACGGCCAATACCCCACCCACAAGAATGTCATCTCCAGGGGAAAGGCGTGCTATACTCGCGCCTCAGTATCTCGAACGGACCACACGAAGCGCGAAAGATCTGTATCGCCAATTTGAGGAGGCCGCGTGCTCGCGACGGTATTAACCTGCGCCGTGATCGGCCTGGACGGCGCGCTGGTTGAGGTTGAGGTCGATAGCGCTCAAGGAATGCCCGGGCTAACCATCGTCGGTCTACCGGATGCGGCGGTGCAAGAATCCCGCGAGCGCGTGCGCTCCGCGATCCGCAACTCCGGCGCCCGCTTCCCGGTCGGTCGGATCACCGTCAACCTCGCCCCCGCCGACATCCGCAAGGAGGGACCGGCCTACGATCTACCGATCGCGCTCGGGATCTTGCTCGCCTCCGGTCAACTGGTCGCCGATGTCGGCGATGCGCTCGTCATCGGCGAACTCTCGCTCGACGGCAGCCTGCGCCATACGACCGGCATTCTGCCGATGGTCGGGCTGGCGCAGGATCATGGACTGACCCGTGCCTTCGTCCCAGCCGTTGACGCCGCCGAAGCCGCCCTGGTCGACGGTGTCGAGATCTTCCCGATCGAGAGCCTGGCCGATCTGGTCCGCCATCTGACGGGCGAAGCACCGATCGAAGCATTCGTTGAACCGCCGGACTGCGCTGACGATCGCGAGTATTTCACCTTGGTCGACTTCGCCGACATCCGTGGTCAGGAGCATGTCAAACGCGGATTGGAGGTCGCGGCAGCCGGCGCGCATAATCTCTTAATGCAGGGCCCCCCCGGATCGGGCAAAACGTTGCTGGCGCGCGCCGTACCTGGCATCATGCCGCCGCTCACCCGCGAAGAGGCGCTCGATGTCTCACGCATCTACTCCGTCACCGGGCTCCTGCCGGCCGATCGCCCGCTGTTGCAGCAGCGCCCCTTTCGCGCGCCACATCACACCATCAGCTACGCGGGGCTCGTCGGCGGCGGCACCTGGCCACGACCGGGCGAGATCACCCTGGCGCATCGCGGTGTGCTCTTCCTTGATGAGCTACCCGAGTTCGGCCAGCGTGTCCTGGAAGTGATGCGCCAGCCGCTCGAAGACCGCATCGTAACGATCTCGCGCGCGACCGGAGCGGTAACCTTCCCCGCCAACTTCGTACTCATTGGCGCCATGAACCCCTGCCCGTGCGGTTTCGCCGGGGACCCGGTCAAGCCATGCAGCTGCAGCCCACAGACGATCACGCGCTACCAGAAGCGCATCTCCGGCCCATTGCTGGACCGCATCGACATCCATCTCGAAGTCCCGCGCATCGAATACGAGAAGCTCGCAGACCGCCGCCAGGGCGAAGCCTCCGCCGCCGTCCGCTCCCGCGTCGAACAAGCGCGCGCCGTGCAATCCAAGCGCTTCAGCGCCAGCCACATCCGCCTCAACAGTGACATGGGTCCGGCCGAAGTGCGCGAGCACTGCCAGCTCGACACCACCGGCGAACAGCTCATGCGCGCCGCCATGCGTCAACTCCAACTCTCCGCCCGCGCCTACCACCGCGTCCTCAAGCTCGCCCGTACCATCGCCGACCTCGCCGGAGACGAACAAATTGCCCCACCCCATCTGGCCGAGGCGCTGCAATACCGGCCGCGGGAGATGGGATAGGTTGTTCGACCCAAGATCAGGAAACGACGGACCGTGTTACGTCAAGTATCTTTACGAGAATACGCGGCACGTACGCGTGGAGAGACGATCAGCGGTGAGAAGCTGGAGGTCCTTCTATGCTCAGAACGATTGAGGCGGTCATCGATGAAGACGGCACCGTACATCTGAGTGAGCCAATCCATTTGCTGCAGGTACGCCGGGCGCTCGTGGTGATTCTCGACGATGAGTCGGACGGGGTGACGTCTGAGACGGCGCGGCTGAGTGAAGCGGCACTCGCCGCGGATTGGAACCGTCCCGAGGAA
>Ga0307372_10012577_pt1 | contig 11058 bp, 6 predicted proteins | sample OX1MG_FD_202533 | JGI IMG/M metagenome (GOLD analysis project Ga0307372, IMG submission 202533) | Soil microbial communities from Risofladan, Vaasa, Finland - OX-1 | ecosystem: Environmental > Terrestrial > Soil > Coastal area > Acid sulfate soil | place: Finland: Risofladan, Vaasa | collected...
GCCGGTGCTCGGACCGCCGGCGACGCTGGCGCCTCTCGCGTTCTTGACCCAGATCCACACCTGCATCGACGGCGTGATCCTCGGCGGCACCGTGGATGGCGCCACAGTCGAGGTCACCCACCAGGGGAACGTGCTGGGCCATGCCGTAGCGGTCGACCCTCAACTCTCGCTCCACCTGCAGCACCAGGGTTCGCTACCGACCGGCGCGGTCCTCGTGGCCCAACAGACGCTGACGTGGCAGGGGTCCACGATCAAGAGCCCGCCGACGTCGAGCCTGCCGGCCGAGTTCGTCAATGCAAAGGAGAAGATACCCGCGCCGCAGATCCAGGCCCCGATCCTCGCCTGCGACACCGCGGTGGCGGTGCTGGGGCTGCTCGACGGCGCGACGTTCACCCTCACGCAGCAGTCGGGGCCGACGGGGACCTACGAGTACTTCGGCAACGCCGTCTGGGCGCTGACCGCGCCGCTCCACGTGCCGGACGGCGTCAGCGTCGTCCAGGAGTTCCGCACCTGCCACCTCACGAGTCCGACGGCGGGGCCGGTTCCGGTCACCAAGGTGGCCAAGCTCCCGGCTCCGGTGATCCAGGGTCCGCTCTGTGCCGACTCGCGCCTCGTGGCCATCTCGAATCTGCGCCCCGGTGCGACCGTCTCGATACTCGCGGGACGCAAGACCGGCCCCAACTCCGAGCAGTTCAGTGCGTCCTACATGGCCACGGCCGGCAGCGAAACGCAGACCTTCGCCCTACCGGCGAAGCTGGGCGCGGGCCTGAGTGGGCCAGCAGAGTACATCTGGTGCTATCAGGAGAGCTGTGGAGTCGGCAGTCCCGACTCCAACCGGATGCCGCTCGGGGGCCTGGCCGCGGTGCCAGCGCCCAAGCTGGGCCAGCTGGTGGAGTGCACCCGCCTGGTAGAGGTCGGTGGGCTGACTCCCGGCGCCTCGCTACGCCTACTCTCCGATCAGGCGGACACACCGGTCCTCTCCATGCCGGTGGTCTGCACGACGGCCTCCGCCGTCGCGCCCACCTATCGCTCGCTACGCGCCGGAGAGACCGTCACCGCCGTCTTGAGCGGCTGCGGCGCCGGGCCGGGTAGTCAGAGCTCGCGGAAGGTAGACGCGCTCTCGACCCTCAATCCGCCGGTCGTCCACCGGCCGACGCGGGTCTGGCAGGCCGCTGTGCGCGTCGACAAGTGCCTCCCAGGAGCGCGGGTCCACCTCTTCGTGAACAAGCGCTGGCGCGCGAGCGCCGACGCCGTCACCGACACGGTCCTGGTGCCGTGCGGTCAGTTGAAGGTCGAGGACCAACTGACCGCGATCCAGACGCTATGCACCAGGATCTCGGGGACTACTGACAAGCCCGTTCCCGTCGATCTCGGACAACTGAAAGTGTCGGTCACGCCGAGCCCGATCATCAAGAGTCCCAACCCGAGCATCGTCACTGTCCTGGCGACCGACGTCGATGACGGACACGCGGTCGCGGGGCTGGTGACGTTGCCGCAGCAGGTGACCCAGCCGACGAACACGCCGTTCGCCTGGACCTTCCCGCCGGGCCAGCCAGCACCCACGGCGAGCGTGACGGTGGACGGCTACGCGAGCTCGCCGGTGTCCTGGCCGCTCCAGGAGCCGCCACAGCCCAAGGCGGCCACGCTCACGCTCGACTTCGCCAACAACGCGCCGGAGGTCACGGTCACGAAAGTCGAGTGGGCCGTCGCGACGATGGGGGCAGGCAACGTGGAAACCAACGTCGGCAGCCCCACCTGCGCGGTGGCCCAACTGCCGCTACCGACGCCGGCACAGCCACCGCAGCAGTACTACGTGCAGTGCGCCGCGACGATCGCCGGAGTCGGAACGGCGAGGGTCGGGAACGGGCTGTGCCCGGACGGCAGCGGCCGGGCAGTGGTGGGGTGGAGTGGAACCGCGCTGACCGCGCACTTCCGACTCTATTCCACCCAGGCCTACGATCCCAGCACCGGCCAGGTCGTGCCGGTGTACACGGTCCAGTACATGGGAGCCGCGTAGTGGCACACGCCCGTGGGCGCTGAGTCTTCGGCGTCCTCGGGCATCCGCTCACCCGCGCGGCGCCACGCAGATGAGCGTGTGGCGGTCGTCTGGCTGCGGCCGCCAGACGCTGTTTCGATGCGGCGGCGTGGCACGGCGGCCCCAGGCGTCGTCTCCAACCCAGCCCGGCAACCCGAAAGGGAGATCCCGTGAAGGGATTCGGGCATAGTCCGCCTCGGTGAAGGCCGCGCCATAGTTGGCTTCCGGAGGCGAGGCATCCGGGTCGGGCGTGACGATCGACCGGAGTTCGTCGATCGCATCCCGCCACCGCGCGAGTAGCACCGCCTGGTCGCGGCTGCTCGGGTGGGGCACGTCGAAGACCGGCACGTCCGGTCGAGGATCCCAGCCCCGCACGGCGTCCCGCGCGTGGACACCGAACGCGACGATGGCCTGCAATGACGGCCCGGTCGCCCCGGTGAAGAGCGCGTTTCGCCACTCGACCTGACGCGGGTCGCGCAGCACCGCGCCAGCCCGGTCCGCCTGGCTCGGGATGAGCCCGTAGGCAAAGGCGTTGAGGCAGAGATAGGAGTGCGAGAGTCCCAGCTTGGCCAGGAAGCCCTGAACGCGCTGCCCTGCGTCGCCGACGAGCGTGCGCAGCGCGATCCGCTCGGTCGGTCCCGGGTCCGATGCCACGCAGAGCAGGCGGCTGCTGCCGTCGAGGCGGCCCCGGTAGAAGACGGGTCCCCAGTCGTACCAGAAATAGTCGCGGTGTGGCGCGCAGTCCGGCACCGCCGCCAGGATGTCGGCGATCTCCAGCGGCGGGCCGGGGTCGTACTCGATCATCGTGCTGATCCTTCGCTGAACCACCAGCGCCCGGCCTCGCGATGCCGTCCGGGCGTCCGAGCCGTGCGGAGCCTTCCACATTCCATGATCGAACGGCAGGCGCCCTGGCGGGTCCAAATTTTCCGCAATCGTGATGGCCGAGAAGTACCATCGCCCTGATGCACCACAAGTACCGCCCCGTTGTATGACTTTGTAATGCCCGGGCATCCACGATAAGTGCAAAGGTGGCCGCGCCAGTGGCGTGTCGTCGCGGTGTACTCCGCGCCACCGACCGCCCGGCTGACCGCGAGAGGAGGCCGCCGTGGTTGCGGCCGCGATGCCCGCGGAGCCGCTCGACGCGATTCGGGCACAGATCCAGGGGGAGATCAGCGGCCAGGTCGCGATCGGCCGGCATATCGTCCAGGTCGGCTCGATCCACGGCGCGCTCGTCACCGTCCTCCCGCCGGAACACGCCCCGCCGATCCGACCTCGCCCGACCCCAATCTTCTTGCGACCGCATCCGTTTCCCGGCCTGCTCGATCGGAGCGACGAGGTCGCGAGCGCGATCGGCGGCCTGCAATCCGCGCAGCCGGTCGAGCTCCATGGCGAGGCGGGCGTCGGCAAGACGAGCCTGCTGCGCCACCTGGCGTTTCACCCGGCGACCGCGTTGTTCCGGGACGGCGTGATCTTTCTGCCGGCACGAGGCCTGCCGGCCGCGGACGTGCTGCAGTCGCTGTTCGACGCGTTCTTCGACCGTGTCGGCAACCTCAAGCCGACCGATGGGCAGCTCCGCCTGGCCCTGAGCGACCGGCAGGCGCTGGTCGTGCTGGACGACGTGGAGCTCGCGCGGGACGACCTGCAGCTGGCTATGGACGCCGCGCCCGGCTGCACCTTCCTGCTGGCGTCCATCGAGCGCCGGCTGTGGGGCGAGGGCCACGCGATCGGGCTCGCAGGCATCGACGCCGACGCCGCGTTGCTGCTGCTGGAGCGCGAGTTGGGCCGGACGCTTACGAACGACGAACGGCCGAGCGCCCGTGACCTCTGCGCGGCGCTCCAGGGGCTCCCGCTGCGGCTTCTCCAGGCGGCGGCGCTGGCGCGCGAGGGAGGCCGGACGCTGGCGGAGGTCTGCCGGGACCTCCGGCCGGATCGGCCGGCCGACACTCTCGCGCGGGCGGCGCTCGAGCCGCTTACGGAAGGGGAGCGTCGCACCCTGACGGCCATCGCCTCCCTCGGCAACGCGTCTATCGGTGCAGAGCACCTCGCCGCGATCGTCGAGATCCCCGACCTGGACCCGATACTCGACGTGCTGGCGCGGCGCCACCTGATCATGGCTGCCAGTCCCCGCTTCGTAGCCGCCGTCCCCGTCGTCGCCACGCTGCCGGCGCCGGAGCTTGCCGCGTGGCGAGCGCGGGCGGCCGCGTACTACGCGGAGTGGGGCGAGGCGAGCGCGGGGACTCCGGCCGCGGTGACGGACGAGGCTGGCGTGATCCTGGAGCTGCAGGCGTCTGCCGTGACGGCGGGACGCTGGCGAGACGTGTTGCGTCTGAGCCGGATCGTCGACGCCGCCCTGGCACTCGCCGGCCGCTGGGGGAGCTGGGACCGCGCGCTCGGCCGGTCGCTGGTGGCGGCGCGCGCCCTCGGCGAGCGCGGGGACGAGGCGTGGGCGCTCCACCAGCTCGGCAGCCGCGCGCTTGCGCTTGGCGACACCGCGACGGCGGCGGTCTACCTCACTGGGGCACTGCAGATCCGCGAGGCGCTAGGAGACCGGCTTGGGGCGGCCGCCACCCGGCATAACCTGGGGCTCCTGCCCGCTCCACCGGCCGCGCCGCGCGAGGCATCCGGGGCAGCACCCGCGGCGGTGCCGGCGGGCGGGCTGGCGACGCTCCTGAAGCTCATCGCGGCGCTGATCCTCGTGGCGGTGATCGGAACGGGCGGCTGGTACCTGGCCAGCGGCGTCACCACCCCCGCAGGGTTGAGCGCCATCGCGGTCTCCGAGACAGAGGTGGCACTACACTGGACCGACCACGCGAACAACCAGGACGGGTTCACCATCGAGCGCGGGGGCAACGGCTCGCCGTTTGCCGAGATCGCGCTCGTGCCGCCGAACTCCACCGACTTCTTGGACACCGGGCTGGAACCGAACACGACCTACGCTTACCGCGTGCGCGCCTATCGGAGCTGGATGCCGGGGCTGCCGGTGCGGCAGTCGGGCCCGTCGAACGAGGCCAGCGCCACGACCGGCGCTCCCCTGTCGCTCGAGGGACTGACCGTGGACCCGACCACGGTCGACGCGGGCGGCTCGGCCACCGGGACGGTGACCTTGGCGCGAGCAGCGCCCGCCGGCACGTCGGTCCGGCTCTCCGCAAGCCATCCCGACCTGGCGGAGATCCCGGACAGCGTTTTCGTCGCGGGCGGTGACACCTCCACGTCATTCTCGATCGCCGCCGGTCAAGCACAGGAGTCGACCGAGGTCACCATCACCGCGACGCTTGGCGACACCGAGCAGACCGCCACGCTGACGATTCAGCCGCCCCCACCGGTCCAGCCGGCGCTCTCCGGCCTCCGCATCGCGCCGGCGACGGTGATCGGGGGCCAGACCGCGACCGGGACGGTCAGTCTCGACCGCGCGGCGCCCGACGGCGGGGTTCAGATCAGGCTGACGTTCGACACTCCCGGTGCCGCCACGGGGCCGGCGGACGGTGTGCGGGTCCCGGCCGGTGAGACGGCCGCGACCTTCCCTATCGCGACCACGCCGGTGGACCGGTCCACGTCGGTCGTCATCGCCGCGACGCTCGGGAGCGTCGGGAAGAGCGCCACCCTGACGGTCGTGCCGCCGAGCCTCATTCGGTTCACGTGCGATCCGGGCTCGATCACGGCCGGCGACAGCGCCGTGTGCACCGTGACGCTCACTGGACCGGCGCCGTCGAACGGCGTGGTGGTCCATATCGGCGGCGCCACCCCGACGGTGGCCCCGCTCATCTCGGTGCCGGCCGGCGTAACCGTCGCGGCCGGGGACACCGAGGCGTCGTTCCCGCTCGAGTCCTCGCCGAGGATCGGCGCGCCGCTGCAGTTCGTCCTCACAGCCACGCTCGAGGACCTTCGGCTGACGGTCGCGCTCGCGGTGACGCCACCGCCACCCGCGATCAGCGGGGTGTCCTGCGATCCGAATCCTGCGTCCAGCCAGTCCTCCACGACCTGCACGGTGACGCTCGATGGAGCGGCGCCCTCCGCGGGTCTGCTCGTCCAGCTGACAACCAGTGATCCGGAGGCGGCACCGGTGCCCCGCGGTGTACGGATCGTCGCGGGCTCGTCCACGGCGACCTTCGCGGTGGCGACCGGAAGCGCGGGGCAAGCGGAGATCACGGCAACCATAGTGGGCTCGAGCGCCACCGTAACCCTGGAGGTCGTCGTTGCTGTCTACTGACCGTGGGAAGGAGCGTCCATGAGCTCGCAGGAGCAGGCGCGCGAAGTCATCAGCGCCACCATCTCCGGGCCGGTCTCCGGGCAGGTGGCGGTCGGCAAGGAGATCACCCAGACCCAGTCGATCGCCGCGCCGGGGCCCGCGGCGACCGAGGCCGAACTGGCCGAGCTGCGGCAGCTGTTCGCCGGCCTGAGGACCCGCATCCAGGCCGAGGCGCCGGCCGGCCAGCAGACAGCCGCGCTCGAGCGCGTGGACGAGCTGGAAGCCGCAGTGGGCGCCGAAAAGCCGGACCTGACGACCATGGAGTACGTCAGGGCCTGGTTCGTCCGGAACCTGCCGAAGCTGGCCGGCGCGGTGGCCGCCATCGTGGTCCACCCGATCGTCGGCAAAGTCGTCGAGGCGGCCGGCGAGCTGGCGGCCGGCGAGTTCCGCCAGCGCTTCGGACCGGAGCAGGCCGGCTAGCGCGGCCGGACGGCTCCGATCGTCCCGGCCACTCGCGGCGGCCCTCGACATCGCGATCGGGAGCGCTCATCGCGGTCACGAGCGCACGAAATGGGGGATAGAGACCATGACCTACCGGATTCGCGGCATGGGTTGGCTGCCGGACCCGCCGGATTTTCGCGACCACACGGTCAAAGACGCCGGGGTGGCCCAGGCCGTCACCGCCAACGTCCAGCTGATGGCCTTGCGGGGCGTCCCGAGCACGATGCCGGTGCCGGCCCTCGTCGGAGGATCCCCGGGAGCGGAGCTGCCGGGTTCGGTCGATCTGCGGGCCAGCTGCTCGCCGATCGAGGACCAGGGGGACATCGGATCGTGCACCGCGCACGCGGTCTGCGGCTTGATCGAATACCTGCAGCGCAACCTCTACGGCGACCACATCGACGCGGCGCGCCTGTTCCTGTACAAGGTCACGCGCTCCTACCTGGGATGGACCGGCGACACCGGCGCGTTCGTCCGCTCGACGATCAAGGCGCTCCGGCTGTTCGGCGTCCCACCGGAGGACGCCTACCCCTACGCGACGGACCGCTTCGACGACGAGCCGAGCGCGTTCGCCTATGCCTTCGCCGGCAACTACAAGGCGATCGAGTACCACCGGCTCGACGACCTGCGGGCCCTCAAGCAGTCGCTGGCGGCCGGGATGCCGTTAGCCTTTGGCTTCACCTGCTACCAGTCGATATTCAACGACGACGTACGCCGGACGGGCACGATCCCGCTGCCGCGCCTCGAAGAGAAGGTCGTCGGCGGGCACGCGGTGATGGCCGTGGGCTATGACGACGCCGCCGGTTGCCTGCTCCTACGGAACAGCTGGGGTCCTGGCTGGGGAGACGCGGGGTACGGCACGCTTCCGTACGAGTACGTCGACCAGGGCCTGGCGCAGGACTTCTGGGCGCTCGCCCAGATGGACGTGGTGCCGATCGAGCGAGAGCCGTAGCGGAGCCGCGTCGCCGCACCGGCGGAGCACGCGGGCTCGGGCCGGTCTGCTCGGTCCAATCCGCGCTCATCCGGATCGCCGTCCCGGCGTGACCCGCGGCTCCGCGCCGCTGCACGGCGTCTCGCGCGTGGTTCAGCGCGACCAGGGAGGGGCCCTCTATGGAAATCCTCGAAGCCGAGGGGACAGCGAGATTCCCGCTGACGGCCGCGTTTCCAGCCCAGTGGATCGAGACGGACCAGCCTGACCGCGCGCTGGAGCCGGGCATCGCCCTCTGCCTCTCCGGGGGCGGCTACCGGGCCATGCTGTTCCACCTCGGCGCACTCTGGCGACTCAATCACCTCGGTTTCCTGCCCCGGATCGCGCGGATCTCGAGCGTGTCCGGTGGCTCGATTACCGCGGGCGTCCTCGGGATGGCCTGGTCGCGCCTCGGCTTGGACGCTAGCGGCGTGGGTGTGAACTTCGAGGCCGAGGTCGTCGGTCCCATCAGGCGGCTTGCCGATCAGACCATCGACGTCCCGGCCATCGTCGGCGGGATGGTCACGCACGGAAACGCCAGCGACCACGTGGCCGAGACCTACCGCAAGCGGCTCTTCGGCGACCGCACGCTGCAGGACCTGCCCGACCCACAGCACGGCCCGATGTTCGTGATTAACGCGGCGAACCTGCAGACGGGAGCCCTCTGGCGCTTCTCCCGGACGTACGCCGCCGACTGGCGCGTCGGGGTGATTCCGAACCCGACCATCACGCTGGCCACCGCGGTGGCCGCCTCGTCCGCCTTCCCGCCGATCCTCTCCCCGGCGATCCTCCACGTCGACGAGTCGGCCTACACCCCGAACTCCGGTCACGACCTGCAGCACCCGCCGTACACGACCCGGGTGCTACTGACCGACGGCGGGGTCTACGACAACCTCGGGCTGGAGACGGCCTGGAAGCGGTACCGGACGGTGCTGGTCAGCGACGGCGGCGGTAAGATGGGCCCCGAGCCCGCGCTGCCGTGGGACTGGATCCGGCAGCTGCGCCGGGTGTTCGACGTGGTCCACAACCAGATCCGCAGCCTGCGGATGCGCCAGGTCGTCGAGTCGTACCTCCTCCCGGAGAGCTCCCCCGACCACCGCTATGGGGCCCTCTGGAGCACCCGGTCCGACGTCGAGGGGTATCACGTGCCCGGCACGCTCCCCTGCCCGATCGAGACGACGCAACGGCTGGCGAACCTGCCGACGCGACTCGCCCGCGTGGACGCCACGACCCAGATGTGCCTCATCAACTGGGGCTACGCCAGCGCCGACGCGGCGCTGCGGAAGTACCTCGATGGCTCGCTGCCGGCACCCGCCGGCTTCCCCTACCCGGCCGTCGGCGTGGGGGTAGCTACGGATGCGACGGCCGCGTGACCGGCCGCCCCGCACTGAGCGATCCAGCTCGAACCTGGAGGCCCTGGAGAGCAGATAGACGGACCGATTCGAGAGGGGGTACCGGTGAGCGAGTCGCATGCTCAGGCTGATACCGGAGTGCTGGACGACTTCGAGCAGGAGTACCGGACGGGGATCCTGCGTGCGGAGGAGGCGCCCCCGGCAGCAATTGGCACCGCCGCGGATCTGGCCATGGGGGCCGTGCCCACCACCGCATTCGCCGTGCGCGGCTGCATCCTGACGCCCGAGCGCAAGATCGAGGGCGGCTACGTGCTGGTCGACAGCACGTCGATCGCGGCCGTGGGCGCGCAGCGTCCGGAGCAGGTGCCGGTTATCGAGACCGGCGGCGTCATCCTGCCCGGACTGATCGACCTGCATGGCCATCCCGAATACAACGTGTTCGCGCCCTGGGAGCCACCCACCCAGTACCCCAACCGCTACGCCTGGCGCGACAGCCCGGAGTACGCCCAGGTCATCAAGCAGCCGTGGAGCCAGCTCAAGACCATCAAGGGGACGCTCGCGCGCTACGCCGAGGTGCGGGCCCTGGTCTCCGGCGTGACCGCCATCCAGGGCGCCAGCCTGCAGTATGCCGGCAAGGGTGAGGCGCTGGTGCGCAACGTGGACCTGCGCATCTTCGGGGAGCACCGGGCACGCTCGATCATCGACCTCTCCTCAGTCGGTGACGATGATCGCCGCCGGCTGCGGGCTCAGATCGACGCCGGGGAGGTCACCGCGCTCTACGTGCATCTCGCTGAGGGGGTCGACGCCAAATCCTCGCGAGAGCTCGACGATCTGATCGCCGCCGACCTGCTGACGCCCGCCACGATCATCATCCACGGGACCGCGCTGAGCCGCGACCAGCTCGGTGAGGTGCGCGACGCGGGCGCCAGACTCGTCTGGTCGCCCCAGAGCAACCTCCGCCTGTACGGCAGGACGACGCTGGCTGGCGACGCGCTCGAGCTCGGCATCCCGCTGGGCCTCGGCGCCGACTGGCTCCCGAGCGGCAGCGCCAACCTGCTCGCGGAGCTCAAGGTGGCGCGGCGTACCCTCGCGCTGCAGGGGCATCCCATGTCCGCCCGGCGGCTGGTCAGCATGGTGACCCGGGACGCCGCCCGGATCGCCGGACTCGACCGATATCTCGGCCGGATCGAGCCGGGCCGGCCGGCGGACCTCCTGGTCCTCGAGCGCCGTCGCGACAGCCCGTGGGAGAGTGTGGTCGAGGCGGACGCCTCGTGGGTCGAACTGGTGACGATCGGCGGGAATCTCGTCTACGGGCGAACGGACTGGATCGGGAGTCTGGCCGCGGGGGCCGAGCTCGAGCCGGTGATCGCCTGGGGCAAGCCGCTGTCGATCGACACCACCTACACCGCCGGACCCGCCGCGGCCCCGCCGCCCCGGCTGGCCGACCTCCGCCGCGCGCTCATTGCCCGCTATCCGCAGGTCGGGCCGATCTTCGCCTGATGCGGCCGCCGTCCGGGTGGCTGCCACTTGCGCGACCGACCCGGAGCCTCCAAGCTAGCGGCGATGGAGCAACCGCGATCGAGAGGAGTCGGGCCGTGCCCTTCGAGCCGTCGCATGCCGTCCAGCGGATTCTCGCCCAGTCGCAGCGCCCCGGCAGCCCGCCCGGCGCGGGCATCATCCGGCTGGTGTCGGGAGACCCCGACTTCGCCACACCGGAGTACATACGACGGGCGCTGATCGACGCCATCGAGGCAGGGTATACCCACTACGCCGACGGCCAGGGTGACCCGGAGCTGCGGGCCGCGCTCGCCGAGCAGGCATCGCGCGGCGCCGACGTCACGCCCACACAGGTGGTCGTGACCCACGGCGGGAGCGGCGCGCTGGCGTCGGCGCTGCTGGCCACCGTCAACCCCGGCGACCGCATCCTCCTGCCCGAGCCAACCTACTCCGCCTACGCCGACGTGGCGGTGATGGCCGGCGCGGAGCCGGTCTTCGTCCCGCAGACCGCCGACTTCCACCT